>ERZ1370068.6938-contig-5888_pt1 | contig 38644 bp, 38 predicted proteins | sample MGYA00561227_ERZ1370068 | MGnify/ENA primary metagenome ERZ1370068 (study PRJEB38410, sample SAMEA6850437) | metagenome | study: Metagenomic assessment of the ecological functions of the soil: analysis of the soil microbiota associated with the...
GCTACGTATTGCTGTAAGAACGCCGCGCGCCTGCCGCAGGACGCAGGTTGTTCCGCGTGAAGCGGCTGTTGCCCAGCTGCCGGCCGAAGCGCGCTGGCCGCACCGCCTGCGGTCCCGGCAATCGCGCCGGGCGCTGCAGGATCGCGCCGTTGCGTTTGGGCCGCTTCCTTCCGTCCCGCCGTCTTCAAGATCGTGTCGCCTCCAGGGTGGTGCGGTCGCCGGCCCGCACACGATGTCGCCGTGCATCCGCAGGAGCGGAAGCGCCGGTGCACGAAGCCAGGTCGGCCAGCCGCCGGTGGCGTCCGATCGCGGCCGCGCGCGCGCAGAGCGCCTCGGCCGCGCGCGCGTCGCGCCAGCATCAGGATCAGCGGTCCGCGCAGAGCAGCACGCGTAGGCCCAGGTCGTCGCGCGGGGCCTCTCCCCTGCGCGCCCCGACAGGGCGGACGCCCAGAGACCGCCCAGGCCCAGGCTCTGCGTCAGCGCGGGCGCAGCGCGCGCTCCGGGTTGTACTCGCCCGCCATGTCCCGCACGCCGTCGCCGAGCACGCCCGGCGTGCGCCTCCACGCGAGACCGCGCCCGTGACGAGCCGCCAGGGCCTCTGCAGCGGCCCAGCGCGCCTGGTCCTTCAGGGACATGAGGGCCTGGATCTGGCTGGTGCCTTCGTAGATGGGCAGGATGAGGGCGTTGCGGTAGTGGCGCTCCACGTCGTAGTCCTGGACGACGCCGTAGCCGCCATGGACCTGCACGGCGGTGCGCGTCGACCCACAGGACGCGCTCGGAGCCGAACCACTTGACGAGCGGCGTGCGGTCGCGCAGCTCGCGCTGAGGGCGGCCAGCTCGCGCGCGGCGGCGTCCCGTGCGCCCGAAGCCCCGCTCCAGGCCGAGGATGCGGTCCTGCAGCTGCACGGCAGCGGTAGACGAGCGCGCGCAGCGCCGCCACCTCCGCCTCCATGTCCAGCAGCATGTCCGCGACCAGCTCGTGCCGCGCGATGGGCCGTGCCCATCTGCACGCGCCGCTCGGCGTAGCTCGCCGCGCGCGTCAGGCGCGGCCTCCGCGAGGCCGAGGCCCTGGATGGCCACCGCCATCCGCGCCTCGTTCATGAACGTGAGGATGCTCGGCGAAGCCGCCGCCCGCGCGCGGCCCAGCAGCTCGCGCGCAGCGTGCCCTCGAAGCCGAGCTCGCAGGTGGCGGAGCCGCGGATCACGAACTTCTTCTCGGGCCGCGCCACGCGTGTAGTTGTCGCGGCCGTTCTCGCTGGCGGGGCACGACGAGCAGCGACAGGCCCTCGAGCCCCTTCGACCCCGGCTCGCTGCGGGCGAGCACGACGGACACGTCGCCGCAGCCGTTCGTGATGAACTGCTTGCGGCCCGGTGAGCGCGCCAGTGGTCGCCCTCCGGCACGGCGGCGGTGGAGACGTTGCCCACGTCCGATCCCGCGTCCGGCTCCGTCATGGCCACCGCGCCCGAGATCTCGCCCGCGGCCAGCGGCCTGCACCCAGCGCTCCACCTGCTCCGGCGTGCCGAAGCGCGCGATCAGGCACGGCCGGCCCCTGGTAGAACGCGTGGAGCAGCATCGTGTTCGTGCAGGCGCGGGAGAGGATCTCCAGGACGCCGCGCCCCGCGCGTGATACGGGAAGTTGGAGCCGCCCAGCTCGCGCGGCAGGTTCACCGCCATGCATGCCCAGCCGGCGCAGCCCTTCGATGTTGGCGCAGGAGGGCGGGCGGGCTGCACGACCTCGCCGTCGCGCGAAGCGACACGCCCTGCTCGTCGATCTCGCGCGCGCGGGCGCGATCTCGCGCGCCGCGTACTCGCCCGACCTCGCTGCAGGCTCGCGTCGTAGAGCTCGCGCGCCTCCGCCAGCGCGCGCGGGCCGTCCTCGAAGCGGAAGCCCTCCTCCCACGAGCGGCACGAAGCGGTCCCAGCCGATCCCTCGCCGGAAGTGGAACTGGAGGTCGTCGTTGTCGGTGAAGAGGTTCACGCGCGACCTCGTCGTGGAACGGAGCTCCGCTCTCGCGCGCATGGTCGACGAGCAGGCTGGCCGGCCGGAAACGGTCGCCGTGATCGCGTCGCCAGGCGCTCCAGCACCTCGGTCGCGAAGCGCGCGCCCAGGTGGTCGAGGTAGCGGAAGGGCCCGCCCAGGAAGGGCGGGAAGCCGAGGCCGAAGATGGCGCCCACGTCGCCGTCGCGCGGCGAGCGCAGGATGCCGTCCTGCAGGCAGCAGGACGGCCTCGTTCAGGAACGCGAACACGAGGCGGTCCTGGATGTCGCGCGGCGTCGAACGGGCTCGCGCGCGCCGCCCCCGAGGCAGCAGGCGCGTAGACGCGTCGCGTCGACGCGCCTTCTTCTTGCCGTCGTAGACGTAGAAGCCGCGCTTGTTCTTGCGCCCCGAGCCGGCCGTCCTCCATCACCGCGCGCCATCGACGCCGGCGGGGCCATGCGCTCGCCGAAGGCGTGATGCAGGATCTTGGCGACCTTGGCGCCCGACGTCGATCCCGACCTCGTCGAGCAGGGCGATCGGCCCCACCGGGAAGCCGAACGTCGACCATCGCCCGGTCCACGTCCTCGATGGCGGCGCCCTCCTCGACGAGCCGCGCCGCCTCGTTCATGTAGGGCGCGAGCGCGCGCTCGTGTAGAAGCCGGGCCCGTCGCGGACCACGATCACGTGCTTGCCGATGCGCCGGCCGAAGGCTCACCGCGGTGGCGGTGGCCCAGGCGTCCGTCTGCGGGCGTGACGATGACCTCGAGCAGCGGCATCTTCTCGACGGGCGAGAAGAAGTGCATGCCGAGCGACCCGCGTCGGGCTGCCGGCGTCCCGCGCGATGTCGCCGATGGGCAGCGACGACGTGTTGCTCGCGAAGACGCAGTCGTCGCGCGGTGGCCGCTTCCATCTCCGCCAGCACCTTGCCGCTTCAGGTCGAGGTCCTCGAAGACCGCCTCGATGACGAGGTCGGCCCGTGCGTGAAGCCCGGAGTAGTCGAGGCGTGCCGGACAGCGCGGTCCATCCGCTGCTGCGAACTCGCGCGGCGTGAGGCTCCGCCGCTTCGCGCCGCTCGTCGAGCGCCTCGCGCACGTGGCGCAGGCCGCGGCCGAGCGGCCTCGAGAGTCGCGTCCTTCAGGCGGACGGGCGCGCCGGCCTCCGCCGACGACCGCGGCGATGCCCGCGCCCATGAGCCCCGCCCCGAGCACGCCGAGCTTGTGGACCTCGCGGGCCTGCGTGCCCTCCGGATAGCCCGCGTCCTTCTTGATCTCCTGCGTGGCGAAGAAGACCGAGACGAGCGTCGCGCGACACGTCGGAGACCGCCAGCTCGCCGAAGCGGCTTGGCCTCGATCTGCAGGCCCTCGGCGAGCGAGTGGTCGCGGTGCCGCTGCTGCGACCACGTCGATGGCGGCGAGCGGCGCCGGGTAGTGGCCGTGCGTCTTCTCGCAGCACGTCGACGCGCGCCTTGCTGAAGATGACCGGCCGCATCAGGCTGCTCGCGGAGCGGGATGTCCGGCCGCGCGGCCGGAGCGTGCCCGTCGGCCAGCTCGAGGACCGCCGCCGCGCGGCCACGGTCGAGCAGCACCGGCGCGGGCACGACCTCGTCCACGACGCCCGCCTTGAGGCCCGCGTGGCCTTGAGGCGCCGGCCGGTGAGGATCAGGTCGAGGACGGCGGCCAGGCCGATGAGCGCGCGGCAGGCGCTGCGTCCCGCCCATCCCGGGGATGATGCCCAGCGTTCACCTCGGGCACGCCGAGCACGGTCTTGGGATCGTCGGACGCGACGCGGTAGCGGCAGGCCAGCGGACCGTCTCCAGGCCGCCGCCGATGCACGGAGCCGTGGATCGCCGCCACCACCGGGACGCGCAACGCCTCCAGCCGGTCGAGGACGGCCTGGCCCGTGCCGCGACAGCGTCTCGCCTTCGAGCGCGCTGCGGATGGTCGATGAAGTCCTTGATGTCGGCCCCGGCGATGAAGTTGTCCGGCTTGCCGCTGCGCAGCACGATCGCGCGCACGTCCGGGTCGCGCCTCGATCTCCGCCACGAGCGCGTCGCAGCTTCCTCCATCACGGCCCGGCCCAGCGTGTTGACCTTCTCGCCCGGCACGTCGAGGGTGACCACCAGGACGCCGTCCGGCGCCCAGCTCTGGTGAGCGCGCGCGGCGGCCAGGCGCGCCTTGACGGGCACGCTCATGCCACCGCTCCGATCGCCGCATCTCCTCGATCTCGGTCGCGCTGTAGCCGGCCTCGCGCGAGCACCTCGTCGCGTGTGCTCGCCCAGGCGCGGGCGCGGAGCGGCGGTCCTGAGCGCCGGCGTGTCGCTCGACAGCGGACCGGGCGAGGCCGACCGTGCGGAAGCGCGCTGCCTCCGGCGGCCTGCCATCGAGCAGCGCGGCGGCGACGGCCGTGCGTGCACGCCTCGGTCGGGTCCGAGCACGGGCTCGACGCACGACGTCGGCGTCGCGCGAGCGCGCGCACCCAGTCGTCGCGGTCGCGCGCCGGCGAAGAGCCGCGCGCAGCGCTGCGATCGTCGCCTGCCCGCGCGGCCGCGCTCCCACTGCCGGCCGACGCGGCTCCGGGCAGCCCGAGCGCCCGGCACAGCGCACTCCCCAGAACTTCGGCTCGAGCGCGCCCGACGGCCAGGTGCGCGGCCGTCCCGGCAGCGATAGACGCTGTAGCAGGCGATAGCCGCCCGTCAGCTCGTCGCGCGGGCTGCCGGCCCGGCGAGCGCCGGGTCGCCGGCATCGTCATGAGCGCCGGCGACGCCGCGCGAGCAGCGAGACGTCCACGACCTGCCCGCGGCCCGTCGCGCTCGCGCGCCTGCAGCGCGGCCAGGATGCCGATCGTGGCGACGAGGCGCGCCCGCCATGTCGGCGACCTGCGCGCCCGGGCAGCACCGGTCGCCGTCGCGCGTCGCGTTGGCCGCCGAGGAGACCCGCCGAGCGCGATGTAGTCCGATGTCGTGGCCGGCGCGCGCGGCGTGCGGCCCGTGCCTGGCCGTAGCCGGTGAGCGAGCAGTAGACGAGGCGCGGGTTGTCGCGCGCAGCAGCTGCGGCGCGCCGAGGCCGCGCCGGTCGAGCGCGCCCGGCCGGAAGGCCTCGACGAGCACGTCGGCGCGGCGCGGCCAGGCGCCGCACGACGCGCGGCGCCCGCGTCCGTGCGCGCAGGTCCACGGCCACCGAGCGCTTGTTGCGGTTGAGCGCGGCGTGCGCGGCGCTGTCCTCGCCCACCGGCGGGCGGGACAGCGCGCGCATGGGATCGCCGATGCGGCGGCTCCTCGACCTTCGATCGACGTCGGCGCCGAGGTCGCCCAGCAGTCATCGTGGCAGTAGGGGCCGGGGATGTAGCGGCGTGAGGTCCGAGCGACGCGCACGCCTTCGCGAGCGCGCGCCGCTCACCGCTCGAGCACCATCGCGAAGCCCATGCCTCCCTGCGCGCAGACCGAGATGCAGGCCGTAGCGCGCCGCTGCCGCCGCTTCAGCTCGTTGGCGAGCGTGGTGGCGATGCGCGCGCCGGTGGCGCCGAAGGGATGGCCGATGGCGATCGAGCCGCCGCATCACGTTGAGCCGCTCGCGGTCGACCTTGCCCACCGGCTCGCGTGCGGCCGCAGCTTCTCGCTTCGCCCAGGCGTCGCGACTCGAGGGCCTGGATGTTCGAGGCCACCTGCGCCGCGAAGGCCTCGTGCATCTCGATGAGGTCGATGTCGGCGAGCTTGAGGCCCGCGCGCGTCGAGGGCCTCGGGATCGCGATGCGCCGGGCCCATCAGGAGCTGGCCGCCCGGGATCGACCGCCGCCACCGCCCACGAGCGGATGAAGGCCAGCGGCTCGTAGCCCTCGGCCTGCGCCCGCGCCTCGGACATCAGCAGCACCGCCGCGGCGCCGTCGGTGAGGGGCGACGAGTTGCCCGCGGTCACCGTGCCGTACTTGCCGGTCGAAGACCGGCGGCAGCGCGGCCAGCGCCTCGAGCGACGTGTCCGCGCGCGGATCAGGTTGTCGCGTGCGCGACCGTCGTCTCGTAGCGCGGCGGCACGAGCACCGGCGCACATCTCGGCGGTCAGGCGGCCGTCGTCGGTCGCGGCGGCGGCGTTGCGGTGGCTGAGGTAGCGCGATGCTGGTCCTGCTCCTCGCGGCGTGATGCCGTTCTCCTTCGCCATCTTCTCCGCCGACTGGCCCATGCGTCGAGGCCGGTGGACGGCTCGGCGATGGCCGGCGTCTTCCGGGCATGAGGTCGCGCAGGCGCATCTTCGCGAACGCCTGCAGCCGCCCGCCGAGCGACGCGCCCGCGAGGCCTCGACGAAGGCCTCGGGCCATGCTGCGGCTGTGCAGGATCGGCACGTCGGAGAGGCTCTCGGCACCGCCCGCGATGCCCGACCTCGACGTGGCCCGTGCCAGGATGCGCGAGCGCCACCTCCGCGATGGCCTCGTTGGCGGACGCGCAGGCGCGGTTCACGCGTGTGGGCGGGCGATGCCGACGCGGCAGGCCCGTGCCCAGGACGACCTCGCGGGCCAGGTTCGGGGCCTTGACCGACGGGATCGACCTGCCCCATCACCACGGCGTCCGATGGCAGGCCGGATCGACCTCGGTCCGCTCCACCAGCTCGCGCACGCAGGCCTTGGCCGAGGTCCACCGCCGTCAGGTCGCGGTAGACGGTGCCGGCCTTGGCGAACGGCGTGCGGCACCCGGCGACGATGGCCACGCGGCCCCCGCCGTGGTTCACGGGTGGCACTGGTCGATCTTTACCGCAACGGCTGGGGGCCGGTGGTGCGCTGCGACATACCCCCTCGCGTCCTTGACAGGCCGCTGGGCGGGGCCGATCATCGAGACGTGACGGCTTTCGCGAAGACCGGCGTGACCAGGATGTGCGGCTGTTGTATGTGCACCAGGGCCACCGGTCGGCCGGAGGGACCGGGGTAGAAACCCCTCAAGTCACCGCTGGCACGGATTCTTGAGGCCCTTCGAGTGATCGAAGGGCTTTCGTGTTTCTGGGGCTCAGTGGGCCCAGTGGGAGGTGCGCGAAGAAGAGACCATAAAGCAAGGCCCGAAGACGTTCGAGCGGCCTGGCGGCAGGCCGCTGTTGAGGGAGGGGCATTGCTGCCCCTCCCTTCTACAATCAGGGCTCGATGAAGAATCGGGACCTCCTGATCGGCGGCGCCATCCTCCTGCTGCTGGCCGTCGCCTCGTGCGGCTCGCCGTCCCCGACCGGTCGCGGGATCCGGCCCATCTCCATCGAGGGTTCGAGATCAAGACCGAGCGCATCGACCCCGGTCAGACCGTCACGCGCGAGCTGCCCTGGAGCCCGCCCGACGACGTCTACGTGATGGGCTGGAACCCGTACCTGGGAGCCCCCGCGGACGCCAAGTATGACGCCGACATCATCCTCTACCATCCCGAGCGGCAGCTGACCGTGTTCATCACGGGCTACCGCGTACTCCCCCGACCTCGACCGACGTCTGGCGGTTCTACAGCCTGCCGCCGTCGACCGGCTTCCGCGTGCAGAAGGGCGAGCGGCTGATGCTGCGCTACCGCATCTCGAACCAGGAACGCAGTCGTTCGAGACGAACGCGCAACGGCGCTCGTGTACTTCGTTCCCGTCGCCGGAAACTGACCGCTCCACATTCCTGAGCCGGTCCTCGATCGTCCTGCGCGTCCCGGGCAGGAGGTCGCATGGCTCTTCAAGCGCTCGTCCTGTCCTCGTTGGTCCTGGTGCCGCACCCGCGGCTCCTCAGCCGGCCCCGGAGCCAGGCCCAGATCTGGGAGCTCGCGGTCAGCCTCTCAGCCGGCGTGGTCTACCGCATGGACTCGATGCCGGCTCGACTCCACAAGCCCGGCGACGAGTTCCTTCAGACGCCCGCCGCCTGGCGAACCAGTTGAGCCTGCCGTTGCCCTCGCATGCGGTGCTGGATGCGGCCGAGGCGGACACGCTCGAGGCGATGGGATACCTCCTGAAGGCGAAGGAGCACCCCACGACGCAGGCCCTGAGCGGCGCACGGGCACGCGGGCCGCGGCGCTCTTCGAATTCGGCCTGTTGACTCATCTCGCGATGACCGCGATCGTTCCCGCGTCCGAGAGCGCGCGGTCGCTGGCCGACCAGGTCGAGGCGGCCGCGCGCGAGAGCGGGTCGCCAGGGACTCCTGGGCGGGCTTCGTCGATGCCTCCCGCAGCGGCAAGACGAAGGTCGCCGCCACAGGAAGCGATGGCCGCCATGGTGCCGGCGGTGAGCAGAAGCCTGCAGCCGATAGGGCTCTCAGTCGCCGTGCTGCTGACGCGACGCGCCCGTAGCTCATTCGGATAGAGCGCCTGGCTTCGAACCAGGAGGCGGGGGGTCTGAATCCCTCCGGGCGCGCCAATACTTTCAAGTACTTATAAGTCTCAGTGCCTGGCGCCGCGCCTTGCCATACCCGCATTTGTTAGCATGCATTGTTAGGCCGCGTCGAAGTCTACTGGCGCTTGCGGCCCTGCCTCTGGCACGCATGGTCAACAGACCTGCTGGCGCAATTGAGTGGCCTGCACAGCGGATCTATCGCTTCCGTAGCGCCATGAGAACGGCTCGTCCAAGCGCGCGAACAAGGCTTCACATCGCAGCGCATCCCAGGGGGCGTGTGCTGCCGCTTCGGCGGCTTCGGCGTCGAAGCCTCTCCTGTTCCGACCGTGCCGCCTCAATCCTGGCCTGCTCAGCCTGTTGCTGCGCGTGAAATGTTGCCCTCTCCGCCTGCGCCTGCGGTGAATTGCTGGTGACGTGAGAGTAGATGACGATGATCAGTAGGATCGGCACCCAAACTGGCGCGGTGATGATGGTGAGCCAGAACAGGAGCGCGTGCACGCCAGCATCGACTCCTGATGAGGCGCGACGGTATTGGCGGAATGCCACGGACGCTGCCTTCCGGGAGGGATGCATTGCGAGCGTAGACGCGCCAGGTCCCCCTCGTCAACCCCCGGGGAGCCTTGGACTGGAGGCATCGGGCCGGTGACGCGCTCGGCTCGCTCTGCTGTGACACATCCGGGAACCGTCATCAAGAGCCGGCCACACGTGCGCAGGGCCGCTACGGTAGGCTGATGGTCTACTTCGTCTACGAGCTGGGCGGCCTCCTGCTTCTCCCGTGGTGGCGGACCAACCCGCGCGCGTGGTGCGGCGGGCAGCTTCCACGGGTAGGACCGGCGCTGGAGGCCCTACCTGTGCTGGAGGAGCGATGCCGCTGGGGAAGGGAAGTCAAGACGCGGCCACGATACAATCACACAGTAACAGATCCTCTTTGCCAGAGTGGAGAGCGATGAGCGACGAGCCGTCCAAGCTCAGAGAAAGCAGTTACGAATGAGGGCCGCCTCGCTGAGGCGGCCGCCGCCGCCGCCAAACTAAAGGAGCTGTTCGCCGCCGCAGCCAAGCTGAGCGGAGCCGTTCGCCGCGGCAACAAGTCTGGAGGCGGCGCTTGCGCCCTATTGGAACACGTTTGCGGAGCAACAGAAACAGCTTAATCCGAGCATTCGAAGCTGACTCGTGGGGCGCCATCTTCGACAAACCTAAAGCTGGATGCTTCCAAGATCGCTTCCGCTTTCGTGGACATGCAGAGGCTCATCGGCCAGTCCGATTTAGAGCGACTCCGAAAGTCGCTACGGTTGACGCTCCTGCCCACCTCACCCGACACGTCAAGCCGATTCGAGTCTGAGAACCAAGAGCTTCGACTAGAGCTACAAGAAAGACGACGCGCCCTCCTCTCCGAACGGTCCGAGCGGAGGAGCAGGCAAAACAACTCCGGAGAGGTCTCGTCCACGTTGGAGACACTGCGCCAACGTGAGAGCTTCGGAGTTCCTGCTCAAGCAGATTCACCCCGGGGCCCGAAAACTCCTTGAAGACTCGGAAGAGTTTCGTAAGCAGTTTCTCGATTCTTCATCGTGCTCCGGGTTTGTGTTGTCGGTAGACATTCGGAGATCCACGGACCTGATGCTCAAAGCCCGGGCACCGGAAGCCTTTTCGCAGTTCGTGTCCATTCTGTGTAGGAGCTGTGCGAAATCATCTGGAAGTCGTTCGGAGTCTTCGACAAGTTCACAGGAGACGGCATCCTGGCCTTTTTCCTGAGTTCTACAGCGGCCCTGACGCCGGATACCGCGCAGTGACTGCGGCCGGGTTGTGCCACGCTGCATTTGCTGCCCACTATCGATGCGAGCCGTACCGCCTTCGTATCCGTCCTCCAGGAGTGCCGGCCTGGGGATCGGGATCGACTACGGTCCCCTGAGCCTCGTGCAAGTGACTGGGGGCCTGACTGTCGTGGGGCCCCCGTTGTGTACGCATGCCGTATGGGCGGGGGCGCCAGCAGGAAATACTCTTCTGAATCAGCCGGCGTATGAGCAGGTCAGCACTAGGCATGGCCAGCAGTTCGTGTTTGAGGAGACCGAAATCGTTCTTGAAGCACGAGGGCCCAACGCTTGCCTACAAGGTAAAGCGCACGGTCGAGGCGTACGAGGCGGCGGTGCCAAGCTGGATGAACAATCCTTCATCCCCTTCGACGGACACGCCGGGTGCGGGGCCAAAATAAGTACCTGTACTGCGAGAGCATCCGCTCCATCGTCCAGCCGGACAGGGCCTCCACACTCGTCCACCCGCACCCCTTGCTCGGTTACACGACGTGAGGAGGGCGACCACGGCATCACGAGACGATCCACCTTCTCGCCGCCTAGGAGAGGTTGGCCACGCGGAGGTCCTGCCGTGGCTACAGAGTGGCTTCAGGACCACCCTGAGAAGGGGCATGCTCACGCGTGGATTGGCGTTGCACCTCGCCTTTCGACACGCCTACCCCATGCGGTAGCGGAAGGTAGTCGCGCGCGCCGACCAATCGCCCACTACGTCCAGGTGCTCGGGTCCTCCCACCCCGCCGGCAAGTGCTGGTCGCTGCTGGGTTGACGCGCGCGCCGCGCCGCTCCAGGGCTCCCGGCTTCATCCCTTCAACGGAAGCACAATGCGCCTCGCGCCGCTGGTCCTCCTGATGATGGCCGTGCCCGCCGCAGCGCAGCCCGCGAAGGCGAAGTGGGCCTTTCACGAGTCCCGCGATCCAATGACGGATGAAATGACGGCGCTCCTCTCCAGGCCAGCGAACGAGGGCAAGCGCGAGTCTGAGCATCGGCTGCGTTCATGGGAACACCTCGGTCATGATCGACTGGGCGCAGTTCCTGCAGGCACCGAGGACATCCGCGTTACCCATCGTCTCGACTCGCAGCCCGCAGTGGACAGCGAGTGGAGTATCTCGTCGGACCACCGCGCGACCATCTTCCCCTTCGACAAGACCCGGGATCTCGCCCGCGGCCTGTCGATGGCGAACCGGCTCATGGCTCGCGTCACGCCGTACGGCGAAGTTCCCGTGACGGTCACATTCTCCCTGGCCGGACTGACCGAGGCGTTGCCGAGGCTCAAGCCCTGCTTCTTCTGATGAAGCGCTTGGTGGCCCGGGCCTGAGCATCGGTCAGCTCCACGTCGCCGGGTCGTCCGTCCACGCTGGTTTGCTCCACTCGTCCGGGCCGGCGCTGTGGATCTCTGTTCTGTGGGCCAGGGCGCGGGCTCTTTAGTGCAGTCGATACGTCGTTGACAGGCGTTAGTGAAGAGCGCGTACCCTGCCGTCAGGAGGTGCTTATGACCCTGGAGAAGCTATGGAACGTGCTGGAGGCCCTGGAGCTGGGCGAGACGCTGGCAACAGTGCGGCTGGCGGAGCGGTCAGCCCCGACCCGGAGTTCTGCCGGCAGTGCGGCGCCCTGGACTTGAGCGGTTCGAACTGGAGGGCCTCCGTGACCTGCTGGCTGGTGAGTTCCCGCCGCGCGCTGGCCGCACGGCACGACCGGACCGGACCGGATCGGTTGCCGCTGGGCCGCGCTTGCCCCGTCCGTGAACTAGTCGGACGCCGGAGGCTACGAGGCGGGACCCTCGTGCACCGCGTCGAGCGCATGTGTCCGTGGTGGTCCACTTCACCCGCCGCAGCGCCAGGCCAGGTCCGCCGTGCACGACCAAGCCGAGCACCGAGGCCCTCTCGCTTCGGATCCTAGCGTCGCCTTCGGGATCACGGCGAGAGCAGGAGCTAGTGGAGCCACCGACCCAACTTAGTACAAGCCTGCACCAATGCTCTGTGCGAACGATGTGTCTGACGGTCATGCAGACGAGTGCGATCACCCATCCGGCCGTGGCATACCGCAGGACGACGAGTAGGCTGAAGACGCAAGCCACCAGGACCCACAGGGATGGTCGCGCGACGTGGCACGCCGTGGATCGATTCAAGAAAGGGTCTGTCACACGGCACGAAGGCCCGCTTGTATCTACGTGGCACCGCTATGGCTTCGGGCCGATGTCGAGTTGACCTCCAGGGACGATGGTCAAGCACGTTGCGGTGATACTCTGGCCCCTGTTGAGCACCTCCACCCGATAGTCCCGGCGAGCGCGCGATAGGTCTGGATCTGCGCCTCCGGTGGCTTCTCTTGCCCTTCTGCGACCTTCATCTCAGCTCTCGTACGCGCTCGTGTAGGCCGGAACAAACACTGTCCCGGCGATGCCGATTCGTTCGGTTATGGGCGCGTCTCCGTCCCGACGAACACACGCAGCACAAAGCCTGTAAGGTCCTTTGAAGTGCTATTGGTCAGGGTCAGCGTGCTGGCGAAGATGTTGTCAAGGGCGTAGTCCCGCCATCGCACTTCCACATCACCGAGAACTGCGTCCTTGCCTGAGAGTCCAATGCGGTCGTGCGTGACCACGTAGTCCAGCGTTGCGACCCTTCCCCTGTAGAGCGAAACGGCTCTAGAAAGAACGACGCCTCCAGGCCGAACAGGATGCTCTTTGAGTCCAGCCACGCTGGCAGCTGAAACTCCATCTGCGTCTCCGATGGGCGGCGAACCTCCGGACTCGAACAGCCGGACCCGCCAAGAGGGATAATCAAAGATTGTATCGAAGCACGCAAGTGCAGCGTTCGGCACCACACCTCTGGGCTGCCTTCCAGTGCCCTCTGGTCATCCTGCCCGGCCAAACGGCAGCAGGGAGGCAGTACGCTGCCAGTGCTATCTCATCTGACCCCTGCATGCTTGACCCGTCGCGTCGTGCCTCCGTCGGTCGCTTGGTCGGATCCTGGCCCAACGTGATTGTAGGCGCTTTTGGAAGGAACCGAACGGCTTCCGACTCCACCAAAGGTTTCGTGACCCAACCGGTGGTGTTATTAACTGGAGGCTCGTTGTTCACTGCATGATGGCCGCCGATCGCTGCGAGAAGTCGCGCGTGGGCCCGCAGTTCGATAGAACCCTCACGATGATCGCGAACAAGCTGGCGGCCGTTTGGTACCACAAGGCTCGATACGAGGAGATCGAGAATCGGCTGCTCGCTGAGGAGGGCAAGCGCACTCGTCGGATGGGCGATCCAGTTGAGTATTCGAATGAGCTGTTCTTCGAGTGCGACGCCTGTTTGGTCCAAATCAAAAGCTGTCTCGATCATTTGGTCAAGCTGCCCGCCGCGTTCATAGGCAAAGGATGGAATCTCGCCACGTTCGGTGAGAAGGGCGATGCAGTGATCAAGGCAGCACGCAACAGCGTGCCGGATCTTGACTCAAGGATTCGCAGAAGGCTTTGTCATGGTGATCGAGGCCCACAAGGCGTGGCTGAAGACACGATCAACGCGAGGATCGAATCAACCACATGCAAGAAGGGTGGCATCGACCCGGCCGAAGTGTTCGCGTTGTGGCCCATCAAGGACGCGAAGGGGACTATTTCTGTCCGCGTCCCCACATGGTTCGGGCAGCAGACGGTCCGCGAGTTCCTTCAGGTGTCGTGGGAAGGCTGTTTGCTATCTGCGAAGACTTCCGTCTGCATGGAGAGCATTGCGATGAGGTCTGCCCGATGAGATCGCCTTTGTCCGAAACAAGGGGTTCGATGTCCGTTCGCGTCCGATTCTCCCTGGGTCTTGGCTGATCGAAAGGCCGTCGATGCCGACGCTGCGAAAGACCCTGGGATGACGGTGCGAAGGCCCCCAGATCGCGAGCGGCTAGGCGTGGCCCCAGCAAGAAGCGAACGTGACTTGCTATGACCGGTTGTCGGGTTTTCCCACCCGGTGTGTTTCTGGCTTCGAACCAGGAGGTGGGGGTTCGAATCCCTCGGGCGCGCCAGCCAAATCAATAACCCAAGCGGGCCATCGGCGCCTGATGATGCGACGCCACTGGCGCTCGCGCGGCCCACGGCCGCCCATGATCCACACCAGTGACGGCGCGGACCCATGCTGGCCCCCGGGTCTGGGTAGAAAAGGGCGGTGATGGGCAACGTCAATCAGATGGGGTCCGCGCTCGCGCGGCGATGGACACGCGTGTTGAGCCGCTCGAAGGGGCTCGGTGAACGCGCGACGCGCTGCGGATGACCGCGAGCGAGGCACGCGCATGACCGACACGCCCGAGACCGAGAGCGCGACACGCCCCAGCTTTGCTTTGCCTCGCCGAGTGGTGTGCGACAAACCTGCGCGCAAGCTGGTGGAGCGCGGTACCACTGGATATGGTGGGTCGTCGAGCCTTACTTTTGTTCGCAGGATCACGCTGGAATGGTGGGCCATCGGCGTGCATGTCGAAAAGTATGGCGCGTGGTGGCCCGAGTGGCCCAACCCGCCCGCGACAGAGAGAGCGGCCCGGCGCACCCTCGAAGGGAGAGCCTGATCGCGAGGCGCTAGACGCCGTTAGCGCGCGGACTGGCCGCGCGGCCAGTTGAGTCCCGAGCACTCAACCCGTGACCGCGCGAACGCCACGCGGCTCGCGCGCTATCATTCGACCTCCATGGAGCCCCGCCGCCATCGCAGCCGGCGAGCGCCGTCAGCGATCTCTGCCGCTCGTGCCACATCGAGCGCGACCACACCGTGATCGTGGTGGACGGCGACGGGCGCGTGATCCGCACGCAGTGCGACTTCTGCGGCAGCCAGCACAACTACCGCGGGGGCGGCGAGGCGAAGCCCGGCCCCGCGTCGAGCGGAGCGGAAGCGAGGCGCCGCGCCTGGCGCCCGCACCGATCGTCCACGAACGCGAAGGGACAGGGCCGCGCAGTGACCACGAGCGAGCCGGGCGACGACCTCGAGATGCTGCTGCGGCGCGTGTTGCGCGAGGAGCTGGGACTGACCCGCACGGCGCCCGCCGAGAAGTGGCGCGGCGGAGAGCTGGTGCTGCGGCCGGGCAAGCCCGGAGTTCAGGAGAAGAGCTGGCCCATCGAGAGCTTCTTCCACAAGGTCGTGATGATCCGGAACAAGCTGCGCACCCTCGAGCAGCAGGTGAACGCGTCCGATTTGCCCGACGACGCGAAAGTGAAGCTCCAGTCCTACGTCACGGGCTGCTACGGCTCGCTGACGAGCTTCAACGTCCTGTTCGCCGACGAGGACGACCACTTCCGCGGAGCGGGTGGCGCGGAGTGAGATCGAGCGTCTACTAGCGTTCACACTATTCGTTTCGGTCCACAATTCCGGCCGAAAACCCGCCCCGGAACCGCTCAAACAGGCATACGCACTGCTATCCTACGCGTCCCTCCGGGAGACTCATGCGATCGACCGATCTGCTGGGCCTCTATGTGCGAGCCTGTGCTCGCTCCTAGGCGCAAGGGTGGTGTCGGTGTACGTCCCCGCATCGCCCGTGGGGCCAGACCTCGCGCACGACGGCCCGCTCGCCCCGGTCCCTGAGCTCGCGGACCTGAATCATGCCGCGCGCTTCCTGATCGACGTCGAGCCGGAGGTCTGGAAGCTCCGTGACGTCAGGCCCGGCCTGTCCGGCATCGAGGTGCCGAGCCAGGCCGGCGACGGAAGGCTCATCGGCATCTTCTCCGGCCTGCCCGCGCGCCTGCCCGATCGGCGGCGGTCGACGCGCGCCCCGGAGCCTTCCGAAGCCACCGCCCTCCACGGGCCCGAGCTGTGGCTGGGCCTGCGCCTAGAGGACGACGTGACGAGCGAGCCGCTCATCCGCCTCCCCGCGCCCCGCGAGCGCCCGCGCGCACTTCGAGGCGCCGTGGGCGTGGCTGCTCGGGTTCGCCGGCGTGCTGGCCCGGCACAGCCGCCGCGTGTCGCAGATCCTGACGACCCGGTGACCGGCCTGCCGTCGCGCGCGGAGTTCCAGGTGGACCTGAGCGCGCCGTCGACGCGGCCATCGAGACGAGCGGCCGCTGACGCTGCTCATGATCAACCCGAACGACTTCAACGCGCTCAACGTACCAGATGAGCCGCGAGGACGCGGACCAGGTGGTGCGCGAGATCGCGGACCGCTTGCGCGCCTGCCACCGCCGGTCGGACCAGGTCGCCCGCTACGGCAGCGTCGTCTTCACCTCGATCCTGGGCGGCGCCGACCGCGGCGAAGGACTCCAACGCGCCAAGGAGATCCTGGAGCAGCTCCATCGGCGCGAGTACTACGACGGTGCCGTGCCCCTGCGCTTCAGCCTGGGCGTCGCGACCTTCGAGCCGGGCGACCGCGAGGTGCGCGGCGCGCTCGACCTCATCCGGCGCGCCGACACCGCGCTCAACTCGGCCAAGCGCAACGGCGGCGGCATCGGCACGTGGCAGTCCGGGGCGGACGAGGAAGCGGGCTACCACGACCGCCTCACCGGCATCTTCACCGGCCGGCTGGCCAAGGACTACCGCAACATGGCGGTGCTGTCCGGACACCATCTCGGTGCTCGCGGTGCGCGAGCGAGCCGCAGGCCCTGGCGGCCGAGGTCGTGATGGGCCTGTACGCGGCCATGAAGCCGGAGCGGGTCGGGCTGTTCGAATGGGCGGACGACAAGCCCCGGCTGCGAGCGGGCCTCACGCGGTCCGGGGCGCCCGTGCCCACGCGCTCGCGATCGACGACACCGAGCGCGAGCAGATCTGATCATGCGCGCGCGGCGCAGGACGGTCGAGGCGCACCAGCGGGTCGGCGCGGACGAGATGCTGAAGCTCTCGATTCCGCTGCTCGCGGGCGAGGACTGCCTGGGCGTGCTCTACCTGGCGGGCCATCGTGCGCACGACGTCGTTCGACTCTTCGGACCTCGCGTTCCTCGGAAGCGCTGGCCACCCAGGTGGCGCTGGCGCTCGACCGCGCCCGCCTCACCGAGCAGCAGCGCCAGCGCGAGGAGCAGGAGCGGCAGCGCCTGCTGGCCGAGGTGGCCCAGCTGCGCACGGCGCTGCAGCGGACCCAGATCATCTACCGCTCCTCGCCCCATGGAGCCGCTGCTGGACAAGGTCAGGCTGGTGGCGCCCACGGACGCGACGGTGCTGGTGACCGGCGAGAGCGGCACCGGCAAGGAGCTGTTCGCGCGCGCGATGCACCAGCTGAGCCCGCGTCGCGGCCAGCCGTTCGTGGTCGTCGACTGCGGCGCCATCCCGACCACGCTGCTGGAGAGCGAGCTGTTCGGCCACGAGAAGGGCGCCTTCACCGGCGCGCAGACCGCGCCGCTGGGCCGCCTGGTCGCAGGCCGACAGGCGGCACGCTGCTCGCTCGACGAGATCGGCGAGCTGCCGCTGCGATGCGCAGAGCCGGTTCATGCGCTTCGTGCAGGAGAAGTACGTGGCGCGCCCGTCGGCGGCGTCGCACGGGACGGATCGTCGACGTGCGCGTCATCGCGGCCACCAACCGCGACCTGCAGGCCGAGGTCGCGGCGCGGCGACGCTTCCGCGGCGGACCTCTACCACCGCCTGAACGTGGTGCGCCTCGAGATCGCCGCCGCTGCGCGCGCGCACGCGACGACGTCCTGCACCTGGCGAACCACTTCTGCACGACGTACGCGCTCATGTACGGACGGCCCGTGCTCAGGCTATCCCCCGACGCCGAGGCGGCGGTGATGACGCCATCCCTGGCCCGGCAACGTGCGCGAGCTGCAGAACCGTGTGATGCGCGCCGATGATCCTGGCTCAGGGCTCGACGCTCACTCCCGCCGACCTGGGCTTCACCGAGGGCGCGCTCCGCCACGCCGCCGGCGCCGCCTCCGGATCGAATCCGTGCCGGAGCCCGAGGAAGCGCCCTGCCCAACGGCGAGGCCTGGCCCGGCCTGCGCGAGGCCCTGTGCCATCAGGTCGAGCAGGCCCTCGATGGAGCGCCAGCCTCTCGCCCCGCTCGGACGCTGGCTGGCGGACGACCTGGTGCTCGAGGCAGACCGCCTGGGAGGCGTCGCCAGCAGCGCCGCGCGCGCTGCTCGGCATGCCCGTCACCACGTCTCCGCCGGCGGCCCGCGTCGTCACAGGCGCAGGCGGGCGCCGGCTGGGCGCCGCGGACGGGCTCCTGGCCGGTCGTGCGCGCGGCGGCTCTGCGGACGTCCTGCGCACCGGCGGGCCTGGCGAGAGGAACCTCCTGAAGGAGGTCCTGCAGGTCCTGCACGAAGAGGTTGGCGACGAAGGCGCCTGGCGACCCGCGCGCGGGCGCGGCGCTGATGGGCGTGACGCTTCCGACCTTCCGCCGCCGGCGCGGCGCCTAGCCGCCTGGACGGCTAGACGGCCTTCCAGCGCCCGCGGTCCCACGGCAGCGGCCGTGCTCGCGGCCGGTTCGATCGCCTTGGCGCGCGCGCTCCGCTGCGCTCCAGGTCCACGTGCGAGGCCACGACCTGAGCGCTCCAGCTCGAGCAGCCGCTGCGGCTCGATGCGGGCCGAGCGCGACCAGGTCGCGCGGCGGGGCCGTGCGAGGTGCTCAGAAGCCGACCCACGCGTTGCGCAGGCCCTTCGCGGCGTAGAGAGCCGCGTCGGCCAGGCCCAGCATGTCTTCCCAGCCGTACAGCCCGGGCTCGGTGCGTACGAACGGGTAGCAGGGCGTAGCCCACGGAGCAGGTGATGCGCGCGACGCGGCCCTCGCCGATGTCGAACGTCGTCTGCTCGATCTCCGCGCCGGATGCGCTCGGCCAGCGTGCCCACCCGGTCGTGGGTCGTTGTCGCGGCCGACCAGCAGGAACTCGTCGCCGCCCCAGCGGATGAGCACGTCGGAGGTGCGGCAGGTCCGCTCCAGCACCGCCCGCACACCCAGCAGCACCGCGTCGCCGGCCGCGTGCCCGCAGGTGTCGTTGATGGCGCTTGAAGTGGTCGAGGTCGATCATCACGAACGACAGGTCGAACGTGCGCGCCTCGTCGCCCTGCTTGATCGCGATGTAGCGGCGGCGCACCAGGTCCGCGTCCCTTCGAGACGTGCTCGAACAGGAAGCGGCGGTTGCGCAGGCCCGGTGAGGCGAGTCCGGTCAGGCTCGCACTCGGCCAGCTTGAGGTTCAGCTCCGTCAGGTCCGAGTTGCGCGCCTCCAGCTCCAGCGTGCGGTTCTGCACGTCCTCTTCCAGGCGCCGCGCGTACTCGGCCTCGCGCTCCACGCTGCGCCTGCTGGTAGCGCACGAACAGGTAGAGCACGAGCCGCCCAGCGCCAGCGCGTAGCCGACGAACGCCCACCAGCGCAGCCACGGCGGTGCCTGCACGTGCACCGGCAGGTCAGGAGCACCCGCCTCGTTCCACAGCCCGTCGTTGTTCGAGGCCTTCACGCGGAAGCGGTAGTTGCCGCGCGCCCAGGTTCGTGTAGGTCACGCGGCGGACGTTGCCGACGTCCACCCAGTCGGGGTCGAAGCCTTCCGAGCTTGTACGCGTAGCGGTTCCGCTGGGGGCCGCGTAGTCGAGCGCCGCGAACTCGAAGGTCACGACGTCGTCGCTGGTAGCCCAGGTCGATGCTGTTCAGCCCCCACAGCGGGCCGGCGGCGTTCACCGGGCGGTTGAATTTCAGGAACGACGGTCAGCACCACGGGCGGCACGTGCGTGTTGGCCACGAGGCGCCGCGGGTGGAACGAGTTGAACCCGTTCACGCCGCCGAAGAACATCTGCCGCTGGCGCTGCGGAAGTGGGCGCCGAAGTTGTACTCGTTCGACTGCAGCCCATGGCTGGTGTCGTAGTTCTTGATCTTGCCCGTGCCCGGCTCGTAGCGCGAGAGGCCGTTGTTCGAGCTCAGCCAGAGGTGGCCCTCGCCGTCGGGCACCACGCTGTAGACGACGTCGTTGGCCAGGCCGTCGCGCTGGCGCAGGTGCCGGAAGCTGGCCGACGCGCCAGAGCGCGACTCGAGCGACGCGAGGCCCGCTCCGCGCGTTCCCACCCACAGCTTGCCGCCCGGCTCCAGGTAGAGCGCATAGACCGTGTTCGAGCCCAGGCTGGTCGGATCGGCGGGATCGTGTCGGAAGCGCAGGAACTGGCCGGTGGTGCGGTCCAGCAGGTTGGAGCCGCCGCCGTCGGTGCCCAGCCAGATGGAGCCGGAGCCGTCCTGCAGCATCACGGTCACCATGTCCGCGCTCAGGCGCTGCGCTCGTCCGCGGCATCGTGACGGTAACGGGTGAAGGTGCCCTGCGCCGCGTCAGACCGGTTGAGGCCGCCGCCGAAGGTGCCGACCCAGAGGTCGCCGATGCTGTCGACCATCAGGGGACATCACGGCGTCGGAGCTCAGGCTGGACGGGCTCGCCGGGTCGTGCCGGTACGTCTTGAGCGCACCGGTCCCCGGGTCGAGACGGGCCAGACCGGCGTCCATGGTGCCGATCCAGAGGATGCCGTCGGCGTCGGTCGCCGAGCGCCATCACGCGATCGGTGAACGCGCCGGCCTTCGACCCGAAGCGGTGGATCTCTCCCGTCTGGCGGTCCATCACGTGCAGGCCGCCGAACGTGCCGATCCAGATGCGGCCGATGCGGTCTTCGGCGAACGACGTCACCGTCTTGTCCGCGAGGCCATCGGGGTTCGAGGCCATGCGCGTGAAGTGGCCGAAGGACCAGGTGGCGGGGTTCCACTTGTAGACGCCACCGTTCCGGGTGCCGACCCACAGCACGCCGCCGCGCGGTCCTGGTAGAGCGACATCGCGCTGTCGTCGCCCAGGCTGGCGGGATCGGTCGGGTCGTTGCGATGGTGCTGGAAGGTCGCGTGCTGGCGGTCCATGAGGTCGAGCCCGTGGTCCGTCGCCACCCAGAGCCTGCCGGCGCCGTCCTCCAGCAAGCCGCGCACGCGGTCGTGGCCGAGGCTGGCCGGGTTCGCCGGGTCGTTGCGGTAGACGTGGAACTGATCGGCGCCGGGATCGCGCCGGCTCAGGCCGCCGCCGTTCGAGCCCACCCACAGGCGGTGCTCGCGGTCCACTAGCAGCGCGCACGCGGTCGTCGCCCAGGCTGTCGGGCTTCGCGCGCGTCGTGACGGAAGCGCTCGAAGCGGCCGGTCGCGGTATCCATCCGGTCCAGGCCGCCGTCGGTGCCGACCCACAGGCCGCCCTTGCCGTCGTCGGCGAGCGCGTAGACGCCGTCGTGGCCCAGGCTGGTGGCGTCGCCGGGATCGTTGCGGAAGGCCTTGAACTCGCCCGTGCGCGGCTGGAAGCGCACCAGGCCCGCGTCACTTGCTGCCGATCCAGAGCGAGCCGTCCGGCTCGAAGAGCAGCGATGCGGACGCGGCTGTAGAGCCCGGGCGTGCCGGAGACGGCGACGCGCACGAAGCGGTCGTGCGCACGGTCCCAGCGGGCGGCACGCCGCCGCCCTCGGTCGCGAGCCTACAGGTCGCCCGCCGCGTCCTCGGCGATCGCCCAAACCATGTTGTTGGGGAGCGACGCGTGGTCGGCCGGAGTCGTACTTGTAGGTCTTGAAGGTCACGCCGTCGTAGCGGTTCAGCCCGTCCTCGGTGCCGAACCACATGAAGCCGCGGCTGTCCTGGAACATGCTCAGCACGGTGCTCTGGGAGAGGCCCTGCTCGAGCGAGACGCGCTCGAAGGCCATGGGCCGGGTCTGCGCGTACGCGCCCTGCGCGCCCACCAGCAGCCAGAGGAGGCTGAGACGCCACATTCGGTTCATCGCGACACCCCGTTGTTGCCGAGGCTCCGGCCAGATGGCCGGGCTGGTGCGAGGCGGCTTCGCGTTCGCGGCGAGCATGTCGCGGAACGCGTTGGCCCGGTACCGGCGGCGGAGAAGAAGAATCCCTGGATCTCTTCGCACTCGAGTTGGTTGAGCATGTCCACCTGTTGCTGCCGCTCGACACCTTCGGCCACGACGCGCAGGCGCAAGCGGTGCGCCATGGCGATCATGGCCGAGGTGATGGCGGCGTCGTCGGGGTCGCTGAGCGCGCCCGCGATGAACGACTGGTCCACCTTCAGCGTGTCCAGAGGGAACCGCTTGGGGTAGGCGATGGCGGAGTCGCCCGTTCCGAAGTCGTCGACGGAGACGCGCACGCCGCGGCGGCGCAGCGCCTGCAGCTGCCGCCAGGATCTCGGGGTCGGAGCGGAGCGCGCCGCGCTCGGACAGCTCCAGCTCCAGCCGCGGGGCTCGACGCCGGTCTCGCTCAGCACCTCCTCCACCAGCTGCGGGAGGTTGCCGCGCGTGATCTGGCACAGCGACACGTTGGTGGCCATGCGGATGGGCGGAAGGCGCAGGTCGTCCCACGCGCGAGCTGGCGGCACGCGGTCAGCAGGACCCAGCGGCCGATCTCCACCATGAAGCCCGTCTCTTCCGCGACCGGGATGAACTCCATGGGAGGCACGTTGCCCAGCTCCGGCGACTGCCAGCGCAGCAGGGCCTCGGCGCCGACGATGCGGTGGCTGCGCGGTCGATGATCGGCTGGTAGTGGAGGACAGCTCGTTCCGCTCGAGCGTGCGGCGCAGGAGGCGGTCGATCTTGAGCGAGCGCTGGCGCGCGTCGGACAGCCCGCGGCTGTAGAAGCGGAACGCGCCGCCGCCCCGGCGGCCCGCGTCGGCCATGGCCAGCTCGGCCCGCTGCAGCAGCTCCTCCGAGGTCGTCCCGTCCGCGGGTGCGATCGCGATGCCCAGGCTGGCGGAGACGTACACCTCTGCCTCGTCCACCAGGAAGGGATCCGACAGCGCGTCCAGGACCGCCTGCGCGATCGGCGACACGTCTTCGCGCGAGCCGGCCGGGCTCACCATCATCCCAGACGCGTCGCCGCCCAGCGGGCCACCGCGCCGTGGCCATGCCGGCCCGCCGCGGACCCAGCAGCTCGCGCTTGCGCAGGCAGCCCGCGCAGCCGCTCGCTCCACCTGCACCAGCACCTGGCTGCCGCCCAGGCGGCCGTAGGTGCCGTTGATCAGCTTCTTGAACCGGTCGAGGTCGAGGAACAGCACGGCCAGGGAGAAGCCGTTGCGGCTGCCGGCCAGCGCGCTCTCCAGGACCTGCTCGAACGCCTTGCGCTGGGGCAGTCCCGTGAGCGCGTCCAGCGGGATCGTGTGCTCGCCCTGACCGGTCGCGCATCCGCAGGCCCTCGAGCTCGGACCGCGTCGCCTGCAGCTCGCGCCAGGTGCGGTACGCGTCCACCAGGCGGGCGGCCCGACGGCTCAGGACCTGCCACTCGATGGGCCGCGAGACGACGTCGGTGCTGCCCTCGCTGACGGCCTTCCGCGCTTCCCCTTGTCGTTCGCGCAGATGGCGAGGACGGGGACCTCGGCGCCACCCGGCAGCTTGCGGAGCGCCGTCCACGCGGGCGCGGCATCGGCGCCGCGCAGCGACCCGTCGACCACGACGACGTCGGGCGGATGCGCTCCAGCTGCGCACCGCGCCCGTCGAGGCTTCCCGCCACCGAGACGCGGAAGCCGAACCGCTCCAGCCACTTCCTGCCCCAGGCCACCGTGTCGTCCTGGCGGCTGGCCAGAAGGGCGAGGGGCGCGCGCGCCTCCCCGCCTTCGGACGTGGACCCGTCGATGCGATGCGCCGTGCTCGCAGGTGAAGCGGTCATCATGGAGGGCCTCAGTGAGCCGTAGTGATCGAGCGCTTCACTCGGGAGGTCAAGGCACCACCTCCGGTTCCGGATGTCCTCGTCCTCCACGTCGACCGGACGCAGGCTTCACCGAGTCCGACCAGAGGAAGCCGTTCGTCCACAGGTAGCTGTCGGCCCACAGCGAGCTGTTGGACCACAGGTAGCTGTCCGACCACGGGTATCCGTTCACCCCCATGCCCGAGGCGTTGGTCCACAGGTACCCGTCCGCCCACAGGTAGCTGGCGGACCACTGCGTGTTCCCCACAGCGCCGCCGTGTCCTGACGTAGGCGATCTGGGCGTTCGCCGAGAGCTGCATGATCGGGAGAGCGCTGGCGCGGTCATCACCGCGGTGGAGTTCATGGCCGCGTCGACGTTCATCGCGCCGGTCCCGTAGTCCGTGGGGTCACCCGGAATCTTGCGCGCCGTCTTCATGAGGCGCGCCTTGACCGTGGAGTGGCGTCAGGGACGGGCTCTTCATGAGCATGCGCGCGACCGCGCCGCTCACCAGGCCGGCCGCCATGCTCGTTGCCCGAGAGCTTCGAGGTAGTGCTGCGAGCAGCTCGACGTGTTGTAGCCGCAGAAGACCTTGTCCGACGGCAGCAACTCAGCCCAGCTCGCAGCGCCTCCGAGTGGGGCGCGATGATCTTGTTGCCGGGCGCCAGGAGGTCTGGCTTCAGGATGTGGTCGAACAGCGTCGGACCGCGCGACGAGAAGCTCGAGACGCGGTCGTCGTTGTCCGGAGCTGTTGCTGTTGTCGGTGAGCGAGCCGACCGTGATCACCTTGCGCGAGTTGCCGGGGCTCGAGATCGAAGTGCCCGCTGCTGCCATGGTTGCCCGCCGAGACCACCACCACCACGCCGGCGTCCCATGCCGCGTCCACCGCCTGCACCAGGGGATCCTGGGCCTGGAGGCCCATGACGCCCATCCCCGAGCGACAGGTTGACGACCTGATCCCGTACTGGCTGATGCGGCGGTCAGGATCCAGTCGAGCGCCGCGATCACGTCGGAGACGCTGCCCCGGCCGTCGCTGTCCAGCACAAATGGCGCAGCCCGGCTGAGATTCCCGCCGCAGTGCCGACTCCCTGGTACTCTGTTGGTATAGGAAGCTGGCGCCGGTGCTCCGCCAACCATCCCCGCGACGTGCGTCCCGTGGCCGTAGCCGTCGAAGCTGGCCATGGGCGCGCCGCCGGCGCCATCGACGAAGTGTCGCGCTGCCCCAGCAGGTGGCCCGAGAAGTCCGCGTGCGTGGCTGTAGATCCCCGTGTCGACGATGCGCCACCGTCACGCCCCGGCCGGTGTAGGTCACGTTGGTGCCGTTGGCCGCGTTGCCATTGCCGGGCACGCGGGCCGGGCGGATCTGGGCCGACGTGCTGGCGCCCATGACCTCGCTGTCGGGAGTGATGGCTCCTCGATCGACGACCCTCGCGAGAGGGTCGCCGAGCGATCGGACGCGCGCGCACGCAGGGCGCGGAACGGCAGGCGCGAGTACGGCGCGAGCATTGCGGTAGGCCATCCTCGACGCCACCGCATCCCGGCCCGCGGACTGGACGCTGTCGTAGGTGACGACCACGTCCACCAGCTCGGACGGGTTCCCGCGCCGGGACGATATCGGCCAGGCTTCGCCCATGAGCCGCCCCGACGGGGCGCCAGAGCGGGCCAGGAAGAGCGGACCGCGCCCCCGGCCGACCTCGTCGCCCGTCCTGTCCGCGCCTCGGAGGGGGTTCCCTCACTGAGCCGACCGCAGGGGCCGGATGGCTGGTCGCGACTTCGACCAGGATTGCCCCAGCAGCCACGACAACCAGCGCAGGTTCTTCGACCGTCGGCAGGTCATGTTGTCTCCACTCCCCAAGAAGGGTCTGCCGCGATGAATGGCAACCTACCATGCCTCGTAGGCAACGGGCGTCTCCCTGGCTTTAACAAGACCTCGGGCGCGGGGACTCAACGTGTTGAATCCCAGTGGGTTGTCGCGCTCAATCGGACCCTCGCCCGGGGGCCGGGAGCCGCCCGGATCGACCGAAATTTCGGTTGACGGCCGAAAAAGCGGCCGATCGGGACGCGTCGCCGAAATGCCATCGACCGAAAAAGTCGAGGCCCTGGAGCGAGTTGGCGATCCCTGAACCCCGGTAGTCGGCTTATGATTCGCCCTTCTCACTGGGAGGCGGCGAAACAGCGGACGACCCTGGGCCGTCGCTTGACGCCCGGCGGTACCCTGTTGGTCTAACCCCGAGGACTCCAAGAGGTTTCTCCTGACGACGACACCGAGATCGCGAGTCTCGTTGCAGGCCCACGAGGCCGGCGATCCGTCGGCATCTCGACCGTCTGGTGCCGCTCGTCTACCAGGAGCTGCGGCGACTCGCGCGCAGCCACCTGCGCCGTCCTCCCGGCGGCCACACGCTCAACACGCACCGGCCTCGGTCCACGAGGCCTACCTGAAGCTGGCCCGCAGCCCGGGCCTGCAGACTCAACGACCGCGGCCACCTCGCTGGCCGTGCACGGCCTGCGCGATGCGCCAGGTGCTGGTCGGCCGGGCGCGGCGCGCGCCTGCGCGTCAAGCGCGGCTCGGGCGAGGCCGAACCTCGAGCTGGACGAGAGCCGGGTGCCGGCGGAGGCGCGTGACGCGGAAGCGCTGCTCGACCTGGACCGCGCACTCACGCCGCCTGCGTGAGCCACTGACGCGCGCTGGCCAGCATCTTCGAGTGCCGCTACTTCGGCGGGCCTCGGAGGAGGGAGACCGCCGACGCGCTGCTGTCGCCTGCCGCACCGCGCAGCGGGGCTGGATGAGGGCGCGGGCGTGGCTGCGCGCCGAGATCGAGGGCACGGCGGAAGCGGAACTCGTTGGCTGAGCACCCGACTTCGCCGCGGCTCGACGCGCTGCTGGAGCCAGGCGCTCGACCATCCGCCCGCCGAGCGCGCGCGCTGGATCGCGGAGCGCCTGCGGCACGGACGCGGTGCTCAAGACGCGCCTGCTCCGTCTCGTCGCGCCTGGCCGAGGGCGGCGACGAGGCGCTGCCCCCCAGCGGCGGGATGCGCGGCGACGTGTGGGACGAGCTTCGCGCGCGAGGTGGACGTGCGAAGCCGAGACCGGGATCCGGTCCGGCGAGCGCCTCGGCCGCTACGAGATCCGCGGGCTGCTCGGGCGTCGGCGGCATGGGCCGCGTCTACCGCGGGTACGACCCCGCGCTCGGCCGCGAGGTGGCGATCAAGTCGCCGCTCCACGCGTGGGACCAGGATGCGACCCGAGCTGCGCCGCCGCCTCGAGCGCGAGGCGCGCCTGCTGGCCACGCTCAAGCCACCCGAACATCGCCGTCGATCTTCGGCTTCGGAGATCATCGAGGGCTCGCCCTACCTCGTGCTGGAGCTGGTCGAGGGCCAGACGCTGCGGCCGAGCGGCTCCGCCGCGGGCCGTTGCGCGTCACCGAAGCCGTCGAGGTCGCCCGACAGGTGGCCGCCGCGCTGGAGGCGCGCACGCAAGGGCGTCGTCCATCGCGACCTCAAGCCAGGCAACGTCGCGCCTGATCCCCGACGGGCGCGTGAAGGTGCCTCGACTTCGGATCGCCGGCTGCGCGCGCGACGACGGACGCCCCCGGAGAGCCGCGAGCCTCCACGACGGGCACCGGGCGCCGTCCGTCGGCACCGCGCCCTACATGAGCCCCGGAGCAGGTCCGCGGCGATGCCGTGGACACGCGGACCGACGTGTGGGCGTTCGGCACGCCTGCTCCACGAGATGCTCAGCGGAGGCGCGCGCGTTCCACGGGCACGGCACGCCGAGGTCATGGCGGCCGTCCTGCGCGACGATGGACTGGAGCCGACTGCCCGCCGACACGCCCACGAGCGTGCGGCGGCTGCTCGCGTCGCTGCCTGCGGCGCGGAGTCGCGCGAGCGGCTCCAGGACGATCGGCGACGCGCGCCTCGAGCTGCAGGAGACGGACGATCCGGTCGGCCCCCGGTCCCACTGGCACGCGTCCGTGGCCGCGCGCGTGGTGCAGCCTGGCGCTCGCATCGCGCTTTCGCTGCCCGCGCTCGCGTTCGCGTGACGCGAACCCGGCGGTGCTCTCGGCGCGCCGCCGGTCTGCGCGGCTGGGCGCTCGAGCTGCCGGCGGGCTCGCGCCTGCGCGGGACGACTACCCCGCGCCCTTCGACGTCTCCCCGACGGCGCGCGCCTGGTCGTGCCTCGCGCTGCGCGACGGCGTGCAGCGCCTCTACGTCCGCAAGGTGGACGGCATGGTCTGGCGGAGGCGGTCGGCGGTACCGACGGCGCGTGGCAGCCCGCGTCTCGACGGACGGCAGCTCGATCGCGTTCTTCGCGGACCGCAAGCTCAAGCGCGTGCCGCTCACGAGGGCGGGCCTGTGGTGGTCCTGGCCGAGGCGAGCGCCAATCGCGCGCGGCGCCAGCTTCACGCCCGACGGGTCCGTGGTGTACGCGCCCTCGCAGACGTCGGGCCTCTTCCGGCGTGGGACGGGAACGGCGGCGCGGCTGTGCAGGCTCACGACAGCCCGACCTCGCTGCGCGGCGAGTACTCGCATCGCTGGCCCCCAGGTGCTGCCGGGCGGCGCTGGGCCATCTTCACCGTCGGATCTCGACTCCGCTTCGTTCGACGAGGCCCACCTGGACGCGGTAGCGCTCGACACCGGCGAGCGGCGGCACCTGGTCCCCGAGGCCGCGCAAGGGCGGTACGCGGGCGGGCGCTCTACTTCGCCTCGCGCGGGACGGATGTTCGCGGTGGCGTTCGACCCGCAGACGCTCGCCCAGCGAGGGTCGCCCGAGATGGTCCCGGAGGGCGTGCGCTACGACCCGCGGAACGGCGGGCGCGCACTTCGCGATCTCCGAGAGCGGCACGCTCATCTACGCGCCTGCCGCGCCCACGTCCGCCGAGGCGTACCTGGCCTGGGTCGACGCTGCGGGCCGGCTGACCCGCATCGGCGACACCGCGCGTGTCTTCCGCGAGCCGCGCCTCAGCCCCGACGGGCGCGCGTCGCCGCGCGCATCGGCACCGAGTCCTCGTCGGACCTGTGGATCGTGGACACCACGACCGCGACGCTGACGCGTCTCTCCTTCGGCCTCTCGCCCCGCAGGCCCGTGTGGACGCCGGACGGGCGCGCCGTGACCGTGGCCGCCCAGGCCGACGGACGCTGGCGCCTGCTGAACCTGCCGCCTCGGCCGGCGCCTCGACGCCGGCCGTGGTGTACGAGAGCGTCAACCGCGTCTATCCGAACGCGTGGACGCCGGACGCTCGCTCGCTCGTGTTCCAGGAGCAGCGGGCCGACACCGGCTGGGACGTGCGCCTGCTGGAGGTGGGCCCCGGACGGCCGCGCGACGGGCGCGGTGCGCGACCTGGCCAGCACGCCCTTCAACGAGACCTACGCGACGGTCTCGCCCGACGGCCGCTACTTCGCGTACGACTGCGACGAGCTCGACCAGGTCTCGGGATCTACATCGCACCGCTCTCCGATCCGGCCGCGCGCGTGCGAGGCACGGACACCAACTCGCGCTGGCCGCACTGGGGCGCGCGACGGCGAGCTTGTACTGCTGGTCCCCGCCGGGCGCGCGCCCGGCCGCAGCAAGGTCCCCGAGGGGCTGCACCGGGATCACCAGGCGCCCGCATCGTCCCCGGATGGGCGCCCGCGCCAGTGAGAGCCCTCTGGGGCCCGCCCGTCGACGGCTTCGCGCTGGTGCGACGGATGACGGTCGCGTCCTACGCGCCGTTCGACGTGGACCCCACGAGCGGGCCCGCCAATCCGCGGTTCCTGGTCCTGGAGACGGAGCACGCGGCGCACCGCCGCCCCTCGACCGGCCGGTGGTCGTGCTCAACTGGCCTCGCGAGCTGGATGCGCACGGCCTCGCGCGCCACCGCTGATGTCGCGGCCCATCCTGCCGCGGGCATAGAGTCGGAGACGCCGATGGACGACCTCGACCGCCTGCTCGAGGAGATCGCGGACCTGAACGCCCTCGTCGACGTCGACGTGTCCGCGTACCCGGAGCTCGCTCATCACCAGAGGATCCCGGCCGCCGCGCGAACGTTGAGTCCGCGAGGCGCTCGACCTGGTGGTCCGCGCGCGGCAGAGAGGCGGACCGGCCGGTGTTCTGCGGAGCGCGCGGCCGAGGCGGTGCGGCTGGCCCGGCAGGCCGTGGACGAGGCACGGCCCGCGCTGGCCTGGGCGCGGTTGCGCGCGCCTGGCGCGGTGACGGGCGCACAGCCCGACCGGCCTCTCCAGGTCGAAGCCGACGTCGTCCGGCCCCCCTGTGCACCCTGGGCGTGGGAGGCCGCGCCCGCCACTACGTCCCGCGTGCGCGAGCGCGACGAGGCGCTTGCCGCGATCGCGTGGGCTCGCGAACGGGCGCTGCCCCTGTTCGTGCTGGGCGGCGGCAGCAACCTCGTGATCGCCGACGAGGGGTTCCCGGGGCTCGTGGTGCACGCCGACATCCGGGGCGGAGACCGTGATCGTCGCCGACGGCTCGGTGCTGGTCACGGCCGCCGCCGGCGAGCTGGGATGCGCTGGTCGACCGCTGCGTCCAGCGCGGCTGGGCGGGCCTCGAGTGCCTGTCCGGCATCCCGGGCTGTGTGGGCGCGACGCCGATCCAGAACGTCGGCGCGTATGGACAGGACGTGTCCGAAGCCGTGACGCGCGTCGAGTGCATCGATCTCGAGACCGGCGCCGCCGTCGTGTGGAGCGGCGCCGAGTGCGGCTCGGCTATCGCGACAGCCGCTTCAAGGGCGCCGATCGGGGCCGGTTCCTGATCACGACCGTCTGCTTCCGGCTGCGGCCGGACGGAGCGCCCACGGTCCGGTATCCGGAGCTGGAGCGCGATCCACGAGCCGGGAGCGGGCCAGCCCGGACCCTCGCGGGACGTGCGGCGCGCCGTGACTCGCGCTGCGCCGGCGCAAGTCGATGGTGATCGAGGAGGGCGACGAGGAACCGCCGCAGCGTCGGCTCGTTCTTCATGAACCCAACGCGTCGCGCCGGACGAGGCCGAATCCATCCGCGCACGCGCGGGGCTGGCGCGTCCATGCCGGCCTTCCCCGGTCCGGACGGTCCGGGTCAAGCTGTCGGCCGCATGGCTGATCGAGCAGTCGGGGCTTGCCCGCGGGAGCGGAATCGGGCCTGTGGGCCTCGACGCGCCACGCGCTGGCGATCGTCAACCGCGGCGGCGCCACGGCGCGCCAGGTGATCGCGTTCGCGCGGACGGTGCGCGATCGGGTGGCGGAGCGTTTCGGCGTCGTTCTGCGTCCCGGAGCCGGTCCTGCTCGGCCTCGCGCTCGACTAACGCCGGCTGTAGCCTTCGCGTCCGACGAGGCCGGCGCCGAACATGCGCCGGTCCACCGTGCCCAGCCGCTTCCTCCTGCGCCCGCGTCAGGATGCGGTAGTGCGCACGCCGACCAGGTGCTCCGCGATGTACCAGAGGTCCTCTTCCGCGGACATCCATCCCCGGCGATCGAAGCGCGAGAGATCGACCGGCGCCGAGTAGCGCCGGAGCGTCTTCTCGTGGCGCAGGTTGAAGTACGACTCGAAGTACGAGAGCACGAGCTCGCGCAGGCTGGCGATGGATGGGCCTCGCGGAAGCGGAGTCCGGAGTAGTTCGACCGTGCGATCGCGCCCCAGCCTCCGTCCTGCCGGGAAGACCGCGAGCACGTGGTGCGTCGTCGTTGACCGCCTCCAGGTCCAGGATCAGCGCCGGATGGCCCTGGAGCCGCAGCGCGGCGGCCGCGAACAGCGCGCCGTCCATGCACTGCACGCGGCGCTCGCGCAGGACGCGTCGGGGCGAACGGCAACCCGCGCCGGCCACGTCGTAAGTCGAGGTCAGTCCAGGGAAGCGCTGCAGGCGCCAGGCCGGCTTGAGCCGGGCCAGGGCCTGCGCTTCCCGCGGCGTCAGGCCGAAGCGCGCCGCGCTCATTCGATCCGGTAGCTGTCCCTGAGCTCGCGCCGCAGGTTCGCGGCGCGCTCCTGGAGGACTGGTGGTCACCGAAGAAGAAGTTCCCGGCGCTGCCCTCCGGCATAGCGGCCCGCGAAGCGCTCCCACAGGCCTGGGCCCTTGCGGACGTCGTAGCTCGCGTCGAACGCGTAGCGCAATCCCCACCCGGTCCGCCTGCTCCTCCTGGTGCCGCCCGTACCCGTTCTGCCAGGCCGCGCCCATCGAGCATCGCCGCCGCCTGGAAGGCGACCCGCTGGTTCGGATCGTCCACCTCCTCCAGCATCACGACCGCGGCCAGCGTGCCCAGGCCTCACGAACATCTTCTTCTTTGTACTGCTCTGGGAGTGCTCGTAGCGTCACGTGGGCCAGCTCGTGGCCCAGCACCATCGCGAGCTCGTCGTCGTCCAGCGCATCCAGCAGGCCGCTGAACACGTAGATGGCGCCGTTGGGCGCCGCGATCGCGTTCCATTCCGGGTTCTGGACCACGTACACGCGGAACGCGCGGTTGTCGATGTGGGACGGTACGAGGGACTCGAAGACGGAGCGCGCGCGGTCCACTTCCGGACCCTCTTCCCACAGCGCGCCGATGGTGCGCTGGTCGCCGTACTCGCCCTCCTCGAACATGCGGCCGGAGCTGCGGAAGCTCGCCTCCAGCGCATCGAAGGACTCGCGCAGGTCGTTCTCGAACAGCCCGACGCCGTTCGGCTTCGCCTCGATCTCCTGCGCCAGCACGCTGCCGTCCGCCTGCCGCACCCCCTTGACCTTGGCCTCGTAGCCGAAGCGGGATGGCGGCGAAGCCCGGGCCGTGGCCCTCTCAGCTTCACGCGCGAATCGAGCCGCACGCGCTGAACCGTCTATGGTCAGCTCGCCGCCCCTCCGCGATTCCGACGTAGCCGTCCAGCTTCGACCTGTTGACCCGCAAAGGCCGGTCCCGCCAGCGTAATCGCCGGTCACCAGGCACGTTCCGAGGCTCGCGCGTTTCATCGCCCGCCCTCCTTCCGTCACACTCTACGACGATCCGGCGGCCTCTCTGCTCGTGTGACGGCCGTGACACGAACCCTGCCACTCCGCCGGCAGGTATAGATACTCTGAACGCTAAGCGGGTGGCGGTCATCCTGGTTGGTCGCCGGTCTCGCAAGACCCGCCCTCGCCACGACCATCTTCGTCAACGCGACCGCCGACGACACCACCACCAACGGCAACTGCACGTTGCGCGAGGCCCTCCTCGCGGCCAACACGAACGTCATCCGGGACGGTTGCCCCGCCGGGTCGGCGGGCACGGACGACATCCGCTTCCGCGATCGACGGCACCTTCGTCCTCCAGCATCTTCCGGCCCCGACGACGTCGGCCTCTCCGGCGACTCCTCGACGTCTTCGGAGCCGGTCAACATCTTCGGCAACGGCGTCGCCAACACCGTCATCGACGCGTCGGGGCTAGCCCGGGCGATCGCGCCATCCACGTGCGCATTCCCGGCGCGGGCCAGACCGTCAACCTGGTCACGTGACGAACCTGAAGGTCACCGGGGCGCGCGCTTCCCGAGGACGGCCCGCTGGAGGCGCCGGGATCTTCGTCCGACGCGACGCTGGGGACGTCGAACCTGACGCTGGACACCGTGACCGTTTCGGCAACCAGGGCTCCGGCGCGGGCGGCGGCATCTTCGCGAAGGCGGCCACCACGACGCTGAGCAACTCCACGGCTCTTGGCTAACTCAGCCACGGGCTGCGGCGCGGCACCCTGTGCAGGCGGCGGCCTCCGCGCCGACGGCGGCCTGGTCGTGATCACCAACTCCACGTTCACGAACAACGGCACGCTCAGCGGATCGGGCGGCGGCATCTTCGACGAACGGGGGCACGCCCGGATCGTGGCCTCGAGCCTCGTCGCCGAACACCGTCATCGACGGCGCACCGGCGCGGGTGTCGCGGAGCAACGCCACCACCGACCGCCACCGACGGCATCGCTCGACGGCAACAACACGCCATGACCGTGGTAGCTGCTTCCGGCGGGTTCTGCGCGGCGGAGGCGCGCCCTCACATCGGGGACGGCGGCACTCGTGCCACCATCGACCATCTGCGCGATCACGAACAACCAGGTGTCGGGCGGCAACGCAGGCGCGGGCGACGGCGGCGGGCTGTCTCCGTGTCCCGCCGGTGTCGTACGGGTCTCCAACGCGACCGTGACCGGCAGTCAGCACCGAGTCGCATGAAGGCGGCGGGCTCGCGAACTGGCGGCTGACCTGCGCGTCAGCGCCACCACCATTCGACCTCAACACGTCCCTGGGCGGCAGGCACTCGGCGGCGGCAGATCGGCGCCGGGGCCCCCGTCACCATGGTCGGAACGGAGATCATCGCCGCGAACCAGCTCGACCAACCGCCAGGGGCGCCCTGTTTCGCCCCTCGGCGGGCCGTGAACCTCTCCCACCGCGAGGCGCGTGTCCGCAGGCAGCTGCCAGCTGGTCCCGGCCAATGCGGACGTGTGGCCGGCCAGGACCCCCTGTCTCAATCCCCCGGCAACAACGGCGGCCTCCGACGCTCACGCCAGCAATCGATGCCCCAGGCCAGCCCGGCCATCGGACCTGCTTCCCCGACCTGCCAGATCACCGACGGCGCGCTGGTCGGCGCCCATACCGAGCGTGCGCACGCGGGGCCGGCCGCTGGATCGGCACGGCAGCGGGCATCGTCGCGGTGCGACGTGGGCGCCTTCGAGGCACCCACGGGTGTCCCGCAGACGCCGACTCCGACTCGGCATCGCTCGACCCGCACGCCCACGACCAACGCCGACGCGAACGCCCACGCGCACCGCCCACGTTTCACTGCGCGCCCAATCTCCGACGGTGGGACCGATCGTTCACGCCCACGGCCACGCCGTCGGCACCGACCTTCACGCCGACGGCAGACCGCCACGGCGACGCGAACTGCCACCCCCACGGTCACGGCGACGCGACGCCGATCCGCGAACGCGTCGCGACGGCCAAACTGACGTTCGCCACCGACCGCCACGCCCTCTGGCAACCGGGACGTTCGCCGGCCGACGCCAACCGTCACGGCGACGCGAACGGCCGCCCCACGGTCACGAGCGACGCACACCCTGACGCGCGACACGCGACGGCCGGTCCGACGTTCGCCACCGACCGCCACGCCGCTGGGACCGACGTTCACGCCGACGGCGACCGCGACCGTCACGGCCACGCGGACCGCGACAATCCCACGGTCACGGTGACGGCCAACGCCGACCGCCACGCCGCCACCGTGGGGCCCACGTTCGCACGCCCACCCGCAGACCGCGACACGGTCGAAGCCCGACCTAATCACGCCCTCCACTGTCTCTGATCGGTCACCGCGACCCGGACCGCGACGCCGACGGTCACCGTGACGCGGACGCCGACACCGACCGCGACGGCGGGCCTGACCTTCACGCCCACCGCGACCGCGGTGAGCCTGGACGAAGCACGCCGACCGCGACCGGGACGCCCACGGTCAGCCCACCGTGACGCCCACCGCGCGGCCACGCAACTTCGAGCTGAGCCACACGGCTACATCAGCGAGCGCTCGCTGGCCGCCGCCCCCGGCACCGCGGTGCGCGACGAGTTCCGATCAGCCAGGAGCCCCACTCGTCCTACGAAGTCGTGGTGGACGTGCGACCTCCGGCGACGTGGGGCCCGACGCTGGTGCTGCGCCAGGATGAACGGGGCCGACGACCCTGCAGGACTCGGCTCCGGTCAGCCTCCCATCGGATCCGGCGCGCAGCCTGCGCTGGATCAACTCCACCTCGTCGCCGGTGGCGGGCGAGCCTGTGCGCGCGCACAGCGGCCTCGCGCTGGACGGACTGCGGGCCCGACGACGCCCACCGCGTGCGTGCGTACGACCACGACCTATACGATCCCGCGCTTCAACAACTCGGGCACGCTTGGCCAGCCAGATCGCGTTGCTGCGGCGGAGAAGAACCCCGCGAGCTATCCGATCAACGGAGCGCTTCTACTTCGGGAAGTCGAGCTGGCGCTCAGGCGTCTTCGTCCACGAGCAGGGCGTTCAACGCGCGCGCCAAGGGCCGGGCCACGCTGATCACGTCGAACGTGCCCCAGCTGGCGGTCTGGCGCGGCTCGATCACGATCGCCAACGACGGACGCTACGGCGGACCTGGCGGCAAGGCGGTCGCGCTGGTCGCTCGACCGGCTTCAGCTTCGACTCGCGCCCTGCTGCCTCGGGCGCGCTAGCCTCGGCGGCCGCGGGCCGCGGCCGGAGCTGCAGGAGCCCCCGCGACCAGCGCCCCCAGCGTGCCCGCGAAGCGCCCAGGCGCTTCGACTGCGTGACGCGTGACCGCCAGTGAACCAGGCGGTGAAGCACGCCGCCGCTCCCCGGAAGCACGACCAGCCCGCTCACGACCGCTGCTCCTTCCGGCCGTCGAGCCGCGACAGCAGCCGGTGGTGCAGGTGCCCGCGGTCGGCGGCGAAGAGCGAGCGCCAGTCGCGCGCGCGCCGTGCGACCGCGAGCGCCGTCGCGCTGTCCAGCGAAGCGGCAGCGCCAGCACGAGCAGGGGCAACGCGTGGAGCGCGAGACCTCCCCGCGCCGCCTCGCCGCGCCCTGCAGCGCGAGCGACCCCCAGCGGTCGAACCCGATCGAGAGCGAGCCGCCGCTCGCCCAGGAAGATCGACGGACGGGCGAGCGGTTGGAGCGCAGCACACCCAGCAGCGCGCTTCCCCCAGCGCCGCTTCGCACAACCGGCGCCGCCGTGGCCGCCCGCGCGTCGCAGCGGCGGGAGCGCGCGAGAACGTGACGCGCTCACGCAGTCAGCTGCCGGGCCGCGAGCCCGTCCAGCCCGTCGATCATGTTGAAGGCGCTGCTGACGCCGATCAGCCAGGATCACGCGGTGAGCGGCCACGCGAGGACGCCGAGCCTGGATCGGCCTCGAGCCAGGGGCACCGGAGACCGCAGGCGCGGCTGGCCGATCCCGGGGCGCAGGAGACCGAACGCCGCGGCGGCCTCCACCGCCAGCTTCACGGGAGGACCGACGCCGCGCAGGTCGTCGGCCAGGCCCACCAGCAGCACCGCGCCCATGGCCGCGTGAAGAGCGGGCCGCCCTGGCCCCCCGGCGCCCCAGGCGGCGGGATGCCGCAGGCCGCGACGAGCCCCCAGCCCCAGCGCGCGCCGTAGACCGGCGAGGCCTCCGACGCGCGGCACCGGCGGTCGCGATGCTGGTTGAGGCGGCCGTCGGGATGGTGTCGAGCCATCCCCTGTCAGCCGCGCCGCGCGCGCCACCAGCGGCGTGGCCGCCAGCAGCGGCCAGGGGAGCTGTGCTGGCCGCCGCCGCGGCTGCGCCGCGGGGCCAGGGAACGGCCGGTCGCGCAACGCCAGCCCGGCCGAGACGAGCCCCGCCCAGGAGCGCGACGAGCACCGCGAGGCCGAGGACGATGTTGCCCAGCAGGGACGCGCGCGGCCAGCCTGTAGCGGTCATGCGGGCACGCGCGGATGATACGCGGAGGCCGGCGAAACATGCCCGGACTCGATCGTTCACCCGCGATGAACGATCGCCTTCGCCGGCCGGGGATCCGTCGGCGCGGGACGCTCGGCGGCGATGCGCGCGGCGATGCGCTCCCAGTGCGTGCCCTGCCAGAACAGCCGATCGCAGCGCTCGCACACGAAGTAGTCGTCCTTCCAGCGCGCGGTCCCGCGGTGGGATGCGATCCGCCACGCTCTCGCGGCACCGGGCGCAACGCGCCGCCGCACGCCATGCAGCGCGGGTCCGCGGCGCCAGGACCAGATCGCGCAGCACCAGGCCCATCTGTCGCGCCGGCTCCAGGCCCGAAGGGACCCACAGGAGCGTGCCAGCCCCTCGCGCACCTCGTTGCGATCGAACAGCTCGCTCTCCGTGGTCAGCCCGGATCGCGTCCCGCCGGGCGGCGGCGAGCACGTCGGCCAGCCCGCCCACGCTCGCCTCGAGACCCGGCCGCGCGCAGCCACCGCGCGAGGCCGCCCAGGCTGCGGTCGCACGCGAACGTGCCGCGCCCGTCGGTCGGCGCGACCCAGCAGCCGCCCGTCTCTCGAGCCGGCGCTGCACGCGCCAGCGCGTGAACTCGTAAACGCGCGCGACAGCGCCGCCGGCCGCGATGCCTCCGTGTCTTCGCGAGCGGCGTGCGATCGCTTCATGAGCAGCTCCACGCCGAACTCGAGCCGGCGCGGCCGGACCCTCGACAGGATCGCGCGGAAGCGATGCCGCCAGCCGCGCTCCATCCGCGAGGTCATGTCGCTGACGATCTTCGCGCATCGTGACCCGGTCACGAACCGCAGGCGCCTTAAACCCATCGAGCCCCGCCGGTCTCATCCAAGGAAGGGCGTGAACGGCGCCCGGGAGGAACCATGACGAAGCTCTTTGACGGTGCTCGTTGATGGCCGCGGTCGGCGTCGGCAGCGCGGAGGCGGGCGTCAACCCCCGCCAGGTGAACGAGCGCGCGCGCATCGCGCGCAACGTGCGCTCGGGCTCGCTGACCTGGCGCGAAACGGAGCGCCTCTCGGCCGAACAGGCCCGGATCCAGCGCGAGGAGTGGCGCTTATCGGCACAACGATCGGCCACCTCGGCGCCTGGGGAGCGCGCGGACATCGCGCGGGACCAGAGTCCGCGCCAGCTTTCCGGCAACATCTTCGACCAAAGGCACGACGCTTGCAGGTCCGGTAGCGATTTTCGGCCGGGCGCGAGGGGCCGCGCGTAGAATCACGCCGGATGGCCCGGCGGCTCCTCTGCGCGTGCTCTTCTCCTGTTCGCCCCACGCGGCCTGCGGCGGGCGAGCGGACAACGGCAAAGGCCCGCTGATCCAGCGGCCGACCACGACCGGCGCGCCGGCCCGCTCGGGCGCGATCGCGACCCCGGGCGGCGGGACGCGGCCCGCGATCCTCGAGTCCGCGGCCACCTGCGTGCGCCTGCCGCAGCGCAGCGCGCTGCCTGACGTTCGGGATGGGCGTGGCCTGGGCGGGTGACGGCGAGCCGCCCGGCTGGTGTCCGGCTGGTCGTGCGCGGCAGGGCGGGCGCACCCCGGTCGAGCGCGGCACCCTCAACCCGCGCGCGCGTCCCGAGCGGCTGCAACTGAACGAAGTACAT
>ERZ1370068.10142-contig-8865_pt1 | contig 38633 bp, 42 predicted proteins | sample MGYA00561227_ERZ1370068 | MGnify/ENA primary metagenome ERZ1370068 (study PRJEB38410, sample SAMEA6850437) | metagenome | study: Metagenomic assessment of the ecological functions of the soil: analysis of the soil microbiota associated with the...
GTTGTGCTGTTCGGTTACGTGTGGGCGTCGTCACCAGCGAGCCCGACAGCTTCCTCTGGAACCAGGGCAATATCCCGAGGGTACGGCATGCCCTGCGGCATGCACGGGCTCTGGAGCAGGTGGAACCACACCTTCGGCCCGAACAACCTGAACGCGAAGTATGTCTGCCTGGCTGGGGACCGGAGCCCAAGGCGGGATAGCGCGCTGAACGGCGGTGGGACTACGACCTCAACCAGGCCTTCGGCGCCTACAACATTTCACCGCGCGCAAGCCCTGGCACGTCGTCAACATCGACGGCAACTACTTCAGCACGGCATGGGCGGCCAGCACGAGTTCAAGTTCGGCTTCGCCTACCGCAAGGACCCGGCGCGCACGACCACCACCTACGCCGAGCCAGACCCCAGGCATCAACGGCGCGTGGCACCGGCGCCAGCGCGGCAGCAAACGATGCGGGAGAATCGCAGCGGGTATAAGCGACACGTTCAGCAGGGGCGCATGACCGCGAGCGCGGCGTCCGCTACGACTACCAGCACGCCTTCAACGAGCCCAGCGGCACCGCCAACCCCTCTTCCGAATCTGCCGGAGCTGGCCTGCGACGGCAGCGGCCCGACCATCACCTGGAAGGACTTCTCGCCCCGTCTGGGCGAAGCATCGTCGGCACTCGAACGAGGCGAAACCCAGACGGTGTGGCTCCGCGCCTCGCACGCGCGGTACGCCACGGCTCTTCCCGAACGACGTGACCGTGGCCAACCCGGTGGGCGGCTACTCGACGTTCTGGCCTACCGCGTCGGAACGACTGGAACCGCGACCACTTCTGCGACGACGGACGGATCCTGCTGAGCGACGGCGTCCTCTACTACAACAACGTCGATCCGGCCCATCCGGCGGCGACCGTCTCGCCCAACCGCATCGACCCGGATTACCATGCGAGCAGGACAACGAGATCATCATCGGGATCGACCCGCGAGATCTGGGCGGCAACGTCGCCGTGGGCGCAGCCACACCTGGCACAGGTCACGGACGTCTCCGGTACTTCCCGCGCATCGGGATGACGGCCGCCGACTACGCGGCCAACGCGGCCGTCAGGCTTGACGGATACGGCGCACTAGCTACTCGCCGCCAACCCGGCGAAAGGTCAGCGCGACACAACAGCGGCCAGATCCTGACCAACCGGCCTGACTACAGCACGGGATACAACGGGTTGGAGCTGACACTCGTCAAACGGATGTCGAACAAGATGGTTCGCGCGCGCGGCGTTCTCGCTCATGGACTGGCACGAGAACATCAGGCCGGGCTCGATCAGAACGACACGCTGACTACCACGAGGGGGCCCAGGCGGGCGCCGCTGGCAGAACGCGGCCCGCTCCGGGCCGGGCGTGGACGGAGGCCAGATCGCGCCACGCTCGGGCGGTTCGGGCAGAGGGCGATCTTCCTACAACGCGCTGGCAGCCGTGTTGAACGCCCTGTACCAGCTCCCCGGCAACTTCGAGGTCGGCACCAGCCTCTTCGGCCGTCAGGGCTACGTACCCCGTCGTCCTCCGCTGAATGCGGCGCGGGACTGATCCGCAACTCTGGCGCCAGTCGAACATCGACGACCAGCGCTACGAACACGTCTTTGATGCCGACTTCGGCTCGCGTACCAGTACGCGCAAGTTCGGAGGCGCGCACGCAGCTGGGATCACGGCCGACTCTTCAACGCGTTCAACAGCGGCGGTGATCGGCCGCAGCCGCGCAGCGAACTTCCGGCGCGTTCGGCGACCTACGGACGTGTTGTCGCCGCGGATCCTCCGCATCGGAGCTGCGGTTCGGCTTCTAGTCGTTCGTTCGCTGCGTTTCGTGAAGCGGCGGGGGCGCTCCCAGGGGCCGTTCAAGCCTCGGCTTGTCCTTCCCGACCCCTTAGATGCCGTCGTGGGGCGCCTGAAGAAGCGAACCGAGCGACGAACGTCCACGATGTGACGATCGCGGTGGTCTCGATCGGTCGCCCTCTCGGCGCCGCAGTCTGGGTGGCGACGCATCGCGCCGCCCATCGCCCCAGCCTCCTGCCTGCGTCACCATCGACACGCTGCGCGCGGACCACGTCGGCGCGTACGGCGGTACCGGCACGCCCGAGCCTGGATGCCCTCGCCGCGGCGTGCGGCCTTCGCGCGACCTCGACCCCGGTGCCGATGACGGGACCCTCCACGCACGATCACCGGCCTCTACCCGCCGGTGCACGGAGTCCCGACAATGTCGTCTTCTCCCTCGATCCGCGGCACCAGGGGCTGGCCACGCTGCTCAAGGGGCAGGGCTATCGGACCGCCGCGTTCGTCGGCGCCTATCCCGTCGCCGCCGCCTTCGGCTTCCGACAGGGAGTTCGACACCTTCAGCAGGGACTTCAGGACAGTCCGATCCCCGGCGCGGGCGCGCAGCGTCCAGGCGACGGCTGGTGGACGCGACGCTCGGCTGGCTGGCCGCGCCCGCGGACGCGCCGTTCTTCGTCTGGATACCACCTCTACGATCCTCATGCTCCTACGACCGCCACGAGCCTATCCGGACGCAGTTCGCGGGACGCCGCTGCGACGGCGAGATCGCGCTACGCGGATGCTGCAGCTGCGTGTCACGAGTGGCTGCGGTCCTCGGGCCACGACCAGGACACGGTGGTGGCCGTGCTGCTCCGACCACGGGGAATCCGCTCGGCGAGCGCTGGCGAGGTGACCACGCCGTGCTCCTCTACGAACACGCTGCACGTCCCCTTCTCCTGGCGCGGGCCCGAGGTGCCCGGCGAGGCGTCCGATCGCCCGCCGCGTACCGACGGTGGACGTCGCGCCCACCCTGCCTGCGCTCTGCGGGCTGTCGGCCGCCGGCCGCGATGACCGGGCGCGATCTGCGGCCCCGCTACGCGGCAGCGGCTGCCCGCCCGAGCCCCTATACGCGGAGAGCTCTGCGGCCGTCTCAACTGCCGGTGGTCGTCGCTGCGCGCCTGGACGGCCGAGCGACTGGAAGCTCATCGACGGCAGCCGGGCCGAGCTGTTCCACCTCAGCGAGGATCCCAGCGAGACGCCGGACCGAGCGGCGGAGGAAGCCCACGTCGCGCATGCGCGCCGCCCTGCACGCGCAGTGGCCAGATGGCTCCGGCGTTGATCGGGCCGCACCGCCACCATCACCGCCCGAGCAGGAAGCGACGCTCAAGAGCCTCGGCTTCCGTGGGCGGATCGGGGCGGCAAGGCACTCTCGACGAACCGGGCCTCCCCCGACCCCCGCGATCGCGTCCGCAGTTCTACGAGCGGCATGCAGATCATCCTGCGCGCGCAGAACATCCCGCTGGATCGCGCCTCCGCCGGAAGCGGCGGCGATCGCGGAGGCGGACCCGGGCAATCCCTTCGCGCAGACGACGGTCGCTTCGCTGGCCTACCCTCGGGCCGGCCATCTGGCCAGCGGCCGCGCGCGCTTACCGTCGCTCGCTCGAGCTCGATCCGATCGCCCGGCCGTGCGGCAGAGCTACGGCAAGCTCCTGCGCGACGGATGGACCGCCTGGAGGACTCGGAGGAGGGCTGCGCCTCGCTCTCGCAGCAGACCGACGCGCGACGACCAGCGCGCGCGGTCGAGCCTGGCCGAGACACCTGACCTCGCTCGGCAAGACGGACGAGGCCAGGCCAGCTGATCGGCGATCTCCTCCGCAGCGAGCCGGGCGACCCGGAGGCGCTGGCCGCGCAGGCGCGGCTCTGGCCGCGCAGGGCAAGCTCGACGGAGGCCGCGAAGAGCTCGAGCGCGGCCGCGGACAGCGGGGACAACCGACGCGCGCATCGACCTCGCGCGTCTCTACGTGCGGAGGGGCGACCTGCGCCCCGGGCGCGAGGCCGCGGGCGCCGTGATCGCCGCCTCCCGGCCATCCATGGGCGGCCATGCTAGTCCTCGGCCAGGTCCATCGTGCTCGAGGGCCGCCGCGAAGAAGGACTCGTCGCTGCTGCGCCGCGCCGAAGCCCGCGCCGCGGCGTCCCGAGGCCTGGCTCAGCCTGGCCGAGGGTTCGAGCGCCGCGCAGGACCACGCGGCGGCGCGCGCGTTGCCGCCAGGCGCGCGCGGCCCTCCGCGCGGGACTAACAGGGAACCGCGCGTCGCCGCGGGAACTTCGCACGCGCGCGCGGTCCACGCGCGGGCGGCAGCCGAGTCTCCGAGCTGGCGTGAACGGTGCGTGACGACCGTCCCGTAGGTCGGGGCATCGCGCGGGCTCGCCGGTCGATCAGGCCCTCGACCATGGTCCCGCGCCCGCCGTCCCGCCCTTGCGAGCGGTAGAGCATGGCGAGGCCCACTCGCCCCTCGCGCGACCGGGGGACGTCCTCGATCTCGGCGAGGAACTCCTCTCCGCCTCCGCTTCGCGGCCCGGGGCAGGCAGATCGCGCCATGCGGGCGTGGAGGGTCAGAACGACCGAATCCTTCTCAGCCGGTTCGCCTCCGCGCCGCTGTGAACGGCGGCGAGCGCGTCTCCGTAGCGCCCGGCCTTCTGGCCGCGACCGCCGAGCACGAACTCGCTCATCGCGCGCTGCGGGTCGCGCACCAGGCTGCGCCGCGCGCCGCCGCGGCTCGTCCGCGCGGGATTGAGATCGAGAAGGACCTGCGCCTGCATCTCGTAGCCCTTTCCCGGCTCGCGGCGGGCGGCGATCTCGGCATGCCGCAAGGCGGCGTCGCGGCCGTCCAGGGCCAGGATCCGCGCCAGGGCGAGGTGCGGCTCGGCGCCGGTCGGATCGAGCGCGATCGGTGCGATCGAGCGCCTCGATCGCCTCGCCTTCTTGCGGCCGAGCTCCGTGAGGGTCACGCCCAGCATCTCCCAGGCGTCCCGCATGTCGGGGTTGGCGCGACGACCTTGCGCAGCTGCGCGTCACCGCCTCTCGCCGGCGGTCGGCCAGCCGCAGGGACAGGCCGTGCTTGAAGTCCTCGTAGGCCTGGATGTGGTCCTTGGGATCGGGGAGCGCGCCGACCCACGGCGGCCGGCCGTGCCCACGTAGCCGAGAGCTGAGCTTCTCGCGGACGTCGCGCCGGCACGTCTTCCGGCGCCGAGCGCCGCGCCGCCTGCCGCACCCGCTGCTCCAGCCAGACGTTCCATGGCCCCGGCCACACTCGCCCGCTCGGGCGGTGCGCTGCTCGGGCGTCGCTCGAGAGGTCGACAGCTCGGACGCGGCGCGCGCACGTAGCGGTAACGGCCGTCCGTGGCCGCGAACAGCTCGCTCCAGCCGAGGTGGTAGCGCGGGATAGAACGTCTCGAGTAGACGGGGCGGCCGGCGGCGGCCGGTGCCCGGCGCGAGCGCGCCGGGCGCAGCGAGGCGCCGTCAGCGAGCCGTCGGCGGCCGAGCCCGGCCAGCTCGAGCAGGGTCGGCGCGAGGTCGGCCTGGGCGATCGTGCCCGCCACCGCGTCCCGCGCGCGCGGCGCGGCAAGCGGACGAAGCGGGACGTGGACGGACTCGCGGTACAGGAAGATGCCGGTGCTCCGCCTCGCCGTGATCGCCCAGGCCCTTCGCCGTGATCCGACGTCGACCACGATGATGGCCCGGTCGTAGAGGCCCGCTCGCCTCAGCGAAGCGCATGAGCCGCCCCCGAGCTCGTCCGCGTAGGAGATCCTCGCCGTCGTAGGGCGAGGCCGTGCGCCTGGCTGGCGCGGGCGGCGGCGTGTAGGGCGAGTGCGGCTCGTAGAGGTGCAGGAACGCGAAGAAGGCGCGCTCCTGGGCCCGAGGATCCAGCGCGAGCGAGCCCACGGCGAGCGGCGCCGTCGCGCTGGAGGTTGACGTCGACTCCGTGCCCCCTTCCACCTCGATGGCGTCGTCGTAGGATCGAAGCCCTGCGCGATCCCGGTTGGGCCGCGCAGGACGTAGGCGGAGACGGCCGCGCCCGGTGCGCAGGCCGGCGGAATGCGAAAGCGCGTGGCCAGGGTGGCGTGGTCCGAGTCCGAGCCGGAAGCCGATGTTGTCGCGCACGCCGTGGTGCGAGGCAGCAGGCCCGTGAGCATCGAGGGCATGGGCGGGCAGAGTGAGGGGGCAGTGGCTGTAGAGATCGTCGAAGACGATCGCCTCCGCGCCGAGCCGGTCGATGCTGGGAGTGGAGCCGGCCAGTATAGCCGTAGAGAGGAAGGTGGTCCGCGCGCAGGGTGTCGATGGAGATGAGGACGACGGGCGCGTCCGGGAACACGGTGGCGGCCCCGGAGAGGAGAGTGGACCGGCAGGCCCAGACGATCGCGCCCGCGAGAAGCATCGTGAGCGCCGCGCGCCACATTCCTCCGCCGATCTTAACCCCTCGCGGCCGCGTCGTTAACATCGGCCGCTCCGCGCATGGAAGGACATCGTCACCGCCGAGGACGTCCAGTCCGTGCCGCCGGGCGGCGAGGTCACGGCCGCGCCGGGCGCGATCGTGACGCCCTGGGCGCGCGAGATCGCGGCCTCGCGCGGCGTGCGCATCGTGACCACGGCCCGCGCGCACGGACGGCGCGGCTGGTGGCCGTCGGCGCCGACCACGGCGGCTTCGCGCTCAAGGAAGAGGTGAAGAACCACCTGACCGCGCCTGGGCTACCGCTTCCACGACGTCGGCACGTTCTCCACCGAGCCGGTGGACTATCCCGACATCGCGCTGGCCGTGGCGCGCGCGGTCCGCGCGGGCGACGCGCGCGCTCGGGCATCCTGGTGGACGGCGCCGGCATCGGCTCGGCCATGGCCGCCAACAAGGTGCCCGGGCGTGCGCGCCGCGTCCTGCGCGGACGGCGCGGCGGCCCGAACGCGCGCGAGCACAACGACGCCAACGTCCTCACCCTGGGCGCGAAGTTCGTGGACGCCGACGCGCATGCGGCGATCGTGGAGACCTTCCTCACCACCGCCTGCACCGAGGAGCGCCACGCCCGCCGCGTCGAGCAAGATCAAGGCCATCGAGGAGTCCTACCTGAAGGACCGACTCGACGACGCACCTCGTCGAGCGCCGCATCGTCCGGGCGGTGCTCGCCCAGCTGCGGCGCGGACGAGCCGCCCTGCGCCTGCCACTCCGCGCCCGGCGGCTGCTGTCCCGACCGCCTGGGCCGCACTGGTCGGCCAGGGCGCGGCAGCGCTTCGGGCTGCAGGCCGGCACCAACCTCTACCCGCGCGAGATCGCCCGCACGCATCGACCACACGCCTGCTCAAGCCCGAGGCCACCCGCGAGCAGATCGAGCACGCTCTGCCGCGGAGGCGCGCGAGCACGGCTTCGCCACCGTGTGCGTGAACCCGGCCTGGGTTCCCCTGTGCGCGGCCTGCTGCGCGGATCGGAGACGCGCGTGTGCACGGTCGTCGGCTTCCCCTGGGCGCCACCGTCCCCGAGGTCAAGGCCTACGAGGCCGCGCGCGCGGTGGCGGACGGCGCCTGCGAGGTGGACATGGTCCTCAACGTCGGCGCCCTCAAGTCCGGCGACTACCGGCTCTGGTCGAGCGCGACGTCGCCGGCGGTCGTGGAGGCCAGCCACCGCGGCGGGGCGATGGTGAAGGTGATCATCGAGGCCGCGCTGCTCACCGACGACGAGAAGGTCGAAGGCCTGCGTCGCTGTCCAAGGCGGCGGGCGCCGGACTTCGTGAAGACCTCGACCGGCTTCGGTCCCGGCGGGCGCCACTGCCGCCGACGTCGCCCCTCATGCGCGCGCGTGGTCGGGCCGGACATGGGCGTCAAGGCGGCGGGCGGCGTGCGCGACCTCAAGTCCGCCCAGGCCATGCTCGACGCGGGCGCAGACCGCATCGGTGCCAGCGTCGGGCGTGAAGATCGTCCAGGAGAGCCGCGGCGCCACCGTGGCCGCCGGATCCCCCCACCGGATACTAGCCTGATGCAGGCCGCCGACCTCGGGCCCGTTCCCGCCGAGGCGCGCACCCAGTCGCCGCTCGACCCTCTTCCTGATCTTCGTCGGGGCCAACATCGTGGCCACGACGCTGGATGACGGCAAGAGCCTGGTGCCCGCGTTCTCCGTTCGGAGGTCCTCGCCCTCATCGCGCTCGGCAGCGTGATCGGCTCCGCGCTGGTTGCCCGCCCTGGCACCGGTCGGGCCCCGGCTCGGGAGTGCCCTCCGTGGTGGCCATGCGCGCCGCCGTGGGCTTTCGGGGGGCGACGGTGCTGGCGGTGCTGCTCTACGCCACGCCAACTTCGCCTGGATCGCGCTCAACAACGTGATCGCCGCCTCCGCCTGCGCCCGGGTCTGGGGGCCCGGCCAGTGAGAGGCCTGGGCCATCGCGCTCGGCCTGCTCGCGACCGCGGTGGTGGCGGCTGGGCGCGCGCGCGGTCGGACATGCCGACCGCATCGCGGTGCCGCTGCTGGCGATCACCGGCATCGTCTTCGCCTGGCGCGCGGCCCAGCTCCCCGCGGAGGTCTGGCGCGCTCTCCGGCACGCACGCGATGTCGTGGTGGCGCGGCCTCGACGTCGTGGTCGCCTACCAGGTCTCGTGGATCCTCATGTTCGCGGACTACTCGCGCTACACGGCCTCCGCCCGCAAGGGGCGTGCTCGCGCGTCTTCCTGGGCCTGGCCCTCTCCAGCCTCTGGTTCATGCCCCTGGGCGCGCTGGCGGGAAGGGCGGCCCTGAGCGGACGATCCCGGCGCCATGGTGGACGCGCTGCACCTGGGCGTCTCGGGCGCGCTGCTCGTCGCCCTGGGCACGATCACCACGAACTTCGTCAACATCTACCTGTCCGCCCTGGCCTGGAAGAGGCCTGGTCCCCGCGCCTCCGGACGCCGCGTCCATATGGTCGATCGGGCTCATCGGGGCGGCGCTGGGCCTGCTCTCCCGCTCGTGGCTGGACCGCTACGCGGACCTCATGCTCGTCCTGGGCGGGCTGCTCGTGCCCGTGGGCGGGATGCTTCTGCTCGCGCGCTTCGTGCTGGAACGGCGGCCCGTGGACGTGGCCGCCCTCTACGATCGGCGCCGGCCCGTACGGCTCGGGCCGATTCGTGGCCGCGGCGGCGGCCTGGACGCTGGGCGCGCTCACCTATTTTGTGGCGGAGCGGATCGGCGGCACCCTTCCCGGCGCTCCTCGTCGCGGGCTCGGCCTACCGCGCGCTGACCACCCGCGCGACGTGGCTCTCGGCCGTGGGCCGCGGGTCGAGGCCGACCACGCGCGCGTACTCCTGCACGAACCCGCGCAGGTAGACGGGCTGCGGGCAGGACTTCTCTCCGCTCCGCCTCGATGTACTCGAGGTAGCGGATCCCGACCTTGCTCGCGGTCGCGATCTCGCGCAGGGTGATCCCCGCGATTCGCGGAAGCGCTTGAGGTCGGGGCCGGTCACGGGATCCGGCAGCACGACCACCGGCACGCGCTCGGACCCCGGGGTGACGGCGGGCACGGAGGCGAAGGCGGGGAGGCTCGACGCGGAGACGAGGCCGAGCGACGCGTCATACTCGTGCCTCCGCGCCGCGATCCCGCAGTATTCCGTAGGCGGCCTCCACGCGCTCGCGCGCCTGCTGGCGCTCTTCCATGTCGAGCAGCGAATAGGTGGCCAGCGAGTCCTCGCCGTAGAGGCCCGCGGCATGGCGGTAGGCGCGCTCGACCTGGCTCCGGAGCGTGGCCCGGGGCCCGATGCCGAGCACGCCGTAGTGGGTCTCGGTGGGAGCGCTCACCAGGACAGGGCGAGCGTCTCGCCCTCTGCCAGCCCGCGGGCGATCTGCCGCACTTCCTGGGCGGGCGCGCTGTCTGGGGTCGCTTCTCCACGAAGAGCCGCCGCTGGCGCACCGCCCGCCACACCACGTCGTCGTAGTGGACATAGCCCGCGTAGCTCGCGCGCAGCCGAGGTGGCGCGCACAGGCCGTGACGAGCTGGTGGCCGACCGCGATGTCCGCGTGGAGCGGACCTGGTTCACGACGAAGCGCGGATGGAACTCGCGCCAGCTCGCGGCGCAGCCGCGCCACCGCCGCCGGGTCCTCCGCTCCACCGCGGCCAGGAGGTCCAGGGGCGTGCGGATCCCCTGCGCGTTCTTCTGGTCGAGGGCGGAGTCGATGATCTGCGCGCACGGCCGGGGTTGGGGGCGGCGTTGCGGAGGCGGCGGTAGAGCGCGCTCTTGATGAAGCGGTAGCCGTTCTCGATCGAGGTCGGCTCGGGCACCACCGCCAGCAGCGAGACGTCGGAGATGAGGAAGAAGTCGATGATGTTGTAGCGACGTGCCCGCTCCGAGGTCGATGCAGGACGACGTCCACGTCCAGGGAGCGGATGCTTGTTGAGGACGCGCACCTTCTGCTGGTAGCTTGATGTTGGCCGCGCCCAGCACGTCGGAGGCGCCGCTGATGAGGCGCAGGCGCGGGAAGCGCCGTCTCCACGACCACGTCCTCGATGCGCTCGACGCGCCGCAGGATGAAGTCGCCGAGCGCGCGCGCGGGCCGGGCAGGCCCAGGCAGGTGTGCAGGTTCGCGCCGCCGAGGTCGGCGTCGACGAGGACGACGCGCTTGCCCAGCCGCGCGAGCTGCCAGCCCAGCGAGGCGGCGAGCAGCGACTTGCCGATCCCGCCCTTGCCGCCACCGATGGACCAGATCTGGCGCCGCACCGGGCGCGGGAGGCGAGGGCCAGGGCCCCGCTCAACGGAAGGTCACGCTGGCGAGCACCGCATCGAGCAGGGCCCGCGTCGGGGCCGACTTCTTCCAGAGGGTCGCGGGCGCGTAGGTGATCGACGCACAGCGACGTTCCGTTGCCCACGATGCGTCACGCTGCGCTGGCGCCATTGGCGCTCGCCCAGGATCGGCTTGTCGTAGGTGACCACGAAGGCGGAGTCGAGGGCCCGGCGGTCGCCGATCACTCCGCCCACGAAGTCGTATTCGTACTGGACGACTGGGGTCCATCTCCATCGCGCCGGCCAGGCGCTCGAGCATGCAGGCGCCGTGGAAGCTGTCGTAGCCGGTTTCGCCCTCGGTGGTAGATCGAAGCGCACGGCCACGCCGTCTCCGCGCGGCGTTGAGCGTGTCCGGGCTCTCGGGCGTGCTGACGACCTTCCACGCCTCCGGGGTTCGGAAGGCGAAACCGCCGGAGGGAAGTTGGTGCAGCGTGGGAGCGGTGGCGGCGGCGCCTCTCTTCTTGCTCGCGCCTGCGTCCGGGGACAGGCCGATGACGAGGAGGAGCAACGTGGCGGCGACACGCCCGCGGCGGAGGCGGGTGGGCTCCCAGGCGGTGATGGCCGGGTCGCTCATTCGGAATGTGTGCCAAAGAGTAGCCGAACTCGCCCTGGCGGGCAAATGGGGCTCCGCGCCTGAGGCGTTACCTCAGCACGGCATGGCCGGCGGCCTCGCGCCTGCTCGCGGCGATGGACCAGGACGGCTTCCAGCACGCCGCGCGGCGACGGCGCGCGCTTTGTCCGAGATGCGGGCGGGATCGGATGCCGGGCCCGGGCGCGGTCACGTCGCCGATCTTGATCCCGGCCCAGGACGTCGACGCCGTCCACAGCGATCAGGCCGTGGCGCACCGGAGCCGGGCGATCGTCGCGGTCACGGGCGTCGTGCCAATGGCGCCCAGCACCCGGCCGTGGGGATCACGATGTCACCGATGCGAGGCCTGCGCTCGGAACGCGCCCGCAGCCGGCGCGCGCACCACGCGCTCTCCGTGTACCGAAGCGCGCTGTGCCGCAGGGCGCGCGCTATCGGGCTCGGCCGAGCCCCTTCCCAGCTGGGCAGTGCGCCCGAGGTCCGAACCGCGTTTTCGTGCGTCTCGCGATGACGGCGTGGACGCGCGTCGTCGCCGGCAACCACGAACCCAGGGGCCCAGGCCGATCACCAGCGCGGCGTCCCCGCGCGCCTGGTCCCTGCCGTTGCGCTTGAGCATGCGCGCGTCGACGGTGACGGCCGGGCGCAGGCGGCGCGCGACCGCCGGAGCCAGCGTCCGGATCGACGGCGACGGGCACGAAAAGTCCGCGGGCGGGAGCCGAGATCGGCGGGCGGCCACGCCGGGCGGCGTGCGCCGTCCACCACGATCTCCCCCGAAAGTGACCGCTTCCGAGTAACGCGACGAGAGCCGGCGCACGGCCGTGTGGGCTGCGCTCGCCTTTGGCGACCGCGACCGGGAAGCCGGAAAGGAACAGGAGCCGCGCGGCGGCCGTGGCCAGCTCGCCCCGCCCCGCACGACCACGGGCGCGGTCGCCATGACCCTTGCCTAGCGGACGGCCTTGAAGCGCCCGGGCAGCTCCATCTTGGAGACTTCACCGTTTCGAGGCGATCCCGCGGCGCACCGCGATCATCTCCGCGAGGACGCTCACCGCGATCTCCTCCGGCGTCACCGCGCCCAGCTGGAGCCCGAGCGGCGGAGTGGATGGTCCAGCTCCTGCAAGGAGACCCCGCGCTCCTCGAGGGCGGCCGCGATGTGCACGAACTGGGGCGGCTGGCCGAGGAGCCGACGAAGCGCAGTCCCTCGCCCAGGCAGGCCGGCAGCGCTTCCTCGTCGCCCTTGTGGCCGCGCGTCACCACGATCGCGTATGTGTTGGGCCCGAGGTCGTCACGGCGCCGCCGCCGCGGCGAAGTCGCTCGATCACTTCGATCGCGTCGGGAAAGCGCATCGCGGTTCGCGAACTTCATGCGGTCGTCGGCGACCTCGACTCGGAACCCCGCCGCCTTGGCCATGTGCGCCAGGGGCTGCGCCACGTGGCGGCGCCGAAGAGGCAAAGGGTCGGGGTGCCTTCGATCGGCTCGATGAAGATCCTCCATGCGCCCGCCGCAGATGAGCACGCTTCGCCCGCCCGGTCGGCGGTCAGCTCGTAGGAGGCCACCTGGGCGCGCCGCTCGTCGATGGCCTGCCGCGCCCGCCAGGTCATCTCCGCCTGACGCGCATCCCCGCCGATGGTCCCGACGATGCGGCCGTCGGCGTGCACGACCATCTTGGCCCCCGCCTTCTGGGGTCGAGCCTTCGGTCGAGGTCACGGTGACGAGCGCCGCCTTCTGGCCCGTCCGGGTGGCCTGGAGCGCGGCCGCGAAGACGCGTCCTTCATCGGTCGAAGGATAGCAGATGCCGCCGAAGTCGTTGACGCGATGGCGGCCCATCCGATCGATCTGGTGTTGGCTGCACTCCGCCTCGCTGAACTCCTCCTCGCTGCGAGGCCTGCCGGCCGTCCCCGCCTTCACAACGAGGCCGCCGGTCTCGAGCTCCTGGCCGCGCGCCTTCGCGAGTGTTTCCACGAAGCTGGACCCTCCTGGTCGTCGACGACGGCTCCCGCGACGAGACGGCCGCGACGCATTGCAGCAAAGTGGGAGTCAGTCTCCTGGCCCGCCACCTGCAGCAACCTGGGACACGGGCGAGCTTTCAGCGTTACAGACGCGCGCCCTGCGGTATGCGATCGCGGGCCACTACGACTACGTGCTGACGGTGGACGGCGACGGACGGCATCCTCCCGGAACAGGCGCGCGCCTCGTCCTCGACAACTCCTTTCGTCGGATCTCGATGTGTGCATCGGCTCGCGTTTCATCGCGACCAGGAACTATGCCGGCACGCCTGGAGCCGGCGTCTCGGGATGATCACGTTTTCCTGGCTGGCCCGGCTGGTCACGGGTCAACGGTTCTACGACACGACGTCGGGGCTCAGGCGATGCGGCGCACCGTCCTTGAGCCGTTGACGGCGATGGAACTTCGTCGATTTCCATGGTCGGAGGCGATCGTCTATCTCATGCGACTGGGATGGAGAGTCGGCGAATATCCGGTCATCGATGGAGGGCAGGCGCCACGGGCAATCCATGTATACGCTGGCCGACCTCGTCACTACCCCCTGAGGACCCCTGATGATGGTGATCATCGCCTCGCCCGAGCCTCCCTGACTCGCCGGACGAGGCACCCGTGATATTCGGTGTACCGATCCTGGTCGTGTTGGTCGGCCTGCTCTTGATCCGCGTGGGTCTTCAAATCTGGCACGACTGGGCGTCTCTACGTCGGCTACGGCGTGGCCGTCGTGCTCGCAATCGCGGGCGGGACGACCGGGTTGGCCCTGGTGCCGGTACGACGGCGCCTCGACGTCGTATTCGGCGCTCTGTTCCCCACGGTGGGGGTTGCCGTCGTCGTCAGCACGACGGCGATCGTTGCCTCGTCTACGTGCTCGACACAACTCACGATCCTCTCGAACCGCCTGGCGGGCTGACCCAGCAACTGGCCATCCGTGGAAGCACGACGCGGGAGAGGCCATGGGCAGGGCACCGTCTGCCCGGCCGCACGTCGACGGCTGACCCACGTCGAGGAGCGGCGCGCTACTCCGTCATGCGCTCCATGCTGCAGCGGATCCACTCCATCGTGAAGCTGCCGAGGAAGTAGCCGAGCACGAAGCTGCGGATCTTCGTCCAGGTGGGCTGCATGTACAGCTCGGCCAGCCACAGCGCACTGGTGAAGAGGATCGCCGTCAGGATGAGCCGAAGGGGAGTCCGGCTGCGGCCGCGTCGTTCTTCCATGAAATCAGACTAGCCGATCGGGCCCGTGTTTAGAGGGCGGCGCGACGCATTGGCGGCCACCTGCGCACCGCCCCCGAGCGCGCCGACCCGGCCGCCACCCAGTGGTAGGGCGGCACGAGCCGGACGACCAGGCGCGCGCCCGCGGCCAGGGTCGCGTCGTCCTCCGCCTTGTTCAGGAAGACGCCCGCGCGGGCGTGCGCGGCGGACGCGAGGGATAGCCGTCCTGATGCCGGAGGGCGGCGGCCAGGCAGTCCTCGTCCACGGCCTCCCCCGCCTCGACGCCGGTCGCCGCGCGCACCAGCGCGGTGCGATGCACCCGCTCCTCGTCCAGGGGCTGCCCCAGGGCGTCCAGAGCGCACACCACCACCACGAGGCTGCGTGGAGGCGGGGATGACGGGCTCGTGCGGGGCGGGCAGCTTCAAGGAGCGGCCGCGCGCGCCGAATCCGCCTCACGAGCACGGGATCGGCCAGGGGGCGAGCACGTCCACGCGCGCGGGCGCGATGCGCTCCAGCTTGTCCGGACGCACGCGGCGGCCGAGCGGGTCGCCCGGCCCCCGCGCGCCGGGGCCTCCCCGAGCGCCACCAGCAGGTCGATTGCTCTCGTCGTCGAGCACCAGGCCCCGTGACCTCGTCCGTCCAGGCGTGCCCATGTGGGTGGTGGTGGTCACGAGCACGGTGAGAGCCAGGAGGCCCGCGCCTCCGACGCGCAGCCGGTAGAACCAGCGTCGTCTTCCGCCGCCCCGACCGACCACCACGTCCCCGCGGAGGATGCCGAACGCCCGCAGACATCAGGACCGAGTAGGCGAGGACGAAGAGTCCGCGGAGATGTCGCTGGCCCGACCAGGTTCGAGGCCGGGAAGATGTACGCCCCCACGTGCCGTTGAAGCCGCCGGACGCGCCAGGATAGCGTGTCGTAGGAGCCGATCACGCGGGGCTGCTCCGGGTTTGCGGATGTCGGGAGGTCTACGCCCTCGGTGTAGTGCGAGACGAGCAGGCGGTCGCCGTCGATGAGCACGTTGTGGGCGATGGCGGCGAGGTTCGCGATGAACTGGGTGACCTTGCGCGGCGCGGTGGGCGTCGTGATGTCCCAGCCCTCGACGGGCATGCCCGTGCGCTCGTCCGTCGTGAAGAGGTAGCGCCCGTCACGGGTGAGCCAGGAGTTGTGCGTGAACCGGCCGCCGGTGAGGAAGCGCGTGATCTCGCGGATGCAGCTCGGGTCGCTCAACGTCCAGGGAGGGCCTCGACCCGTCGTTGATCGCGGAGGCGAAAGCGCGTTGCCGCGGGTGTAGGAGTCGTGGATGTAGAAATCGGTGAAGGCTCCGACCTCGCTGGGGTCCTCGGGGTTCGGATCCGATGTCGAGGACGCGCATCCCGCCCGTGCGGCCATTGGAGCCGTTGACGAAGAGCAGGCCCCGGTCGATGTCGATCCAGAGGCTGTGCGCGGTGCGGAACGTCTTGCTCAGGTCTGGATCTTCCGCGGGTGATCGGGGTCCTTCATCGCTGATGATGTCGAGCCCCCAGGGGCCTCACGTCGTGATGGTACCGTATTCGCCGTAGGTCCGGATCTCGCGCCACTGGCTGTCCGGCCCGGCCACGGAAGTGCCACGTTGCGCGGGTGCGCGGCGTCAGTGACCTCCGACGATGGACGTGCCCGTGGAGAGGCCGGTGAGGGCGAAGCGCCGGCCGCTGGCCGTGGTGTATCCCCAATTGCCCGCGGCGGAGAGCGCGGCCGCTGCCGAACCCGTGACCTGGCCGGCCACGACCGGGCCCGAGCCAGGGTCGCCAGGTCGAGATGGGCGAGCAGCGCCATGTTGAGGGCGGCCGCGGCCGGAGAAGGGGACGCGCAGGCGCGTGACCATCGACGAGCGCAGCGGCGGAGCCAGGAGGCCGCAGCTCGCCAGGGCGAGCCACGACCGGGACGGAGCGCTAGCGCCGGGAGGAAGCGGACGCGGGCACGCACTCGATCTCCTCGAGGAATCGCTCAGCATGACCGCCTTGATCCTCCCCGAGACGCGTGGACCCGTACTTCTTGCGGAAGGCCTTCAAAGGGATGTACGGCCTTGGCCATGGCCTGGTGCCCTCCCGCCGAGCCGACGTCGCCGAAGAGTGTCTTCACGCACCGTCCCCGCCGCCTTCTGGTATCCCGCGTTGCGGACGGAGACGACGAGGTTGTCGCCCACAGAGCCGCTGGCCGCCGGACCATTCCGCCCCTTCGAGCTGCAGGCTCAGCTCCGCCATCTGCGGGATCACGTCTTCGCGTTCCGACGCCGAGGTGGACGTAGGCCAGGCCGTGCGTGAGTCCACCTCGCGCAGGGCGCGCAAGGCGCGCAGCGCGCTCCGCGGCAGCTCCGGCTTCTCGATCCGGCGCAGGAGGTTCGTGTTCACCAGCGGGTAGAGATACGAGAAGGCGAGGATGTCGGCCTTGGAGGTCTCGCGGTCGAGGAAAAGCGTGTCGCTCTTGATCCCGTAAGGAGGGCGGTGGCCAGGCGCTGCGGGATGACGACCTCCGCGGCCAGGCAATATTCGGTCCAGGATCGTCGAGGTCGCGCCGTAGGACGGCCGGATGTCCGGAAGCGCTGCGCGTAGCCCTTCTACTCGGGATGGTGGTCGATCACGACGTCGGGGGAATCGATCGTGCCCTGAGCACGTTGGGCTGGACGTCCAGCAGGGCCACGCGCTCGAAGCGCGCGAGGTCAGAAGGCCCGGATCACACTCGAGGTCGATCTCGAGCAGCTTGAGCATCGCGACGTTCTCGGGCCGAGTCACGCCCCACGGTGTCCGATGGGCGCCGTGGCCCGGTCGCGCCGCAGCACCTGGCGGAGGGCCAGGGCGCTGGCGATGCCGTCCGGATCGGGATCGGGCTGCGGGACGAGGGCGACGTTCTCCGCCGACTCCGAGCACGTCGCGCACCGCCCGTACCCGTTCAGGGTCCGCAGCCGCGCGATCTCGGTCCTCCAGCCGGTCGCCCACCATGTCCGCCCACGAGACCTTGCGGTTCTGCGCGCACGAGGTGGTCCAGCTTCGCCGTTGGTCGTGGTCACGAGGACCTGACTTCGGGGCGCGACGACGAGCGCGTCCACCGCGTGCGCCGTACGCTGCGGGTCGCCCGAGAGCAGACGACCGCGACCGCGTCCCGGCCGGGAACACCTCGCGGAACGTGTCCGGATCCCCCAGGTCGCCGTAGAAGGCGGCCCCGGGCCCGGACCAGACCTCGCCGTTCTTCTTGCGGCCCGCCCAGCTCCAGACCTCCTCCTCCTGGAGGAAGGTCTCGGAGACCATGCGATGGAACAAAGGAGTCGTCGGAGACGAGGAGATAGATCATTCCGTCGGGGACCCGGGTTCCGTCATGGGACGGCGGGCAGGACCGGCGTCTGGATCGTCAGGGGTGCAGGGGCGAGAACGCCCCACGGACTACATACGGCTCGATTATGCGCCCCAACCCGGGCGAAGTCAAGGGTGTCCGGGGCAGGCCAAGGCCGGCCAGGGCCGACGCCAAGGTGCTCTTGGATAAGGGCTTGGGTATGAAGTCGTCGAACAGGCGGGCCTGATGCGCCCATCTCCGCCTCACCCGCCAGGACGAGGAGCGGCACGCGCTGCGTCACCGGATTGGCACGCAGCCGGTCAGGCCACTTCCTCCGCCCACAGCTTGGGCAGGACACGGTCGAGGACGACCGCCGCCGGCGAGAGGCGCAGGGCGGACTCGACGGCTTCACGCCGCCGTCGAAGGCCTCCTGCACGGCGTACCGCGCTCGTCCGCCAGGCGCCGGACCTCGCGCCGGGTCTGCTCGTCCACCGCCGCCACCAGGATCATGGGCGGCCGGGTCTGGGCCGGCGGCGCCGAAGAGCGGGACGGTGAACGAGAAGGTCGAGCCCTCTCCGGGCCGCCGTCTTCACCTCAGCCGGCCCCGTGTGCGCGCACGATCGCGATCGCAGATGTGAGAGGCCGAGGCCCGAGCCCTCGATGTCCGGCCGTGCGCAGGTTGCGCACGCGCGAGAAAGGCCGGAACAGCCGGTCCAGGTCGCCTTTGCGGCGATGCCGATCCCGTGGTCGCGGACGCTCACGACCGCGCGTCTCGTCGTCGCGGCGGATCTCGAGATGCACGGCCTCCGCCCGCGGGCGAGTACTTCGCCGCGTTCGAGGACGAGATTGTCGAGCACCTCCGCCAGGCGCTCCCGGTCGGCCCAGCAGGGCACGGGGTCCTCGGGGATCTCCGCCACCAGCGGGTGCATGGCGTCGCGCGGGCATGCGCCCCGACGACCTCGCGCGCCACCGCGGACAGGTCCACCACCCCGAAGTCGAACGGGAACTGCCCGGTCTCGAGCCGCGTTCGTCTTCAGGGTCTTTTCGACGAGGTTCGCCATGTGGGTGGCGGCATGGATGATGGAGCGGGCCTGCTCCAGGCGGTCCGCACGCGGCGCGTCCGGCCGCCATTCCAGCAGACTCGGCGTGGCCGAGGACGCCGGCCAGGGGCGCGCGGAAGTCGTGGGCCACGATGTTCACGAGCTCGCTCTTCATGCGGTCCAGCTCCACGAGCTGCGCGTTCGTCCGCTCGAGGGCCTGGTAGAGCTCGGCGTTGCGCAGGATGATGCCGATCCCGTCCGCCAGCGTCTCCAGGGTGATGACCTCGCGCTGGGCGTGAGACCCGCCGGCGTGTCCCGCTCGACGTCGAGGACGGCGACCACCTCGTCGCCCCAGAGGATGGGGACGGCGACGCTCGCTGCGAGACGACGTGACGAGGCCGACGTAGTCGGCGTCGGCGGCCACGTCGGAGACGTTCGGGTCTTCTTCTCGCCGGTAGCTGCGCCCGACGACCCTCCGTTCATGGCGAAGCGCCCGCTGAGCGACCGCGTCGTCGCGTGCGCCACGGCGGCGATGCGGTACCCGCTGGCGTCGGGCTCCGGCCACGCTGATGGCGACGACCGGGTACTGGAAGGCCTCGTGGATCCGGTGGACCGCCGTCTCCAGGATGCGCTCGCGCTGAGAGGGTCCCGCGATCTCGCGCATGACCGCGTTGACGACGGCGAGCTGCTCGCTCCGCTCCCGCTCCGCGCCGCGAAGGCCATCGAGTTCGCCACCGCGATCGAGAGCTGGCCGGCGGAAGCGCGTGAAGTACTCGAGGTCTTCGCTGGACGAAGGGCGGCGCGCCCGGTCTCGGGTGGCGTTGAGCACGCCGAACAGCGCAGGCTCGTCCTTCTCCGGTAGTACGCGAGGGGCACGCACATCAGGCGGGCCACCGGATTCCGGGCGCCGGATGAAGTCCGGACGTGCTCCCCGGCGTCGTTGACCATGGCCGGGCAGCCGGTCCAGGGCCACTCGGCCCGCGACCCTCCGCCGATGCGGAAGATCGGGGCGAGCGTAGGCGTTCCCCCGTGCTGTCCCGGGCCCAGCGCCGCGAGACCTTGCAGCACAGCCCGTCCGCGGGGTCGAGGCGGAGGACCGACGTGTGGTCGGCGTTGATGAGCCGCGCCCGTCTCCTCGGCCGCCTTGATGAAGAGCGGCCGCAGGTCGCGCAGCGCCGGTCGTCTCGAGGGCGAGGTCGTAGAGCACGCGCCATCTGTCGGGCCATGCCGCTCCGCCTCCGCCGTGCGCTCCGGACTTCTGGATGGCCACGGCCATCTGGCCGGCCACTGCGGAGAGGAGAGTTCGACGCCTCGTCGGCGAACGCGGAGGCGGCGAAGCGCACCACCGCCGAGCACACCCAGCGCCTGGCCGCCCGCCCGGACGGGGACGGCGAGCTCGCTGGAAGCCTTCGCGCTCCGCGCCCTGAGACGCGACGGGCCGCGCAGCGCACAGCGCAGCCAGAGCGGCGTCCACGGCGAGGTGCACGGGCCGCTCGCCGGCGGCGGCTTCAGGCGCAGCTGCTCGGCGTCGCCGTCCCCGGCGTGGAAGGCCACGCGGTCATAGCCGAGATCGGTGCGCGTCCGGTCGACCGCGAGCATGATCAACTCGGCCTGGCTCCCGACCGCCGCCATGTCGCCGCACGAGCGTGGCCACACGCTCGAGGCGCCCGGCGTGCCGGCGCTGGCGCGTCGAAGATCGCGGCGGCTGCGCAGGAAGGAGGCGGCGGGACCCGCGAAGATGCTGAGAGAGCTGGACGTCCGGCTCCGTGAACCCGCCGGGCTTGTTGGCGGCGACGAGGAGGCCGAGCACTTCGCCCTCCGAGATCATGGGCACGAGGACCATGGAGTCGCGCCCGCGGCCTGCACGACCTCCTTCACGAGCCGCGGGTCCTGCCGCGGCGCGGTTGCTCAGGTACGGGCGCCCGGAGCGGAAGTCTCCACAGGCTGCGATATTCGGGACGCACGACGTAACGGATCTTCTTCGCCGGCCTCGTCGGCGCAGGCCGTGGACGGGCAGGGCGGCGCGCCATGGTGCGGGTCACCGGCTCGTAGAGCGCGATGAGGCAGATGGGCGCCCCGATGAGGCTGGCCAGGCGGCCGCGTGCACCATCCGGTGGAACTCCGCCGGCTCCGCGATGAGCGACCAGTCGCGCCCGATCTCGTGGCAGGAGGGCCAGCGAGCGCGCACGCTCCTGGGCCTCGCTCCGGCTGCGGTCGCTCTCGTCGTGAAGCGACTTCAGGCGCAGGAAGGCCCGGACCTTGAGTACGAGCTGGGGAGTGTCGATCGGCTTCTGCAGGAAGTCGTCCGCCCCCGCGTCGTAGCCCTTGCGAACCGACGTGGGATCGCCGAAAGCGGTCAGGATGATGACGGGCAGCGCAGGGGCCGTGGGTCTCGCGGATCCGCACGCAGGTATCGAATCCGTTGAGCCGGGCATGGCGCACGTCGAGCAGCACGAGGTCGTAGGTACTCGCCCAGTATCTCGAGCGCGGCCTCGCCCGAATCCGCATCGCGTGCCCCTGGAAGCCGTTCTGGCGAGAGGACGTCGAGCAAGGTGCGCGCGACGTGGGAATCGTCGTCGACGACGAGGATGCGGGCCGGCGTGGCCGGCCCCGGACTGAGGTCGGTTGGCCTGCGGAAAGGCCATGGAGAAATCGGCGGACCTTACGTCGGACAGTAAGGACAGGCCCCGTGCCGACAACTACCCGTCCCGGCGGCCAGGGAGGCTGGCGGCGAGCGAAGTCTAACACGCCGCTTCGCCCGAAGGATGGGTCAGTCCATTGATGGATCGATCAGACGATGCCCGCGTCACGTAGCGCCGCCACTTCGCCTGTTCCCAGCCCAGCCGCTCGGACAGGCACCTCCTCCGTGTGCTGTCCGAGCGTGGGGGGAGGCCGCCGGCTGGAACGTCCGGCGTCGCTCAGGTGGATGGGGCTCCCCACGTATTGCCGGTCCCGCCACGGGATGATCCGACGTCCACGAGAAGCCCCGCGCCGCGACCTGCGGCAGGTCGAGCGCCTCCCGCGACCGTGCGCACGCGCCCGCAGGGGATTCCCGCGCTTCCCAATCCGTCGAGCCACTCGTCCACCTTCCGCGTCTTGAGCCGCGCGCGACCAGATGGGCGCGCAGCATCGTGAGTTGGAGACGCGCGGCGCGTTCGTATGGAAGCGCGGGTCTTGCGCAGAGCGCGGGCTCGCCCATCGAGCCGCAGAACGACCGCCACAGGCCTTCGCTGCCGACGGCCAGCACACGATGGGGCCGTCCGCCGCCTCGAAGGTCTCGTAGGAGGCAAGGCTCGGATGCCGGTTGCCGAGGCGGCCCGGGCACCTGTCCGGTCAGTGAGATACGTCGACGCGTGATAGGCGAGCGTGGGCGAGCAGGCTCTCCGAGGAGGGAGACGTCCACGCGCGCGCCCTCGCCCGTCCGCTGCCGGCGCAGGATGGCGAGCACGATGCCCTGAAGGCGGTCATTCCCGCCAGCACGTCCGCGATGCGAAGCGCTTCGACACTGGAACGGCGGCGCCGTCCGGAGATCCGGTCAGGCTCATCAGCCCGCCTTGCCCCTGGATCACGGCGTCGTAGCCAGGCCGTCCGCCCCAGGGACCGTCAGGGCCGTAGCCGGAGACGGAGGCATAGACGATGCGCGGAGTTGCGCTGGCGGACCTGCTCCCACGCGAACCCCAGCCGGTCGCAGGTGGTGCCCGGCCGGAAGTTCTCGACCAGCAGACGTCCGCGGTCTCGAGCAGCCCCAGAGGATCTCCCGCGCCGCGCGCGGCGCTTCAGGTTCAACGGTGATTCCCGCTTGCCGCGGTTGACGGACAGGAAGTGACGCGCCTCTCCGTCTCACAGAAGGGCGGGCCCCAGCCGCGCGTGTCATCGCCCTTGCTGGGCTCTTCGATCTTGACGACGTCGGCTCCCGCGTCCGCCAGGGCCTGGGTGCAATACGGCCCGGCGAGTATGCGGGTCAGGTCGATGACGCGAATGCCGTCGAGGGGATCCACGGGCGGATCGTACCGCGCGGAAGGGGCTTCAGCGCGGCGGGCGCAGGGCGGGGAGCCACGGTTACGGCGTCGGCGGGGGTGATGTCACCCTCGCGGACCACGACGTCGCCGTACTTCTGAATAGCGGGAGCTCGCGCCGATAGCAGCGGCGCTGGGCGGAGTCGAAGGCGACGCAGGAGTCGATCGAGCCGGCTGTAGATGTGCAGCGAGGATCACCGGCTCGGCCTGCCTGGACCACTACCTGGTGGATCGTCTGGACCTTGTCGACGGTATTGACGGGCCTCCGGGATAGCACTCCTGCACGTCGCGCCGGTCGATGTCGAGCTCGGTGGCGCCGGCCAGGCAGTCGAGCCCCGCCACGTTCTGGCTGTCGCGCGGCGTTGCAGCCGACGTCACTTGTAGTTGACGACAGCCAGGGTGCCCCTGCTGAACCGCTCATCCAGCCGAGCTGTCCGTTGTGGGTGTGGGATGACCGTGCGCTGGCCCGGCTTCCAGCACACCGCCATCAGCTCCAGCTAGGCTCGTCGCGGTAGATGAGGTTCCGCGTGTACGTGTCGTCGCGGAAATGGACGTAGCGGTCAGGGTCCCCGGCTCGACCGCCGTCTCCGCGGCAGAACTCGAGGACGCGGTCCCGGGTGATGGGCTCCTTCTCGAACGATTTCAGGTGGTCGACGTGTTCGCCCACGGGCGGAGAGTCTCCTGACCCATCCCAGTCGGTGTGTGCCCCCCTGCGCGGCCTCGTCAACCGGCGCCATTCCCGCCGGGACGTCTGGCCCCGTTCAGGGCGGGCACGAAAGGGGGAGAGGGTATCTGACGGCGCGCTCCGCGAGGCCGCCCCCGACGCTGGCCGCGCGTTGCGGATCAATCCGTCAGGCCCCAGCTCCAGGATCAGCGCCGCCGCGCGTAGTCGAAGATGACGCGGAACCGCGACAGCACGCCCGATCACGATGCGATGGCCGGTTCACGTTTCCTCAGCTGGCGCCGCAACAGGCGACGTTCGGCGTCTCCACCGTGAAGCCACAGGCGGAACGCGCGCGCCGCGCGCGATGCGGCCACGGGTCGGAGCGCCGAGGCCCAACGCCGGATCTCCGATCTCTCTTCGTCCGGCCATTTCCCGGACCACCGGGTGATCCACGGCGTCGGAAGACCCCGAGTCCACCAGGAAGCGGTCCCAAATCACCGTCCCGTCGTCGAGCACGAAGCCGGCACGGACGAACGGCCATCGCCGGTCGATGTCGAGGGGCAGCTCGGGCCGGTACCCCGGTAGGTGTAGCCCTCGGCGCGCGGAACGTCACGCGGCCGCCGGGATAGTCGATCTCCACGACCGTCCGCTCGGAGCACCTGGTAGCCGATGACACCGTCCACGCGGCCGCCGACCGTACTGGCCAGCGGCGCCAGGTCGAGCACCGCCAGCTCGTGTCCGCCCGAAGTCATGCCGGGGAGGGCCAGCGTCGCATCGCGGACGTACTCGACGCGCAGGGCGCCGGCACCGGCTCCCCATGACGTAGCCGGAGCCTTCGCGGGCCAGGCCGAGCTCGATCCGCCACCGCGCGGTCGAGGACCATGCGCCCGGCCCCGCTGTCGAGGACGAAGCGCAGGGGCTTCGAGGCGCCGATGGTCACGGGCAGGACCACCAGCCCGCCGAGGTTCTCGAAAGGCAGGGCGGCCACGCCGTCCTCGGCGGCGAACGTCACCGCTCCCGCTTCACGCGCCGGGCGCCACGTCGGGGCCGAAGGCCGCAGCCGTGATTGCCGCCAAGGCGGCGAACGTCCTGGAGAGACCCATGAGCGCGTCCTCGTGGCCCTTGCATCGCGGGCGCGTCCTACCGTACTCTGATCCTCGGCCGTACGCAGTGACGTCGAAGCGGGATCGGGGCGCCATGCCCTGACCGGGCACAGGCGACCCCGCCACGGGGGAATCTGATATGGGAGTCGCCGGCGCGGACGTACTCCTCAGCCTCATCAAGCAAAAGCAGGATCTCCAGGGATATCGCGAGCGGCACTGGACGGGCACGCTCGCCGACTACATGGAGGTCGTCATGGCGAACCCGCGGGTGGCGCGCAACGCCTACCAGCGGCTCTACGACATGATCCTTTCGCACGGCGTGACGGAGTACACGCGCCAGCACGAGCGGTACGCGCACTATCGGCTCTTCGACGACCCCGTCGACAACGGCCGTGACGCGCGTGTTCGGCCTCGACGCGCCGCTCATGCGCCTCGTCCACAACATCAAGTCGGCCGCCTTCGGCTACGGCACGGAGAAGCGCATCCTGCTGCTGCTGCACGGGCCGGTGGGCTCCTCGAAGTCCACCATCGCGCGCCTCCTGAAGAAGGGCACCGAGCAGTACTCGGGACAGCAGGAAGGGGCGCTCTACACGTTCGGCTGGAAGCCGGATCTCAGCCGATCGACCGGGCACGACGACCGTGCAGTGGTGCCCGATGCACGAGGACCCGCTGCACCTCATCCCCCTCGAGAGCCAGGACGCGGTGTACGCCGAGATCAACCGGCGGCTCTCGCCCAGCGACTACCGGATCGTCAATCACGGGCATCGCTCTGCCCCTTCTGCCGGAAGACCTTCCAGGACTTCCTCACCCAGTACGAAGGGAGCTGGGAGAAGCTCATCCGGCACGTCGTCGTCAAGCGCCTCATCCTGTCCGAGAAGGACCGCGTCGGCATCGGCACCTTCCAGCCCAAGGACGAGAAGAACCAGGACTCGACCGAGCTGACGGGCGACCTCAACTACCGCAAGATCGCGGAGTACGGCTCCGACTCCGATCCCCGCGCCTTCAACTTCGACGGCGAGCTCAACATCGCGAACCGCGGCATCATCGAGTTCATCGAGATCCTGAAGCTCGACGTCGCCTTCCTCTACGACCTGCTGGGCGCGTCGCAGGAGCACAAGATCAAGCCCAAGAAGTTCCCGCAGACGGACATCGACGAGGTCATCCTCGGTCACACCAACGAGCCCGAGTACCGGAAGCTCCAGAACAACGAGCTCATGGAAGCGTTCCGCGACCGGACGGTCAAGATCGACATCCCGTACAACACGCGCCTGGCAGGACGAGGTCAAGATCTACGCCCGCGACTTCAACGACCGGCAGATCACGGGCAAGCACATCGCGCCCCACACCATCGAGATGGGGGCGATGTGGGCGGTGCTGACGCGCCTCGAGGAGCCGAAGAAGGCGCAGATCACCCTCATCCAGAAGCTGAAGCTCTACGGCGGCAAGAGCGCTGCCCGGCTTCACGGAGGACAACGTCAAGGAGTTCCGCGAGGAGTCGCCGCGCGAGGGCATGGACGGGATCTCGCCCCGCTACATCCAGGACAAGATCTCGAACGCCATCGTGCGCGACGACACCGGCACCTGCGTGAACCCCTTCATGGTCCTGAACGAGCTGGAGTCCGGACTCCACCACCACAGCCTCATCACCCGCGAGGAGGTCCGCAAGCGCTACCGCGAGCTGCTCTCCATGGTGAAGCAGGAGTACGAGGACGTGGTCAAGAACGAGGTGCAGAAGGCCATCTCCGCGGACGAGGAGGCCATCGCGCGCTTGTGCGGCAACTACGTGGACAACATCAAGGCCTACACCTTCCGGGAGAAGGTCCGCAACAAGTTCACCGGGCAGGAGGACGACCCCGACGAGCGGCTGATGCGCTCGATCGAGGAGAAGATCGACATCTCGGAGAGCCGCAAGGACGACTTCCGGCGCGAGATCATGAACTACATCGCCGCCCTGGCCCTGGAAGGCAAGCAGTTCGACTACCGGACGAACGAGCGCCTGCAGAAGGCGCTCGAGCTGAAGCTCTTCGAGGACCAGAAGGACTCGATCAAGCTGACGCTCGCTCGTCTCCAGCGTGGTGGACAAGGACACGCAGGAGAAGATCGACATCGTCAAGGGCCGCCTCATCAAGAACTACGGGTACTGCGACGTGTGCGCAGTGGACGTCCTCAACTACGTGGCCTCGATCTTCGCGCGCGGGGACAGCAAGCAGCGCTAGGTCGCGTTCGCCGGAATTTCGGCTATTTTCGTTCCGGAACGAAAACGCGTCTGTTCTGACACGGCCGTTCCTCGCTTCGCCCGCGGCCTCGCCTCGCCGCCACGCCTCCGTACTCCCGCGCCGGCCCGAAGAAGGCGTCCGCTTCGTAGACGTTGTGGGCCCGGCAGCGCAGCTCGATGTTGTCCACCGTGCATGGCCCGCCCGCCGCGTACGGACGGACGTGGTGGAACTCGACGAAGGAACGCTCTCCCGCAACGATGGCCGTCCGGCCCCACGTACCGGCACCGTCCGCGGTCGCGAAGGTGCACGGCGCGCTTGATCTCGGCAGGAATGTGTCGCGAGTCGTCCGTCTGCCCACGGCTCCGCGCGCGGACGATCGGTGGCCGCGTACTTCTCCTCCGGGAGCGCCTCCACCAGCACGTCCAGTGCCCGCTCGAAGATCTGCGCCGGATCGCCGCTCGGGATGACGTGGCGCAGCAGGTCCTGCGCGAGCTGCAGCTTCTCGCACGTCGACGCGCTCGCGGTGAAGGTCAGCGATACCGGCCCGGAGACAGGGAGTGGACGATCAGAGAATGGTACGTCCGGCCTGCGGGAATCGCTGGGCCAGCAACTCCTGAAGCTCACGCTTTGCGCTTGCCGCAGGCGGCGATCAGCAGCTCCTCATGGTTGCCGGCCGTCAGATGCGGAGCTACCAGCCGCACCGTGGTCAGGTTGATCTGGCCGGCGGCCAGGGCGTGAGCACCACGGGATACCGCCGTACGAGCTTCGCCGCGCCTTCACCCGGTCGTAGGCTTCGCTCTCGGACAAGCCCACCGCATCGATGCAATAGGTGTACAGGGGACGAGAAGCCAGCCTGCTCATGGAGCCGCCGCGCGTGCAGTTCGGCCAGGTGCGCGATCAGCGATACGGTGGCGTCACGCTCGCCAGTGGCCAGCCTCGACACGGCAGCCAGGAGATCTCGATCGGACAGATGGGACAGGGCCTCGGTGGCTCATGCTCTTGCCTCTTGCGACGGGCAATATCAGGATCCCGCAAGCCCTCTCCGTTCGCAGTCTTTTGCGAAGGTCGCGCTCGTCGTCCCCCACATTTTCGGATCGCCCAAGCCATCTCGGGTCCATTCCGCGGCTCATCACTCGTCCCCGGTCGCCCACCTCATCGTCGGCCCGCCGTCATGACGATGTCACGCGGCTGCCGCTATGACTGCCCGCTTGTCCCCTCCGAGGAGAAGATCGGCTTCATGAACCTGCCCCCGACTGTTGGCGCTGGCCGCCGTCGCCGCTACCGCCGTCGCGGTGCCGACTCCAGTCCTGCGCGTCACCGCCATTCCCGAGGCCAGGGAGGACTTCCAGAAGAACCAGGCTCTGTTCACGGCCTGGCTGGGACAGCGCGGGCCGGCATCCCCGTGGAGCTACGTCTCCGGCCGGAAGTTGCAGAAGAGGCCGTACACCTCCTCGTCACCAGGAGGCCGACCTGGGCTGGCTCGGTGGAGTCACGACGGTTGCAAGTCATGACCCAGACGAGGCGGGCGCGTCCATCCGATCGTCATCCGCGAGGAAGGATCGCGAGTTCAAGTCTTATGTGATCGCCGCGTCATCGCCCGGAAGCCGGATCCCCCAGGCCCTGCGCGGGAAGCGCTTCACCTTCGGCTCGCCGCTCAGCACCTCCGGGCCACGTGATGCCGCGGTTCTTCACCTCCTGCAGCAGGGGCTGGTGCCCGGAAATTCTTCGGAGGCGTGTCCTACGGCGGTGACCACAAGAAGACAGTGCTGGGCGTAGCCTCCGGACAGCAGGACTGCGCGCCGTGAACTACAAGGTCTTCCGACCAGATGGTCGCCGACAAGGCAGTGGATCCGGCGAAGGTCAAAGTCGTCGTGGACCTCCCCGCATTCGTCGACCAGTCGTGGGTAGCCGCGCGCGACGTCGACGTACGGCTGGCCCCGGGCCTTCTCAAGAAGATCACGGCCGCTTTCGTGGACCTCGACTCCGCGCGGCCCGCGGACCGGCAGGTGCTCGATATCTTGAAGACGGAGAAGTACGTCGAGGCCAAAGCGGAATGGTGGCGTGGCGTGGCCGCCGCCCTGAGCGTCATCAAGCTCGGCACGACCCCGTAGCCGCTCGCGGCGGCCGCGCGCCTCAGTAGGTCAAGCCGAACCCGAAGGAAACTGCGGATCGTACGCGGCGTCGCCCACGTTGATCGGGATCTGCGCCATCGAGCGCGGCCAGGTGAAGGAGAGCTTGCCCGTCGGCTTGTAGTCGCCGAAGCAGCACGTCGGCCACGCCCGCGCCTTCCGTGCCGGGCAGCCAGGCGGCGACCACGCGCGTCGGCCTGCGCGAGCGCCTCGCCCAGGATCAGCGGACGTCCGGACAGGACCACGACCACCACCGGGATGCCCGCCTTCTTGACGTTCGCGATGGCGGCCAGGTCCTCCTTGTCCAGGGACGAGGTCCTCGCGGTCGCCGAAGAACTCGGCGTACGGCGTCTCCCCGACGACCACGACGCCCACGTCCGCGCCCGCGGCGCCGGCGCCGTCCTGCGAGTAACGTGACCTGCGCCGCCCTTCGCCGCCGCCGCCTTGCATGCGCGGCCAGGATGGTCGTGCCCCCGGATCGATCGGGCCGCTCTTCCCCTGCCAGTCGATGGTCCAGCCCCCGCACTGGTTGCCGATGTCGTCGGCGTTCTTGCCCGCCACCACGATCCGCTTCGCCGTCTTCGAGAGCGGCAGCGTCTTCCTGTCGTTCTTCAGCAGCACCAGCGACTCGCGCACCGCGCGCCGCGCGACCTCGCGGTGCGCGGGCGACCCGAAGCGCGCCTGCAAGCGAGCGGTCGGCGAGGGGCGAGCGCCCCGCGTCGCATGAGCCCCATGGCGATCTTGACGCGCAGGATGCGCAGCACCGCGTCGTCGATGCGCGACATCGGCACCTCGCCCTTCTCCGCGAGGTCCTTGAGCGCCGCGTAGAACTCCTTGTACTTCTGCGGCACCATGACCATGTCCATGCCCGCGTTGATCGACTGCTTGACCTGGGCCCGGCGGTCGCCCGGCAGCTGCGTCGAGCGCGTTGTAGTCGGAGATCAGGAAGCCCTTCGAAGCCCAGCTCGTCCTTCAGGATGTCGGTGAGCAGCCGCTTGCTCCCCGAGGCCGTCTCGCCGTTCCAGCTGTTGTAGGAGGGCATGATCGAGCCCACGCCGGCCGCGATCGCCGCCGCGATAGCCGGCGAGGTGGATCCGGCGCAGCTCCGCCTCGCTCAGGCGCGTGTCGCCCTGGTCGAGACGCGCGCCCTGGGCCGCGAGGTGGGGCGCCGTATTCCAGGCCGTGCCGCCGTCCCCGACGTAGTGCTTGGCGCAGGCCAGCACGCGCAGCGGGTCCTTGAGGTCCGTGCCCTGCAGCCCGCGCACCGCCGCCGCCCCCAGCTCCGCGACCAGGGCCAGGGTCCTCCGAGAAGCTCTCGTAGGTCCGGCCCCAGCGCTCGTCGCGCGCCACCGCCACGCAGGGCGCGAACGCCCACTGGATCCCGGTGGCCCGGACCTCTTCGGCCGTGAGCCGCCCGACCTCCTCGACGAGCTTCGCGATCGCGCGTGGCGCCCAGGCCGATGTTGTGCGGGAAGACGACCGCGCCGAGCACGTTGTTGTGGCCGTGGACGGCGTCCACGCCGTAGAGGATCGGGATCTTCGAGGCGCGTCTGCAGCGCCTGCTTCTGGCAGCCGTCGTACATGTCCGTCCAGGCCTGCAGGCTGTTGCCCGCCTTGGGGTCCGACGTAGCCGCCGGAGAAGAGCGAGCCCAGGAAGTAGGTCTGGATGTCCTTCCGTCGGTGAGCTTCTCCTGCTCGGCCTGCGTCATCTGGCCGACCTTCTCCTCGAGCGTCATCGTGGCCAGGAGGGCCTTCGCCTCCGCGTCGTGGGCCGAGAACGCCTTGCGCGCGGCGGGCGGGCGGCCGCGGTGGACGAGGCGAGGACGGTGGCGGCGGCGAGCGCGCCCAGGGCAGCGAGGGTGGCGGACCGAGGTTTTCATGACACCTCCGGCGCCAAGGCTAACCCAGGACTCGCGGCCCGTCGCGGAGGCCACGCCGCGGGGATAGAATCGCGCGCCTTGGCCCACGAAGCACTGGCCCTGCTCGCCTACGGAGACGTGACGGCGCAGGTCGTGCCCGGCCGCGGCGGCATCGTCAGCGCCCTCGCCGTCGGCGGACGCGACGCCCTCTTCCTGGACCGCGCCACCCTCGAGGATCCCGCGAAGAACGTCCGCGGCGGCATCCCGATCCTCTTCCCGTTCGCGGGAAAGCTGGAGGACGAACGGTTCCGGCCCGCGGGCACGCGCATGAAGCAGCACGGCTTCGGGCGCAACCAGCCGTGGGCGGTGCGCGAGCAGCGCGCGGATGCCGTGCGCCTCGGCCCCTCGTCCAGGACGAGCAGACGCGAGCCCAATATCCGTACGCGTACGACGTCGAGTACGGCGTGCAGCTCCTCCCTGCGCGGGTTGCTGGTCGAGCTCCTCGTGCACAACCGGGGCCCGCAACCCCTGCCCGTCTCGCCCGGATGGCATCCCTACTTCCGGTGCCCGGCCGCGGCCAAGGCGCAGATCACGGCCGCGACGTGCCCGGACTGCGCCCCGCGGAACAGTTCACGAACGACCGGGAGTTCGATTTCGGAGTCGAGGCCCCCGTCACCGGACGTGCCCGCTTCGACCTGCCCGGCCTCGGCGGCCTGAGCCCTGAGCTTCTCGCCCGCGATGCGGCACCTGCAGCTCTGGTCGCAACCCGGCCGCGACTTCGTCTGCCTGGAGCCGTTCTTCGGCCCCAACAACACCGTGAACACCGATCGGCGGATGGACGTGCCGCCCGGCCAGGCGCGGGACTTCTGGATGCGGATCGAGCTCGAGCCATGAACGAGATGGATCTGGCCGCGCCTGCGGCCCCTGGCCCGACGCTTCACCAGCCCGGACGCCGCCCTGGCCGAGATGGCGCGGCTGAGCGCCGAGCTCACCCCGCCCAAAGGGGCCGTACACGTGGTGAGCGACGTCCACGGCGAGGACGTCAAGCTGCGCCACGTCGTGAACAACGCCTCCGGGACGCTGCGGCCGCTGGTGGAGTGGCTCTTCGGCACGCGGATGTCCAAGACAGAGCTGCGCGACTTCCTCTCCCTCATCTTCTATCCGCGGGAGATGCTGGAGAGCCTGGAGCCGGAGCTCCACGATCCCGCTCGCCGGCAGGCCTTCGCCCAGCGCGTCCTGCAGGACCTGTTCACGATCGTGCGCGCGCTGGCCCCGCGGTATCCGGTGGCGCACCTGCGCCGCCTGCTGCCCGCGGACTACGCCGACCTGCTGCGCGAGATGCTGCACGACCCGCGCGCGGACCGGAATACACGCGCGCGCTCATCGAGCCCGCTGGTGCGCGAGGGACGCGACCAGCACCTGATCCGCCTCATCGTGCGCCTCGTGCGCGATCTCGCGGTGTCGGAGCTGATCGTGGCCGGCGACTGCGTGAGACCGCGGACCCCGCGGCGACCGCGTGATCGAGTACCTGCCGCCGCCAGCCCAACGTCTCCCTTCACCTGGGGCAACCACGACGTGGCCTGGATCGGCGCCTGCCCTCGGCCAGGAGGCGCTGATCGCGCACGTGCTGCGCATCTCGCATCCGCTACCGCCGGCTCTCCCAGCTCGAAGAGGGCTACGGCATCACCCTGCAGCCGCTGGAGCACCTGGTGCGCACCGTCTACGCGCGACGACCCCGCGGAGACGCTTCATCCCGCAAGGGCACGGGCCTGCGCGAGACGCGCGACGATGGCGCTGCATGCAGAAGGCGGCGGCGGTCATGCAGTTCAAGCTCGAGGGCCAGATCATCGCCCGCCACCCGGAGTGGCGAGCTCGACCACCGGCGGCTGCTGCGCCGGCTCGAACCCCGCCGCGGGCACCGTCGGAGATCGACGGCAAGGTCCACCCGCTCGCGCGACCGCGCGCTTCCCGACCTTCGACCCCGCGCATCCCGAGGCTCTCCGCCGAGGAGCGGACAGTGCATGGACCGGCTCCGCCGCCTCGTTCCTGTCCAGCCCGCAGCTCTGGCAGCACGTGAAGTTCCTGGTCGAACGCGGCTCCATGTGGCTGCGGCGCGACGACCACCTGATCTTCCACGGCTGCGTTCCCGTGGACGACGACGGCGAGTTCCTCTCCGATGACGGTCGACGGCGAGCCGCGCGCGGGCCGCGCCCTCTTCGACGCGCTCGAGCGCGTCGTCGTGCGCAGCGCTCGACACGCGCACGCCCCGCCGACCTCGACCTGCTCTGGTACCTGTGGAGCGGCCCGCTCGCGCCCACGCTTCGGCAAGGACCGCATCACGACCCTCGAGACGCGACCTCGTGGCCGACCACGCGACCGCACCACGAGACGAAGAACCCGTACTTCAAGCTGATCCACGAGGCGGCGTTCTGCGAGCGCGTGCCTCGAGGAGTTCGGCTGCGATCCCGCGCGCGGCCTGATCGTCAACGGCCACGTGCCGGTCAAGATCGACAAGGGCGAGATCGCCGCTCAAGCGCAGCGGCAAGGCCATCACCATCGACGGCGCCTTCTCCGAGGCCTACGGCGACCACGGCTACACGCTGGTGCTGGAAGCCGGACCGCACCTTCCTCGGCCTGCACCATCACTTCGAGTCCGTGGACGCGGCCGTGCGCGAGGGCGTGGACATCATCCCGACCATCGCCGTGGTGCGGCAGTGGGACCCGCCCCGGCGCGTCGCCGACACCGAGCGCGGCCAGAGATCCGGGCCGAGATCGGCCTGCTCAGCGCCTGGTGGTCGGCCTATCGGACGAACGCGCTGCGCTAGCGAGAAGAAGGACGGACCTGACTCCAGGAAATGGCTCGAGGTCAAAGCCGGGCTTGACAAGGGCGGGCCAGGCTGCCTAGAATCCGTCACTTCGATGATCTCGGCGATCCATCTCCGTTCGGCGGCTTCGGCGAACGGGCTGCGTGTCGACTGTTCCTGCTGGTCCTGGTCCTGGTCCTGATTACCCCGCTCGGGGGATCTGGGATCTGGGCAGCAGCAAGTCGAGATCGACAGAGACCCCCGAGGGAAACCTCGGGGTTTTGCTTTGGGGTGTATGTGAACCTGACCGGCGCGCAAATCCTCTGGGAATGCCTGGTGCGTGAGGGGCGTCGACACCGTGTTCGGATACCCGGGCGGCGCCATCCTGCCCGCCTACGACGCGTTCTGCAGTTCCCCATCCGCCACGTGCTCGTCCGTCACGAGCAGGGCGCGGCCCACATGGCCGACGGGTACGCGCGGGCCAGCGGCCGGGTCGGCGTGGCCGTCGCCACCTCCGGCCCGGGCGCCACCAACCTCACCACCGGCATCGCCACCGCGATGCTCGACTCGATCCCCACCGTGTTCATCACCGGCCAGGTCGCCGTCGAAGCTCGCTGGGCAGCGACGCCTTCCAGGAGACGGACGTCACCGGCATCACCCTGCCCATCACCAAGCACAACATGCTGGTGACGGACGGGACCAGGACATCGCGCACTGCGATGCGCGAGGCGCTTCGCGATCGCGCGCGCAGGCCGGCCCGGGCCGGTGCTGCGTCGACATCTGCAAGGACGCGCAGCAGGCGCAGACCGAGTTCGTGTGGCCCGGAGACGGTCCAGTCTGCCGCGGCCGAGGCAGCGCGCCCGCTGGTCGCGCTGAGAAGACCGCGAAGGCGGCGGAGCTGATCGCGCCAGCGGAGCGGCCGCTGATCCTGGCCGGCCACGGCGTCATGCGCGTCGGGCGCTACCGCCGTCGCTCAGAGCCTACGCCGAGAAGACGGACACGCCCGTCGCGCTTGACCTCTGCTCGGCATCGGCGGCTTCCCGGCCAGCCACCCCCTCTGCCTGGGCATGATGGGCATGCACGGCGAGGCCTTCGTGAACACGCGCCATCCAGGACGCCGACCTGCTCCTCGCGCTTCGGGCATGCGCTTCGACGACCGCGTCACCGGCAAGCTCGAGACCTACGCGCAGCACGCACGCAAGATCCACGTCGAGATCGACCCCTCCGAGATCAGCAAGAACGTGCCGGTGGACGTCGGCATCGTGGGCGACCTGCGCGCGCGTGCATCGAGGCCCTGCTGCCCACGTGCTCGCGCCGAAGCGGCACGAGGCCTGGCGCACGCGCATCGAGCGCTGGCGCGAGGACGACGACGCGGCCGCGGGACATCCTGCACCAGCCGGACAACGGGCAGCTCTATGCCGCCCACGTGATGCACGACCTCTGGACGGGCCACCGGCGGCGACGCGGTGGTGGTGACCGACGTGGGCCAGCACCAGATGTGGGAGGCGCAGTACTACCAGCACGAGAAGCCGCGCACGCTCATCACCTCGGGCGGCCTGGGCACCATGGGCTTCGCCCTGCCCGCGGCCATCGGCGCCAAGATCGCGCGGCCCGGACGCCGAGGTCTGGGTGATCGCCGGCGACGGCGGCTTCCAGATGACGCAGTGCGAGCTGGCCACGCTGCAGCAGGAGAAGCTCGACATCAAGATCGCGGTCGTCAACAACGGCTACCTCGGGCATGGTCCGGCAGTGGCAGGAGTTCTTCTACGACAAGCGCTACGCCGCCACGCCGCATGCTGTCGCCCGGACTTCGTGAAGCTGGCCGACGCCTACGGCATCGCCGGCGCACCGCGTCACCAAGCGCGCGGAGGTGGCGTCCGACCGTGCAGGCGGCCCGCGCGTCCGGCCGGCGCCGCCCTCATCGAGTTCCGCGTCGAGAAGGAGGAGGCGGTCTACCCGATGGTCCCGGCGGGCGCGGACCTGCACGCCATGATCCGGCGGCCGGCGGCGGCAGCGAAGGGTGATCGCGTGAAGCACACGCTCGTGGCGCGCGTGCTCGACGAGCCCGGCGTCCTCAACCGGCGTGGCCAGCCTCTTCCGCGCGGCGCGCCTTCAACATCGACAGCCTCACCGTCGGGCACAGCGAGCAGTCGCAGCGTCTCGCGCATGACCATCGTGGTCGGACACCCAGCGCACGCCCCGGCCGCCCTGGTGGCGGAGAACCTGCGCAAGCTCGTGCCCGTGCTCGAGCGTCGAGGACGTGACCATCGTGCCCACCGTGTCGCGCGACCTCGCCCTCGTGCGCGTGCGCGTGCGCGCCCGCCGAGCGCTCGCGAGATGGCGGACCTGGTCGCCATCTTCCGCGGGCAAGATCGTGGACGTGGCGCCGCGACTCCGTGATCGTCGAGGTCACGGGCGACGAGGACAAGGTGGACGGCCTCGTGGAGCTGCTGCGGCGAGCGCGGGATCCTGGAGATGGTGCGCACGGGCAAGGTCCGTCCGCGCTGCGCGTGACGCGCGCCACGGACACGACCAGCCGGCGAACGCCCAGGGCCAGCCGAGCCGAGTCGGGCACGAGAGCACGCAGCGGCGGCGCGGTGACGGAGCAGGATCGCGCAGCGCTCGGATGATGCGCAAGGCCCCAGTGACTCACGGCCAGCGATGCGCGGCAGAAAGGAGAGACATGGCGCAGATCTACTACGACAAGCGACGCGAGACCTCAAGCACCTCCACGGGCAAGACCGTCGCCGTCATCGGCTACGGCAGCCAGGGCCATGCGCCACGCCCTGAACCTGCGCGACAGCGGCGTCGAGGTCGTCGTCGGGCCTGCCCGGAGGGCAGCCGCTCGCGCGCGAAGGCCGAGGCCGAGCGGCGTCACGGTGCTGACGCCGGCCGCAGGCGGCGGAGCGCGCCGACGTCATCATGATCCTGGCGCCGGACACGGGCGCAGGCCAAGCTCTACCGGGAAGACATCGCAGCCGAACCTGAAGCCCGGCAAGACGCTGATGTTCGCCCACGGCTTCAACATCCGCTTCGGCACCATCGAGCCGCCCGCGGGCGTCGACGTGTCGATGATCGCGCCCAAGGCGCCCGGGCCACCGCGTGCGCGAGGTCTTCAAGGAGGGCCAGGGCACGCCCGGCGCTGCTCGCCGTCCACCAGGACGCCGAGCGGCAAGGCGCGCAGACGCGCGCTCGCCTACGCCAAGGGCATCGGCTGCACGCGGGCGGGCGTCATCGAGACGACCTTCGCGGAGGAGACCGAGACGGACCTCTTCGGCGAGCAGGCCGTGCTCTGCGGCGGCGTCTCCGCGCTGGTCAAGGCCGGCTTCGAGACCCTGACCGAGGCCGGCTACCAGCCCGGAGATCGCGTACTTCGAGTGCATGCACGAGCTGAAGCTGATCGTGGACCTCATGTACCGCGGCGGCCTCGCCTACATGCGCTACTCGGTCTCCGACACGGCCGAGCACGGGACTACACGGGCGGCGACGCGCCTGGTGACGGACGCAGACGCAAGGAGATGCGGCAAGATGCTGCGAGGAGATCCGCTACGGCGCCTACGCCAAGCAGCTGGATCGCGCGAGAACGGAGGCGGGCCGGCCCTGGATTCGACCGCCGCCGCGCAAGGACGAGCGCTCGCAGCCCCTCGAGGAAGTCGGGGCGAGCAAGCTGCGCGCGATGATGCCCTTCCTCGATTCGGTGGTGGTCACGCCGGAGGCGCGACGTCGGCGGCGGCGGCCAAGGAAACGGAGAAGGCGACCGCCCGCCAGTCCACCGTCGCGAGCGGCGACGCCGAGCATCAACGGCCCGGGCGAGGGCCTCGTGAACGACGGGAGGACGGATGCTCTGCCCGGCCTGCGATGCACAGATGAGCTCCGGCCAGGTGGCGGCGCGACCGTGCAGTTGTGTCCGGGCTGCGCGGCCTGCTGGACCACTCGCGGCAGCATGCAGGCCGTGGTCGAGAGCATCGAACGAAGGTTTACCGCCGGGTGGCTCTGGCCGCCCTTCGCGCGGAGTGCGTCGAACGCCGACGCGCGGCCTTGACCGCTCCTTCTGCACCCCCGGCGCTCTCCTACCGGAAGTGCCCGAATGCGGCGCGCAAATGCACCGCAAGGCCTTTTGCTCCCTTCAGTGGAATAGAGGCCGACGTGCGTAGTGCGCACGGATTCTTCTGGACGTGGGCAGTCGAGGCGATCCGAGACTATGTCGGCCGTGGCGGGGAGATACCTGCCCTCGAAGCATGCACTCAAGAACTTGCGGATCACCTCACTGACCTGAAGCGGAAGGTCAATGACCAGCAAGCCAGCCCGAACCGCCGTCGGTGTCGACATCTTCTTCGCGGGGTGAGTCTGTGTCCCACAGGCGAAGCGGCCCGATGTCCGCCTGACCCATCCCTTGCGCGCGCCGTGACTGACTCCAGGCCTTCCTGGAGTAATAGCGGAAGAGGGCCGTCTTCTCCGCGAGCGGCTGACGAGCAGGGGCTTGCACGCAGCTCTGAGCCAGGGCGACCCCAGACTGCGTGCCGATGAAGTCGGACAGCAGGCACGTACGCCCGTGTGACGGTCTCGTGGTAGCCGCTGTTGTCGCCGTTGACGGTACATGGGCCTCGTTCAGCCGCGTGATTCCCTACGGAGAAGCCTCTCGAGGGCCGGGTCGGGGCCATGCTCGTGCACATGCCAGGTGCCGACGGCGAGGTGGGCCTGGTGCGTCCATTCGTCCTTGGACAGCGTGCGGGCGCGCAAGCGAGCGACGAGGTCGTCGAGCCTGTCGCTTGTCGGCCAGGCATCAGCGGGAAACTATCACGCCAAAGGATGCCACCATGTCCGTGAGCACGATCGAGACACTCTCTTCCCCTGGTTGGCCGGAGCCGTCCTGCAATACGAGCGGGTGAGCAGGGCAGTACGCGCCCTCGTCGAGCCCCTCTGTTGTCGACCGAGCAGCGGCGACGGCCGTCTTCTACGGCAATTCCGTCGACACCTGCTCCTTCATCTGACCGGCAACCTCAGCTACTAAGCATCGGGACCGAGATCGCCGGCACCGGCTGGCCGTCCGCGACCGGCCGAAGGAGTTCGCCGGATCCTTTCCCTTGACGGCCGCGGGAGGAGGTCCTCCGCGATCAGCAATACGTAACTGAACGAAGTACAA
>ERZ1370068.2422-contig-1576_pt1 | contig 38621 bp, 43 predicted proteins | sample MGYA00561227_ERZ1370068 | MGnify/ENA primary metagenome ERZ1370068 (study PRJEB38410, sample SAMEA6850437) | metagenome | study: Metagenomic assessment of the ecological functions of the soil: analysis of the soil microbiota associated with the...
GGCGTACTTCGTTCAGTTGCGTCATTGCTGAACGCAAATCGCCCAGACCTCGCGGATTGGCTTACCAGCGGATCGGAACGGCCAAACGGCTTGCTAACGGACTCCCGAAGCGGACGGCAGCGCGCGTCTGCGGGCGACAGGCGGCGTGTTAAGGCGATCGTACGGACCGAACCTCGGGACCGCAGCGCCGAAGGCGGCATATCTCGACCGGCGGGAGTCGCGCCCGTCGCCGGATCGAAACGCTCGGGCTCGGGTCAGCAGCTCGGAACGTCGTTCCCCACGTACAGCACGGCACGACGTCGGGTGCCAGCGCCGCGCGCGCCAAGATACTCCTGGGCCAGCAGCCGACGACAGCCAGCGTTCAGCCATCGACGACGTCGCTAGGCCAGGCGCTCGCGCGCGAGCCTCGGCACCGTCGCGAAGCTCTCCGCGTTGTCGACGTAGCGCGTTCCCGGTGTGAATCCGATCGCCGAGCACCACGACCCGGCGCAAGTCCCGGCGGGCTCTTCCCGCCGGCCAGCCGTATCGGCGTCGCGGCAGGCCGAAGGTTGTTCGTGCGGAAGCAGGACGCGCCGGACGCGCGAGCGGCGAGGGGCACCGGCTCGTCGACGCCGGGCGCGTGCTCGTAAGGCGATCGTCGCCTCGGGACGTACGCCAGACTGGGCTCCGCGGTTCCCCCAGGGCGGATCCCGCCCCACGCCGCCTCCAGCCTGGCGGGTTCGTGAGAGGCCCGCGGTCATGCTCCGGATCCAGCGGGCGGCAACGAGGCGGCACGCGAGCGGGCCTCGAAAGGAGGACGAGCGGAGGCGGCGGAGGTGCACCGCCCCGCCGAGCAGCAGGAGAGCCGGGCGGCAGCGGACGTCGCGCCGGCGCGGATGCTGAGCGTCGTCGCGCGGCTCCGGTCCAGATACCGCGGGGATCATCTTTGCGCACCTCGGCGATCGATCAGCGCGGCGGGAACGCGCCGCCGCGAAACGGCGGGGCGCCAGTTGCGATGTCGACGTAAGAGCGGCTCGATAGCGCAGTCCTGCTGGACGCATCGGCAGGCCGCGAAACTCGCCGGCGCCGACAAGAGGACGGGCGGCGAAACGGGCGCGGCGCAACCACCCATCGCTTACATCGTGGCCGCGCCGGACCGCGAGGATCAACGCCGAAGAAGCCGCGCGTGGCAGCCAGACCAGGATTGGTTCTGCCGGATCGTAGTAGTGGTGCCATCGTGGCTACCTGCGGTTGCCACGCGAGGACGGGCGTCACGCCTGCGTACGCGGCGCTGACCGCTACCTCGATCAGCCAGCTGTTCTCGAGATGCAGCGGTGCCGTCAAATGAACGCGGCCGGGTCTCAAAGTCTGATCGCTGAGCTCCAGCCGGCGTCGGCGCTCGGCACGGCGCAGCCGATCCTGGGTCTGACGGACGAACCGCGACGCGCGCGTCCGTGACGGACGTGCCAGAGCCCCAATCCAGGAGCGACGTGCGCGCTTTGCGTCGCCTTCGGAAGCGCGAGCGGCGAGGCCGAGGGCGTCCACCGTGGAGATCCGTCTGGCGCTGAAGCAGAAAGTCGGTTCAGGCAAAACCGGCGAGCGAAGATCGCCTTTTGACGGGCGGGCCCGTGAAGCCCGGCGCGGAGGCGCGCTATCGAAGAGGGATGTGCTCCCCTGGGTCGATGTAATGCGGGCTGGCGCGCGCGCAGAAGTTACTGAAGACGCTCCGTTTCTCTGCTCTGGCGGTGTGCGAGCAGGGAGCTGGAAGGCGCGGGGACGGGATGGTGTCGTCACGTCGGCGACGCCGTAAGCCGAACGCGGGCTGCCAGCCAGTACCGAACACTGCAAAGACGTTGAGTGCGATGCACGGGTCAGAGGCAATGGCCAGGAGCTCCTGGTTTCCGGCACGCTGGCGGAAGCCCGCGCTGTGGAAACGTTCGCGCCGCGTGCCTCGGCGTGGGCGCTCAGCGGAACTCCCAGGCGAACGGCTCGTACACGAGCGGTTCAGCGGCGCTCATCGCGTTCACCAGAGCCCGGCGGCGTCCTGCGCCGTTTTCCCGGCGGTGCGGGTAGAGCGATCGCCAGAGGTCGCGTCGTCGTCGACCCGTCGTACATGTCGACGACGGCTTTGACCCGCGCCAGATGCCGCCCCATCCAGGAAGACTGACGGACAAGGCGGCCTCGGCCGCGACGGGGAGGAGCGCGCCGTGTTGAGGCATCTATCCTGGCCGCCACGTGATAGCCGTGACTTTGCCGGCGGCGACGACGCGTGCTCGTGGCCGGAGCGCGATCGCGGATGGACCGGGGAGCTGCGCCGATCAGGCCGAGCGCGAAAGAGCACCACGAACGCGTCCGCCGGCGCCCGCTGCCGATGCCCGGGGCGCCGGCAGCCGATCGACGGCGAACAGCGCCGTCCAACGCCATCTGCGGCGCGAAACGCGGCGCCGGGTGCGCGTGGTCACCGCTCGCTCCAGGCGTCGCGATGTGCGGGATCGCCGGACGACTGGAAAAGCGCGCAGGCGAGAGCGGCTACGGTGTGGGATCGGCCAGAGCGCGCCCCGCCTGCGCGTAGCCGCGCCAGTTGAGGCGGCCGCTCGTCGCGCGGGGCTCGTGGGGATTCCAGGTGGCGTTCGCGAACCGAGCGCGCGGGGATCACGGCGAGCGCAGGCGGCGCTGCAGTGCTGGACGTGTGGATCGCCGAAGCCCCGTGGCCGCCGCCGCGTCGGCCGCGCGAGCACGCAGGCGCCGCGAGCGGCGCGTGGACCGGGAGGAAGCAGGCTGATCAGGTAGTAGGTGAGGCCGCACCAGGTACGCGAGGGCTCCGTCGCACGCCGAGGCGGCGCGCGGGCGCGCGCGGCCACGATCGAAACGGGCGCTCTGCGAGGACGCCGCGCGACCGCGCGCCAGGCTGCTTTGCGGGTGAAGGCCGATCACGTCGCTGGCTGGCACGAGGCCGGTCGCGCATGCCTTTCGGCCCGGACGAGACTCGGCGAAACGAACGCCGCCGCAGCCGTCGCTCGAGCGAGGGCGTGGAGGTCCTCGGCGGAAGCCCGACCTGGGCGGCCGCCGATGTCGGCAGAGCGCCCAGATCCGCCGGAAGGTCGATGTGACTGCCCTCACGGGCGCGGCGCGCGCGGCCCGACATGCCCAGCGAGGTCGGCCGGCGCATCGGGCGTCGTACGCCTGTCCCGCCGTCGCCCGGGCAGGCGTCCGACTCGCCTGGTCCGAAGCCGACCCGCGCTCTGCGCGAAGGCGATCGTCAGGATCCGCGAAGTAGCCGGAAGCACGGCGTCGAGAGAAGTCGAAAGGGTGCGCCATGTGGGTCGACACGTCGAGGACCGCGACGCGGAACTGCGCGCCGTCGGTGCTTCCGCGAGCGTTACGGCGGTTGAGCGTGCCCCGCGGAATCGCGATGGTGCGTCCGCCGGAGACCGTACGGGCTCCGAGCCGGGCGGCAGAGCGCCGCGTAGCGCGTCGCCGGCGTCGTCAGAGGGAGTGGAACGCCGGATGCGGGTACGCGATCGCGACTTTGCGCGAGCCGCTCAGAGCTTTCCTCCGAAACGAGCGCGGAAGGGCTCGTCAATGTACTCCGGAGGATTCGGAGCAATCGGCGATCCGTCCGGCGGCGCACGCGGCGCGGACACGCGGCGCCAGGCACTTCGATGTGGAGTCGTAGACACTGAACCAGGCGCAGTACCGAGCTGGCGCACGACGTAGATCGCGGCGAGCACCGGGCCCACGACGAGCCACGGGTCGCCGAGGCGGGCGTCGTGCATCCACCACTCGAAAATAGAAGGCGGGAGGCGAGAACGCGAGGGCGCGATCGCGCGTCTGCCGTGGCATCGGTTTGTGCACTTTTCGGAGATCTATACGGCCTCGGCCGCGTCCACCTGAGCCGTCATGTTGCTGCTAGAGCTTGCCGCGGGTGACGCGTTCCGGTGATCGACTGTCGCCCGCGGCGAGGGAACGCCGAAGCGCGCGTCTTCGCGGCGCCGTTCGCGCCAGCGGTACTTGCTGGCGGAGCTCGTGCTGTGATCCTCGGGCGGCGGCTGGTCTCAGAGCGTGCCGTCGCCGTCGAGGTCGGCGAGGTCGACCGGTTGCTCGAAGCCCGACGACTTGGCGTCGATGAGCGTGCGCGTCCAGCCGCCAGCGCCTTGCTCGAAGAGCCAGAGCCCAGACGCGAGCGCGCCCGCGACGAGGTCCATCTTGCCGTCGCCATTCACGTCGCCCGCCTGGATGGCGCGCATCTGCCGGTCGGAGGGACGGTTGCGACGACCGCGCTCGTGAAGGCGCCGTTCGCGAAGCGGTACTCCTTGACCGTGACCGGACGGATGATCTGCCCGCGCCGCGCCGACCGCACCTTCCACACGACGTAGAGCTCGGACTTGGCGTCGCGGTCGATGTCAGGTGACCCAGGATCTCCTTGGCGTGGGTGTCGCCCGGCGCGTCGACGATCGACTTCTGCCACTTGCCGTCGGCCGTATGGCGGTACATCGCGACCTCGCCGGGCTGCTCCTGGTCGAGACTTGTTCGGCTTGCTCGGGGTCGCGAAGAACTCCGCCGCGCCGTCGCCGTCGACGTCGCCGATCTCGATCTCGTGGACGAACGTGTCGGACCGCCAGTCGACCTCCTCGACGCGCCAATTCTGCTCGGGTGCACGACCGCGATCACGCCCTGGTCGTGGGTCGCGATCACAGGAGGTCGTCCTTGCCGTCGCCGTCGACGTCGCCACGCTCGATGTCGCGGAGGCGATCGAACTTGCCGCCGAACTTGGGATTCCAACGGGTGGTGGCGCTCCAAGGCGCCGCCCGTGAAGCGCCAGGTCTTCAGCATCGCCTGGTTGGCGCCGATCGTGAGGAGCCCGTCCTCCCAGGGCATGGCTTTGTGGAAGGCGTTGCTGTCGGGATCCTCGACCGTCACGACGTTCCGAGCCTGCATCGGTCTGGCGCACGATCAGGAGCTCGCGGCGCCGGGCACCGGTTGGGTCTTGCCGTCGGGGCTTCTTCCCACGTCGATGAACTGCGCGACCGTGAGAAAGAGAGCCGGGTAGGGACCGCCGGCGAGGGCATCACCGCCGCGGCGGTGCGGCCGGCGCCCGCGGCGGTCGGCACCGACCGCGGCGGGAGCGGCGCTTTCTCCGGCGCGCGCTCGCATGCGGCCGCGAGGAGCGCGGTCGCCACCATCCCAACGATCGTCCGTCGACTCGTCCCGCCGAGCATGGCGAGGTGACGTAGGATGGATCATGCCAGCTTGCAAAGGGCCCCCGCGAGTCACGCACGCGTGCAGGCGCTTCGCCTGAGGCGCTACGTCGAACGCTTACGTTACCTAAGGAGCCTGCCTGAGGGGCTAGCACAGGACGGCATTGTCCTTGCTACCAGGGCGAAGGACGGCGCATGTCGCGCCGGCGGTGAACCGCTTCTCGAGGAACGGGCCACGCCTCTCGTGGGCGTCGGCCGACTGGCCCATCGCAAAGATGGCGCGCGAGTCGACCTTGTGCGCTTCCATCGGATGATCGGCGCCGAGCATGCGCCAGAGCATCTGGCGCGAGAGCGCGATCGACATCGCCGACGTGCCGCTCGGCCATCTCGCGCGCGAGGCCGCGGAGCGGTGTCGAGCAGCAGCTCCGGTGGGACGACCCGGCTCACGAGTCCGGCCGCGAGCGCCTCGCCGGCCGCGAGGACTCGGCCCGTGTAGACCCGCTCCGCCGCCCGGCTGATGCCGACCAGGCGCGGCAGGAACCAGCTGCTGCAGGCTTCGGGGACGATCCCGCGCTTGGCGAAGACGAAGCCCATGCGCGCGCCCTCGGCGGCGATGCGGACGATCCATCGGCAGGGTCATCGTGATGCCGACGCCGACGGCCGGGACCGTTGATCGCGGCGATCACCGGCTTCTTCGACTCGAAGATGCGGAGCGTGAGCAGACCGCCGCCGTCGCGGTGGGTGTCGATCGTGAGCGGCTTCCGAGCTGCTCGTGTGGTCGAAGGCGCCGCTCCCGCCCGAGAGGTCGGCGCCGGCGCAGAATGCCCGCCCCGCGCCCGTCACGACGATCGCCCGCACGCCGTCGTCGGCGTCGGCGCGATCGAAGGCGTCGAGCATCATCGTGCATCATCCGGACGGTGAAGGCGTTCAGCTTCGTCCGGGCCGGTGCAAGCGTGAGGGTCAGGATGGGGCCGTCGACCTCGTAGCGGATCTGTTCGTAGTCCATGGGCAACGTTTTACACGTAGGCGGAACGCGGTCGAGCCGATCATCGCATCTGCCGTCCGACGCGTTTCATCCCAGGAGATCGCTCACGCGGAAGTGCACGCGTGGGAATGCCGAGCGGCGTCACGCTCTTCGCCGCGGACCAATCGCTGGTGCTCGCGATAGCCGGACACCGTCGGGCGCCGGTAGACGTCGAGTGCATCGCCGGGGAGGTCGAGCAGCCAGAGCTCGCGCAGGTGCTTCCGGGCGTAGAGCGCGAGCTTGACGCTGCGGTCGTACGAGACGCGTGAATCGGACACCTCGATCGCGAGCAGCACGTCCGGCCGGACGCGGGTGGGCGTCCTTGTAGAAGTCGCTCCGCGCGGCGAGGATCGTCAGGTCGGGCTGCGGCTCCGAGAAGTCGTCGAGGATGATCGGGTTCTGCACGCTCACGACGACACGGCGCCCGAGCCGGCGCGTGAAGAGCGCCGTTCAGCCGATTCACGCCGCCGGTGTGGCGGGTGCCGATCGGGCTCATCTCGACGATCTCACCGTCGAGAAGCTCGACGCGGTCGTCCTCGTCGAAGATCCCGGCCTCGCCCATGCGGTGGTACTCGTCGATGGTGAAGCGGCGGCGGGTGGGCACGGTCACCGCCTCGACGTCGTCGGCCGCGCGCGCCATGACGGGAAACTTTAGCATAGGTCGTCGCTCGTCGAGAACGCATCGCTCCGGGCCGACCACCGGAGCATGTGCGCCTCGACGCGTCGTCGCGACGCTGCGAGTAGCTGGTCGTTTTGCACGTGCCGCGGTGTGGACGACGTTGCGAGAATTCCGCTTGCCCGTGCCGCCTCGGGGCGGACTGAAGCGCGACGGGCTCTGAACGTCGCCCGCACCGGGAGGCCCCCATGTCCGGACCGATCCTGCGTCTTTCCTCACGCGTCGCCGCGCTGGTGCTCCCGTGCATCGTCTTCGCGACGTCCGTCGAAGGACAAGTCACCGTCGTCCCGACGTTCCCGGTCGGACCGTCGCAGCTCGGCGGGCGCGCCCTCAACACCGAGGTCGCGGTCGGGACCGACGGCTCGCTCCTCTTCGCGTGGACCAACACCTTCGGTGCGGGACCGTTGGTGGCGGTGCGGTCGCATGTCCGCCGCCGGATTGCCGCTCGGCCCGCCGCGGACGCCGCTCGGACAATTGCATTACGTGCACGGCATCGCGGCCGAAGCGGGCGGAGGGTACACGCTCGTCAGCGACGACCTCGGTACCGCGATCGGCGGCGTCTTTCGGTCGGCGGCTCGACGCGGTCGGCGAAGCGGTGGGTGGACCGTTCGTGGTGAGCGACGTCCTTGCCGGCGGTGTGAGCGCCTCGGCGGTCGCGACGCTTCCGACCGGCGCGGTCTTCGCGCTGGGTGGAAGCGGGTCGTTCTACGCCCGCCTCTACGATGAAACGGGAGCACCGCGCGGTCCGAGCTTCGTCGTCGATCCGAGCGGCAGCGTCGCCGGCGCCGGCACGATCGGGGTCGCGGCGCGCCCCGGCGGCGGCTTCGTGATCGCGTGGTCGCGCTTCGCGGGTGGCGGCTTCCTCATTTCGGCGCGCGTCTACGATGCGGACGGCGTACCGGAGACCGGCGTGATCACCGTCGCGACCAGCGGGCTCGGCACCGCCGTCGCCGTGAACCCGCTCGGCGGCTTCGCCGTCTCGGCGTTCCGCTTCGGCGCCGGCTTCGACGGTGCGACCGACGTCATCGTGTACCGGGTCGCGGACGACGGCACGCCGCTCGGGTCGACGATCCCTGGCGCTCTTGCCGAGCGGCGTCCTCGGCTGAGCAACCTCGTGTTCGACGCCGCCGGGAACGCGCTCGTGGTGTGGACCGAATACCGATACGGCGGTGAGACGCCGGCAAATCTCCGGAACCGCGGTCGTGGTCTCGCCGCCGACGGCACGCCGCTCTCGCGCCCGTTCCTGATCGCCGCGGCCCCGGTCGAGCAGGTGCGGACGGCCGTCCTGCCGAACGATCACGTTCGTGAACGCCTGGGTGAGCGACGGCGACGTACTGGGAACGTCGTCCGGCTCTGCACGGCGAGCGTCGCGACCTGCGGCGACGGCGTCGCGGTCGCGCAGTGCGAGGAGTGCGACGACGGCGCCGGCAACAGCGACACCACCCCGGACGCCTGCCGTGCCGACTGCTCGCTGCCGCGCTGCGGTGACGGCATCGTGGACGTCGCGCACGGCGAGGAGTGCGACGACCAGAACGCCAACCGCTGCGACGGCTGTGACGAATGCCGGCTGGAGATCGGGCTCGTCTGCGGTGACGGGGCCGTCGTGCCGGGCTGCACCGGGGAGCAGTGCGACGACGGCAACGCGACGGTCGGCGACGGCTGCGATCCGGCGTGCACGCTCGAAGCCCGTGCCGGGCGGCGGCGGTGCCGGGACCGACTGCTTCGCCGGCTTCGCGGTCGACAATCCGGCGAACGTGCCGTTGCTCGACAAGCACGGCGCGTTCAACGCGACGCTGGAGTCTGTACCGACGACGATCCGCGCTGCGATTTCGACGGCGGTGTTCCCGGCGGTTGCACGTTTCGCTTGCGCGGCTGCGCCAGCCTGACCGACCTCGCCCGCTGCACGCCGCCGACGCGGCTCGCGAGCTGGACGCTGGTGCAACCGTCGGCGGCGAAGGCCGCGAAGCATCCCGACCTCGCCGCCGTGCGCACCGCGCTGGCACCGGTGCCCGGGGCGATCGTCGGCTCGAACGCAGCGGAACGTCTGCAGCGATCTGCTCGACGTGCGCGTGCCGCTCCGAGGCGCGCCCCGGCGCGTTCAAGCACGGCAAGCTCGGCCTCAAGTCGTCGGCGACGACCTACGAGGGTGATCGCGACAACGACAAGCTGAAGCTCATCTGTCTTCCGTCTCCTTGACGTCGCGGGGCGCGCGCGCGCTACCCCGTCGCTCGATGCGGATGACGGCGGCGGCGCGGCGGAGGCTCTTCACGACGATTCGTGATCATCTCGGCATGCACGTGAAGCGGTTGCATGCGCGGATGAGCTGCGAAGGTGTTTCAGCGCGGGCGCGCTCGGTCCGGAAGTGCGACGGCAGCTGTTGCCTGAAGGGCAGCGTCGCATCGCTCGACGAGTACGAGCGCATCATGCAGCACAAGGACCTGATCGCGCCCTACATGACCTCGCGCGCGCGACCAAGCCGGAGCGTTGGTTCGAGGCGCGGGTCAAGAAGGATCCCGACTACCTCTGCGGCAAGGCGGTCGCGACCCGGGTGCTCGACGGGGCGTGCGTGTTCCTGCGCGACGATCGGCTCTGCGCGCTGCACGTCGCCGGCGAGAAGGAGCTCGGGACGCCGTTCAAGCTGAAGCCGGCGATCTGTCTGCTCTGGCCGCTCTGTGTCGTCGACGGCGAGCTCGACGTCGGCTACGCGTCCTTCACGCGCCGCAAGGAGTGCTGCGCGCCCGTCCGCGACGGGGCGCGCACGATCTACGACGTGATCGGCCCCGACGACGCGTCGATCAGGCATGATGGCGCGGCCCGAGAACACCCGCGGCGGCGCACCGGCTCGGAAGCGCTCGTAGCCGAGCATCTCGGCGCGCGCCTGACCGTCAGGCGTCGCGCCATGATGGCTACGGCGTCGGCTTCGGCTTCGCGGGCAGCGTTGCGCTCGGGGCATGGTCGCCGTCATGCCGCGATGGGGCCGATGCTAGTATGAGGCTCACGCATCAGAAAGGTCTGTTGATGCTACTTCTATAAATTGACATCATGCGGGGCCAAGGCATTACTTGGGTATGAGAACGACATTGACTCTGGACGATGACGTTCTCGAGCTGGTAGCCCGACAAGCGAAGCTGCGCGGCGTCTCGCTCCGCGACAAGAAGCCGTGTCGGACCTGCTGTGCGCCGAGGGCTTGAGCGCACCGACTCCTTCGCGGAGCAGGACGGGCTCGTTGTTTTCCAGCTCCCCGCCGATTCGCCAAAGGTGACCACCGACGAAGTGCGGCGGATCGAAGCCGAGGGCGCATGAAGGGTTATCTGCTCGACACCAACCTACTGATCGCGCTGCTCTGGCCGAGCCATGAGCGACATGAGCCGGCGTTGAAGTGGTTCCAGCCCGCCACCGCGCAAAGGTTGGGCGACGTGCCCCATCACCCAGACCGGTTTCGTCCGCATCGTGTCGAATCCGGCCTTTCTCTCGCGATGCAGTCCAGTCCGCGCGAAGCGGTTCGCGTCCTCGCCGCCAATACCGCCGCCAGGACCACGCAGTTCTGGCCGCGACGAAGTGCCGTTCGCGGAGGCGGTCGGCTTCGCCGGAGTCCGGCTGCGTGGGGCACCAGCGAGGTGACCGACGCCTACCTGCTCGGCCTGGCGATTCGTCGGGGCGGCATACTGGGCGACGCTGGACCAACGCATCGCGATGCTTGCGGACCTCGAGGATCGTCCAGGCGAAGCATTGGAGACGGTGGCACGGCGACGATAGAACCGCAGGTCATCGCAGGTCAGAAGCCTTCGTACCCCTTCGCGGCGACGTCGGTGCACTTCCCACGTTCGTCAGGAAGCCGAGGTACGGCATGAAGACGCGCGGCTTCCGGGGATGTTAGCGCCGGGTACCAGGAGTTGCACGAGGAGATAGAGCGTGCCGTTCGGCGACCTCGTTGACGTGCGCCACCCACGCGTCCTCCGCGTCGGCGGCCGGCTCGATGCGGCGTAGGCCGCGCTCGCGGAGCCAGCCGATGCACGCGCGCGATCCAATTGGCGTGCTGCTCGATCGACGGCACCATGTTGGAGAGCACCGACGGGCTCCCGGGACCGGTGATGATGAAGAGGTTCGGGAAGCCGGCGGTGGCGAGGCCGAGGTAGGTGCGCGGACCCGCGGCCCACTTCTCCGCGAGCGTCGTCCCGCCGGTGCCGCGGATGTCGATGCGGGTGAGGGCGCCGGTCATGGCGTCGAAGCCGGTCGCGAAGACGAGGCTGTCGAGCGCGTACTCGCGCGTCCTTGGTCCGGAGGCCGTGCGGCAGGACCTCCTCGATCGGCGTGCTGCGGAGGTCGACGAGCGTCACGTTCGGACGGTTGAAGGTCTCGTAGTAGCTCGGTGTCGCTGCAGAGACGCTTGCAGCCGACGACCGACTGCGGCGACAGCATCTCGGCGACCTCGGGATCGCGCACCAGCCCGCGGATCTTCCCGCGGATGAACTCGGCGGCGGTGTCGTTGGCTTCGCGACTGTAGAGGATGTCGGCGAAGGCGCTCGAGGAACGGCAGGCCGCCCTTGGCCCAGCGCGCCTCGTACTCGGCGCGGCGCTCCTCTTCGCGTGACCTCGAGGGCGGACTTCTCGTTCGGTCGGGTGTCGAAGCCGAACGGCATCTGGCCGGCGCGCTGCGCGGATCGGCGGGATACTCGGCTTTGACCCGGCGTTGCACCGTCGGCGCGGAAGCGGATGGTTCTGGGCCGGGATCGAGTAGTTCGGGGTGCGCTGGAACACGAAGAGGTGCGCCGCCTCGGCGGCGATGCAGCGGGATGGCCTGGATGGCGGACGAGCCGGTGCCGATGACGGCGACGCGCTGGCCGGTGAAGTCGACGCGCTCGTGCGGCCAGCGGCCGGTGTGGAAGCGTCGGGCCGGCGAAGGACTCGCGGCCCTTCAAGGCGGGCACGTTGGCCGACGAAAGGCAGCCGCGTCGCCATGATGCAGAAGCGCGCGCTCACGCGGCTACCGTCGTGGGTGGCGATCCGCCAGCGGCCGGCGGTCTCGTCGAACGCGGCCGACGACGACGCGCGTGTTCAGCTGGATGTCGCGGCGGAGATCGAAGCGGTCGGCGACGTGGTCGAGGTAGCGCAGGATCTCGGGCTGCGAGGCGTAGCGCTCGGTCCACTCCCACTCCTGCTGGAGCTCGCCCGAGAACTGGTAGGAGTACTCCATGCTCTCGACGTCGCAGCGCGCGCCCGGGTAGCGGTTCCAGAACCACGTGCCGCCGACGCCGCTCCCGGCCTCGAAGACGCGCGCGCCGTGCCCGAGCCGCGCAGGCGATGCCGGCATGCAGAGACCGGCGAAGCCGGCGCCGACGATCGCGGCGTCGAAATCCGGAGTCAGGCGTTGGGTTCCGTCATCATGCGCTCCTTCGCTGCACAGACGCGTTTCGTCCTCGCGTAGCACGTTGCACCACGTGGTCATCACCACGGGTGCACGTGAAGTTACGCTGCCGGATCGCGCGGCCTAGCGCGTGCGGGCCTTGAGCCGTTCATCCGGTTCTGCTTCGCGCCGTCGAACGCGGCACCTGAAGACCGTCGAGGCCGGTGCTCGTGCGGATCAGCGACCGTGACCGGCGTCACCAACGGCAATCGACCGGCCGGCAGGTCGCGGGCTCAGGCACGCCTGGCGGCGATCTTCGCGACGCTACCGCCATGCAGCATGAGCCTGCTGAGCGTTCCCGGGGCGGCCGAGGCCGCCCTTGTGCACGGAGAATCCCGCGGTGTTCGCCTTCCATCCCGCCCCGGCGTGCACCCGCGCGCTCGCGACCAGGGTGGGCGTGGCACCGGTCGTGTCGAGGAGGCAGATCGAGACGTCGGTATTTGCGGTGGGATCACCGAACACCGTCGTCGGCATCGCGGTCCGGCCCTTCCACTTGAATTGCAGCTTCCCGTCGCGCTTCATGGCGAACGTCGCACCGAGCCGGGGCGGGCTCGACGAGCTGAGCCCATCGGCTCGAGCGCGCACGCCGACGAGCAGCAATCTCCGTCGAGCGTGTTGGCGTCGTCGCATTCCTCGCCGCTCGTGACGACGCCGTTCCCGCATCGGGTCGACGGTGCAGTTCGAGTCGCACCCGTCGTCGTCGACGTTGCTGCCGTCGTCGCACTCCTCCTCGGGATCGAGGACGCCGTTCCCACAGCGTGCGAGCTCGAAGGCTCCGATGTCGCAACGCAGGCCGGACGGCCGGTCGATGCCGCGCTGGTCGGTCGCCGCACAGGAGGCGCCGCCGCTGCCCAGGACGTTCGGATTGCCGGCGTTCACCGCGGGGCTCGCGGCCGAGAGGGCATGGGTCGGGGTCGGCCCGCCGTTGTCCGCGAGCGGCCCGAGTGCCGGATCCATGCCAGCAGGTCGGTCGCGACGCCCGGTCCGGCCAAGGTGCACGCTACCTTCTCGATGAGGTTGTACCCGCGGGTGGTGACGTCGCCGCGGCAGATCCTCGGGAAAGGAACCGCCGCCGAACGGTCGTACCTTCAGAAGTTGTCGGCGAGGATCGAGTTGGCGATCTCGAGGCTCGGACTGCCGTCGAAATCGTTGTCGATGCCCGCCCCGACGTTGCCGCAGCTGTTGCCCACCACCGTCACGTTGTTGAGCGTCGTTCGGCCCTCGTTTGCGAGGCCGCCGCCGGTGTTGCCGGCGTGGTTGCCGCTGATGGTGCTGTTCACGATCTCGCCCGAGGCGATCGGACCCACGTAGACACCGCCGCCGACGTTGCCGGCGCTGTTGCCGGTGACGGTCGTGCCGACCATCAGCAGTTGGCCGTGGTCCACGTAGAGCGCCGCCCCGACGTTGAAGGTCGTGTTGTCGCGGATCACGCAATCGATGAGGGTTAGCCGCCCGCCGCCGCTGATCGTGAGACTGCCGCCCACGTTGCTGCCAGTACCGCCGAGCGACCGTGACGCCGACAGAGGGTGACGTCGACGTTCACGTAGAAATACAGCACGGTGTCGGTGCCGTTGCCGAGGATGGACGTGCTCGCGGCACCGGCGCCGGCGACGATGACTGCGTCCTCGATGCCGAGGAACGGATCGGCGAGAAAGTCTCCGGCCGGGAGGACGATCGCGTCGTTGCCTGCCAAGGCGCTCGACTCCTGGACGGCCGCCTGCACGGTGCAGTCCGCGAGCCCCGTCGTGGCTTCGCACACGCCATCGCCGGGCGCCGCATCCGACGCGTTGCCGCTGCTGTTCACGACGAAGTTCGCGGCGAGCTGCCGGCTGCGCTGCCCACGTGAGCATGACGGCACCGAGTGCCCCGACCAGACAGCTACGGATGGCCATTTTCTCTCCTTGGGCGGCCGTGGCAGACCGCGAACGCGAAGTGAACGGGCGTCGGACCGACGCCTGCCATGAACCTCGACCGAGCGGCGCTGGCAAGGTGCATTGCGTCACCCGTCGAACGCCTCGAGATCTTCACCCGCATCTTCGGGCGCCGACGAAGAGTCATGCCGACTACGCAGCGCAGCTGCCACGTACTGCCGCGGCCGCGTGGCGCGACTCAGCCGGTCATGGCGGGCGCTCGTAGCTTCACGCGGCCTGCCGGTCTCTCCGCAGGTGCTCCGTCGAAGCGATCCTCGAATGAGACTTCGGCGCCTTTACGTTCGAGCACAACGGCCGCCGCGAGATGAATCGCATCGTACCCGCGCAGATCATGGCGCTCGCGGCGAGGCTGCCGGCACGACGTACGAGCGGGCTCGGTTTACTTCGAATCGAGCCCTGAAGGTCGACGGCCAGTCCTAGTCCAGGCGTGCTCGACGACCCGCCGTAGTCTTCACGGCGCATCGAGCCCGCGCTCGCGTCGCTTGCGCGCGAAGGCTGCGCGCGCCTCGGCGTACGCGATCCGGACGGCTCGCGACCGTCGAGGCGGCATCAGATCTGGCGCGATCGGTGCCGCGCCGCGCACCAGGCTCGTCGACGTAGATCTTCACGAGCGCGCTGCGTGTCCAAATACAAGATCAGCCGGCGATCCTCGCCACGCACGATGTCGCGATACGAGACGCCCTCTGCGTTTAGCGGTTTGACGGGCGGTTGGCCGCTCGGCTTGCCGGGTGCCGCGACTCAGCGACTGCCGCGCGCGGACGAGCCGGTCGATCACTTCGGGCGTCCGGATTCTGCCTGATCGGCACGAGGCGACGCGACTCGGTTGCCGGCGCCGATCACTGATCGTGACGACGTGCCCCTGCGCGACGGTGCGCAGGTGAGCACTGAGGTTGGCGCGCGAGCGCGCGTACCCCGATGCCGGAGCTCGGAGTCTTCATGTGTGCACAATAGAGAACGCGTTCGTGACCACGTCAACGGTACGAGCATCGGCGGACGTCGGTCGAGGCGCCATGGGCGATTTCTGAAGGGAGCCGACGCGTCCGCAACTCACGCCGACGATCCCCAGCACGACCGCCACGCAATGAGCGCGATGCTCAGACGTTGAAACGGAAGTGCAGCACGTCGCCGTCGGCGACGACGTAGTCCTTGCCCTTCGACGCGGAACACGCCGGCGGCGCGGCACCCGGCCTCGCCCTTGTGGGCGACGAAGTCGGCGTACGCCATCACCTCGGCGCGGATGAAGCCGCGCTCGAAGTCGGTGTGGATCACCGCCGCCGCCTTCGGCGCCTTCCAGCCGCGCTCGATCGTCCAGGCGCGCACTTCCTTCGGGCCGGCGGTGAAGTAGCTGACGAGGCCGAGCACCGCGTAGCCCTCGCGGATCACCTGCTCGATGCCGCTCGCGGTGATGCCGTACGATGGTCAGGAACTCGGCGCGCTCGGCGTCGTCGAGCCCGACGAGCTCGGCCTCGACCTTGGCGGAGATCTTGATGACGTCGGCCTTCCGCGGCTCGGCCCAGGCGCGGAGTGCCTGCGACGTGCGCGTTGTCCGCGGCGAGCGAGCCCTCGTCGACGTTGGCGCAGAAGATCACCGGCTTCGAGGTGATGAGGCCGAGCTCCTGGAAGAGCACGGCGCCGGGCGCGCTCTCGCGCTCGGGAAAGGCGACCGCCGGCAGCCCCTTCTGCAAGTGCTCGACCAGGCGCTTCGCGCACTCGAGCTGCGCGACCGCGTCCTTGTCGCCCTTCGCCTTCTTCGCGAGCTTGTCGAGGCGGCCCTCGACCATTTGCAGGTCGGCGAGCACGAGCTCGGTCTCGATCACCTCGACGTCGCGGACCGGGTTCACCGGAGCCGTCGACGTGGACGACGTCGGAGTCGTCGAAGCAGCGCACCACGTGGACGATCGCGGCGGTCTCGCGGATGTGGGCGAGGAACTGGTTGCCGAGGCCCTCGCCGGTCGAGGCGCCCCTTCACGAGCCCGGCGATGTCGACGAACTCGACGGTCGCGCGCGACGATGCGCTCGGGGTCGACGAGCGCCGCGAGCTTGGCGAGGCGCTCGTCGGGCACCGGCACGACGGCCTTGTTGGGCCCGATCGTGCAGAAGGGATAGTTCGCGGCCTCCGCGTTCTGCGCCTTGGTGAGGGCGTTGAAGAGCGTGGATTTGCCGACGTTCGGGAGGCCGACGATGCCGATCGAGAGACGCCATTGCAGACCGGCCTAGCTAGCCCGGACCTCGGGGGTCGGCAAGTCGTGGGCGGCGCCGCGGTTTCGGCTCGCCATCGCGGGGCGAGGCTCGCTACTATCCCGCGGGTGCCGGGCGTTGGCGTGATCGAGGTGGCGCTGATCACCGTGGTGCTGTGGGCGGCGCTCCGTCCACTGCTGCGCGTGCTTCGTCCGGACGCGCGCTCGGGGCTCTTCCCCGGCTTGCTCGCCGTCGCCGCGCTCGTGACGTGGACCGCGGTCGTGGCGCGCCGGCCGCCGGTGATCGAAGCCGAGGTGGCGGACCGGCCTGCGCGCGTCGGTGCCGGCGGCTACGTGTCGTCGGACGCGTGCCGAGGACTGCCACCCGCGCGAGTACGGGAGCTGGCACGCGTCCTTTCATCGTACGATGACGCAAGTGGTGACGCCGGAGACGGTGATTCCCGCCATCGACGGCGCGCCGATCGACGTCGACGGCGCGCGCTACACGCTCCGGCCGCCGCGGTGACGACGTCACGATCGAGATGCCCGATCCGCGTTTCGGGGTCGCGCCGGCGGCGCGCCGCGCGTCGAGCGTCGTCTCGTCATGACGCACCGGGTCGCATCACGAGCAGGACTTCTGGTTCGAGAGCGGCGGCGATCGCGCCGTCTCGCATCTCCCGATCGTGTACCGGATCGCGGAGCGACTGGCTCCCGAACGGCGCCACGTTCATGCAGCCGCCGCCCCCGGCGGACGCGCCGCTCGCGACCGATCACGGCGGGTGGAACCGCAACTGCATCCAGTGCCACGCGACGGCGGGCCGGCCGCGCTACGGCGAGGACGGCGTGGTGCGGACCGAGGTCGGCGAGCTCGGCATCGCGTGCGAGGCCTGTCACGGCCCGGGCGCCGAGCACGTGGCGGCCAATCGCGATCCGCTCCGCCGCTACGCGCTCCACTATTCGAAGCGCGCGGACGACGCCGGCGACCCGACGATCGTGAACCCGCGCCGCCTCGCGCCCGAGCGTGCGTCCGAGGTGTGCGGGCAGTGCCACATGGTGTCGACCATCACGACGCCGGCGGCGTTTCCCGACTGGAACCAGCACGGTCCCGGCGTTTCGCCCAGGCGATCGCTTGGCCGACACGCGCGACGTCCTGCCGAGCGCCGACCGTCCCGAGCTCGCGAGCTTCGTCGACGGCCGCTTCTGGTCCGACGGCGTCGTGCGCGTCACCGGGCGCGAGCTACCACGACGTGCGCGCGTCGGCGTGCGCGCAGCACGGATCGTTGTCGTGCCTCTCGTGCCACGCGATGCACCAGCGCGCCGACGATGCGCGGCCGCTCGCGGCATGGGCCGACGACCAGCTCGCGCCGAAAGCGCTCGGCGACGAGGCGTGCACGCGGGTGCCACGCGAAGGTCGCGGCCGACGGGCCGGCGCACACGCACCATGCCGCCGGCACGCCCGGGAGCGGCTGCACCGACTGTCACATGCCGTACACGACCTGGGGCCTCTTGAAGGCGATCCGCAGCCATCGGATCGAGAGCCCGTCGGTCGCGACGGCGCTCGCGACCGGACGACCCGACGCGTGCAGCCTCTGCCACCTCGACCGGCCGCTCGCGTGGTCGGCGGAGCGGCTCGAAGCATGGTACGGCACGCCGATGCCGACGCTCGGCGACGACGATCGCAGGCTCGCGGCTGCGGTGCGCTGGCTCGTCGCCGGCGACGCCGGGCAGCGCGCGCTCGTGGCATGGAGCATGGGCGCCGCACCGGCGCGGGCGGCCTCGGCGCGTCCCGGACGACGCGTGGATGGTGGCCGCTCCTGGCGCAGGCGCTCGACGACCCCTACGACGCGGTTCGCGTTCGTCGCCGCGCGCACGCTCGCGGCGCGCGCGAGCGTGACGCTCGGCGACTACGATTTCCTCGCGCCGACCGCGGTGCGCGCGCGCGACCCGCGACGCGCTCGTGGCGGCCTCCGACGCGCGCGCGCGCGGCCCGCGGCGGCCGGGCGCGGCCGTCCTCGCAGGACGCGGCCGGGCGCCTCGATCGCGACGCGCTCGCGACGCTGCTCGCGGCGCGCGACCACCGGCCGGTCGTGCTGAAGGAATGACGATGCCGACCGATCGCGACGCGCAGCTCGTGACCCGGCATCTCCGCGTCGGGTGGTGGTCGCTCGCCGTCTTCCTGACGCTCGGGATCGGGCTCGGAGGCGCTGCACGGCTTCAAGATCGGCTGGTACCTCGACGTGTCGAATGCGACCCGCCGACTGCTGCTCACGCTGGCGCACGTGCACGGCACGCTGCTCGCGCTCGTGCATCTCGCGTTCGCGTCGACGCTGACGCTGCGCGCGCCGAGGGTCTTGCCGCGAGCGCCGCTCGCGTCGGCGTGTCTCGTCGGCGCGGGCATCGCGCTGCCGCTCGGCTTCCTCCTCGGCGGGCTCTGGCCGTGGGCGGCGACCCGGGGCTCGGCATCGTGCTCGTGCCGGTCGGCGCGGCGCTCCTGCTGGTCGGAGTCGTCGTCGTCGCGCTCGGGCTCGCGGCGGATGCCTGAGCGATCGTACGCCGCGGCGCTCGCGCTCGGCCTCTGCACGGTGGCCGTGTTCGCGCCCGCGCTGCGTCTCGACGTCGTGCTGCTCGGTCTGCCCGCGGCGCTCGTGACGACCGTGCGCCGCCCCGCGGCGAACGTCGTGCCTGCACGCGCCTGAACGCGGCGCTGGCGCTCGTCTCCTGCTCGCGCGTCTCACCGGCCGGCTCGCGTCGAGCGTTGCCGCGGCGGCGCTCTTCGCGCTCCATCCGCTTGCGCGTGGAGTCGATCGTCTGGTCGCGTCCGGTCACGACGTGCTCGGGATGACGGCGGCGCTCGTGACGGTGCTCTTCTACGAGGCGTGGAGCGCGCCGCGGCGGGGCGTGGCGGTATGGGGCCTCTGTCGTCGACGTACGCCGTCGCGGTCGTCGCGACGCCGCTCGTGTCGCCGCTGCCGGTCTTGCTGCTGCTCCTCGACGCGTGGCCGCTCGGACGGCTCGACGTGAGCGGCGCCCGTCGAAGGATCGGCGGCTCGCGCGGCGTCTCGCCGAGAAGCTGCCGTTCGCCGTCCTCGCGATCGCGATCGATTGCGCGTACCGTCGGGTCGATCGCGCATACGATCGGGTCGTCTCCGGACGTCGTGGCCGGCGTGTGTGGCGAACGCGTTCGCGGCCGTCGCGCGTTACCTCGGCATGCTGATCCTGCCGATCGGATTGACGCCGATCCGTCCCGTGACGCCGCCGCCGCTGGTGGACGCCGGGCGCGGTGCTCGGGATCGCCGCGGCGACCGCCGCCGTCGTCGCGGCTCGGACGCGCGCCCCGGCGGTCACGATCGGCTGGCTCTGGTTTCTCGTGGCCTTGGTGCCGGTCTTGGCTCTGCCGCTCGGCGATCGCTTCACCGCATCTTCCGTCGCTCGGTCTCCTGATCGCGCTTGCGGCGGTGACGGGATCGCGGCGACACCGCCAGCGTCGCGACGGCGTCGCCGCGGTCGCGATCGCGGTGTGCGTCGTGCTCACCTCCCGCGAGCTCGGCCACTGGCGCGACGAGGAGACGGTGCTGCGGCACGCGCTCGCCGTGAGCGACGGACAATTTCACGGCCGAGCGCGCACTCGGCGCGTTGCTCGTCTGCGCGCGGCGCGTGGGACGAGGCGGCGATCCACGCCGGCGAAGTCCGTGCGCCTTCCGTCCCGACGACCCCGAGGCGCTGGAACGTCGCTCGGAGAGGTGCGCCTGCACGAGGGACACGTCGACGCGGCGGCCGAGCACTTCGCCGCCGCATTCGCGGCGCGGCCCGACCTGCAGCGCGTTCGGCTTCAACCTCGGGCGCGCGGAGCAGCAGCGCGGGCGGCCTCGACGCGGCGGTCGCCGCGTACCAAACGATCCTCGAAAGCGCGCCCGACGACGCCCGCGACGCATGCGGGCCTCGCGCGCGCCCTCCGCCAGCGGGGTGAGCTCGACGAGGCGCGCGCGCACTTCGAGCGCGCGCCTCGCGCTCGGCGCGCCGCCCGCCGAGGTGCTGGGGCCGCTCGCCCAGACGCTCGCCGAGGCCGGCGACCTCGACGGCGCCGTCGAACGCTACCGTGCGCTCCTCGCCCTCACACCGGACGACGCCTCCGTTCATCATCGCCTCGGTACGATCGCGGCCCGCCGGGGCGACCTCGAGCTCGCCGAGGCGGAGTATCGCGCCGCGCTCCGGCTCCGCCCCGACCTCGCCGAGGCAGCAGCTCCACCTCGGCATCGTGCTCGCGACCCGCGGCGCGCTCGACGAGGCGATCGCCGCCTACGACGCGCGCCCTCCGGGCGGCGCCCCGGCTCGCGTCGGCGCAGTACAACCGGGCCCTTGCGCTCGCCGCGAGGGACGATCCCGCGGGCGCGGAGGCCGCGCTCCGTGCCGAGCTGGAGGTCCAGCCGAACTGGCCGCCGGCCCTCATCCGGCTCGCGGCATTGCTCGCCGCCGACGGCGCGACGGGCCGGGTCGAGGCCGCGCGGCTCGCGGACCAGGCCGCGGCGAGCCTCGGGCGACGACGACCCCGACGTCGAAGCGGTGCGCCGTCTCGTGTCACGTCCGGCCGTACCCGCAGATTCGCCTTGACGTACGCCCCGCACTCCATAGTAAGCCCGAAATCGCGCGGCGGTCCCCATCGCCCCAGGAGGAAGCCATGAACCTGCGTGCGTCCCGTTGGTCGATGCTGTTGATCGTGGTCACGATGGCGCTGCCGTCCCTTGCGACGGCGCAACCCGCCTGCCAGCCGGGTCGGTACGCGTCGGGGGCGACCGGGACCTGCGAGGAGTGCAATGCCGGTCTGTACCAACCCGCAAACGGCCAGACGGCCTGCTTCTCGTGTGAAGCGGGCGCTTCACCGACACGCCGGCGCGAGACCGCGTGCGACGCCTGCGGGCCGGGTCGCTACCAGGGCTTCGCGGGCGCGACCGCGTGCAACTCCTGCGACGCCGGTACCTTCCGCGATGCGACGGGCCAGACGAGCTGCGCGACCTGCGAACCCGGCCGCTTCTCCGACCTGACCGGCTCCACCGTGTGCCAAGAGTGCGCGATCGGAAAGTACGGTTCCACGCACGGATCGTCGTCGTGTTTGGCCTGCGACCCGGGCTTCGTCGCGGCCAAAGGCTCCACTGTCTGCCGGGCGTGCGCCTCCGGGGAAATGCCGGTGTCCGTCGGCGGGGACACGTGTAAGAGCTGCTCCCCGGCAAGTACAGCTCGACCGCGGGCGCGACGGTCTGCGACGCGTGCCCGCCCGGGAAGTTCTCGGGCGTGACCGTCGACGCGCTCGGCGACGCTCACTACGCGTCCACGTGCACCGCGCCGAACGCGTACAGCTGCTACAAGACGAAGGATCTGAAGAGCCCTGCCGTCTCACCGCGTCGCCGTTCGTCGATCGTCGACTCCTACATCGTCGGGTAGCGACCGCGAAGATCAAAGGTCCGGCGATGGTGTGCGCCCCGGTCGACGTCGGCTCCGGCGTCGAGGATCGCGAGCGCCCGCCAGTGCTGCTACAAGGTCAGCCGCGACGGGGCTCGCGAAGCCGCATCCGCAGCGTCGCCACGAAGGGACGGAACCTTCACCGGCTCGCAGCTCGAGGTGCTGAAGTCGCAGCTCATCTGCGAGCCGTGCGGCGCCGACCTGGTTCCCTGACGACGTTGCGTCGCGTGGGCTGAACAGCGGGACGCGTCGCCATCCCGTAAGCGGCTCCGTTTGCCACCGCTACCCGTCGGCCATCACCCCCGAGCGAGGCATCGACGCCGGGCGCAATCCGCGCGCAATAGCGATCCGCCGCCGTGTGAGCGCTGACGCACGGGTCGACCCAGACGACGTGAGTCGGCACGAAAGCCGGTGACGGTTTCCGTTGACATCCCAAACCGCGAGTGACACCACCGCGCTGATCGGTACGCGCCGGATGCCTTGACCGCTGCACGTGCTGACAGAAAAGTTCCGGTCCGTGGTCACCCAGGCGTCCGGCTCTCGAGGGAAAGGCCTACTGAACTCCGCTACGCCGCCTCCACGGCCGAAAAGGAGCATCGGACATGTCTTCGCGCACTCGGAGCTTCACGCCTGAAGCGTATCTGTCTCTCGCAGTGGTGATCGTGGTCAGCTCCGCCCTGTGGGCGTCGAGCGCATGGGCGAATAGGAATCCGACGAGTTGCACGCTGGTGTCCGCGGGGTTGCTCCTCGGAGAGTTCCGCGACACCGCCCGTTGTCGGGGCGGGGCGAACAACTTCACCCAATGCTCTGCCGACAGCGAATGTCCCGGGGGACGTGCGCTCCGGGGGAACCTGCAGTGCCGGGCCCAGCGCGAATCAGCCGTGTACCACGGACACCGACTGTCCCGGTGGGACCGATGTGGGGACATGTGTCTTGGGGGATGCGGCGATCGTCGGTGACAAGGTGGACGGCGAGACCATCTACTACCGGGCGTTGTTGGGATTTAACCTGACGCCTGGTGCGTGTGGGTACGAGGCCGGGCGCGTTCTGCATCAACGTCCCCGGGATCGGCTGTCCCGCCGGCTTCGACGAGGTCTCCCGCGGGTGTGCCTCACCGGGACGAACGCCGGTGGCGCCTGCACGAGCAGCAGCGCGTGTCCGGGTGGCGGCGCGTGTCTGCCGGCGGACTGCTGCGAGGTGACGCCGCCGCGCTTCTGCATCGGTGGCGCCAACGATGGGGCGACGTGCAACGTCCCGGCCGAGTGCAACTCCGGCGTGTGTGCGCGGCGCTGTGTCGGTGGCACCGGGGCCGCATGCACGGTCGACGAAAATTGCGCCTCTCCGGGTGTGTGTACGGGCGGCGTACCGCTGATCTGCCCCGCGTTGGCCGGGTGCAATCCGAATCCATCCTCGGGTACTCCGGGACTCATATCGCAAGGTACCCGCGAGATCCCGTACGTCGTGGAGTTCGCCGACGCCGTCGGCGGTGCGATCAACGCACAGGCGATTTACTTGACCGGCCGCTCCCACCGCGATGCGGACGACGAGAACGTGGTCGACCTCCGCCAAGTCCAGAATCTCGTGGTGACTCTGACACCGACGCCGATCGCAACCGTCACACCCACGCCCATACGGACATCGACGCCGACCCCGACTCCAACCGCAACCAAGACACCGACGCGTACACCGACGCCGACCACAACTTCGACGCCCACTGCAACCTCGGACGCCGACGTCGACCGGTGACGCCGGCGCCCACCGTGACGCCGACGCCGGGCAAGACCTGCCCTTTTGCGAACCATGTTGCTCGGGCCGATCGCGACAGGACCGAACTTCTGCTCCATCTTCAACGAGGGCGGAAAAGTGCGCCATCACCGGACCTGCCGGCGAGATCCAGGGCAACATCTCGCATCGGGGACAGCGGCAAGCTGTCGATGTCGGGCGACAACTTCGTGACGATTGCTCCCGGCGTGCTCGGCGACGCTCTGCTGGAGAGGCGGCGCTTCGTGCGCGGGCTGCTCGAGCGAACGCGTGGCCACTCCCGGGTGGCAAGAACGTGGGTCCGAATGGATTGACTGCAGGAGAACACGGCCTGCAACGACGCTCGGACCGCCAACACACCGGCGAATTTCGGCTTCTGGGGTCGTCGGTTCAGGACCGAACTGCACCGGAGAAGATCGCGACCCTTCAGGACATCGCGCCGGGCGGCGTGATCTTCAGGACGGGCGTCAACATCATCTGCATCAGCAGCCCGAAGGAAATCCAGAAAAACATCACGCTGACCGGGGACGCGTCGACCAAGAGTACATCTTCGTCGTCCTCGGGCAGCTCAGAGTACAACGGCGCCAAGGTTGTCACCGAGTGCACGCCGCCGCAAGAACGATCCCGCTGCATGCACGCAGGTCGGATGTCGGACCTGACGACGTGCTCTGGCTCTTCGTTGGCGCTTGGCCAGGAGCTCCGATCGAGCGGCGGTGGCGGCGGCGTCGGCTGCTGCAAGGCCGTCCTCGACGGCAGCGTGGAACATCAACGGCAAGATCGCGCTCGCGCCCGGGTTGCTGGAACGGGCAGATCTGCGGGACCGGGAGATCAGGTCCTGTACCGTCCGGGTCGGGTGGCATTGCCCCGGATCCGTGAGCTGGGCTCCCGGCCGGAGCGCGCCGCCGGCTGCGCACGGTACGCCGCGCGGCGGTCGATCGGGCATCAGTCGCGGGCGCCGCTCGGGGCGAGTCGCGACCCACGCCCGGCACTGATCGTGCCGCTGTGAACGCGCGCGCCTCACTGGCAGGACCAGGCACTGTGTGGCGGACGGACGGTGTGAACGCGGGTGATGATGGCGCGCCGCGCCGTCGGTGACGATCGTCCGGCCATGCAGTCAAGACGCGAATCGCGGACACGCTTCCCGGTAGCGCTGGTCTTGGACGTGGCCGCCATTGGCCGCGCCAGATCGCCGGACGACCGCAAAGTGAAAAGCCTTAGCGCCTCTGCTGGCGCGAAACCGCGCCGCTGCACGCGCTGCCTCCTCGCGCCGGCAGGCGTTGCAGACGGCCGCGGATCGCTGCTTGCCTCTCGCTTGGCGATCGCGCCGATGACTGGCGTCGACATGCGGAACGAGCCCTCCGGACCGGACTCGCGCTGATACTTGGCGAGCAGCCAGCAAAACTCGGCAAAGCAGCCTCTCGTGCCAGGATTATAGCACGTTCGCCGCGGTGCTCAGTTTCCGCCGAACCTGCGCATCGCACTTTCGGAGCCGCTGTTGTCGGCGACTGAAACGACGGCCAGGCCGGATAGAAGAGATCGAAGCCTGCGAGCGGTGACCGCCCGGCCTGGCGACGCAGCATCGACTGGCAGGCGGCGGATGCGTCGGTGCAGTCGGCTGATCGGATCGTCGCAGACGTCGCCTCCTGCGGCAGCTGCCGATAAAGTCTCACATCCGGATCGCCGCCAGGAGCGCGATAAGACGGGGCGGTGCTCGGTAGCCGCAGATCTCGTCGGCGCCGCCATCGGTAGCCTTGTTCACGAGGGCGTCAGAGCTTCGCTTTGGCTTTGGCGATGACGTTCCGCCCCTTGCTGCCGGGGCAGCACGCAGCGACCTGCTGCCTACCCACGACGACGGCGTACCGGCCGACTTCCTGAGCGCCGTCGTGTCTGCGCATCAGACGCAGCCTCGCGGTCGCCTGACGATCGTGGCCGCCCGGGTGCACCGGGCACGCCCTGGGCCTGCTGTTGGCCGGGGCGGCTCGCCGCGCCCGGGCGAGCGAACCCACGACCATCGAGCCCGCAGCACAACCACACAGACAAGTCGGTCGCGGAGGCACGCAACCCCCGTGTTGGAGAGCTAATCGCAGTCCGCGGCAGACGGTCAACACTGGCGTCCCACCCTGCCGGTCGACCATGGCACCGTAATCGCGCGGGATTCCGGCGAGGGTGCTAATGCTGAGCCGCCACTTTTGGGCATCTTCCGAGGAGCCTTCCGCATGATGATGCGACGTGACGTCTTCACCGAAGAGCACGAGCTCTTCCGCGAGCAGTTCCGCAAGTTCGCCGCCAAGGAGATCGAGCCCAAGATCGCCAAGTGGAACCGCGACGGCATCACCGATCGCGAGACCTGGCAGCGCATGGGGCAGGCCGGGTTCCTGCGCACCATGCGTGCCCGAGGAGTACGGCGGCGCCGGCGTCGACTTCCGCTACGACGCGATCATCATCGAAGAGCTCGCCTACATGCGGGCGCACGGCATCATGACGACGGTGCACGCGTCGATCTGCCTGCCGTACCTCGTCGACCTTCGGCACCGAGGCGCAGAAGCAGGAAGTTCCTGCCGCCCGCCGTGACCGGCGATCTCCTCTTCGGGATCGGCATGACCGAGCCCGGCGCCGGCTCCGACCTCGCCAACATCCAGACCCGCGCCGATCCGCGACGGCGACCACTACGTCGTGAACGGCGCCAAGACCTTCATCTCGATCGGCCAGCTCGGCGGCGCTTACATCACCGCCGTGAAGACCGACCCGAACGCCAAGCCGGCCCACAAGGGTGTCAGCCTCCTGCTCATCGAAGCCGACACGCCCGGCTTCGTGCGCGGCCGGAAGCTCGAGAAGCTCGGCTTCCCGGCGCAGGACACGAGCGAGCTCTTCTTCGAGGACTGCACGCGTGCCGGCCGAGAACCTGCTCGGCAAGGAAGGGCAGGGCTTCAAGATGATGATGAACAAGCTCCAGCAGGAGCGGCTCTCGATCTGCGTGACGGCGATGGGCGTCCTGCCGGCGCGCCCTCGACGACACGATCGCCTACGTGCAGCAGCGGAAGGCCTTCGGGCGGCCGATCGCGCACTTCCAGAACACCCAGTTCACGCTCGCCGAGCTCGCGACCCAGATCCAGATCGGCCAGACCGCTTCGTCGACCAGCTGATCGTCGCTCACGTGCGCGGCGACGACATCGTCTCCGAGGTGAGCATGGCCAAATGGTGGACGACCGACCTCCAGAAGAAGGTCGTCGCCGAGTGCCTGCAGCTGCACGGCGGCTACGGCTTCATGCACGAGTACCCGATCTCCCAGGACTACGCCGACGCCGCGGTGCAATCGATCTACGCGGGGTCGAACGAGATCATGAAGGTGATCATCGCGAAGCGGATGGGGCTCAGGGGGTAGTGACAGTCGGGTGACGATTTGTCGGTTGACCGCCGCGGGCGGCCGTAGTCCTGTGCCCCGGATCATCGCCACGAAGATGGTCCTCCGCGACGTCACGTCGAACGGCAACGTGGCTCATCGAGTCGTTGGGCGGGCAGGGGATCGTCGCGAACCGATCCGCGGCGACGACCGTCACCACCGAATGGCAACCGCCGAGAGGGCGTGTTCGCTTGAGCGGTAACGTCACGATCCGCAACCTGACCGCCTCGGGTAACGGGCCGGCGCTCTGGCAGCTACGTGGCAGAGACGCGTGAAGCCCGGCGAGAGCCACAGGTGACCGGGCGGGGGAATCCGATCGACATGGAGAGGCAGAGCGCCGTCCAGGTTTCCGCGACGAATCTCACCTGCGTGATCACAGCAACTGGGACGTCTGCGCCCCGGACTGACCCCTCGACGCAATACGTTGCTTCGCCTGACCGTGAAGCTCGCGCGACTCGCGACGGCAGCATCCGAGACGAGCCGCTGATCCTGGAACTGGCCTCTCCATCTCTTTGTGTGAGGTGGCCGCTAGGAAGGCACCGATCGTCGGTTTCGTCTCTCTTTCTAGCCGGCAGAACGTGACGCCCTCCGCGACGTCCAGGGCGAGCTGTACGCACGAATTTGCAACCACGACCAGAGAGTAGGCCAAAAGCGGAAGCCCCGAATCCGCGAGGCTGTCGGACGCCGTCATCAAGTAAAAGTCTCCGTCCGGTTCACGCTTCCGTGTGGCTTCCGTGAGGCGCGCGGCCATCGGAGCGGTTGCTCCGCTGAGGAAGAAGTTGCCCTCGATCCGTACGAACCGGGTCTCGGGAGGGAAAGAAGGGATGAGGTACGCCAAGGGGGCGCTGGACGCGATGATCACCGTCGACCTGTCGGGTCTCGCAATCGGCGGCACGGAGGTTCGGAGGAAGCGGGCGCCCCAGGGAAGGCGGCCCCAGTCCGGCGCAATGACCGTCCCCGCGATCGCGGCGAACAAGGCAAGGGCAACGCCGACGACCAGAAGCTGAGCGCGCAGGACCTTTCCGAGTAGGACCACGATGACCACGGGTGCCAGCTGCTCGAGTGTCGCCACGTAGCGGTATATCGAGAACTGCTTGACCCACAGCGCGTATGAAACGAAGAAGAAGACTACCAGCCAGTTGCCGGCGTCTCGGGTGATCCTTCGCGGCTCCGGTGCTCGTGATCGTCTGGCAAATCGGCGCACTCCCCACGTGATGAGGGCCGCCGCTGCCAGCACCTCGACGACGGCGAGACGCGGATCCCGAAAGAGGAGGCCCATCGAGAAGTTCGTTGGAACGGTGAAGCGAAATGGCAGCGCCACCGCTGCCGCGAGTGTTCCAGGCACGAAGTGGACGTCAGCGAAGTTGTGCTCGTCGAAATAGGGGATTTGAAGATGGCGTTGTAGAAGGGGAAGAGCGGGTTTCCGAAGGTTCGCTGGAGCCGATACAGCCAGTGTCCCGCCGTCAGCAGGATCCCGAGACTCATTCCGGTGCCGGCAGCAACCAGTTCACCGCCTCGCGTTTTCCCTCCGTTGCCAGTGAGGGCAACCGCTGCGACGAAGCCCACCGCGTAGGTCGCGAGCGTGTATTTGAGGCCAACGCCCGCGCCCAGAATCACTCCGGCGGGAAGAGCGCTCCGAATGAGGGCTCGCCAGGAATACGGCGCGTCCCCGTTCCGCGTCCCCAGCAACAGAAGAACGGCACCGAGTACGAATGTGCTGGTGGTCAGGTCATGGAAGGTCGTTCCCAGCTCGGAGATGCCGATGGCGCCGAAGACGCCCAGCGCCGCACACGCCAGGGCCAGACCGGTTCGGGCGGCTCCTCTGAAGTTCGAGAGGACGACTTGGGCAACGAGATAGATCAGCCAAAAATTCACCCCTGGATGGCCCCCAGTACGAACGCCGCTACTCGTGGAGGAACGTGAGTCAGGAGGAGATAGGTTGGAACGTAAAGGGTGGGATTGAGGTACGTCTGGATTTGGGCAGGCGCGATGTCGCGATCCAGGCGACCAGTGAGCGCGGCGTACCCGTTGTACAGGTGGTAGTTCCGCAGATCCCAGTTGGTATCCTGCCCCAGCGCCACTGCAGCGGCGCCGAGCGCGATCACCCCGGCACCCAGAACGGCGAGGCTCGTCCTGCTCGTGAGGCGGTGACTTGCTGGTTCAGCCTGTGACATGAGGCGACGGTTGCGAGGCGATGAGCTGCTCGACGGGGCAGTGAGCTCCTGCGCGGGGACTATGGATTCGCCGGGTTCGCCGGCAGGACGTCCGTGACGGCGACCCAGGTGCCGCCGGGGGCCTCGAGCGTCGCGTCTTCCTCAAGCGTCTTTCGCGACGGTAACCGCGCGTCGGCGGGTCGGGGTCGTCGAGCACGACGACGACCCGACTGGCGTGAAGCGATGCGGCGACGGAGCGATGTACCTGCCGGGACATCGGAATGACGCTAGCCCGCGTCACGACGCTCTCACAAAGAGCGACTCGTATCTACGGCAACGCTGGCATGGATCTCGCTCGTACTCTCGCGAGGAGGATGCACCATGGCCAGATACGGCAAAGAAGGCCCGGACAAAGTCGAGAAGGCGATGCACGAGCGGAAGCACGGCACGCTCAAGTCGGGTCGCTCCGGCAAGAAGGTGACGAGTCGAAAGCAAGCGATCGCGATCGGGCTCTCCGAGGCGCGGCGCGCAGGCGGTAAGGTTCCCAAGAAGAGCAGCAGCGCAGCACAGCGAACCGCACGAGCGCGAAGAGCACGCACGAAGAAGCAGCCGCACGACGCCGCAAGGCCAGCTGAGCCGCTCGTCACCGGTCCCCACGCTGCAGCATCCGCCCCGCGGCCCCGGACGCGGGGCGGTCACACGCCGCCGCTGCGCCTTTCCTCGCGAGCCTCCGATCAGTAAGGTCCGACCGCTTTTTCTACAAAGCGGCTCGAAAGGAGGGTGATGGGACGGGCTGCGGTCGGCCGTCGGAGGCGTCGCGCTGGCGCTGGATCGGCGCCGCCTGGGTTGCGGCGGCGATCCCACGCCCATCGCGCAGGGCTTCGGCGCGGGGCGCGTTCCGATCTTCACGGGTCGTCCCGCGGAGGCGCAGCCGCTCGATGTCTCCCGCCGTCGCGCAGCACCCGTTCATGGCGCGGAACGGCTGGAACAGCATGCACGCCGACGGGCCGGCGAGCGACACCCACCCCGAGAGCGGCCCGCTCGGGCGCGACCCCGAGGTGATCTCGACGGCACGCGGGCTCCTCGGCGGCGAGTGCGCCTCGGTCACGTTCGACCGCGCGGGGCGGATCGTGACCGTCTGCACGACGGCGCTCCGCATGCAGCTCCTGGTGCTCGACCGAAGACGCTCCGCGAGCTCATGTCGCTACGACCTGCCGCCGCGGCCGTCGATGAAGTCGCTCTCGATCCGTACCATCACGACGGACACCTCGGGCGGGGCGTACTTCTACCTCGACGAGGCCGACCGCGCCGTGATCGGGACGGCCGCGCACCGGATCGAGGTCGTGGCGCACGACGACGCGGGCTTTCGTCTCGAGCGCGCGCCTACGATCTCGCGGCGGTCGTGGCCGCCGCTCCGGGACGCGACGACGCCCTCGTCACCGTGCTCCCGGACTGGAGCGGCCGCTGGTACTGGTTCATCACCCGCCTCGGCATGGTCGGCACCGTCGAGCGCGAGAGCGGGCAGGTCGAGACGCGGCAGCTCGAGGGCGAGCGCATCCAGAACTCGTTCGCCGTCGGTCCCGACGGGGCGTTCGTCGTGACCGATCACGCGCTCTACGCGCTCACCGCCGATCCCGCGACCGGCGCGCCGACAGGTCACCTGGCGCGAGCTGTACGACCGCGGGATCCGCCGGAAGCTCGGCCAGATCGACCAGGGCTCGGGCACGACGCCGACGCTCCTCGGCGACGACTGGGTCGCGATCGCGGACAACGCCGAGCCGCGCCTGAACGTGCTCGTCTACCGCCGCCGGCTCGGAGATCAGTGCCGGCCAGCGCCTCGTCTGCAAGCAGCCGCTCTTCGCGCCGGGCGCGAGCGCCACCGACAACAGCTTCATCGGCATCGGCCGCTCGCTCGTCGTCGAGAACAACGCCGGCTACGACATCTTCCCGACCATGATGTTCGGGAAGACGTCCGCGGGCGGCGTGGCGCGCGTCGACCTCGACGAGCGGCGGCATCGGGCTGCCGCGTCGTGTGGGAGAGCAAGCGAGATCTCGCAGACGACGGTGCCGAAGCTCTCGCTCGGGAACGGCCTCGTCTATCTCTACACGAAGCTCGCCGACGCGCCGTGGTGGATCGACGCGTACTATCTGACCGCCGTCGACTTCCGGACCGGCGAGACCGTCTACCGCGCGCGCACCGGCGTCGGCCTCGGCTACGACAACCACTGGGCCCCGGTCGCGATCGGACCCGACGGGACGGCGTACGTGGGCATCGCTCCGCGGTCTCCTCGCCGTCAGGACCGCTAGAGGCCGGCCTCAGCGGAACGAATCGAGCACCTGCGATCAGCGCCGCCGACTCGTCGAGGGTCAAGCGCGGCGCGCCGCACTCGAAGTCGGTGATGGCCGAGCCGTCCCAGCTGTACTCGTCGAGCAGACACCGGCTGGAACGTCACGCGGGCGCAATCCGGGTGCGGCTGCTGCTCGCGTGTGATCGCGGCGAACGCGGTTCCGAGGCGGGCGGTCTCGTCGGCGGTCAGCAGGCGATCGGGGAGGGGACCTCCTTGGCGCAGGCGACTTGCGTGGACCGTCATGACGTCGTCGAGGCACGCGGGATCGCCCGCGGTGCCCTCGACGATGACGAGCGCGGATCGCAGCACGCCGCCGTCGACCTTGGCTCAGGGGATGACCTGCGACGCCGAGCCGAGCGGCGGACAAAAGCCGAACGCCCCACGGCGGTTGAACGTGAAGTGAAGAACGTCGACTGGTCGACGACGACGTTCCGACAGGCGAGCGGGGCATCAGAGGCCGGCGGCGAGGCGGAGCGCGGCGACGCCGTCGGTCACGGTGACCTGGCCGCTGCCGTCGACGTCGCAGCGGGACGACACCGCGCAGCCGCCGGTCAGCTCGGCGGCGGTCCGCAGCACGAGGACGACCGTCGGTCACGGTGCGGGCGCCGCTCGCGTCGGCGTCGCCACATTCCTCGGAGGTCGCCGCGCGCGGGCAGTCGCCGCGACCACGGCCAAAGTGTCGCCGCGGCGGCAACACAACGGAGCTTTCGTCCACGCATGCTCCAGCAATATCGGCGCGAACGAATCCCGCGCAACTGATGCACCTGCATGAGCGCAGCGTTCTACCGACTGCATGCGAGGTCGCCCGCGATCGGCGGCAGCGCGACCGCAGAGGCGGGTTCTCACGCCACTCCGACGTCTCGGACGCGGTCTTTCTTTCGCAGTTCTCATTTGAACTAGCCCGAGGGGCTGGTCTCAGCTTCCTCGCGGCGCACGACTCCACACCGGACGCTGCGCTACGTCTACACCACGAGGTTTTCCATGGCCGATCTCGAGCAGTTCCGTACCGACACCCGCGACTGGCTGAAGAAGAACGCGCCGGCGGAGATGTTCACGCCGCCGAAGTCGCAGGACGAGATATTGCTGGGGCGGCACGCAAGGCGTCCTACCCCCGCCCGTCATGCGCTGGCTCGCGGTCATGGCCGAGCGCGGCTGGACGGCGCCGATGTGGCCGAAGGAGTACGGCGGCGGCGGGCTCTCGAAGCAGGAGAGCCAAGATCCTCGCGGAGGAGATGGCGAAGCTCCACCTCCGTCCGCCGCTCATCGGCTTCGGTCTCTCGATGATCGGACCGCTCCTCCTGCAGGAGGGCAGCGACGAGCTCCGGAAGGAGCACCTGCCGTCGATCATCCAGGGCAAGATCCGCTGGTGTCAGGGTTACTCCGAGCCGGGCTCGGGCTCCGACCTCGCCAGCCTGCAGACCAAGGCGATCCGCGACGGCGACGTCTACGTGCTGAACGGCCAGAAGGTCTGGACCTCGTACGCCGACAAGGCCGACTGGATGTTCATCCTCGTCCGCACCGACTTCGAGGCGCCGAAGCACAACGGCATCACGTTCCTCCTGATGGACATGACGTCGCCGGGCGTGAGCGTGAAGCCGATCAAGCTCATCAGCGGCTACTCGCCCTTCTGCGAGACGTTCCTCTCGGACGTGCGCGTGCCGGTGAAGAACGTCGTCGGCAAGGTCAACGCCGGCTGGACGATGGCGAAGGCGCTCCTCGGCCACGAGCGCACGATGATCGCCGACGCGTTCAAGGAGCGCGACGACGCCCGGAAGCTCATTGATCTGGCGAAGCGTCACCTCGGAGAGGACGACGGGAAGATCGCCGACGCGCAGATCCGCGATCGCGTGACGCAGGTCGAGATGGACCAGGCGCTGCCTCGACCTCACGCTCGCGCGCTCGCGCGACGGCATGAAGGCCGGGCACAAGCCCGGGCCCGGAGACGTCGATCTTCAAGTACTACGGCACCGAGCTCAACATGCGCCGGCGCGAGCTCATGGTCGGCGATCTGCGGACCGCAGGGGCTCGGCTGGGAAGGCCCGGCTTCGACGAGGACGAGCTCAAGATGACGCGCGACTGGCTGCGCTCGCGCGGCAACTCGATCGAGGGCGGCACGTCGGAGATCCAGCTCAACATCATCGCCAAGCGCGTGCTCGGCCTTGCCGGACTGACGCTAGAGCACGATAGGGCACTTATGGATCTGGTTCTGAACGAAGAGCAGGAGCTGCTGGCGCGGACGGCGCGCGAGTTCGTGAGCCGGGCGCTCGTCGCTGCCGTCGCATCCGCGCAGCTGCGCGACAGCGAGCGACGCCGACGGCTTCTCGCGCGAGCTCTGGCGCGAGATGGCGGCGCTCGGCTGGCTCGGCATCGTCATCCCGAGGAGCACGGCGGCGCCGGGCTCGGCTACATGGATCAGATGGTCGTGCTCGAGGAGATGGGACGCGGGCTCATGCCCGGAGCCGTTCCTCTCGACCGGTGCTCGCTCGGCGCGACCGCGCTCCTCCTCGGCGGCAGCGCGGCGCAGAAGAAGGACGCACCTGCCGAAGGTCGCGGCCGGCGAGCGCGCTGCTCACGATCGCGTACCAGGAGGCGCGGCAGCCGCTACGACGTCGATCAGGGTCGCGACCAAGGCGACCAAGAGCGGCAGCGGCTGGACGCTCAGCGGCGAGAAGATCCAGGTGCTCGACGGCCACGTCGCCGACTGCCTGATCGTGCAGCGCGCGCACCTCGGGTGCGGGCGCCGACGCGCAGCGGCGTGCACGCGCTCTTCCTCGTCGCCGCCGACACCCCGGGCGTCACGATCGAGCGCCAGTCGCGCATCGACGGCCGGAACGTGGCGCTCGTGCGCTTCGACGACGTGCGGGTCGACGCGGACGCGGTCGTCGGCGACGGTCGACGGCGGCGGCGACCTGCTCGCGCGGCGTGATCGACCGCGCGGCGATCGGCCTCTCGCGCCGAGATGCTCGGCTCGATGCAGGCCGCCTTCGAGATGACCAACGAGTACCTGAAGACGCGCGTCGCAGTTCGGCGTCCTGATCGGGAGCTTCCAGGCGCTCAAGCACCGCGCGGCCAAGATGTACATCGAGCTCGAGCTGGCGCGCTCGGCCGTGATGGCGCGCACCGCGCTGATATGGCGCGCGCGCGAGTGACGAACGCCGCGACGACGCGACGATCGCCAAGCTCGCGAGCCTCGCCAAGGCGCGCTGCTCCGACGCCTTCGTGCTCGATCGGCAACGAGTGCGTGCAGATGCACGGCGGCATCGGCGTCACCGACGAGGCCGACATCGGCTTCTTCTTCAAGCGCGCACGGGTCGCCGAGATGACGTTCGGCGACGCCGCGTTGCCACCGCGACCGGACCGCGTCGCGACTCGAGGGCTATTGATGCGAGCGTCGCCGGCGCTCGCCGACGCGCTGCGCGGCGCGGATGGCGGCGGAGCGGCGCGAGGCCTCACGGTCGAGACGCCCGACGGTGAGCGCGATCGCGGTCGGCGCCGATCCGAGCCGCACGCGCGTCGTCTTGCGCTCACCGGCGGCGGTCGCGGCATTGAGGCGCGGCGACCAGCTCGCGATCGCCGAGGCGCTACCTGCACGGCGCGATCGACATCGCCGGCGACTTCCGCCAGGCGATCGTCGGTCACCGACCACCTCGACATGGGCGGCGTCTCGCGCTGGCGGGAGGCGCTCACCTGGCTCCGCTACGTGCTCGACCGCCGCCGCTTCGATCGCAAGCTCGGTCGCGGCGCACTACGACCGGCCCGCCGACTTCTTCCTCGCGTGGCATGGACCCGTCGCGCTCGTACACGCACGGCTTCTATGCGTCGCCGACGACGACCTGGCGACGCGCAGCGCCGAAGCTGCAGTTCGCGATCGACGCGCTCGGCTCTGCGCCGGGATGGACGTGCTCGACGTCGGCTGCGGCTGGGGCTCGTTCCTCGAGCACGCGGGACAGCCAGGGCATCCAGCGTGCACGGCATCACGCTCTCGCGCGAGCAGCACGGCGTTCGTGACCGAGCTCATCCGCGCGGAGAGCCTCCCGTGCACGGTCACGCTCGTCGACTTCTTCGACTACCGCCCGCCGGGCGCGTTCGACGGCGTCGGTGTTCATGGGGAGCCTCGAGCACATCCCCGACTATCGCTTCGTCGCGCGCGTTCTCGCGCGCCATCTCGCCCCGAGGCGCGGCATCTACGCCGACTTCGTGACGACGCGCGAAGGCCGGCTCGCGGGTGCGTTCCTCCGGAAGTACATCTTCCCGGGCATCACGGGGTACGTCGAGCGTCGGTCGCCTGCGTGACAGCGCGCTCACCGACCGCCGGCTTCAACGTCGCCGAGCTCGCCGACGACACGCTGAGCCGATGCCTGGACGGTGCGCGCCTGGGCGGACGCGTTGCAGCGCTGCCAGAAATCGCTCGCCAAACGCCATGGCGAGGTCCCGGTCCGGGCCTTCCTGCTCTATCTCTGGAGCTCGCACCACTTCCTCGCCACCAATCGGACCCAGGCCTACCATCTGGTCGCCGGCGCGCGGACCGTACGGCGGCGCGTATGCGGCTTGATCGTCGGGGCTCGCGCAGCCTTTAGTGTGGCCACCACGCGGTTCCGCGGATCTCCGGTCCCTCCGGCGTTCCGGATAGCCCGAATCATCAGCTCGTAAGGACACCAACGTGAGCCTCCTCCGTCCATCCGCAGCCTCCGTGCTCTCGTCGTCGCCTCAGCTGATCGCGCTCCGTCCGACCGGCGTCGTCGCACGCCGGGTGCGACCTGATCCCGCAAGCGCAGCCGATCTTCCGCGGCGCGCTCGGGACGCGTCGATCGGCCGTTCGCCGGTCCGGGCGACTTCGTCGAGCTGCACGTGCGGCCGCCGATCTGCGACCAGGCGTCGCCCGGTCTACCGGCGAGCGTCGACGACGCTCGTCGTGACGCTGCTCTTCGAGCCCATCGACGGGCCGAAGCGCGTCGGTCGTGCTGACGACGCAATCGTGCGCCGACGCGACGCTCAGGCGGCAGCTGCGCGACCTGCGACGCGACGCCCGGGATCGTGACGCGAACGTCAGCGTGCGTGCAGATGAACGCCGCGGCGCCGAGCCGACATGGACATCGTCGAGCGCGACGGCATCCCGCGCTCTGCGCTTCCGCTTCCCGACACCGACGCGCTGCTCGGCGGCCGGCCGACGACCGCACGCTCGCGGGCCGGTGACGATCGCGGTGAGCCGCGCGGACGCGACGACGCTGCCGTGCGGGCTCGCGAACTCGACCTGCACCGCGCAAGCCGGCGGCGCTCGGCCTCGATCGCATGCGTCGACCAGCTCTTCGCGCTGCGACGGCACCTGCGATCCGACGCTCGATCCGACGTTCCCGCACTTCACGGCGCTGCCGCCGCCGAGCGACTACCAGGCGACGTGCTTCAGCGAAGATGCCGCCGTGCACCGCCGACCGCCGACGGAGGCGCGCGCTCACGCTCGATCGCGACGGCAACCTGCTCGTGCCGGTGTATCTGGCAGGGCATGCTCGTGAAGGACGGCGACCAGCCGGTGCCGCGCCTCCTGCGCGCGACCATCAAGCCGCCGGTTCCCGGTCACGATCCCGAGCGCGGTCGTTCGTGACCTCGCTCACGACCGAAGGGCCAGCGTCTGCCGCCGATCTTCGAGCCGCAGACCGACCCGACGACCAGCACGCGACCGAGGCGCTCGCGTTCTTCGGCTCGGTCGACGTGCGGCAGACCGTGCTCCGCATCGCGCACCGCCGCGGCGTCTGTCAGGGCGGCACCGAGGATGGCGCCGACTGCAACACGACGCCTCGACTGCAACGGTCGACCTGCGCCGACGCCTGCGTCGGCGGCGCGAACGACGGCCTCACGTGCGGCGACGACGGCGATTGTCCGGGCGGCGCGTGCGGCGAGCTCTTCGACGCGAGCGGCGTTCGCGTCGCTCGCGCGAACGACGGCGGCGCGATCGTGCTGCCGCGCGCGGCGTCGCCGGCCGGCACGGCGTCTGCGAGCCGCCCGACAACGCGGCCTGCACGTCGACGACGCAGTGCACCACGCGCCGGCGACGCCGTGCGTGCTTCTACGCGCTCGAGGCGCAGAACTCAGTCTCGCTCGACAGCTGCCTCAGCACCAGCACCGAGCGCGCTCTTCGTGCTCCACCGCTTGCGACGGGTAGCGTCTGACGGCGTCGACCGGGAACGCGGCGAGCCCCTGGACGTCGGCGACTTCGTGATCACGCCTGCAGGAGCGCGCCACCGGCGCAGCCGCTGCCCCTCGGCGCGCCCATCGGGACTGCTCGCCCAGCGGCGCGGCGCTCCCGACCTGCGGCACATCGGGCACGCGCCGAGCGCCGGGCGGTCCTCGACGCCTGACCCAGCAGGGGTTCGAGCTTACCGGCGGTCGCGTTCGAGGGGCGGCGCGGTGGCGTTCCTCCGAGAATGAAGCGCGGGCGAGAACGCCTGCGACGAGAACGGCGGCGGCGACCGCGCCGACGGCGATCCTGCGCGTCTTCCACGCTGAGCCAGCGCGGCGAGCTCTACGACACGCTGTCGCTCGCCGCGTGCGCGCTCGACCCGGCCGCCGCTTCGTGGACGGCCAGAGCCATCGCGATCCTCGAGGACGTGCAGGTCTTCCTTACGCACGTCGGAGCGTCAATCGGGCGTCCGCGTCACGTCGCTGGTCGGCGCATCGACGCAGGATACCGGCGACGAAGGCGCGGAGGCGTGCGCGGCCCGGCGCCGACATCGCGCGACGACGGCGTGATACGTACCGCGTTCGTCGTCAAGGCCCGGTGGTCAGAGCACGGTCCAGCGACGCCTGAACGGCTGCCGGACGTCTTCGTGCGCGACCGGACCGCCGAGCGCGAGCGACTCGTGAGCCCGCGGCTCACGGGCGCAGCAGGATCGGCAGCGCCGGCGGCAAAGGTCTCAATCTCAGGCGACAGCCGCTTCGTTGCGTTCGGCGCCTGGCAACCTCGTCCCGGCGACACGAACGTCTGCATAGCGGCGATGCGATCCTGCCGCGACGTCTTCGTCTGTTTCGACCGCGGAACCGGCGCGATCAGGCGCGTGAGCGTCGGCGAGCGGCCTGCAAGCCGACGGCAACTCGCGCTTCCCGGTGATAGCAATACGTAAC
>ERZ1370068.10506-contig-92_pt1 | contig 38617 bp, 58 predicted proteins | sample MGYA00561227_ERZ1370068 | MGnify/ENA primary metagenome ERZ1370068 (study PRJEB38410, sample SAMEA6850437) | metagenome | study: Metagenomic assessment of the ecological functions of the soil: analysis of the soil microbiota associated with the...
TTGGCAAAGTAACCGGTTTCGAAAATTGTCGCGCATCGTACGCGGCCGCCTGCGTGACCACGGCGGTTGATGGTGATTCAAGCTTCTGATGCCGCTGCTGGCGGCCAGCACGCTGGCGCTGCGCATCGGGGGCAGTTGCGCTTCACGGCGTCAGCCGATGATGTTGAGACGCGAGACGACCCGCGCCGGCGTCGAGCACGGCCTCGGGCCGCGATCCCCGCTGCCGGCGGCCCCGACGATGCAGCTGGAGGCGGTAAAGCGGCTGCGGCCAGTCGGCCGGCGGCGTGCCTGATGTCGCCACGGAGCAGACACGAAAGCATCGCGGAAACCATTCTCCAAGAATGGCCGCCCCAGGACGCGCGAACGGCTGCCTTGTGAATCAGAATCGTCATTCGCAAATCGCTCCTTATGGTCGCCAGCCGGTTTCAGGTGCTGAACGGCACCATTAAAGGCGGGGAGGCAATTTGGGAGCGCGTGTGTGACGGGATCCCGGAAAGTGTGACGGACCTCTAATAAGGGCCCGTCAAATCGTGACTATGTCAACAATCGCTTATCGCTGGGCGAGCTTGCTTGACAGAAGCTGGCGCGGTCTTTGCCGGCGGGCAGGATTTTGTCGAGCAGGTTCGCGAGTGGCGTCGCCGCGCAGAACAGATGGCCCTGGCCCTCGTGGCACTGTTCGGCGATCAGGAACTGCGCCTGCGCTTCGGTCTCGATGCCCTCGGCGACGATGCGCAGGCCGAACGCGTGGCCGAGCGCGATGGCCGCGCGGCACACGGCGCGCGCTTCGTGATCGTGGCCGACTTCTTCGACGAAGGAGCGGTCGATCATGATGCCGTCGAGCGGCGCTGCTGCGCAGCTTGCCGAGCGACACGTAGCCGGTGCCGAAGTCGTCGATGAGCACGCGCACGCCCTGGCCGCGCAGCTGGTGCAGCGCGGCGAGGCCGCTGCGGCCCGTGGACAGCATCTGTTCGGTGATCTCGAGGTCGAGGTGCGAAGGCTCGATGCCGGCTTCGCGCGCGGAGTTGGCGACGTCTTCGGCGAGACTTTCGGCGGACAGATACTGGCGGCCGACGTTCACCGAGAGCGCGCAGCTGCGGGATAGCCGCGCTCGGCGAGCAGCGCGAGATCGCGGCAGGCGCGGCGCAGCACCCAGCGGCCGAGCTGCACCGACAGACCCGGACAGCTCGGCGATGGGCAGGAATTCCGAGGTGGGCACCAGTGCCGCGAATCTTGTGCGGCCAGCGCAGGAAGGCTTCGACCGCGACGATCTCGCGCGTCGCGAGCAGCAGGCGCGGCTGGTAGTGCAGCTCGAGCTCGTCTTTCTGGATCGCCTGCGTGAGCTCCTCGCTGCCAGTCGAGGCGCGTGAGCGAGGCGAGGCGCAGCGTGTCGGAATAGAAGGTGACGAGCGCGGTCGTCGCCCTGGCGGCGGCCGGCATCGAGCGTGGTGAGCGCGCGCTCGATGAGCTCGATGGCGCGCGTCGCCGTCGGTGCCCGACAGCGTCACGCCGGCCTGCGGCGCGAGCTGGAAGATCTGTCCGTCGAGGTCGACCGGGTGCTGCAAGCGCCTTCACGATGGCTTCGACGGCCGCATCGGCGTCGGCGCGCGAGCGGATGTCGGTGAGCACCACGCCGATGACGTCGTCGGAAACGCGCGCGATGCGCGGCAGGCTGGTGCGCGCCTCGGCGAGGTTCTCGGCGATCACCTTGCGCCGCCGATTCGAGCAGGCGATTGGCGAGCGCCGAGTCGAACACGCGCTGATAGGTGACGTAGCCGCCGATGTGGATCGAGCGCCGACGCCCACGGTGTCTCCGCGCAGCGCGGCCATGTCGAGCGCCATGCGCAGCGATTTCTCGAAGCCGTCGCGATGCGGCAGCATGGCGCTGGCGCTCTTGCGGATACAGGCCGGAATCGTTGGCGGTGGCGCCTTCGCCGAGATCGCGGCACACGACCAGCACGCGGTCGAAGCCCTGCACCTGGAAGCGCATCTCGAGCTTGAGGTCGCCGTCCTGGTAGCGCTGCTGCGCGGGCTTGCGCGTCTTGAGGATTCTGCGCACCGTCTGCAGCACGTGCGAGGCCATCGATTCGGGCCACAGCGTGTCGACGGTGCGGCCGGGAATTTCTTCTTCGCCGGCGTGTCGAGGCCGCGCACCGCGTGGCCGCCGACGCAGGAGAGGATGACGCCGTCACGGCGCACGATGAGCGCGAGGTCGGGCAGTGATCGGGCCAGGGCATCGCGAATATCGCTGTCCATGCTGATCCAGTAGCCTAACGCGCCTCGCGCAGTACGCGCAGCGCATTCACCGTGTCGTCGCTGCCGCGCGTCGACATCTGTTCGATGATGACGCCGTTGGCGATCAGGCCGTCGACATTCGATTCGACCGCGGCGATGACCGACTGCAGCGTCGGCGACGCGTTCGGTGCCGAACCAGCCGCGCCAGGCGTTGCGGCCGCGCTTGGCGCGATACAGCGCGAGGTCGGCGATCTTGATGGCCTGCTCCCAGCGTCACGGCCTCAGGGTTTCCCGGAACGAAGGGCAGGCAGGTGAGGCCGATGGAGCAGCTGGTGCGCACCACCGCGCCGCGCGGCAGCACGCACTTCATCTTGGCGACGCGTTCGCGCACGCGCTCGGCCAGCATGCGAGGCGTGTTCGACGTGCTGCGCGTGCGCGACCACGACGAACTCGTCGCCGCCCCAGCGCGCCAGCACGTCGTCGGGACGGATGGCCTGGCGCAGCGTCTTGGCGATCTCGACGATGACTTCGTCGCCCGCGGCGTGGCCGTGCTGGTCGTTGATGGGCTTCAGCGCATCGAGATCGATGATCATGATGGCGAGGCCGTGCGTTCTGCCTTGTGCTCGGCGATCAGTCGCGGGAACTGCTGCATGAGGTAGCGGCGGTTCGCGAGGCCGGTGAGCGTGTCGCGTGAAGCTCGCCATCTCGCAGGCGGCGGTTGGCGTCCTCGAGTTCGCGGTTGCGTTGCGGCGAGTTCGTAGGTGCGGTCGCTGACCTGCTGTTCGAGTTCCAGCCGGTGCATGGCGGCGCGCGCGATGCGTGCGCTGCTGCGCATACCAGACGGCCGAGCAGCATGCAGCACGCGCGAGCATCGCGTAGCGCCAGGTAGGCGACCGGCGAGAGCCATGGCGAGGGCGCCACGTCGATCGGCAGCGCGAGATCCTGCGTGCTCCAGACGCCGTCGCTGTTGCTGGCGCGCACGCGGAACACGTACTGGCCGCCGGGCAGGTTGGTGTAGGTCGCGGCGCGGCGTTCGTCGGCGCGCACCCAGTCGCTGTCGAAGCCGTCGAGCTTGTATTCGTAGCGGTTCGCGCGCGGATCGGCGAAATCGAGCGCGGCGAACTTGCAGCGTGATGACGTCTTCCTTGTGGCTCGAGCGACAGCTGCTCGATGCGTTCCTCGGGCACGCCGACGATGCCGGGCGCGTTGAGCTTGAGGAACTGCGTGAGCACCACGCGCGGCGGGCGCTCGTTGAACTCGAGCACTTCCGGGTAGAACGAGTTGAAGCCGGCGGCGCCGCCGAAGAACAGCTTGCCGCTGCGATCGCGGTAGTGCGCGCCGAAATTGAATTCCTCGCCCTGCAGGCCGTGCAGGCGGTGGAAGCGCTGGATCGCGCGCTCGGTGCGCGGGATCGAGGCGCGCCAGGCCGAAGTTGGTGCTGATCCAGATGTTGCCGGTGCCGTCGGCGCGCAGGCCGTAGACCGTGTTGTTGGGCAGGCCCTGCGCCTCGGAGATGTTGGCGAAGCGCAGGCTGTGCGGCGCGTCGGCAGGATTCAGCACGCGGTCGAGGCCGCCGCCGCGCGTGCCGATCCACACGCCGCCGGCGTCGTCGACCAGGATGCGAGTAGATAGTGTCGGCGCTGAGCGAGTCGAGCCGCTTGGCGTCGCGCTTGTAGTAGTAGAGGCGGCGGGTCTTCGACGTCCCAGACGTTGAGGCCGCCGCCGTCGGTGCCGATCCACACGTGGCCGGCGCGGTCGCGCGCCAGCGCGGTCACGCGGCCGCTCGACAGGTGCAGGCCGTCTTCGGGACCCGGACGCAGATTCTCGAAGCGGCGCGTGCGCGAATCGAAGCGCGAGATGCCGCCGCCGAACGTGCCGACCCAGAGTTGCTTGTCGACCTCGAGCAGGCTCATCGACGCCGGCGGCGCCGAGCGTGGTCGGAACGGCCGGGTCGTGCTGGAACACTTCGGCGCTGCAGGTGTCTGCGGATCGAAGCGGTTCAGGCCGCCGCCCATGGTGCCGACCCACATGTCGCCGTCGCTGCTCTTCGAGCAGCGCCATGACGCGGTCGTCGCTCAGACGACGTGCGCACGCCCTTGCACGTGGCGCATCGAGCTCACGCGTCCGGTGCTGCGATCGAGCAGGTTGATGCCGCTGCCGAAGGTGCCGATCCACAGGCGGCCCAGCTTGTCTTCGGCGAACGAGGTGATGTTGCGATCGCTGTAGCCTTCCTTCGCGCTGGCGCGCATGTGGCCGAACGACCAGGTGCGCGGGTTCCACTTGGCGAGGCCGCCGGACTTCGGTGCCGATCCACAGCGAGCCACCGCGATCCTCCGAACAGCGAGACGATGTAGTCGTCCGGCAGCGAGCGCGCCTCGGCGTCGTCGCGGTGATAGCTCGAGAAGGTTTCGCTGGCGGAGTCGAACCAGGCAAGCCCGCGCATCGTGCCGACCCACAGCCGGCCCTGGCTGTCGATGAGCAGGGCTCGCACGCGATTGTCGCGGCAGTGCCGCGCTGGAGCTCGCCGGGCAGTCTCGCGGTACGACGCGCCAGCGGTCGTTGCGCGGATCGAAGCGGGCGAGACCGGCTTCGGTGCCAACCCACACCATGCCGTCGGGCGACTCGGTCAGCGCGCGCACGCAGCGGCGGCTGGCCTGCGGCGACGAGCTCCGGCGGCAGCGCGATGCGCGTGATCGTCGAGATTCGCCGCGGTCAGGCGGTCGAGTCCGCTCGCGGTGCCGACCAGCGTGTCGCCGTTGCGCAGATGACAGGATGGTGAAGACGGAGTTGTCGGACAGCGATTCGCGCTCGCGTCGGCCGAATGGCGCAATGCGGCTGCAGTTCGCTGCGTGCGCGCGTCGAAGATGGCGACGCCGGCGTCGCGCGATGCCGATCCACAGCCGGCCGAGCCGGTCGCGCGCCAGCGTGCGCACGCGCTGCAGGTCGGGCGCGTCGCGCAACTGCGCGGGCGCATCGAGCTTGCCGGTCTGCGCGTCTGCGGAATACCACGCCACCGCCATCGGTCGCGATCCACAATCCGTCCCTCGCTCGGCGACCAGCGAGGAGATCCAGCCGTTCGGCAGCGTCTCGCTCGTCGCCGCGATCGTGGCGCAGCTGGCGGAATTCGTAACCGTCGAAGCGGTTGAGTCCGTCCTCGGTGCCGAACCACATGAAGCCTTCGGCTGTCCTGCACGATGGCGTTGACGGCCTGCTGCGACAGACCTTCCTCGAGGCTGTAGCGCTGCACGCTGAGCGGCGGTGTGGCGAGTGCGGAGACGCGAAAGATGCGGCGCACGCGCGGCGACTGCGACGCGCGCGCAGCGATTCTGAAGGGCCGGATTTTTCCCCGCGTTATTGACATTGTCCAGAGCAGCGGACGACTCCAGCCGCATCGTAGTGTGCCGCGGGCGCAGGACGCTATGTGACTGGCGTCGGATGCGCCGGCCGCGATGCCCGCGCATGGAGCGCTACCAGCGTCGATAACTGTGATGCGGCATCACCAGCGTGCGCCGGTGCCTGGATCTACGTCCATTCTGCGGTGGCGACGCCCAGCTCGCGCGGCCTGCGCGGCGCGCCGCGAGCGCTGCCGTTCACGAGCAGGCCGTGCCGCGCGAGTCGCAGGTGCGGCAGGTCCGGAGCGCTGTTGCCGTAGGCGAAGGTTTCGGCATCGCCGCGCTCGGCGACCAGCGCGCGCAGGCAGCGCGCTTTTCCTCGCCGCGCCGGTTGGGCGTGGTCAGCGTGCCATCGAGCACGGTCGCCGTTCCAAGCGTACGCCGGTCGAGATCACCTGGTCGAAGCCGAGCTGGCGGCCGAACTCCGGCACGTAGAAGTCGACGCTCGCCGACATCAGCACCAGGTAGTGGCCGGCGTCGCGGTGACGGCGGATCGCCGCCAGCGCGTCCGCGGAAGCAGCGACGCGCGATGGTGTCGGCGCACGAAGGCTCGTGCGGCCGCGGCGAGCTCGGCGCGCGGCGTGCCGCGCAGCGTCGTGCGCAGCAGCGACTGCTTGAGCGCGCCGCGATCGCGGTCGAACGCGAAGCGCAACCGGCGCCGGCAACACGCCTAGCAGCCGCAGCAGATCGCCAGCGGGCGGCGCGCGAGCTGGCGCAGCACCAGCGGGAACAGCGTGTCGCGATGGGTGATGGTGCCGTCGAGATCGAAGATGGCGATGGGCATGGGCGGCATGTTACCAGATGGCCGCTGCCACGATTCGCCACAATTGCGCCGCGCGATTGGCCACATTTGCTCCGGACACTCCGGCGCACCGATAACAACGTCAGGAGAGGGCGATGTCCGAGAGATTCAGATTCATTCCGCCGCTGCTGGCCAAAGCGCTGGTGATCGGCGTCCTGATCGTGATATGCTGCTGGTGCCGCTCGCGCAGGTGCGAAAGCCTGGTGGGCGAACGCGTCGGCCATGCGGCAGACGGCCGCACGACGCGTCGCCGAATCCTGGGGCGGCGCGCAGACCACCGCCGGCGTGCTGCTCGCGATTCCGGTCGAGACCACGCGCGTGGTCATCGAGCAGATCGTGGCCGGACGCGAACCAGCGCAACGGAGGTCGAGCGCAACGTGCTCTACGTGCTGCCGGATACGCTGAAGGTGAACGCCGAGTGTCGGCCCTGACTACGCGCACGCGTGGGCCTCTATCGAGACGCCGGTGTACACCGCGCAGCGTGCAGATCGACGGGCGAGTTCCTGAACCGCGGACTTCGCGCACCTGCTGCAGGCCAGAAGCAGGGCGCGAAGTGAAGTGGAGCGAGGCGCGCCTGCTGGTGCTCAACTCCGAATCGCGCGCGCTGCGCGCGCGTCGACGACCTCGTGGTCGGCGGAGAGCGATCCGCAGGTGGCCGCCGATGCGCGTATGCGCGGATCGGCGCCGGCATCTCCGACGTCGGTTGCCCGCTGCCGGCGCTGCGCGAGCATCGCATTCCGTTTCGCCTGAAGCTCACGCTCGGCGGGCAGCAGCCAGCTCAGCTTCCTGCCGCTGGCGCGCAAGGCGGACGATCGTCACTCAACTCCGACCTGGCCGCATCCGAAGTTCGAGGGCGCGCCGGCGCCGCTCGATCCGACGATCAGCGAGGACGGATTCAACGCGCGCTGGTCGGTGCTCGAGATCAACCGCAACTTCGGCCAGAGCTGGTACGACAACGAAGTGCGACGCGGGCATGCCGGCGGAAGCGGCGTTCGCGCGAAAGCGGCGTGGGCGTGACGTTCTACGAGCCCGTGGACGTCTACCAGCGCAACTACCGCGCGGTGCACTACGCGGTGCTGCTCATCGTGATCACCTTCCTGACGTTCTTCCTGCTGGGAGCACCTGAGCGGCATCGCCATCCACGGCATGCAGTACCTGATGGTGGGCCTGGCGCTGGCGCTGTTCTATCTATTGCTGCTGGCGCTGTCCGAGCACATGACGCTTCGACGTGGCCTACGCGCATCTCCGCGGGAGCGCTGGTGGCGCTGATCACCGATCTACCTGACCGGCGTGCTCAGGCGCCTGAGCGCTGGCGCTCGGTGCGGGCGCGGGCTCGCGACGCTGTACACCATGCTGCTACTGGATCCTGCGCTCCGAGGACTACTCGCTGCTCATGGGAGCGCTGCTGCTGTTCGGCGTGCTCGCGATGCCTCATGATCGCCACGCGCGCGGGTCATCGACCAGCGTGGGGCGCAAACGGATCGAAGCCGAGGCAGGCGGGTGGCGCGAACGCGGCCCGGCGATGGCGCATCGCGCTCGACGCGCTCCATACGCGCGCGCGAGCCGCGGTCAGCACCGGTTCTCGCGCGAGCCCGGGCGGCCGAATCGAACGGCGTTGCGACTGCGCTAGAACCTTTACGCAGGCGGCCTTCGACGCGAGCTGCCTCAGGCACGTACTGCAGGATGCCGCCGTGGCGGTAGTAGTCGCGCTCCTTCGGCGTGTCGATGCGCACGCGCGCCTCGAAGCGTGATCGGCGAGCCCTTCGGCGGGCGTGGCGCGACCACCTTCACGGTCTTGGCCTCGGCGTTGTCGAGGCCGGTGATCTCGAAGACTTCGTTGCCCGGTGAGGCCGAGCGACGGCGGCGGTCTTGCCCGCCGGGAACATCAGCGGCAGCACGCCCATGCCGATGAGGTTGGAGCGGTGGATGCGCTCGAAGCTCTCGGCGATCACCGCGCGCACGCCGAGCAACATGGTGCCCTTGGCCGCCCAGTCGCGCGACGAGCCGGTGCCGTATTCCTTGCCGGCGAGGATGACGCAGCGGCGTGCCGTCCTGCTTAGTAGCGCATGGCCGCGTCGAAGATCGACATCTGCTCGCCGCTGGGCACGTGGACGGTGACGCCGCCCTCGGTGCCCGGCGCGCAGCAGGTTGCGCAGGCGGATGTTGGCGAACGTGCCGCGCATCATCACTTCGTGGTTGCCGCGGCGCGCGCCGTAGGAGTTGAAGTCGATGGGCTGCACGCCCTGCGACACGCAGGTACTTCGCGGCGGGGCTGGTCTTGGCGATGTCGCCGGCCGGCGAGATGTGGTCGGTGGTCACCGAATCGCCTAGCAATGCGAGGCAGCGCGCGCCGGTGACGTCGGTGACCGGACGCGGCGTCATGGTCATGCCTTCGAAGTAGCGGCGGATTGCGCACGTAGGTGGACTCTTCCTTCCAGTCGTAGATCTTGCCGAGCGGAATCTTGATGGCCTGCCAGTTGGCTTCGCCCGTGAAGACGTTGGCGTAGCTCTTGCGGAACATGGCCGAAGTCGAGCGTCGGCGTGCACCGCATCGGCCACTTCCTTGTCGGAGGGCCAGATGTTGGCGAGCACCACCGGTTTGCCATCGGGACCGTGGCCGAGCACTTCGGTCTGCAGATCGACGTCCATCGTGCCGGCGAGCGCATAGCGCGACCACGAGCGGCGGCGAAGCGAGGAAGTTCATCTTCGACTCCCGGATGCACGCGGCCTTCGAAGTTGCGATTGCCCGAGAGCACCGAGGTGGCGACGATGTCGCCCGCCTTGATGCCGGCGGAAATCTCGGGCTTCAGCGGCCGGAGTTGCCGAGTGCAGGTGGTGCAGCCGTAACCGACGACATTGAAGCCGATGGACTCGAGCGGGCCTAACAACCCGGCCTTGGTGAGGTAATCGGTGACCACGCGCGAACCCGGCGCGAGGCTGGTCTTCGACCCAGGGCTTGGACTTGAGCCCGAGCTTGGCGGCATTGCGCGGCCAGCAGTCCTGCGGCCATGAGCACGTCATGGGATTCGAAGTGTTGGTGCAGCTCGTGATGGCGGCGATGGTCACCGCGCCGTCGCGGATGTCGGTCTTCTTGCCGTCGAGCTGAATTTCCGGCGTGGCCGGTGGCGGTGGGATTCTTCTTGGTGCGCTCTTCGGCCATGACCTTGAGCGCCGCCTGGTAGACGCTCTTCGCCTTCGACAGCGGCACGCGATCCTGCGGACGCTTCGGGCCGGCGAGGCTGGGCTCGACCGGTGGCGAGATCGAGCTCGAGCACGTCGGTGTAGTCGGCGGGCTTGGCGCCGTTGACGCGCCACATGCCCTGCGCCTTGGCGTAGGCCTCGACCAGCGCGATCTGCTCGGGCGGTCGGCCTGACAAGCTCGAGATAGCGCAGCGTTTCTTCGTCGATGGGGAAGATGCCGCAGGTGCTGCCGTACTCCGGCGCCATGTTGGCGATCGTGGCGCGATCCGGCGAGCGGCAGGTTGGCGAGGCCGTCGCCGAAGAACTCGACGAACTTGTCGACCACGCCTTTCTTGCGCAGCATCTCGGTGACCGTGAGCACGAGATCGGTGGCCGTGCAGCCGGGCTTCATCGCGCCCGTCATCTTGAAGCCGATGACCTGCGGAATGAGCATCGGTGACGGGCTGGCCGAGCATCGCGGCTTCCGCCTCGATGCCGCCCACGCCCCAGCCGAGCACGCCGAGGCCGTTGATCATGGTGGTGTGCGAGTCGGTGCCAACCACGGTGTCGGGATAGGCGCAGTTGCTCGCCGTCGGTGTCGTTGTGGAACACCACGCGGCCGAGGTATTCCAGGTTCACCTGGTGGACGATGCCGGTGTTGGGCGGCACGACCTTGAAGTTGCGGAACGCCGTCTGGCCCCAGCGCAGGAAGCGCGTAGCGCTCGCCATTGCGCTCGAATTCGATCTCGTTGTTGGCCGCCAGCGCGCCTGACGCTGCCGTAGTCGTCGACCTGCACCGGAATGGTCGATGACCAGCTCGGCGGGGTTCAGCGGGTTGATCTGCTGCGGATCGCCACCGAGCTTCTTCACGGCTTCGCGCATGGCGGCGAGGTCCACCACGCAGGGCACGCCGGTGAAGTCCTGCATGATCACGCGCGCCGGCGTGAAGTCGATTTCGTAGGGACGGCGCGGCCTTCGCGTCCCAGTTGAGCACCGCCTCGATGTCGTCCTGCGTGACGTTCACGCCATCTTCGAAGCGCAACAGGTTTTCGAGCAGGATCTTGAGGGAGTAGGGCAGTCGGGCGACCTTGTCGGCGGGCAGTTTCGCGAAGCTCCAGTAGTCGTATGAGCGTGAGCCCACTTGCAGGGTCGAACGGGTATTGGAACTGCCAGTCATGAACTCAGTCTCTCAGAAGTCGGCCGAAAACAAGCGGCGGCATTCTAACTCAGCAGGCGTCGCTATTGCGGGCGCATTGTGCTCGATGACGCCGCCGCCCGAGGCACCGATCGCCGTCGTACAGCACCGCGAACTGTCCGGGTGTCACGCGCGCTGCGGTTCGGCGAAACGGACTTCGAGCGCGCCATCCGTCGCTCATGCGTCGCGTGACAGGCCTGGTCGGCCTGGCGATAGCGAACCTTGATCTGCAGAATCGAATTCCGGCGCGGCGGGCTGCACCAGCCAGTTGCAGGGCCCGGTGGCCAGCGCACGGCTTACGAGCAGCGGGTGATCGTGTCCCTGCACGGCGACGAGTTCGTTGCGCTGCGAGATTCTTGGCGGCGACATACCACGCGTCTTCGCGCTGGCCCGGCGCGGCCGCCGATCTCGAGTCCGCCGCGCTGGCCCAGCGTGTAGAACGCCAGACCGCGATGGCGTCCGACGACCTCGCCGCGTTCGGTGACGATGTCGCCTGGCGTGGTCGGGATGTAGCGCGCGAGGAATTCGCGGAACGGACGTTCGCCGATGAAGCAGATGCCGGTGCTGTCGGGCTTGTCGAACACGGCAGACCGGCTTCGCGCGCGAGCGCGCGCACTTCGGTCTTGGTGAGCTCGCCGAGCGGAAACAGCACGCGCGCGAAATGTTCGCGCGCGCACGGCGTGCAGGAAGTAGGACTGATCCTTGTCCGGATCGCGCGCCTTGAGCAGCGGGACCCGCAGGGCCCGTGTTCGAGGCGCGCGTAATGTCCGGTGGCGAATCGGCGGGCGCCGAGCCGCGCCGGCGTAGTCGAGGCAGATGCCGAACTTGATTTCGCGGTTGCACAGCACGTCGGGATTCGGCGTGCGCCCGGCGCGGTATTCGGTGAGGAAGTAATCGAACACGCGCGCGCGATACTGCTCGGCGAAGCTCACGCGATGCAGCGGGATGCTCGAGCTCGGCCGCCGACGCGCGCGCATCCTGAAAATCCTGCGCGCCGGTGCAGTAGGATCGTCGTCTTCCCAGTTGCTCATGTAGAGCCCGTGCACATCGAATCCGGCGCGCTTCAGCAGCAGCGCGGAAACGGCGGAGTCGACGCCGCCGGACATGCCGACGACGATTCTTTCGGAGCTCTTGGATCACGGCGCGAATTGTACGCCGCACGCGCCGCCGAATCGCTCGAGAGGCTACAGGTTGACGACAGCGTCCATTTGCAGCGCCGATTCGAGGCCGAGCGGCGACCGTATCCGAGCGCCTGGCGCTTGCCGAGCAGGAAGTCCTCGCAGGCAGCGCAACACCATCGGCGAGCGCAGGCGCGCGGGCTGGGCCAGCAGTTGCTCGTGCGTCATCCACAGAGCGCGCACGATGCCGTTGTCGAGCGGTTGCTTGCGCGTGATGATCGTCGACCGTGCCGCAGAAGGCGAAACGCAGGAAGCTGCGTCCGTCCGCCGGGCTTGCGCCACAGGTAGGTGCCGACCAGCGCGTCGGGGCGGAAGCGCCACGCGGTCTCCTCGCGCGTTTCGCGGATCACCGCGTCCAGCCAGGGTTTCGCCGGTCTTCGAGATGCCCGGCGGGCTGATTGAGGCACCAGGCGGCCGAGATCCGCTCCTCGACCATGAGAAGCGACTGTCGCGTTCGACGATCGCTGCCACGGTGACCTCGGGGTTCCAGGCCATGACGACTAACCTCAGCGCAGCGACTGGCGGGCGAGCTCGTCGGGAGAGCTGGCGTGCCAGATCTCGTCGAACTCGTCGAGATACTGACGGGCGACCGGCGGATTGTTGAGATCGGCGACGCCGTCCCAGCGATCGGAATGCACGCGGTAGACGATGGCGCGGTCATCGGCGATCAGGTAACCGCAGGCGCGTTGCCTGGCGCCGGCGACGGCCGGCCGGATGTCGATGCAGCTCGTGAGCCTGTCGGCCCATCGCGATGAAGCGGTTGTTGTCGCGCAGCAGGCGCGTGGTGTCGGACAGCAGCACGCGCGCCTTGGCGAAGCGGCGCGCGAGCACGAATGCGCTTCACGATGTCGAGGAAACCCGTTCTGATCGTACAGGTCGGGCTCGAGGTCGGGCGTGTAGATAGACATGAGCCGCTGGGCGCTCGCCGCAACGGCTTCGACGGCGGCGCGCATCTCCTCGAGCGAGCTGATCACGCGGATCTGGTTCTGCTCACGTGCTCGGAAACTTCGGGCAAAGCGGCGCCCGGCGCCGAACTGCGCTGCGAGAATTTGTTGAAATCGAGTTCCCCGGACGTCATTGAGACCTAGAGGTCGGCTTTGTGACCTGTGCCCGATCGAAGCCTAGGTGGCGCAACCCTATTTCTAGTGCCAAATGCGTCACGCTTTCATCGCGATTTTAGGCGTATCCGGCCGGAAAACGTGTGCTGGTTCGCACTCTACAGCGTCACATATCACGAAGTGGCATCAGGACATACCGGTTTAACACCGCAACGGCAGCGGCGCCGCGAACGCGTTCTAGATTGACGCGCGCCATCTCCGCCGCGAGTCCAGGTACTCGCTGCGGCGCAAGAGCTTGAGCCGCGCACGTTCCGCGCCCGGCAGCGGTAGTTTGTCGATGAACGCGCGCGAGCCCGGCCGGCGTCGACCTGCGTGCCGCGCGTGAAATCCTTGAGCAGCTCGTAGCCGTTGGGCACGCCGGCGGCGCGCAACGCGGTCTGCAGCGCTTCGCCGAGCACTTCGTGGGCGCGGTCGATGTCCTGCGCGATGGTTGCCGGGTCGGCGGCGATCTTGCTCGAGGCCGCGCTGCAGCGCATTCCAGGCGATCAGGCTGTGCGCCAGCGCAACTCCGACATTGCGCAGCACCGTGGAGTCGGTGAGATCGCGCTGCCAGCGCGAGATGGGCAGTTTGGCGCGCGAAGTGATGCAGCAGCGCGTTGGCGATGCCGAGGTTGCCTTCGGCGTTCTCGAAGTCGATGGGATTCACCTTGTGCGGCATGGTCGAGGAACCGACTTCGCCGGCGACCGCGCGCTGGCGCAGGTAGCCGAGCGAGATGTAGCCCCAGGTGTCGCGCGCGAAGTCGATGAGGATGGTGTTGATGCCGGCGAGCGCGTCGCAGTACTCGCCGATCCAGTCGTGCGGCTCGATCTGCGTGGAGTATTCGTTCCACGTCGAGGCCCTGCGACTCGACGAAGCTTGCGGCTCACGGTCGGCCAGTCGACGCCGGGCAGCGCCGCGACATGCGCGTTGTAGTTGCCGACGGCGCCGTTCCACTTGGCGAGGATCTCGACCTTGTCGAAGCGCGCGCGCGCGCGCGGCGCAGGCGCGCGACCACGTTGGCGAATTCCTTGCCGAGCGTGGTGGGACTCGCGGTCTGGCCGTGCGTGCGCGACAGCATGGCGAGCGCCGCGTGCTCATGCGCGAAGCCGCGCAGGCGTTCGATGACCTTCTCGAGCTCGCCCGAGCAGCACGGCGCGGGCTGCACGCAGCATGCGCGCGTAGGCGAGGTTGTTGATGTCTTCCGAGGTGCAGCCGAAATGCACCAGCTCGAGCTGCGGCGGGCGTGGCGCCACTGCCGGCGAGCTTCTCGCGCACGAAGTACTCCACGGCCTTCACGTCGTGGTTGATGCGGCTCTCGATGGCCTTGACCGCGGCCGGGCGCGTCTTCGCCGGGTTCGAGCGCCAGGCTCGCGGCCAGCCGTTCGACGGATTCGCTGCAGCGGCTCGCTTGAGGCAGTTGCGGCACGGATTCCGCCAGCGCCAGCAGCCAGGCGGCTTCGATGCGCACGCGTTCGCGGATGAGGCCGCTTTCCGACAGCACGGCGCGCAAGTGGGTCGGCGCCTTTGCGGTATCGGCCGTCGATGGGAGAGAGCGCCAAAGAGTGCTGCGGGATCCATGAAAGACATGCCTCGAATCGGGCGCTAGACTGGCCGCGCATGATATCCCAGGCGAGAGCGATCACTGGCCGCAAAGAGCACGACAGCTTCGGTGACATCGAAGTGCCGCCGGCGCGTTGTGGGGCGCGCAGACCGAGCGTGCGCGGCGCAATTTCGCAGCTCGGCGGCGGCCCGATGCCTGCGGATTTCATCACCGCGGTCGCGCTGATCAAGGCTGCCGCGGCGCGCGCCAACGCGAGGCTTGGCCTGCTGCCAGCGGACGTGGCCGAGCGCGATCGAGGACGCGGCGAACGACATCGCCGCTGGCAGAGCACCACGACCAGTTCCCGGTCGACGTCTTCCAGACGGGCAGCGGCACCAGCACCAACATGAACGTCAACGAGGTGATCGCGCACCTCGCGAGCACGGCGCTCGGCAAGCCGGTGCATCCGAACGACCACGTCAACATGTGCCAGAGCAGCAATGACGTGATCCCGAGCGCCGATCCATCTGAGCGCCGCTGATCGCAAGATCGGCGCGAGCTGTACCCGGCGCTCGAAGCAGCTGCGCGACGTGCTTCGGCAGAAGGAGCAGCGAATGGGTCGGAGTGTCTCAAGACCGGCCGCACGCATCTCATGGATGCGATGCCGATGACGCTCGGGCAGGAGGCGTCGGGCTGGCGCGCGCAGATCGACAACGCCATCGACACGGCTCGAGAGCCAGCGAGCCGCGGCTGCTGGCGCTGGCGCAGGGCGGCACCGCCGTCGGCACCGGTATCAACGCGCACGAGAAGTTCGCCGCGACGTTCATCGAAGAGCTGCGCGACGCCACGCGGCTCGCCGCTCACGCTGGCGCCGAACTACTTCGCCGCCATGGGTTCGCAGGACACGGCCGTCGGAATTCTCGGGCCAGTTGCGCACGCTGGCCGTGGCGCTCATGAAGATCTGCCAACGACCTGCGCTGGATGAACAGCGGCCCGCTGGCCGGGCTCGCCGAGACTCGACGCTGCCGGCGCTGCAGCCCGGCAGCAGCATCATGCCGGGCAAGGTGAATCCGGTGATTCCCGAGGCCGTGGCGATGGTGGCGGCGCAGGTGATGGGCCACGATGCGGCCATCGCGATCGCCGGGCAGTCGGGCAATTTCCAGCTCAACGTGATGTTGCCGCTCATCGCCAGCAATCTGCTCGAGTCCATCCGCCTGCTGGCCAACGCGGCGTGCCGCGCTCGCCGACCAGTGCCTTCGCGGGCGCCGAGCCGAATGTGGCGCGTCTCAACGAAGCGCTGGCGCGCAATCCGATTCTTGGCCACCGCGCTGAATCCGGTGATCGGCTACGAACGCGCCGCGGCGATCGCCAAGCGGGCCTACGCCGAAGGGCGACCGGTGTTCGACGTGGCGCTGGAAATGTCGGGTCTCGAGCGAAGACGAATTGCGACGCCTGCTCGATCCGGCGGCGCTGACGCGCGGTGGACTGCACGGCGGCGGAGGCCAAGGTTGAGGGAACGAGCGTTGAGCGCAGTGAGCTGCGCGAGCGGATCCTGCGGCGTTTCGAAGGTTCGCAGCCGCAGCCACGAGCTGGCCGACTGGCGGATGCTCGGAGTCGACGCGGAACGCAGCCGCCGGTTGCAGCGGCATTTTCCCGCCGATCCGGTTGCCGCCGCGGTGCTGGTGGCGCTGGTCGACCGGCCCGAAGGCCTGACCGTGCTGCTGACGCAGCGCGCCTCGCAGCTCGCCAATCACGCGGCGCAGATCTCCTTCCCGGGCGGCCGCCTCGAGGACATCCGATGCCGACGTCGCCGAGCGCCGCGCTGCGCGAAGCGCAGGAAGAAATCGGTCTCGATCCGGCGCGCGTGCGCGTCTTCGGCTATCTACCCGATCACCTGGTCATCAGCGGCTTTCGCGTGACGCCGGTGCTGTCGCTGGTCACGCCGCCGTTCTCGCTGGATTCCGAATCCGGCCGAAGTCGCCGAGGTGTTCGAGGTGCCCGTGAGCCACGTGTTCGACACGAGCAATCACAAGGCGCGCCTGCGGCGCGTGGGCGACGAGGACATGTTGTTGTATGACATTCCCTGGCAAGGGCACAGCATCTGGGGCGCCACTGCCGGCATGCTGCTGACGCTGGTTCGCATGGTGCGAGGAGGACGGCATGAGCGATGCCGCCGACGCGAAGGCGCAGCGATGCGCTGGCGCGGTTGCTGGACATCATGCGGCGATCTGCGCGATCCGGCGAACGGCTGCCCCTGGGATCGCGAGCAGGACTTCGCGAGCATCGCGCCGTACACCATCGAAGAAGCCTACGAAGTCGCGGAGGCCATCGCGCCGGCGAACCGCGGCGCGCTCGAAGCCGAACTCGGCGATCTGCTGTTCCAGGTGGTGTTTCACGCGCAGATGGGCGCCGAGCGGCAGTGGTTCGATTTCGCGAGCGTCGCCGACGTCCATCGCCAACAAACTCACCGAGCGGCATCCGCATGTGTTCGCGGATGCGCGCATCGACTCGGCAGCCGAACAGAATCGCGCCTGGGAAGAACACAAGGCGCGTGAACGCGCGGCGCGCAGGCGGAGCGGCGCGAGCGAACTCGCCGATGTGCCGCTGGCGCTGCCGGCGCTGTCGCGCGCCGCAAACTCGGCAAACGCGCCGGGCGCGTGGGCTTCGACTGGCCGGACGCGCAGGGCGTGCGCGCCAAGATAGACGAGGAGCTGCGCGAAATCGAAGAGGTCGCGGCACGCTGGCGACGCCGCGCGCCGCGCCGAGGAACTCGGCGACCTGCTGTTCGCGGTGGCGAACTGGGCGCGGCACCTCGAGGTGGATCCCGAAGAAGCGCTGCGACTCGCCAACGCGAAGTTCGAGCGGCGCTTCCGCGCCATGGAAGAGCTGGCTGCGGACGCGCCAGCTGGTGCTCAAGACGCTCTGACGCCGGCTGCGTGGGATGCGCTCTGGGAATGAGGTCAAAAGCTGCGGAAAAGCCGCGCGGGCAGGCGTTCAGTAGGGATTCATCGACCCCTCCGTACATTGGCGCCCACGGTCGGGCATACCCCTCGACCGACGGAGGCTTTATGTCGATCAGCAGCAAGAAAAGATGGTGGTGATCATGGTGGCCGCGGCGATTGCGGCTCGCGAGTGCCGGCGCGTTCGCCCAGAGCCCGATCTACGACCGCAGGGTCCCTACGATCAGGGTCACCACGATCAGGGTCGCATTACGACCAGCGTGGTTACGATGACGGCGATCGCGCTACGACTACGCGCAGCGTCGTCGACGTGCAGCCGCTGACCACGCGGGTTCGTGTCACCACTCCGCAGCGCGCCTGCTGGGATGAAACCCGCGTTGACGAGCGCGGCTATGGCGCGAGTGCTCTGCCGCGCAACGTTGCTGGCGGCGCCGTCCTCGGTGCACTGATCGGTGGTGTGCTCGGTCACCAGATCGGTCATGGCCATGGTCGCGATGCGGCCACCGCGGCGGGCGTCGTCGGTCGGCGCGGCCGTCGGTGCGCAAGCAGGCCCAGCGCCGCGCGGCTACGCCTCGGCGCCGCCGCGCCAGTACACGGTGCAGCGCTGCGAGACCCGCTACCAGGAGACATGGGAAGAGCGCACCGATGGCTACCGCGTGACCTATGTGTACAACGGCCGCCGCCAGGTGACCGAAATGCCGAACCGCCCCGGCGACCGCATCCGCGTGCGGGTCGACGTGAGCCCGGCGGAGTAGTGCAAGAGTTGTTTGGCATGGCGATGTGGGCCGTGACTACGGCCCACGCATCGCCTTTCCCGCTAGACTTGCGCCCGTCATGAAGAAGTTTCGCCAGGGCCTGTTGCCCATCACGCTGGTGCTGATCGGCTTTGCGCCGTTTTCGCAGGCTCACAGCATGCCGGCGACCCATGTTGAGCGGCGCGCTGCGCGCGAGCCGGCGTCGTGCGCCGAAATCATGCGCGACGGCATCTCGCTCGACGAAGCCGTGCGCCGTGCCGAAGCCGCAATATCGCGCGCGCGTGGTGCGCACCGATGTACAGGACGAAGACGGCCGCAAGGTCTACGTGCTCAAACTGTTGTCCGAAGACGGCCGCGTAATCACCGTGCGTATCGACGCCGCCACCGGAAGGATGCGCTGACCTCATGCGAGCCCTGGTGGTCGAGGACGAAGCGACGTTGCGTGAGGGTCTGCGCGACGCAACTGGTGGAGCAGGGCTTCACGGTCGACGTCGCCGCGGATGGCGACGAAGGCCTGTTCGCGGGCACCGAGTATCCGCTCGATATCGCCGTGATCGATCTGGGTTTGCCCAAGCTCTCCGGGCCTCGATCTCATCCGCAGCCTGCGCAAGGCCGGCAAGAAATTCCCGATCCTCATTCTCACGGCGCGCGATCGCTGGCAGGACAAGGTCGAAGGGCTGCAGGCGGGCGCCGACGACTACGTCGCGAAGCCGTATCACTTCGAAGAAGTGCTGGCGCGCATGCAGGCGCTGTTGCGCCGCGCGGGCGGCTGGGCCTCGCCGATCCTCGAATGCGGCCCGATCCGTCTCGACACGCGCGCGCAGGCGGTCACGCTCGCACGGTACGCCGATCGAGCTGACCACGTTCGAATACCGCATCCTCGAGCACATGATGCTGCGTGCCGGCGATGTGATCTCCAAGACCGAGCTCACCGAGCGCCTGTACGACCAGGACTTCGAGCGCGACAGCAACGTCATCGAAGTGTTCATCGGGCGCCTGCGCCGCAAGCTCGATCCCGACGAAACGCTGCATCCCATCGAAACCCTGCGCGGACGCGGCTACCGCTTCGCTCATTGCTCGCAGCGACATGACGCGCACCCAGGGCGATGAGCCGCGCCGGAAGCAAACGCCGGTGTCCCGTCCATCGCTCAGACGCCGGCTCATGCTGTCGGTGTTCGTCGTGCTGGTGGTGTTCTTCGGCCTCACCGTGTTCCTGCTCGACATGCTCTTTCGACGCGCCGCGGAACGCAGCCTGCGCGAAGTTCATCGATGCGCAGATGGTGGCGCTCGTCGCCGCGGCGGATCCGGACGGTCCCGAATCGGTCACGCCGACCGCCGTGCTCGATACGCGCTTCGAGACGCCGGGCTCCGGGCTGTATGCCGAAATCCGTTCGGGCAGTGGCGAGAGCGATCTGGCGTTCGCAATCCACCACCGGCACCGCAGTGCAATTCGGCCCGCCGCTCGGATGGCGGCGGGCGCAGCTTCTTCTGCACCGAGATCGCCGGCACCGACATCCGGCTCGCGGTCGCGAGCCGGGGCATCGTCTGGGACGACCTGCATGGCCAGCCCGCGCGCTTCACGTTCAGTGTCGCGTCCAGTCTCGAGGCCTACGAACGCGCAGCGTCGTCGGCTTTCCGGCAGCAGCTGATCGGCTGGTTCGTCGGGCTCGCGCTGCTGTTCGTCGCGACGCTCGCGCTGCTGCTGCGCTGGCTGCTGAACCCGATGCGCCGCCTCGAGCGCGAGATCCAGCGAAGTCGAAGCGGGTGCGCGCGAGCAACTCGGTGACGAATGGCCGACGCGAGCTCGCGCGCGGTGACCAGCAACCTCAACGCGCTGCTCGATGGCGAACGCACGCGCATCCGGCGGTATCGCGACACGCTCGGCAATCTCGCGCACAGCCTGAAGACGCCGCTCGCCGTCATGCGCCAGTCGCTGGGTTCGGCGAGCGCCACGGCCAAGGACGCGCTCGAATACGGAGATCGACCGCATGAGCGGCATCATCGAGCACCAGATGAAACGCGCCGCGGCCAGCGGCGGCGTGTTGTTAGGCCAGGCGCCGGTGGACGTGGCGCCGATCGTGAGCGAACTGCGCGCTGCCTTGCTCAAGGTGTACGGCAACAAGGACCTGCTGTTCGAAACGGCGATCGCGCCGGCAAGCGCAATTCATCGGTGACCGCGCCGACCTCACCGAACTACTCGGCAATCTGCTGGACAACGCCTGCAAGTGGGCGAAGTCGCGCGTGCGTATCGCGGTGTCGGTGAATGAGGAAGCAGGATTCGCGGACCGCGCTTGCAGCTGATCGTCGATGACGACGGGCCCGGAATCGCCGAGGCCGATCGCGCGCGCGTGCTCGAGCGCGGCGGTCGTGCCGATGAAGCCACGCCGGGTCACGGGCTCGGCCTCGCCATGGTGCACGACACCGTGGCGCTGTACGGCGGATCGCTGCGCATCGACGGCTCGAGTTTCGGCGGCGCGCGATTCGAGCTCGCGCTGCCGGGAAGGCGTAGCTCTGCTGGCTGAGACGATCTGCAGCTCTACGGGCCTTCCTTGATCTCGAAGGTGATGCCCTGTGCCAGCGGCAGCTCGCGGCTCCAGTTGATGGTGTTGGTCTGGCGGCGCATGTAGGCCTTCCACGAATCCGAGCCGGACTCGCGTCCGCCGCCGGTGTCCTTCTCGCCGCCGAACGCGCCGCCGATCTCGGCGCCGCGAGGTGCCGATGTTCACGTTGGCGATGCCGCAGTCGCTGCCGGACGCCGACAGGAACGCTTCGGCGTGCTGCAGGCGGTCGGTGAAGATGGCCGACGAGAGGCCATGCGCCGACGCGTTCTGCATCTCGATGCGCCTCATCGAGCGAGTCGAACGGAATCAGGTACATCACCGGCGCGAAGGTTTCGTGCTGGACGATCGGCCAGTCGTTCTCCGCGCGAATGATGGTGGGAGCGACGAAATTGCCCTTGCCCTCGAGCACCTTCTCGCCCGTGATGACTTTGCCGCCGGCGGCCTTGGCCTGCGCAATCGCCTGCGAGTAGCGCTCGACCGCGCTCTTGTCGATCAGCGGACCCATGAGCGTGGCCGGATCGATCGGGTTGCCGATGCGCACCTGCGTGTAGCGCATGCGCGAGTTTCTTTCGAGCTCGTCGAGGCGCGAGCGATGCACCAGGACTCGTCGCGTCGTCGTGCAGCGCTGTCCGGCGGTGCCCACCGCGCCGAACACGATGGCCGGCACGGCGAGTTTCAGGTCCGCAGTCTCGTCGACAATGATGGCGTTGTTGCCGCCGAGCTCGAGCAGGCTCTTGCCGAGCCGGCGCGCGACGCGCTCCGCGACATTGCGGCCAATCGCAGTCGAGCCCGTGAACGACACCAGCGCGACGCGCCGGTCGTCGACGAAACGCGTGGCGAGTTCGGTGCCGCGCGTCGATGAACAGCTGGAAGATCGCCGGTAGTTTGTGCTCGCGCATCACGCTTGTTGCAGATGTGCTGCACGGCGATCGCCGTGAGCGGCGTCTTGGGCGAGGGCTTCCACACCGAGGCATTGCCGCAGATCGCGGCGAGGAAGGCATTCCACGCCCACACGGCCACCGGAAAATTGAACGCGGAGATGATGCCGACCACGCCGAGCGGATGCCACTGCTCGTACATGCGGTGCTGCGGCCGCTCCGAGTGCATGGTGAGGCCGTACAACATGCGCGACTGGCCGACCGCAAAGTCCGCAATGTCGATCATCTCCTGCACTTCGCCTAAGCCTTCGGCCTTGATCTTGCCGTTCTCGAGCGTCACCAGCGCGCCCAGGTCGTCCTTCACCGCGCGCAGTGCGTCGCCTAACAAGCGCACGGCTTCGCCGCGCCGCGGCGCGGGCACGGAGCGCCAGGCGGCGGCCGCCTCGACGCTCGCAGCGCATGACGTGCCTCGTAGTCGGTGACGGTGGCGCTGCGCACCTGCGCCGAGCGTCTTCGCCGGTCGCGGGATTGGTCGAGGTGATCGGCGCTGCCGGCGACGTCCTTCGACCAGCCGAGGCTGCCCGACCACGCGCCGGCGTTGATCGAATCGATGCCGAGCCGCTTGAGAATGCCGGCGACGTCGACGCTGATGCCTGATTTGGCCGCGCTCATTTCTTTGCGCCTCGCCGAACTGGCGGGTCGCGCACGGCTTTCGCGCGCTCGCGCGCCGGCGCTGATGGCCGGCCTGGCCGCTCACGACGACCGTCGACGACAGATCCTTCGTGCCGCCCGGCGCGTAGTACTGGCCGAAGCGGTTGTCGAGGATCTCCGGCAGATCGAACTGTTCCTGCGCGACGAAGCCCTGGTATTTGCGCGGGCTCGCGAGCACGAGATCGACCACCGCGGTGATTCCCGCGGCGGTGGTCACCTGGATCGCCGACCAGAGGCGCCCGGCGATCATCTGCGGATAGATCTTGTTGACGTAGTTTTCTTCGCGCAGTTCGCCATCCTGTTTGCCGGCGACCGCCGCGTAGACGATGACCACGTCCTGCAGCGTCTGCGGCACGGCATGTTCGAGCACGCGCTTCAGCGTGGCGCGATCGGAGTTGAGCTTGAGATCGTTCATGAGCAGGCGCATCTGCGCGCAGTGCCCCGGATATCGCATGGTCTTGTAGTTGATCTGTTCGCACTGCTTGCCGTAGGACTCCGCCAGCGACCCCAGGCCGCCCGAGGTGTTGAAGGCTTCGTACAGCGTGCCGTCGATCTCGATTTCCTCGAGGCCCTCGAGCGGCGCGGCGTCGACGATCTTGCCGTCGACCACCGACTCGCAGGCATTGCCGTATTCGTTGATGAGGCCCTCGGTGGACCAGGTCAGCGAATACTTGAGCACGTTGTTAGGGTGCTGGGGCAGGGCGCCGACGCGCAGCTTGATCGAACGCAGCTCGTCGAAATGTTTGGCGAGCTCGTTGGCCGCGATGCTGATGAAGCCCGGCGCAAGTCCACATTGGGGCACGAACGCCTTCGATGCACCGCGCGCGATCCGGCGCACCGCCTGGGTGACCGCCACGTCTTCGGTGAGATCGAAGTAGTGGGCGTTGCCCTTGCGCGCCGCCTTGGCCACGGCCGGATTGCAGTAGTAGGGCAGGCTGGAGATGACCGCGTGCGGTTTGTTGACGGAGAAATGGTTTTCGAGCGCCTTGCGCATCGCTGGCGTCGAGGGCCACGGCGCGCGCAGAGCTTGAGAACCGTGAGCTTTCACCACGGCCTCGGCGCGCCGATGCGTCGACGTCACCGAGAGTGACGTCATAATCCCCGGACTCGGCCAGCAAGCCGCTGATGAGGGCGCCGATCTTGCCGGCACCCAGAATCAAAACTTTGTGCATGAATACCTCGATTGACGGTAGTGTGCCGTAACCTGCTGAATTAGAATACTTCCCACCATGCGTACCCCCGATACTTCTCCTGGCATCCAGCGAGCTGGACCACCCGCACCGCGGCTCAACAACCGCGCTACAACGACACTGCCGCGCTCGAAAGCAGCGTCGCCGCGCTGTCGCGTCTGCCGCCGCTGGTCGTGTCGTGGGAGATCGAGCAATTGCGCGAGCGCCTCGCCGAGGCGCAGATCGGCCGCAAGTTCCTGCTCATGGGCGGCGACTGTGCCGAGACCTTCGAGGAATGCGAGTCGGACAAGATCGCGAAGAAGCTCAAGATCCTTCTGCAGATGAGCCTCGTGCTGCTGCACGGCCTCAAGAAACCCATCATTCGCGTCGGCCGCATGGCGGGCCAGTACGCCAAACCCCGATCGGCGGATACCGAGACGCGCAACGGCGTCACGCTGCCGGCGTTCCGCGGCGATCTCGTGAATCGTTCCGAGTTCACCGCCGAAGCGCGCGAGCCCGATCCCACGCTGCTGCTGCGCGGTTACGAACGCGCCGCGCTCACGCTCAATTTTGTGCGCGCGCTGTGTGACGGCGGCTTTCGCCGACCTGCATCACCCGAAGTACTGGGACCTCGGGTTCATGAAGCATTCGCCGCTGATCGAGCAGTACCAGAAGATCGTCGATTCCGATCGGCGACTCTCTGGACTTCTTCGAACGGGTGAGCGGCGGCCGTGCGCCGCACGAAGTCACCGCGGTGGACTTCTTCGCGGCGCACGAAGGTCTGCTCATGCCCTACGAGCAGGCGCAGACGCGTTACATCGAGCGCCAGAAGCGCTGGTACAACCTGCGGCACGCACATGCCGTGGATCGGCATGCGCACGGCCGCACTCGACGGCGCGCACGTGGAATTCTTCCGCGGCATCGCCAATCCCATGGGCGTGAAGATCGGGCCCGCGATGACGCGCCGAATGGCTGCAGGGTCTCGTCACCACGCTGAATCCGCAGAACACGCCCGGACGCCTCACGCATCATTCACCGCTTCGGCGCGAAGGATGTGGAGAAGGGTCTGCCGAAGATGATCAAGGCCGTGCGCGAAACCGGCCAGCAGGTGCTGTGGGTCTGCGATCCCGATGCACGGCAACACCGAGACCAGCTCGGGCGGCCTCAAGACGCGCCGCTTCGAGAACATCCTCAAGGAACTCGAGCTGTCGTTCCAGGTTCACGAGGCCAATGGATCGTTCCTGGGCGGCGTGCACATCGAGCTCACGGGCGAAGACGTCACCGAATGCACGGGCGGCGCGCGCGGACTCACCGATGCGGATCTCGCGCGTGCCTACAAGTCCACGGTCGATCCGCGCCTCAACTACGAGCAGGCGCTCGAGATGGCGATGCTGATCGGCCGGCACATGCGGTCCGGCACGCTAATTGCTCGTCTCCGGAACATGCAGTACGAAAAAATCGCGGTTCCCGAAGACGGTCAGCGCATCACCATCAATCCGGACTCGTCGCTCAACGTTCCGGACAATCCCTTCATCGCCTTCATCGAAGGCGACGGAATCGGCATCGACATCACGCCGGTGATGTTGAAGGTGGTCAACGCCGCGGTCGAAAAGGCCTACGGGCCCAAGCGCAAGATCTCCTGGGTCGAAGTGTTTCGCCGGCGACAAGGCCGCGAAGGTCTACGGCACGGGTTTTCCCGACGAGACGCTGACCGCGCTGCGCGACTTCGTCGTGTCGCATCAAGGGCCCGCTCGGCACGCCGGTCGGTGGCGGCATGCGCTCGCTCAACGTGGCGATGCGCCAGAACCTCGACCTGTTCGCCTGCGTGCGGCCGATCCGCTACTTCCCGGGCGTGTCGACGCCGATGGCCGATGCCTCGCTCACCGACATGGTGGTGTTCCGCGAGAACACCGAAGACATCTACGCCGGCATCGAGTGGCCCACGGGCTCGCCCGGAAGTGCAGCGGCTCATCTATTTCCCTGCAGAACGAACTCAAGGTGAGCGGCATCCGCTTTCCGGCGAGTTCGGGCATCGGCATCAAGCCCGTGTCGAAGGAGGGCAGCCAGCGCCTGGTGCGCAAGGCCATCCAGTACGCCATCGAGAACGATCGCGTGTCGGTCACGCTGGTGCACAAGGGCAACATCATGAAGTACACCGAAGGTGCCTTCATGCAGTGGGGCTATCTACTCGCGAAAGAAGAATACGGCGCGCAGCCCATCGGCGCGGGTCCGTGGCTGTCAGTTCAAGAATCCCGCCAACGGCAAAGAGATCGTCATCAAGGACGTGATCGCGGACAACTTCCTGCAGCAGGTGCTGATGCGGCCGGAAGACTACGACGTGATCGCCACGCTCAATCTCAACGGCGACTACATCTCCGACGCGCTCGCGGCGCAGGTGGGCGGCATCGGCATCGCGCCGGGCGGCAACATCGGCGAAGGCCTCGCGGTGTTCGAGGCAACGCACGGCACGGCGCCGGGTTTCGCCGGCAAGGATCGCGTGAATCCCGGCTCGATCATCCTCTCGGCCGAGATGATGCTGCGTTACATCGGCTGGAAGGAAGCCGCCGACCTCATCCTCCAGGGCGTGGCCGACACCATCGCCGCCAAAGGAAATGACTTACGACCTCGCGCGCCTGCGCGAGGCCATCCGCGTCGACCAAGCGCGACATCGCCGCGCGCAAGAACGTCGAAGAAGATCTGCAGCGCCTGATTCCCGGCGCGACGCTGCTGACCTGCTCGGGATTCGGCGACGCCATCATCAAGCGCATGCACGGAGCTGACGCGCGCCGCGACGTTAATCTACGGCGGATGGCTGCCACCTTCTGTCCTGACTGCACGCTGTGCCCGCGGCTCTGCCGTCATTCCTGGCGCACGACCGCGCATGAGTATCCCGACTACCACTGCAAGCCGGTGGCGCCTTTCGGCGAAGCAGCCCACAAGCTGCTGATCGTGGGCCTGCGCCGGGCATGCACGGCGCGAATCGCACCGGCCGGCCGTTCACGGGCGACTACGCGGGGATCCTCTTGTATGAGTCGCTGCACGCGCTCGGCCTGTCGAATGCGCCCAAGTCCGGTGGATCGCAATGACGGCTTGAAACTGCGCCGGAGTGCGCATCACCAATGCCGTGAAGTGCCTGCCGCCCGAGAACAAGCCGCTGCCCGTCGGAGATCAAGACCTGCAACCAGTACCTGGCGGCGGAGCTCGCGAAACTGCGCTCGGTCACCACCGTGCTGGCGCTCGGCACGGTGGCGCACGACGCGGTGCTCGCTGGCCCGCGGGCTCAAGCGCAGTGCCGCGAAATTCGGGCATGGCAATGAGCACGAGCTGCCGGACGGACCGCCACATGATCGATTCCTACCACTGCAGCCGCTACAACACGCAGACGCGCCGCCTGACCACCGACATGTTCCAGCACGGTGCTCAAGCGAGCCGCGACGCTCGCGGGTTTATGATCGGCGGCGTGAGCGAGCGCGCCGACGCTTCGATCCCGAGGACTTCATCGCGAACCTGCCGCGCCGGCCGGGCGTGTATCGCATGTATTCGGAAGCCGGCGAGCTGCTGTACGTCGGCAAGGCGCGCAGCCTGCGCGATCGCGTCGGCAACTATTTCCTCGCCAGCAACGTCGATCCGAAGGTGCAGGCGCTGGTCGGGCACATCGCGCGCATCGAAGTCACGCTGACCAACTCCGAGACCGAGGCGCTGCTGCTCGAGTACAACCTCATCAAGGAGCACAAGCCGCGCTACAACATCGTGTTGCGCGACGACAAGAGCTTTCCGGCTATATCTATCTACCGGCGGGCCACGAGTATCCGCGGCCTGGTGTTCTACCGCGGCTCGCGCAACCTGCCGGGACGGTACTTCGGTCCGTTCCCGAGCGCCGGCGCCGTCAAGGAGACCCTGCAGAGCGTGCAGAAGATCTTCCGCATCCGGAACTGCCGCGACACCTTCTTCGAGAATCGCAGCCGGCCCTGCCTGCAGCACCAGATCGGCCGCTGCTCGGCGCCCTGCGTGAAGCTCATCTCGCGCGAGGACTACGCGCGCGACATCGCGGCGGCCGTCAAGGTGCTCGAGGGCCGCAACGACGAGGTGTTCACGCGAACTCGCGCGCGCCATGGAGCAGGCCGCCGAAGCCTGCAGTACGAGCGCGCCGCGGCGCTGCGCGATCAGCTGGCCGCGCTCAAGCAGGTGCAGGCGCAGCAGATCGTCACCGCCGAGGGCGATCGCGACATCGACGTGTTCGCGCTGGTGGGTGAGCCGGGCGAGTTCGCGATCTCGGTGATGATCATTCGCGGCGGCCGCAACCTCGGCGTCGACCAGTTACTTTCCCAAGGGTGCGCTGGCCGAGCCGACGAGGCGCTGGCCTCGTTCCTCATGCAGTACTACGCCGAGACGCCGCCGCCGCGCGGAAATCCTCGTGAACCTCGAGCTGGCGGAAGCCGAGGCGCTGGTCGACGCGCTCGGCGAACGCGCCGGCACGGCCACGCGGTCGTGGCGGCCGTCGCGCGCGCTGCCCGCGCGCTGGATGGCGATGACGGTGGAGAACGCCACGCAGGCGCTTGCGCATGCGCCGCGCGCGCCGCGCGGACATCGGCGAGATGCTCGATCGACGCTGGCGCGGTTGCTAGCACTCGACCGCGCACCCCGCAGCGCCTGGAGTGCTTCGACATCAGCCACACGGCGGGCGAGGGCACCGGTCGCTTCGTGCGTGGTCTACGGCCCCGAAGGGCCCATGAAGAAGGAGTACCGGCGCTTCAACATCACCGGCGTGACGCCCGGCGACGACTACGGCGCGCTGCGCCAGGCGCTGCAAGCGCCGCTATGAACGCGTCAGAGCCGGCGAAGTGCCGCGCCCCGGATGTGCTGCTGATCGATGGCGGCCTCGGGCCAGATCAACGAGGTGTATGCCGAACTCGAGCAGCTGGGATTTGCCGGTCTGAAGCTCGTGGGCGTGGCGAAGGGGCCGGATCGCAAGGCCGGCCAGGAGCGTCTGTTCGTCCACGGCGATGCCGGCGCCATCGTGCCCGGCCCGATTCGCAGGCGTTGCGCGTGATCCAGCGCATCCGCGACGAGGCGCATCGCTTCGCGATCACCGGGCATCGCAAGCGGCGCGCTCGCCGCCACAACGAATCCGTGCTGGAAACCGTGCCGGGACTGGGACCGGCGAAGCGCCGCGCGCTGCTGCGGCACTTCGGCGGCATGCAGGGACTGCTGCGCGCCGGCGTCACCGACTTCGAGGCGGTGAGCGGAATCGGGACAACACTGGCGCGCACCCTTTATGATCATCTGCACCCGGGAGCCTGAACGCATCGCACGAATGATCTGGAACCTTCCAAACACGCTGACCTGGCTGCGGATCTTCGCGATCCCGCTGGTCATCGTGCTTGTTCTATCTACCGTTCAAGTGGGCGCGATCCGGCGGCGGGCCTGCTGTTCGCGCTCGCCGGCATCACCGACTCGTCTCGACGGCTACTTCGCGCGCCGCATGGGGCCGAGACTTCGCGCCTCGGCGCGTTCCTCGATCCGGTGGCCGACAAGCTCATCGTCGGCGGTGGCGCTGGTGCTGCTGGTGAGCAAGGAGATGCCGACGATCATCGTGCCCGGGCTCGAAGGCCTCGACGGCGGCGCACGCGACGCTGCGCGCGGAAACCGTGCAGCGTCATCCTCGTGTTGTGCTCCATCGTCATCATCGGCCGCGAGATCGCCATCTCGGCGCTGCGCGAATGGATGGCCGAGATCGGTCAGCGCGGCAAGGTGCAAGGTGAGCCAGCTCGCCAAGTACAAGACCATCCTGCAGATCGTCGGCCTGTCCTGCATGTTGTTCCGCTGGAACCTGCCGATTCTCCCGGCATTAGCGCTGCCGATCTTCGAGATCGGCCTGGTGCTCACGGTCGTCGCCGCGGTGCTCACGCTGATCTCCGGCGATCTCCTATCTGCGCGCCGCGCTGGCCCGACCTGCGCGGCTCGGCATGATCCGCTCGGTCTGCGTGTTTCTGCGGTTCCGCGCCCGGCGCCCGGCCTAGCTACTCGCGCCGCGGCCGAGAGATGGGCGCCGCGCTCGCGCAGCGCGGGCCTCACGCTGGTGTACGGCGGCGGCAGGCTCGGGCTCATGGGCATCGTCGCCGACGCGGCGCTGGCCGCCGGCGGGCGCGTCATCGGCGTGATTCCGCGCATGCTCATCGAACGCGAGCTGCGCGCATCCCAAGCTCACGACGCAGCACGTCGTCGACACCATGCACGAGCGCAAGACGCTCATGGCCGACATGTCCGATGCCTTCGTCGGGTCTGCCGGGCGGCATGGGCACGTTCGACGAGCTGGTCGAAATCGTCACCTGGGCGCAGCTCGGGCTTGCACGCCAAGCCCGTGGTCCTCGCCAATATCGACAACTACTTCGCGCCGATGTACGCCATGCTCGATCACGCCGTGCGCGAGAAGTTCGTCACCGCCGAAAGCCGGGCGCGCTGGCGCAACGCGGATTCCGTGACGTCGGTCATGCGAATCCTTGCGAAAGAAGGGCTTGCCGGAGAGGGAATTCCTTGACTTGCCGGGCGGCGGCCCTAGAATTTGCGCCCTCTCCAGGAAGCGGGAATAGCTCAGTTGGTAGAGCACGACCTTGCCAAGGTCGGGGTCGCGAGTTCGAGTCTCGTTTCCCGCTCCAATTCTCTCAGGTCCTCGTCCGTTCGGGCCCGTGGCTAGGTGGCAGAATGGTTATGCAGCGGCCTGCAAAGCCGTCTATGCCGGTTCGATTCCGACCCTAGCCTCCATTCGACAATTAGTCCGTGATGCGCCGTTGGCTCATGTCAGTGGCGGTGTTGCTCGCTGGTCTGCCGTCGCGGCGCTCCTCGCTGGTTCTCATCAACCTCTCCCGGTTCGACGAACCCCTGTTGCCCGAGCTCGAAGCGCTGCGAAAGTCGAAGCCCGCGCCGCTTGACGACAATGCTTACCCGTTCGCGCTGGGATTCCTGGCCGCGGAGCGCCGTGATCCACGCGCAGCAGGCGTCGAAATCATCGGCATCCTGCAGGCGCGGCGCGACCGGGGTGAACCGGCGACCATCGGCAAGGAGGAAAAAGCAGGCCATCCTCGGCGCGCCGTTGGCAAATCGACGGGCTCGGTATCGGGTCACGCGCGACAGAGAGGCGGCCTTCGGCACTGGTGAGTTCGTTCGGCCTGATTTGCCAGCCTCGGCACCGCCTGATTGCGCGCATCGATTGATCGCGACCGCTGCATCGCTCGATCCGAATGAACCGCAGCTCGCGCTTCTTATTCGCGCGGTACGAGACCCTGCTGCAGCAAGCGCACTACGTCGAAACCCCGGCGCCCGATCCCATGACGCCGTGGCCTCCGCTCGGGCCGATCGCGGAGCTTGGAAGGCTGCGCCTCGCGATCAGCTTCCGCACCGACCCAACGGCCGTGTTCCTGCGAGAGGCATCGCAGGAGCTGGCCTTCTGGCGCATGACGCTGCGCGAAGCGCAGCTGCTCGGCACGAAAATGTCCGCGCTGGCGGCCATCCGCTGGGCGAACGATTTCCTGTCGACCCTGATGCGCGAGCGTCAGCTCGATGCCGGCGACCTGGCGCGGCTGCGCGGCTTCGTTCGTCCGTTCACGACGCGAGGAGAGCTGATATCGGCGCCGCCTTCCTCGTCCGAATCTCGTACGTCGCTGCTGGGCGGGCATGCCATCTACGTCGCCGGTGATGCGTCGTGGGTGGTTCGGTTGTTGCTGCAGAAGAACGCAACGTTCAACCAGGAGTTCCGGGACACGATCGAACCCATGCGGCTGCGTTCATCACTCGACTCGCACGGGAGTACTACGACTGCAAGGCATACGAGCCATTGCCACATGACGTTCCACTGTGGCGCCAGGCATGTTCTACAACCTTGGCGGCAAGCTGGCGCTGAGCAGGTCGACCTGGGATGCGCACCAGTTTCCTTCGCGCGTGCACGATGAAGATGGCCGGATCACGCTGCTCCTTGCTCCAGGCGCAGATCGAAGAGCAGCCCGGACCTGGACGTGGCGACGCTCGTTCGGTCTCTCCGACGCTTCGCAATCCCTACACCGGCGAACCAATGGAGTACGACTCGCGGGCCGGACGCTCGGATTCGACCTGCCTGCACACCCGCCTTCCATCCGCCGGAGCCGGCAGACCAATGCAACGTCGCCTCGGCGACAAGGCGCCGTAATGCGCGGAGCGCCGCGTGAGAGCCAGGCTGCACATCGCGCGCCGTTCGGCGTTCGCAGGCGGCTTCATCTTACTCTAACGATGGCGACCACTTCGAGCGGATATACCGGGCGCCCCGGTGGCGGAATTGTGTAGACGCAACGGACTTAAATCCGTCGGTCGCAAGGCCATGCCGGTTCGATTCCGGCCCGGGGCACCATATCCTGCGATGCCTGACATGCTGACCGTTCAAGGCTGTTCACCTGTGGCGCGGCGATCGCCACGTGCTTGCGCGGCGTCAGCTTCGAAGCGCAGCCCGGGCAGCTGCGTGCTGCTCACCGGGCAAGAACGGCGCGGGCAAGACCACGCTGCTGCGCGCCATCGCCGGCTTGCTCGATCCCGGAGGAAGGGCAGGTGTCTGGCGTGGCGCGCCGCGCGCGCGGCCACGCGCAACGAATTCCATGCCGAGCTCGCCTATCTCGGGCATGAGCCGCCGCTCAAGGGTGATCTGTCGGCGCCGCGAGAACCTGCAGCTATTCCATCGGCATTCGCCGCGCCGTCACCGCGGCCGAAATCGACGCCGCGCTCACGCGCACCGGCGCCGCGTCGTTCGCCGATCGCGCGCGATCGCGCATGCTGTCGGCCGGCCAGCAGCGGCCGCGTGCGCGCTGGCCGGCGTGTTGCTCGCGAACGCCGTGTTGTGGCTTCTCGACGAGCCGACCACCAATCTCTGATGCCGACGGGCAACAGCTCGTGGCGCGAGCTCGATCAGCCGAACAGCTGGCGCGCGACGGGACTGGTGGTGGCCGCCGTGCATCATTCGCTGCCGCTGCCGGCCGATCAACTGGTCGCCGCTCGAGCTCGGGCGAGCATGAAGACCACGGCCCGCTCGGTAGCCGCGCGGCTGGTGGCTGCTGCGTGATTTACGTCTCGCTTTCCGGAAACCTTCGCAGCTCATCCAGCCACTCATGTTCTTCATGATCGTGGCAACGCTGTTCCCGCTGACATTAACCCCGAAATGTCGCGGCTGCGAGACGCCGCGCCGGGTGTCTTGTGGATCGGCGCGTTGTTATCCTCGCTGCTGGCGCTCGAGTTCCTGTTCCGCGACGACGCGGTAGATGGGACGCTCGAGCAGTTCGCGTTGTCGGGGCAGTCGCTGACATGGATGTTGTTCGCGAAGACCTGCACGCACTGGCTGCTCACGGGGCTGCCGCTGGCGCTGTTCGCGCCCATCGCGGCGCTGGCGCTGGGCGTGCCGGCGGAGGCGATGGGTGGCGTGGTGGCGGTCGCTGGCGCTCGGCAGTTTCGCCATGAGCCTCGGTGGGCGCGATCAGCGCGGGCTCACGCTCGGCGCGCGGCGCGGCGGCGTGTTGCTGTCGCTGCTGACGCTGCCGCTGGCGGTGCCGATCCTGATTTTCGGCGCGCGCGCGACGCAGCGCGCCATCAGCGGCGGTGACATCGCGCCGCCGATGGTATTTGTTAGGCGCGATCGCCGTGCTCGGCGTGACGCTCGCGCCGCTGCGCCGCGGCCGCCGCGGTGCGGATCGGACTGGAGTAGAGGCAGCTGACATGACACTGGGCCTGGTTCCATCGCCTCGGCATCGCCGCCGCGCATGTCTACGGCGTTCGCGCGGCGCTGGACGCCATGGTTCGGCGGCTTCGCGGCGCTGGCCATGTTGATTCGCGCTGTACGGCGGCCTGGTGCTCGCGCCGCCGGACTACCAGCAGAAGGACGCGTTCCGCATGGTGTACGTGCACGCGCCCACGCGCGTGCGCTGTCGCTGCATGATCTACACCACGATGGCGGTCGCCGCCGCGGTCGGCCTCATCTGGCGCATGAAGGTGGCGCACGCCGCCGCTGCCGCCTGCGCGCCGATCGGCGCGTGGTTCACGGTCGGCCGCGCTCGGCACCGGCATGCTGTGGGGCAAGCCGATGTGGGGCGCATACTGGCAGTGGGACCCGCGCCTGACCTCCGAACTTGTGCTGCTGTTCCTGTATTTCGGCTACATGGGCCTGCGCGCCGCGCATCGAAGACCCGGTCAGAAGGCCGACAAGGCGAGCGCCGTGCTCGCGATGGTCGGGCGTAATCAACGTGCCTATCATCAAGTACTCGGTGGAGTGGTGGAATTCGCTGCACCAGACGGCCACCGTGATGCAGCTCGGCAAGCCGACGATGGACTGGTCGCATGGTGTGGCCGCTGCTGCTCATGTTGCTGGCGTTCGCGCTGTACTTCGTCGCCGTGTCTGCTGATCCGTCTGCGCGCCGAGCTGCTGCGCCGCGAGCGCAATGCGAGCTGGGTGCGCGAGGTGCTGTCATGAGCGAATTCTTCGACGATGGGCGGCTACGCAAGTATCTCTGGCCGGCGTTCGCGCTCGGCTTCGGCATCGTCGTGCTCAACCTCGTGCCTGGCGCTCGAAGCTCGCTCAAGAGCGCCAAGCAGGACAGCGCGCCGGCGCATGGAGATGTCGCCATGACTGCCGCGACAGAAGCGCATGGCTGCTCGGTGGCGGGCATCGTGGTCGGCGTCAGCGTCGCCGCGTGGCTCGGCACTGCGAGGCGTTTCGCGACCAACGTGATGTTCTTCTTCGATCCGTCGCAGATCGCCGCGGGCGAAGGCGCCGGCGGGCGAACGCTTCCGTCTTGGGCGGCATGGTGGAGAAGGGCAGCGTCGAGAAGACGGCCGGCACGCCTCGACGTGCAAGCTTCCTGGTCACGGACTTCAAACACACGGTGCCGGTGAAATATTCGCGGCATCCTGCCCGACCTGTTTCGCGAGGGGCAGGGCGTGGTCGCCCACGGTCGCATGCAGGACGGCACGTTCGTCGCCGATGAAATCCTCGCTAAGCACGACGAGAAATACATGCCGCCCGAAGTGGCGCGGTCGCTGCAAGGACAATCCGCCGCCGCCCGCGTCCAACGCGGCAGGAGCGCGCCATGATTCCCGGACTCGGACACTTCGCACTGATCCTCGCGCTGGTGCTTCGCCGGCGCGCAGGCCGTGTCTTCGGCCTCGTCGGCGCCTGACGCGCGGCGATGCTGCGCTGGCAGGCGGCGTCGTGCGACCCGGCGGTCGCCGGGCAGTTCGTGCTCGATCAGCACCGCGATCGGCGCGCTGGTGCTACGCCTTCGTCACGTTTCGATTTCTCGGTGCTGTACGTCGCCGAGCAATTCCAACTCCGCGCTGCCGACGTTCTATCGCGTCGCGGCGCTGTGGGGCGCGCACGAAGGCTCGCTGCTGCTGTGGGCGTGGATGCTCGCGCCGTGGACGCTGGCGGTGGCGCATCGCCAGCCGCAATCTGCCGCGCGACGCTTCGCGAGCCGCGTGCTGGGCGTGCTCGGCGTCGTGAGCTTCGGTTTCCTGCTGTTCACTGCTGTCACTTCGAATCCGTTCGAGCGGCTCGTTCCCGCGCCCGCGGACGGACGCGACCTGAATCCCGCTGCTGCAGGATCCGGCGCTCGCGATCCATCCGCCGATGCTCTACACGGGCTACGTCGGCTTCGCGCGTCAGCGTTTGCGTTCGCCTGCGCCGCGATGCTCGAGGGCAAGACTCGACCAGGCGTGGGCGCGCTGGACGCGGCCGTGGACCGTCGACGGCCTGGGCGTTCCTGACGGTGCGGCATCGCGCTCGGCAGCTGGTGGGCGTACTACGAACTCGGCTGGGGCGGCTGGTGGTTCTGGGATCCGGTGGAAAACGCTTCGTTCATGCCCTGGCTCGTGGGCACGGCGCTGATTCACTCGCTGGCAGTCACCGACAAGCGCGGCCTGTTCAAGAGCTGGACGCTGCTGCTGTCGATCCTGCGCGTTCTCGCTGAGCTTGCTGGGAACGTTCCTGGTGCGCTCGGGCGTGCTGGTCTCGGTGCATTCGTTTGCGGCGGACCCGACGCGCGGCCTGTTCATCCTCGGCTTTCCTCATCATCGTGATCGGCGGAGCGCTCGCGCTGTACGCGTGGCGCGCGCCGCTGCTCAAGTCGCCGGCCGGATTCGAAGGCACGGCGCGCGAAGCCTTCCTGCTCTACAACAACATTTCCTGTTGGTGATCGCCGCGCAGTGGTGTTCGGTGGGCACGCTGGCGCCGCTCATCGCGGACGCGACAGCGAGCATGCCGCCGCATCGTCGGTGGCTCGCTCTTTCTACGACCTGCTGTTCCTGATCTCTCATGCTGCCGCTGGTGGCGCTGGTGTGCGATCGGCATCCACGCGTCCTGGCAAGCGCGGGCAACCGGCCAACGGCCGTCGACGAATCGTGCTGGGGCTGGATGCGGCGCGGCTCTGGTTCTGGGCCTGGCTCTGCTCGTGTATCTCGAATTGACAGTCCGGTGCACGTGGCTGACACCGTTCGGCGTGGTGGCTGGGAGTCTGGATCATGCCTGTCGTCGCTGTTCGACCCCATCGACCGGCTGCGCCGCCGGCTCTCGCTTGCCGCGCGCGATCATCGGGATGACCAGGGCGCACATCCGGGCTCGAGTAGGTGGCCGTGCTCGCCATCGCGACCGTGGAGTCGTACACGGTCGGGCGCGACTTGCCTTTGGCGATCGCGCCCGGCGAGATCGCTGGCGCTGGGGCCCGTTACGCCTACCGTTTCGACAGCATCAAGGCCATCGAGGAGCCAACTACGACGGCGTGCGCGCCGGAGTGACGGTCCTGCGCGACGGCGGCGTTGCCGTGGCCACGGTGCGCCCGGAGCGGTGCGCCTTACTGGGTTGCAGCATGCTCGACGCTGACCGAGGCCGGGTCGCCGAGCGCCGCGTGGAACCTGGGTCTGTTCGTGGCGCCGCGCGAGCGGACCTGGGCGCAGGGACGCTGGAGCGTGCGGGCGCAGTTGCGCCCGCTCATCGACCTGGGTGTGGCTGGCGGCCGGGCTCGACGGCGCTGGGCGGAATGTCATCGCCACCGACCGGATCGCCGTTATCGGGCAAAGGCGGCGGCGCGGAACCGGCCGAGTGAATCGTCAACGGTCGCCGAAGGTTCGAGCGGCGGAAGCGACGTGAGCCGGTTCCTCGATTCCCGCCGCGATCTTCCTGGCGCTCGCGGGCGTGTTGTACGTGGGCGTGGTGCATTCGCCTAGACAAGAGCACGATCGCAGTCGGCCTTGCTGGGCAAGGCCGCACCGGAGTTCAGTTACCTGCCGGTGCTCGGCAATCCCGGCATGAACCTGACCCAGGCCACAGCTGGCCGGGCGCCCGTGGGTGCTGAATAGTCTCTGGGGTACGTGGTGCGTATGCATGCCTGCAGACGAACACGCGGCGCTTGCTGGCGATCGCGAAGCAGAACGCGCCTGCCGCTCGTGGGGCTGGACTGGAAAGACGAAGACGACGCGACCACGAGTGGCTGAAGCAGCTCGGAAACCCTATTCAGTCGTGGCCCCGTTGACCGCGACAGGCGTCTATCGCGGCCAATTTGGAATATGGAGCACCTGAAGCATTTTTTATTGACGCGACTGGTGTAATTCAATACCGGCATGTGGGCCCCATGGCTCAAAGTGTGGGAACGAGAGTTCCTGTCAGCGCCTGACGCGCGGTGCGCTGCCATGAGCCCGAGGTCGCCCGGTGGTGGCGCGCGTGGCGGCCACACTGATACTGCTCGGCATCGCCGCCGCGGTTTTTGCGGTCGACATATCGACGCCACATGCCACCACTTGCCGGAATGCAGGAACGCTACGGCGCTCCACGCACGAGCTTTGCGCTGCATGCAGTGTCAGAATCAAGCATCGCTGATTCTCCGTGGGACTCGCCGGACCTGCGCCGTGATGTACGCGAGCAGATCATCGCCGGCAAGTGATTCGAGATTCGCGCGGCGATGGTCGCGCGCTACGGCTGTATCTGTTCCGCCTTACGCCATTCACTGAAGCCTCCACCGCGTGGGTGTGGGTGCTTCCCTTCCTGCTGCTGATCCTCTAGAAGTGTTCGTGGCGGTGCGCATCGTGCGCCAGCGAACGGCGCTGGTGGCGGCGATGAGAGCGTGATCTGGCGAGGCGTGTCGCGATGATGCTGACCTTCGTCCTGATCGCGGGCTCGCTTGCCGCTGGCGCGGCCATAATGCTGCTCTTTCCGCTCGTGAGGCGGCGCGCGGACTCGCGCCCGGCTGCGGAAGCCTGGCGGCCGGAGGTGTGTTGTGCACGCTGTTGTTAGGTGGCGCGGGCCTGTATGCCGCCTTCAGCAACCTCCTGGGTGGAAGCGCCCGCGATTGGCCTGGACAACTCCGAGCCCCTTTGCCGCAATGGCCGCGAAAGCTTGCGCAGCGCCTCGCCTTAATGAACTTTACGGCTGTCTCGAGGGATGGCTGATGCTGGGCCGTACTATGCGCGCTCGAACAGTTTCCGCTGGCGTCGCGTGCCTACCAGCGCGCCGATCGCATCGCCAACGGGCAGAACGTCGAGGCGATATCAGCATTGCCGGAGTGATCGATTCTTGCGGAGGACTGGATCCAGCTGCGCGGTGGCGCCGGACACCTGATCGAGCGCGCGCGCTGTTGAACCGAACAACCCCAAAGGACGCTGCTGTACGGCGCGTTCGGCGCGATGAGCCGCGCGGCGAGACGGCGAGCGCGCGTGAACGCGCCCACCGCGCATGTTGACGGCACGCTGAATCCCGCCGCATTCGCGAAGGAGTCATCGATGAGCGAAAACGGTTGGCACTGTGGATGGCGCGCCATTTCGGTTTACGATGACCAGTTAGCCCATAAAGAAGCTGCGGCCACTCTACTATATGCACCCAGGCATAGCCACGGGCAGGCGCGTCCGCGAGGTGGCCGGTGCATGTCACGCTCGCTGCCTGGCGAGCAAAGAGGTGCCATTGCTCTGGCCAGCGT
>ERZ1370068.10740-contig-9411_pt1 | contig 38608 bp, 44 predicted proteins | sample MGYA00561227_ERZ1370068 | MGnify/ENA primary metagenome ERZ1370068 (study PRJEB38410, sample SAMEA6850437) | metagenome | study: Metagenomic assessment of the ecological functions of the soil: analysis of the soil microbiota associated with the...
TTATTACGTATCGTTAGCCGGCGCTCATCGTCTGTTGGTGCTGTGGCTCGAGGAGCTTGGGGCCGTGGATCGACACACCGGCGATCGGGCCGGCGACAGGGCTGAGCGGGTTCCTCGCTCTTCTTCGTGCAGGCAGCGGCGGTCCACGAAGCTTACGAGCGCCGCGGCGAGCAGGTGTCCGGTCTTGCGCATGTCTGGTCCTCGAGCGCGCGGAGTCCGGCCAGGCCCGCCGGGACGGGGCGCGATCACTCAGGGATATCGGACAGTCGCTGGCACCTCTGTAGTCAAAGACTCAACCGCATGAATGAGTTGACGCAGGCCGCCATCCAGCCCCGGGCGCGGTGGACGGTGGGCCCGCCGACTGACGGTTCTGGCGGTGTCCTTGACGATTCTGGCGTCGAGGCGACGCCGCGGCTGCCCCCAGTGTATGAAAACGCTTCGCCCCCGTGAAGGAAGCGCGCCGGCGCTAGCCGGGACCGCCCGGTGGCGATCGGTCGGTCGTTAGGGCACGAAGCGGATGCCGCGGTTCTTGATGCGCGGTCGTCGTTCGGGTTCTCGATCAGCGCGGTGCCGAGCGAGATCGGACGCTTCTTGCCGGCGTCGCGATGTAGACCAGGCGCCAGGGTCGCCCCCGACCACCGAGGCGTCGCTGGCGCCGGCACGGCCGAGCGGCGAACCGAGGTAGGCTACGTGCGGCGTCGGTCGTAGCTGGCTGAGCCCTGCCGAAGGCGTGGCAGACGCACGGGTTACACCGATGCCACCCTCGAAGATGTTCAGGTCGAAGCCGCCGCCCGTCGCGCGCCAGAAGTAGGTCGTGCCCGGGTTGAAGTTGACTGGGACGCGCTCGTTGCCGACCGCAGTCGATCTGCGCAGTTTCGCTCACCCGCGATCATGCGCCAGGCGATGCGATGCCGCCGTCGCGCTTTCGACCGTGAAGCGCGCCAGTCGCTGGTGAAGATGTCGCCGCTGCCGTCGCATATCGACATCATCTTCGTCTTGTCGCCGGGGAGCTTGTTCTGGATCCCGTCGGCCTCGAACGAGAATCCTCACCGTCGAGATGGTGCGGGCCAGAAGTTGTGGCGCACGTGCGAGTCGTTGGTGTTGATCGTCACGCCGCGGCCGGGCGTGAAGGGGTCAGGTTGCTTCGACTGGATGCCGACCGTCTGGCCGCCGGGTCAGCGGGTCGAACAGCTCGCCGGCCCGGTTGTAGCCCTCGATCCGGGTGCGGAATGTCGCCGACGTCGACCACGGGCCGTCGACCGTGCCCTGGCGGGCCCGGGCGCGCCAGTAGAAGCGGGTCGTCGGCTGCAGGTCGCGCGTCGGGCATCTCGAACTGGGTTCTGCTTCGTCGCCGCCTTCGGCGACGTTGTTCTGCGCCACCACGACGCAGTAGAACCGGCCCAGCTCGACGCCGACGCCGGCGCGAAGTCGGGGGTCGTCGGAAATCTGGAACTGTAGGTGCGCGCGCCGGCCTGATCGGCCGTCGCATTCAGGACCCGCACCGTCGGCCGCAGCGCGTTCGCAGCTGATCGTTCTCAGCCGGAATCAGCCTGCGGCGCCGTCAGCGCACCGTTACCGGCGGAGGAGGCGTGGGCGTCGGCGTCGGGGTCGGCTGGGTGGGCGGCGGATCGTCACCACGCGGCGGTGGCAATGGCGGCGGAGAGCGCCAGGGCGCCCGCAAGATATCGAAGCTTCACGTTGACTATCCTCCTCGAAAGAACTCTGTTGGCTTGTCGGTTGGCCGGAGGCGGCTTCGATAGCCCCCTCGAAACCGAAAAGCTTGCCGGGCTCAGACGGGCGACGGGTGAGGTGCACACAGGCCCCGGCCAGCGACCACGCCATGATCACCGCGTTCCGGCGAACCACAGGTTGTCGCCGCTCGGCCGGCAGGTCGGCGAGCGCAGCTGAACGACGAAGGTGGCTTCCCCGGACGCTGAAGCCGTTGACGGAAATCGATCATCTGGACGATGAACGACACCGGGACCATCACCGCCAGGTGCCACGGCGACACCGGGATGTGGAGGCCGCGCGACCGCCGCGTAGAACGCGACCAGCAGCGCCTGGACGACGACCGCCCCAGCCGCGCTCGAGGCCAGCGCACGGGCGCGCTGGCGCGGCCAGGTCGACGTCAACCGGGCCAGCCGCGCGTCGACCCAGTCGGCGTGCAGCCAGGCGGCAGCGGCGTCGCCAGGCGCGTGACGCGCGGCGGCGCCCGCAGCGCCTGTGGATCGAGAACGGCGCCGCCGAAGACCAGGCCGGCCCACACAGCATCCACGGCTGACCGGCGGCCCGCCGCCACGCAGGCCGGGCTCGGCCGGCGGTGGCGCCGCGAGCGCCGCCACCAGCACGAGGGCGAGCAGGCCGAGCCCGCGATCGACCAGCACGACCGTCGCGGCCAGGGTCGCTGCGACTTCCGGCCGCCGGCGGTGTCGCGGACGCGGACCACGTCGCCGCCGATGTTGCTGGGCAGGAAGTTGTTGAAGAAGGCTGGCGACGAGGAACGAGCTCGACAACAGCGCCCGCAGGCGGACGACGATGCCCCGGGCCCGCAGGGAGGGATGTTCCGCAGCGCCAGCGGCTGACGAACACACGGCAGCGCGAGAGAGGCGCGCGGCGACCTCGCCCAGCCACGCCCACGAGCCGACGCCGGCCCCGACCGCGGCCCACAGCCGGGCCGCGTCGACCTGGCGGAACAGCCAGACCAGCAGGCCCGACGCCGACGCCGACCTTGAGAATCTGCAGGGCGGCCGGTGCGCCACCGGGGGGGGTCTCTACGCGACATCGTCAACGGGCCAATCTACCACGCCTGCTGCAAGCCCCTCCCTGGGCAGGAGCGTCGCAACGACCGGCGCGCGTGAGGCCCGGGCACAGGCCGCGGGCCGGGACCGGGGCTGGCCGGACCGTTCCGGACCAGCCCCATCGTGGTCAGCGCACGGCCGATCCGCACGGGCAGTTGCGATGCGCATGCCCGGGAAGGAGCCGTGCTCGCCGCCGCCGGCGCGCGGTGTTGCCGATCGCGATCGCGGTGGTTGCCGGGGTTGTAGACGCCGCCCAGGCTGGGCGTTGCCGTAGGCCCGAGCTCCAGGGCCCACTGGCCGGCGCCGCTGAAAGCGACGTGACCGACGAAGCCGGCGCGGCCGTCGCCCCACTCGAGGCGGGTTCGCGGATAGGTGTCGGCCGGGTTCCACGGAATGTCCGTGTCCTGCCTTTCGATGTAAGCCGCTCGCGGAGCCGCACTTGCGAGTCGCAGCCGTCGCCGGTCAGGAACTTGCGAGACGCGCCGCGGCGGCAGCCGCTGCTCGATGATGGTCGCGCGGTAGAGGTTGCCCGACGACCAGGTCGCCGTCGCACATCGCGAACAGCTTGTACTTCTCGTCGTTGAACGCCCTGCGCATGCCGGCTCATCAACCGCACTCGACGAAAGCCACGTGTGATGGTCGGCACCGCGTACTCGAGGCCGGCGCGGTCGTCGCCGATCGACGTAGCCGAATCCGCCGAAGCCGCCGCCGAAGACCTGGCCGACCGAGGAGCCCCGCAGGTCGTCGCATTGTGAACCAGGACCGGGCAGGCCGGCGGCGGTGGCGCGGCGGTGGGGGCGGAGCGAGGCGGCGGCGGGAGCGCGGGCGGTTCCAACCGGCGCGCCGAGCGTGCCCGGCGCACGGCGTGCCGGTGGAGACGTGGCCGCGCCGAGCGGCCGGCGCCCCAGGCAGACGGCGCGCCTTCGGCGATGAAACGGGGCGCTGTTCCCTCGAAGACGGCGCCGAACTTCTGCCCGTTCATGTGCGGGACGGCCGCGCCGTAGAGGGTGAAGCGCGAGCTGGCGTGGAACCGTACGCGCTGGCTGGGCGCCGTAGCCGTCCTCTGCGGTAGAAGCTGCCGGTGACGGCGACCGGGCTCGCGCTGGCGTTGAGGAACAGGTAGAAGGTTTCGTAGAGGTGCGCCGCCGAAGACGCCGGCGAGGCCTTCGGCGAAGGCAAACCGCGTGTTCTCGGCGGTCAGTCCGGCCGTGGCGTGGCCTCTCGATGACAGAACCGCCGCTTTATACATCGCCCGCTCGGCGCGCGATCGGCGCGCTGCGCCGTGATCGCGGCGTCGCGAAGGCCGTGAGTCGAGCAGTCGGAGTAGTCGCGGACGCGGTACCGTGCGGTCGGCTGCTCGCGGCGATCGAAACTGTCTTGGCGACGACGCGCCGGTTGTCGCGGAAGAAGCTGCAGCGTCGCCGAGATCGACGTCGCCGTCGGTGTTGGCGAGCAGGAAGTAGGTCTCGAAGTCGCCGCCGGTGAAGCCCTCGGCGAAGCGCCACGTCGACGACAGGCTCGAGACGGCGGTCGCATCGTGGCCGCCCTCGAAGCCGAGCCAGCATATCGCGCGCCTCGACGAACACCGGCTGCGAGGCGGTGACGCACGGTGCGCGAAGTTGGCGCTGCGGAACTTCGGCAGGTTGTTGACCGGGATGGTCAGCCGGCTGTTGGCGTCGAGCGGTAGGGGAAGTCGGCCGGCGGGCGCGTCGTCGCTCAGCAGGCGCACCGTCACCGACACCGCGCTCGGCGTTCGGGTTGACCAGCAGGATGAACGTGCTGAAGAAGTTGCCGGTGGCGCCCTCGGCGAGCACCACGTCCGTCTGCGGCGCCTCGACGCCGCCGGCGCTGTGGCCGCCGCGGCGGCCGTTCCCACATCGTCCGCTCGACGTAGATCGGGACGCCGCTGGCGCTGGTGTCGACCAGGGCCGACGTTCTCGCCGGTGGCGAGGCCGGGCACCAGGTTGACCGGCAGGCGTCATCCGCGCGGCGCGGCGGAATGGCGATCGGAACGTCGACGGCGCGTGCCGTCGCGATAGACGCGGACGATGCCCGTCGCCGCCAGATCGGTCGGGTTGATGGCCAGCACCTCTCTTCTTCGAAGAACGGGCCTGTCGAGCCTTCCGCGAGATACCAGCGGGTCTGTTGTGCGGTGGCGACAGGGGAGCGGCGAGCAGGGCCCAGGGCCACCGCCGCACCGGCGATGTGCAGCTCTCTCTCATGTCGTCACAACCTCGAGCAGGGCGGGGAGCCGTCGGGCAGGCAGACCTGTCTCCCTTTCGCCCGTGTGTCGGACCGTAAGACACCAGGCCGATAGCCCCCTGTGCATCACGTGCGGACACGCACTGGGATGGCTACGCCTGCCGTCAAATTGACCGGGTGCAAAGGCGGCCCGTATACTCGGTCGGCTGCGGCCGCTGATGCACATCCTGATGATCGCGCCCGAGCCGTTCTTCGAGCCTCGGGGCACGCCGTTCAGCGAATTCCACCGCATCCGCGCGCTCATCGACGCTGGGTCACACGGTCGATCTGGTCACGTATCCGTTCGGGCGCGACGTCGAGATGCCCGGGCTGCGGGTGTTCCGCTGCCTGCGCCCGCCGTTCATCACCGGCGTTAAGCATCGGCCCGTCGCTGGCCAAGGCTGCCGCTCGACGCGCGCTGGCGTCGACCGCGCTGCCGCGCGCGCGCTCAGCGGCCGCTACGACGCCGTGCACTCGCACGAGGAAGGCGGGCTGATCGGCGTGCGCTGCTGGCGGCGCATGCTCGGCGTGCCGCACCTCTACGACATGCACTCGAGCCTGCCGCAGCAGCTCACGAACTTCGCCTACAGCTGTCGCGTCGTGCAAGCCGCTGGTCTGGGGCGTGGGCTGGTCGAGCGGTTGCGTGATCCGGCGCTCGCGCGTCGTCATCGTGATCTGTCCAGCAGCTCGAAGAGGTGGTCCGCGGCCATCGACCCGCACGTGCCGGCCGTGCTGATCGAGAACGCGCCGGGCTCCGGCGACGCGCCGACGGAGGGACCGGCGCGCAGCGCGTCCGCTGCGCGCGCTCGGGCATCGAGCCGAGCGCGCCGGTCGTGCTCTACACCGGGCACGTTCGAGGCGTATCAGGGGCTCGATCTGCTCTACGCGGCGATGCGCAGCGTGCGCGCGCGCGCGGCCCGACGCGCGCCTCGTGCTCGCGGGCGGGCAGCCCGATCAGGTCGAGGCGGCGCGGAGCCAGGCGCGGTCGGCCGGCGCTGACGGCGTCGTGGATCTTCGCCGGCGCAGCGGCCCGGCGGAGGAGATCCCGCGTATCCTCGACGCGGCGACGTGCTCGTGTCGCCGCGCAGCCGCGGCACCAACACGCCGCTGAAGATCTATCAGCACCTGCGCGCTCGGGCCGTCCGATCGTCGCGACGCGGCTGCTGACGCACACGCAGGTGCTCGACGACGAGTCGCGGTCCTGACCGAGGCGACGCCGGACGCCTTCGGCGCGCGGGATCCTGCGCGCGCGATCGACGATCCGGCGCGCGGCCGACGCCGTCGGGCGGCAGCGCCCGCACCTCGCCGACACGAAGCTACAGCTACGAGGCCTACCTCGCGCGCACGCGCCACGCCTACGCCGAGCTCTTCGGGAGCGGCGCCGCGCCCAGGTACGGCGCGGCGGCCGTCGCGTGACAGCCCGCGCCACTACAGCGTCGCACACTACGCGGATCCCGACGATGGCGGAGCGCTTCGACGCGCTGCGCTTCAGCGGCCCGATCGGGCGAGCTCGCTCGCCGACGACGCAGGAAGCGCGTGATCGCCGCGCCTTCGCCGGCGACGTCGCCGGCGCCGATCCTCGACGTCGGCACCGGCACCGGCCGCGCGGCGCTCGGCCTCGGCGAAGCGCGGCGCGACGCGTGACCGGCGTCGACTGCGTCGCGCGAGATGCTCGCGCGTCGGCGCAGCGCCGGCGCGGCCGCGCGGCGCCGCGCGTCGGCCTTCGCTGCGCGGCGACGCACCACCTCGCCGTTCGCCGACCGCCGCTTCGACGTGACCGTCAGCGTCCTGCGCGTGCTGATGCACACGCCGGACTGGCGCGCGTACGCTCGCGCGAGCTGTGCCGCGTCGCGCCGGCCCGGGTCGTCATCGACTATCCGGCGCGGCTCAGCGTCGCGGCGATCCAGTCGCGCGGCCCGCCGCGTGCTGCACGCCGCCGGCCGATCGACCGAGCCGTATCGCGTCTTCGGCGACGGCGCGATCGACGCGGTGCTGCCGCGCCGCCGGCTTCCGCGTGACCGCGATCGCCACCGGCAGTTCGTGCTGCCGATCGCGCTGCACAAGGCGGTCGGCTCGCGCGCGGCTGCACGCGACAGCAGCGAGGGCGCGCTGCGCGCGTCGGGCGTGACTGCGCTGGTCGGCTCGCCTGGTCACGTCGTCGCCGAGCGTGAGGCCTGTGCTGGCGCGATCGCGGCGCGGCGCGTGCCTCGTGACCGGCGCGACCGGGTTCACCGGCGGACATCTGGCGCGGCGCGCTCGCCGCGCGACGGCGCTCGCGGTCCGTGCGCTGGTCCGCAATCCGCACGTGGCAGGCGACCTGGCCGCTGCCCGGCATCGAGCTGGTCGACCGGCGATCTCACCGACGCCGGAGTCGCTCGCGCCGCGCCGTCGTCGCGGCGTCGACGTCGTCTACAACATCGCCGCGCTGTATCGCGCAGCCGGGCTTGCCGGCAGCGTCTACCACGCAGGTCAACGCCGACGGCCGTCGGCCGGATCGATCGACGCCGGCGCGCGCGCCGGCGTGCGCGCGCGTCGTCCACTGCAGCACCGTCGGCGTGCACGGCGACGTCGAGCACCCGCCGGCCGACGAAGACGCGCCGCTCGCGCCCGGCGACGTCTATCAGGTCACGAAGCTCGAAGGCGAGCGGATCGCGCGCGGCGCGCGCGCGACGGACGGGCGTCGAGCTCGTCATCGCGCGGCCGAGCGGCATCTACGGGCCCGGCGATCGGCGGCTGCTGAAGCTGTTTCGCGGCGTCGCGCGGCGCCGGTTCGTCGTCCTCGGCGACGGCGAGATCTTCTACCATCTGACCTACATCGACGACCTCGTCGAAGGCGTTCCGGCTGTGCGGACGCACCCGGCCGCCGCCGGGCGCACCTACATCCTGGCGGGCCGGAGGTCACGACGCTGAACGAGCTGGTCGACGATCGATCGCGGAGCAGGCCGGCGTGCAGCCGCCGTCGCTGCACCTGCCGGTCTGGCCGTTCTGGCTCGCCGGCGCCGCGTGCGAGGCCGTCTGCGCCCCGTTCGGCATCGAGCCGCCGATCTACCGCCGCCGCGTCGACTTCTTCACCAAGAGCCGCGCGCTTCGACATCGTCGCGCGCGCCAGACGGAGATCGGCTACGCGCCGACCGTCGGTCTGCGCGAGGGCATCAGGCCGCACGCTCGACTGGGTATCGCGAGGCCGGATGGCTCTGATGAGCGGGACGCGCCAGGTCGCAGCGGGCGCAGGACGCAGCTGTTTCGAGCGCCGAGGTCGGCGCGCGCGAGAACTACCAGCGCGCTGATCGTCGGCCGCCCGGCTGGGGCGCGCTGCTCGACCTACGAGCTGGTGCAGCCTGCTCGCGCAGTAGGTGCCCGGCGCGCTCGGCCTGCGCGCTGCGCAAGACGCTGCTATCCGTCGCTGCTCGGCGCCTGCGGCCGCAGCGTCGTCTTCGGCCAGAACGTCGTGCTGCGCCATCCGCACAAGATCCGCATCGGCGACGACGTGGTCATCGACGACAACTGCCTGCTCGACGCGAAGGGCGACGCGCAACGCGCGGCATCGCGATCGGCAGCGGCGTCTTCATCGGGCGCAACACGCATCCTGTCGTGCAAGAACGGCGACATCGAGCTCGGCGACGGCGCCAACATCGGGTTCAACTGCGAGATCTTCTCGGCCAGCCGCGTCGACGATCGGCCGCGACACGCTGCTCGCGGCCTACCGCTACGTCGATCGGCGGCGACCACGACTTGCAGCGATCCGTCCGCGCCGGTGCTCGAGCAGGGCCGGCGTGTCGCCGGGCGTCGCGATCGGCGCGGGCGCGTGGCTCGGCGCCGGCGCCAAGATCCTCGACGGCGTGACGATCGGCGATCGCGCCGATCGTCGGCGCGGGCGCCGTCGTGCGCGAGGCGGTTCCCGACGGTGCCGATTGCCGTCGGCGTCCCGGCCCGGATCGTCGGCGGCGCGCGACGGCGTCTGGCGCGGCGCGGCGAGCCGGAGCCCGCACGGCGATGAGCGAGCCGCCCGCTGAACGTCCTGCAGGTCTGCGATCACCTCGGCTGGGAGGGATCGCGGATGCACGGCGTGAAGCGCCTCTTCAGCTGGATGATCCCGCGCTTCGACCCGGCGCGCTGTCAACGTGGCGCTCGTCAGCCTGCGGAAGAAGCGACCTGTCGGAGGAGACGCTCGAGTCGCTCGGCGTCGACATCACGCTACCTGCAGCGAGTCGAAGTTCGATCCGGCGACGCTGACCGGCGCTGCTGAAGGTGATCGATCGCCAGCAGATCGACGTCCTGCACCTGCACGGCTACGGCGCGACGACGTTCGGGCGGCTCGCCGGGAGTGATCGCGCGGCCTGCCGACGATCCTGCACGAGCACGCCAACCTGACCGACACGCCGTGGTTCCAGCAGGTCGCCGACCGGCTGCTGGCGCCGCACACCGACATCGCGATCGCGGTCTCGAAGAGCACCGCGGACTTCGTGATCGCGGCGCGCGCAGGTGCCGGCCGAGCGAGAGTGAAGGTCGTCTATCCTGCGGCGTGCCGCTCGAGGAGTTCAGCCGGTCCGCAGCGCCGGCGGAGATCGCGCGCGCGCGCGGCACGAGCTCGGCGCTCGCGCCCGGACGAGTTCGCTGTCGGCACGGTGACGCGGCTGCACGACTCGAAGGGCAACGCGTTCTCGTCGAGGCGGCGCGCGACGTCATCGCCGCCAGCGGCCGAAGGCCCGGTTCGTGCTCGTCGGCGAGGGCCCGCTGCGCGCCGGCCTCGAAGGCGCAGGCGCACGCGCTGGGCCTCGGCGATCGGTTCGCGCTTCCACGGCTTCGCGCGGGACGTCGCGCGCGTCGCTGTCCGCGTTCGACCTCAGCGTGTTTCCGTCGCTGTGGGAGGGCACGCCGCTGACGGCGTTCGAGGCGCTGGCGATGCCGGCAAGCCGATCGTCGCGACCGACGCCGACGGCCTGCCGTCGACGTCCTCGACGGACGAGCGTCGACGCGCGTGCATCGTCCCCGAAGCGCGACGCGGCCGCGCTGGCCCGGGCCGATCGTCCACGCCCATCGACCAGCCCCAGGATCGCGCGCGGCCAAGGTCCGGCGCGCGCGCCGCGAGGCCGGGCCAGCGGCTACGACATCGCCGCGCTTCGTGCCGCAAGATGGAGCGCCTCTACGACGCTGCTCCACGAGACCTCGCGCGCGACGCGCCGGCAAGGGCGCCCTGCAGGCCGACCTGTCGTTCCTGGACGGCGGGCGGCAGGCTGGGGCGCAGGCGACGACCCGGGCGACTCGGGAGCCGGCATAGTCGACGGTGAGCGGCTGTGGCGGTGATCCGCTCATCGAGCGCGTGCGCGCCTACTGGAACACGCACATCCACGATCCGAGATCACCAGCCACGCGGTCGGCATCGCCGTGGGCTTCTTCGCCGATCTCGACCAGTATCACTTCGAGAAGCTGCACCACCTGCCGCGGCTGGTGCCGTTCGACGGCATGGCGCGGCAAGGCACGTGCTCGACGTCGGCTGCGGCGCCGGCGCCGGATCTGGTGCGCTTCGCCAACGGCGGCGCCGTCGGGTGACGCGGCGTCGATCTGGCGGAGTCGGCGATCGAGCTGGCCCGGGCCGAACTTCCGCGCAGCAGGGGCTGAGCGCGGACCTGCGCGTGGCCGACGGCGAGAGCGTCTGCCGTTCGCCGACGCCAGCGTTCGACCTCGTCTACGCGCACGGCGTCGTCCAGCACACCGCCGACGATCGGACGCTGGTCGACGAGTGCGCGGCGCGTGCTGAAGCCGGGCGGCCTGGCCATCTTCCAGGTCTACAACCGCCGTCTCGTGGCTGAACGCCGCTGTCGAAGCTCATGAAGGTCGGCGCTCGAGCACGAGGACGCGCCGGTGCTGAAGAGCTACAGCGCCGGGCGAGTTCGAGGCGCTGCTCACAGGGCTTTCGCGAAGTGCGGATCGTCGCCGAGCGCTTCCCGGTGAAAGTCGCGCCTGCACGGCGGCTGGAAGGGCGTCGCCTTCAAACACCTTCTTCGTCGGCACCTTCAACGCCCTGCCGCGCCCGCTCGTCCGCAAGCTGGGGTGGCACCTGCTAACGTTGTTCGCCGCGCGTGATGAGCCAGACCGCCTGGCGCGGAGCGCCGCAGAGCGCGCGCTGGGTGAGCCGGGCGTCGTCGCGGCGCTGCCTGGCTGGCGCTGCTCCTCGGCGGGTTCGCGCTGGCCGTCGACTTCCCGAAGGCGGCGTGGCTTCCCAGAGCGACGAGGCGAGCTACTACACGCTCGGCCACAGCCTGGCGCGCGGACGGCGACTTCACGCCTTCGACCGCGCGCGATCTCGCGCGCTGTCTACCAGGAGTTCGCGACCGGCCCGGAAGGCATCTTCCTCAAGAAGGGCTGACGCGCTGGATCGAGGGCGCGCAGCGGGCTTCCGTGGATCGGCCTCGCCGACCGGCCCCGACACCGCACGTCGATCGCCTCTACTTCGGCAAGTCGTTCGCTTATCCGCTGGCCGCGGCGCTGTTGCGTCCGGCTGTTCGGGACCAGCGGCTTCCTCGTGCTGCACGCGGTGCTGCTGTCGCTGAGCCTGCTCGCGGCCTACTGGTTCCTGCGCGCCCGCAGCGAGCCGACGGCGGCGCTGTCCTACGCCGCCGTGTTCTTCGTCGCGTCCGCCGCGCCGGTCTACTTTCGTGTGGATCACGCCCGAGGATCTTCAACCTGCCGATGGGCGTGCTCGGCCTGTTCTGCGGCCTGCTACCGGATGGTCAGCCCCGAGGCGCCGCCCGACGGCGGCTGGTGGAGCCGCTTCCCTGCGCGGCGCGCCGGCGGCCCGCTCGCTCGGCGCCGGCGATCATCGGTGTCGCTGCGTTCTCGAAGCCGACTAACGCCGCGCTGGCGGTGCCGATCGTGGCCGCGGCGCTGCTGCGCCGCGACTGGCGGATCGACGCCGGCGCCGCGCTGGCGTTCGCTGCTCTCGTGCGGCGGGCTGTTGGCCTGAACCTCGCGACGAGCGGCGAGGTCAACTACCAGGGCGGCGAGCGCGCCACCTACTACGAAGCCAAGGGCTTCCTGTTCATGACGGCGGCGGCGCCGATCAGCAGCCCGCTGACGCAGACCGCGCCGACGAAGGGCGGCGGCGCCGGTCGGCCTGACCCGCGGTGTCGACAGCGTGCTCCGGAGATCATCCTGCCGCGCAACAGCCTCGTCGAGGTATTCCCGCGAACCTCGTCTACTTCGTCCTCGGCCGCGGCGAACCGGTGCCGTCATCTCTTCCCGGCGTGCTCTGAGCGTGTTGCCGTTCCTTAGGCCTGGCGCGGCGGCCGGCCCCTGGTTCCAGTGGATCACGCTGGCGCCAGCGCCCGTCGTCGCCAACGTGGTGCTGCTGCTGTGGATCCGCATACCTACTCGGGCGGCGGCGGACCGATCGGCAACCGCTACTGCATGGGCTCTACCCGCTGCTGCTGTTCGTCACGCCGCCGCTGCGCAGCGCGCTGCCGGCGATCGCCGGCCTGGCGATCGGCGGCCTCTTCACGGCGAAGCTGGTGCTGAACCGTTCTACGCGAGCTACCGGCCGGCCGAGCACGTCAAGCACTGGCCCGCTGCGCTGGCTGCCGATCGAGAAGAGCCTGCTCAACGACCTGCCGATCAGCGTGCACGCCGAGCGCGTCCGCATCCAGCTGGCTGGCGAGCCGCGGATCCGCCTTCCTCGACGACAACGCCCACCCGCCGGAAGGGGAGTGGTTCTGGTCAAGGGCGGTCTCGCGCCGACCTGCTGCTGCAGGCGCCCCGGTCCGCGAGATCGCCGATCCGAACGCCGCGCGGTGGAGCCGGTGCATCATCACCGGCCCCGACGGCACCGTCACGGTGAAGCGCTTCGCGCCGCTACCGCTCAAGCAGCTCCGCGTCGAGATCCGCACCGGCGACGTGTCCAACACCGTGACGGTGGCGACGGGGGCCGACAGCCAGACACTGCGGCTCGACGCGCACCGGGACACCGTGACCACCGTCGCGGGCCGAGGCCGAACGCCATACCGGGCCCATCTCGACCAGCCAACCAGCTACGTCTACGCGTGCATCGGTGACGTCAGGCACGGGGTTCACGCCAGTGTTCACCCGGGGGCGGCACCGACGAGCGCTTCCTGGGCGTGCTGGTGCGGCTCGTTCCGATGGACGACCCCTGACCTGCGACCGACGAGCCGCTCCGGCTCAGGGGTGATCCACCTGGCGGCAGCTCGTCGCCGACGTCGAGCTGCAAGGTGCGTGTGGTGGATGCCGAAGCGGCCGGGCGAGGCAGGCCTGGGCCGCCCGCAGAGCAGCCGCGGCGCCGGCCGCGTCGTCGATCACCAGGTGCGCGGAGAGCGCCACGAACCGCTGGTGATGCTCCACACGATGCAGGTCGTGGACGCCCCGCACACCGGACACGCCGTTCAGCGCCGCACGCTGCTCAAGATCGATGTCGGCGGGCACGCCCTCCATGAGCACGCCGATCGATTCGCGCAACGGCGGTACCACACGAGGCGGTAGACCGACCAGCAGCGCGCGATCAGGATCCGACGCGCGCCGGATCGATCCACGACCAGCCGAACATCGCGATCGCCAGCGGCGGCGATCGCCTGGACGCTGCCGAGCGCGTCGGTGAGCACGTGCAGCCAGGCGCCTGCGCAGGTTCGGCTGTGCCGCGCCGGCTGCCGCGATGATCTACGAGAGCCGGCGATGTTCACCGCCAGCCCGGCGGCGGCGACGGCGAGCATCGCGCGGCTCGTCGACCGCGACCGGCGCGCGCGCAGGCGCACGATCGCTTCGACGACGATCAGCACGGCGATGGCGACGAGGGTCGCGCCGTTGGCCAGCGCCGCCAGGATCTCGGCGCGGTGATAGCCGAAGGTCGCGTCGGCGAGGGCGCCCGCCGCGCGACGCGCATCGCGAACAGCGTCAGGCCGAGGGCGCGGCGTCGGACACCATGTGTCCGGCGTCGGCGAGCAGGGCCAGCGATCCGGACACGAGAGCTGCCGGCGACCTCCGCCACGGCGAAGGCGACGACGAGGGCCAGCGTCCACGTCAGCCGCGCCGGTCCCGCCGCCCGCGCGTGCGCAATGGCCTCCGGTCGATCGCGTGGCGCCCGTCACGCGATTCAGCGTAACCGCGATCCGGCCGGTCTGGCATACTCAGGGTGGCATACCGGTCAGAGCTCGAGACGCGCGTCGCCAGGAGACCACCGGGCGATCACCGACTCACCTGCTGATCGAGGACGGCGACCGCGTCATGGTCGGCCTGTCGGGCGGCAAGGACAGCTGGGCGCTGCTGCAGATCCTCGACGTGCTGCGGCAGCGCGCGCCGATCCGACTTCTCGCTCGTCGCGGTCAACGTCGACTCCGGCTACAAGGGCTACAAGCACGACGCTCATCGCGCAGCCTGCGAGGCGCGCGGCTGGGAGTGCGCATCGAGCACACCGACCATCGGCGAGGTGATCGAGGACATGCTCGACGCCGACGCAGACGCCGTGCTCGCTCTGCGCGCGGCTGCGCCGCGGCGTCCTCTACCGCATCGCCGACCGAGGTCGGCGCGACGCAAGATCGCGCTCGGCCACCACGCCGACGACTTCATCGAGACGCTGCTCCTGAACCTGTTCTTCGCCGGCGCGCTCAAGGCGATGCCGGCGCGAGCTCGTGTCCGACGACGGCGCGGCACGTCGTCGATCCGGCCGCTGGTCTACGTCGCCGAAGACGAGGCGCGCGCCTATACCGCAAGAGCGCGAGCTGCCGATCATCGGCTGCTGCTGCCCGGCCTGCGGCGACCTCGGCCTGCAGCGGCAGCGCGTCAAGAAGCTGCTCGCATCGATCTCGAGCGCGAGCATCCCGGCGTCAAGCAGCTCGATGCTCAAGGCGCTCGGCAACGTCCAGCCGCGCCACCTCCTCGATCGCCGGTTCAACCCACCGGCCGCGCTGCGCGCCCGCGTCGAGGCCGCGGCGGCCCGCGGCCGAAGTCGTGGCGGCTGACGCCGATCGCAGGAGAGCCGTTCTTGCAGCGCGTCACGTCGGCGCGGGTTCGCGTCGAGGACGCGACTGTCGGCGAGATCGGGCCGCGGCTGCTGGTGCTGCTCGGCGTCGCGCGCGGCGATACCGCGGCCGACGCGGCGGCGATCGCCGCCAAGATCACCGCGCTGCGCGCCTTCGAGGACGACGCCGGCAAGATGAACCTCGCCGTCGCCGACGTCCAGGGCAGCGATGCTGGTCGTCGCCGCAGTTCACGCTGCTCGGCGACTGCCGCGGCGGACGCCGGCCGTCGTGACATCGACGCCGCGCCGCCCGGAGACGGCCAACGCGCTCTACGAGGCGGTGGTCGCCGCGGTCAGCTAGGCCGGCGTGCCGCGTCGCGACCGGCGTCTTCCGCGCCGCCACATGGCCGGTCGAGCTCGTCAACGACGGCCCGGTCACGCTGCTGATCGATTCCACCAAGGCGTTCTGATGCACGACGCCTCGTCGCGCCTGGCTGCCGCTCGCCGTGGTCGGCGAAGGCGGGCTGGCGATCGCGGGCGGCGTGTGGCTGTTCGCGGCCGGGCATCCGGTCCGCCTCGGCGCCACTGGGACCGCGCTGGCCGCCGGCGTCGCGGCGCGCTGGCGCCGCGCTCGTCCAGTGGTGGCTGCAGCGCGCGCGCGCGCCGTCGGCGCGGTCCAGGCCATGCGCGAGCTGCAGCGGACGATCTTCGAGCGGCTGCTGTTCGCGCCGCTCTCGCGTCGCCGAGATCGTGGCGATCAGCGCGCTCTGCCGGCATCGGCGAGGAGATCCTGTTCCGCGGCGCGCGTGCAGGCGTCGTTCGCGGCCGATCGCGACGCTCGCGTTCGGCGCCTGTCATCTGGGACTGTCGTGGCGCGGCGCTGGGTGCTGGGCGTGGGCGGCGATCGCCGGCGGCGCTGGCGTCGCTGGGCTGGCCATCGCGACCGGCGGCCTGGTCGCGCCGATCGTCGCCCACGCCGGCTACGACCTGCGGCAGCGTTGCTGGATCCGCCGTGCAGGCTCGCACCCAGCGTGACTCGCGTTCGTTGCGACGCCCGGCGGCGTTGGCGGGATCTGGAGGCCTTGTATGTTCTGCGGCGTGGTGGCAGCGGGTCGGCATCGCCTACGTCGTCCTCATACTGCCTGCCCGGACCGGCGGAGCTCGATCTCAGCCTCGAGCCTCGTCTCGAGGCGGCTGAACGCTGGCTGGTCGTGCTCGCCGGCCAATGGCTGTTCGGCGTGACGTTGACCATCTTTCCGCCGGGGCGGCGACACCAGCTACAACTACGTCAGATCGTCGTGGAGCTCGCCGCCCTCGCCGTGCTGATGGCCACGGCATGGCACGCCGTCGTCGGGGCCGTGCCGTCTCGGCCTGACGCGGGACCACTTCACCATCTTCGTGCGCTACGTGCTCGGCAGGCACGATGGTGGGGGCTGCGGTGGGCTAAGCTGATCCCGACGCAAATGCCCGTGCCCGGGCCGACCGCCTCGCTGAGCCGGTCGGCGACGCATGTCGCCGATGGGCCTGCTATGGACCCTTCATGGGCGCGAGCCTGCCGTACTCAGATGTTCGCCGGCTTCGCCGAGGTCCTCGGCGGCATGCTGCTGTTCTGGCGGCGCACCACGCTGCTTGGCGCGCTGATCCTCACCGGCGTGCTGGTCAACGTCGTGGCCCCTCAACTTCGCCTCTCTGACGTGCCGGTGAAGCTATGCTCGTTGCACCTGCTCGCGTTCGCGCCGTGCTGCTGGTGGCCCCGCACGCGCCGCGGCTCGCGAACGTGCTCCTGCTGAACCGGCCCACTGCGCCCGTCGAGCTGCGGCCGTTCCCGGCGCAGCGGGCCTGGGTCCGCCGCACCGCGCTCGCGTCAAAGATCGGGCTCGTGCTCGTCTACGCCATCGCTGCCGATCGCCGCATGAGCTATCAGGCGGCGGCGATCATACGGGTTCCTGCACCGCGGCACGCCCTGCGCGGGCGATTCACCGCGTGACCGCGTTCACGCGCGCCGGCGGTGTCGAGGGCGCCGCGTCGACGACGGCGCGACGCGCTGGGTGCGGCTGGCCGTCGACGAATCGGGCGGAGTCGCATGGCGGATCCAGCGCGCCGACGGCACGACGCAGCGGTTCCCGCTGACGATCGACGCCGGGACGGAAGGCGTGTGGACGTTCCAGGCGCCCGAGTACGGGGCCGTGAGCCTCGAGTACCGCGTCGCGGCGGGCGGCGTCAGTCACGCTCGACGGGACCATCGGGGTCCGGCCCCGCTCAGATCGTGCTGACGCCGCCTGGGCGAAAGCCTGCTGCTCGGCCGCGGCTTCCACTGGATCAACGAATACCCGTTCAACCGTTAGGTGGCGGCCCCGCTCGCGCGCGGGCCGCAGCGCGGCGCCACTGCAGCGTGGTGGGCGATGACCGTGTTCTTGAAGAACGTCGGCACGTAGACCGTAGCGGTCTCCGGATCGAAGCCGATGTCGGCGGAATTGGCCTTCGCTCGGCCGCGTGTCGATCAGGAGCGCTTCGAGCCGTCGTCGCCTGACGTGGTAGATCACCGCCGATCCACGCCGGACACGATGAAGCCGCCGCCCTTGATCGGCTCGACGCCGTCGGTGCCGCTCTCCATGCCGTCGGCCAGCATCTTCAGCGTCTTGTCCGGCTGCACCTGGATAGAGCCCGCCGCTGTCGAGGACGTAGATCGCGCCGTCGTGGCGCGAGCACGCCGTTCAGGCCCTTGAGGTTCTCGAGGAGCGTCGTCACCGTCTTGCCCTCGATCCGGTGCACCTTCTTCGTCTCGGAATCGGAGACGTAGAGCACGCCCTTGGCGTCGACGGCGAGATCGTTCAGCTTGGCAGCGCCTTCGACGGGGATCCGCGTCGATGATCGCGCCCTTGGCGACGTCGATGCCGACGACCTCGCTCAGGTCGGCGACCCACAGCGTGCCCTTCGACAGGGCCATGCCCTTCGGTGCGTTCAGCCCCTCGACCCACTCGGCGGCGATGACCTTGCCGTCGAGGCCGAGCTTGCCGATCGAGCCGGCGCCGTCCTTGGCCCACGGCTCGCCGTCGATGTTCGAGACGTAGAGGACCTTGCCGGCCTTGTCGAAGTAGACCGACTCGGGGACCTTGAAGCTGAGGCCTCCGATTCCCACTTCTTGACGAGCTTCGGTTGGGCGGCGGCGCTCGACGCGACGCCGAGCGCGCCGGCCACGGTGGCGGCGAAAAGGAGAGTCTTGTTCATGCGCGTGAGTATCTGTCAGAACCGGCGGGCTCACGCAACGCGGTCCGCACGCAGGGATCAGCCGCGCCCGACGAACGGCATCTTCGTGGCCATGATCGTCATCGTCAGCACGTTGGTCGTCGAGCGGCAGGCTGGCCATGAAGACGACGGCGCGCGCCGACGTGCGCGACGTCCATGCGCGGCTCCGGCACGCATCCGCCCGTCGGCCTGCTTCGCGCCGCGCCGGCCATCCGCTCGGTCAGCGCGCGTGACGGCGTTGCCGATGTCGATCTGCCCGCAGGCGATGTCGTAGCGCGCGGCCGTCGAGCGCGATGGCTCTTGGTGAGGCCGCTGACGCCGTGCTTGGTCGGCGATGTAGGCCGCCGAGTCCGGCCGCGGCGACATGCGCCGAGATCGATCCGTTGTTGATGATGCGGCCGCCGCGCGGCTGCTGCGCCTTCATCATGCGGAACGCCGCCTGCGCGCACAGGAACATGCCGGTCAGGTTGACGTCGACGATCGCCTTCCACCGTTCGTAGGACAGATCCTCGAACGGCGCGCCGGCGCCGGCGCCGGCGTTGTTGAACAGCAGGTCCAGCCGGCCCCGGTGTCGCCGACGCGGGCGAACAGCGCGCCGACGGCGTCGGGCTGCGTGACGTCGGTCGGCACGGCCAGCGCGCGATCGCCGGCCCCGGCGAGCGCTGCGGTCTCGGCGAGCGCCTCGGCCCGCCGGCCCGCCAGCGCGACGTGATACCCCTCGGCGAGGAGGGCGATGGCGACGGCGCGGCCGATGCCGCTGCCGGCGCCGGTGACGACGGCGATGCGCGGTGAGTGTGGACATGCGCCGGGCATCCTATCAGCCAGTCGTGGAAGGGCCGCTGCATTCGACGGGCTGATACGATGACGCGCGATGCGCCTGGCCGTCGCTCGTCATCCTCGCTGTGCGCCTGCGCACGCTCCGCCTCCGCCCAGCAACGCCCGCTCGTGACCGAGGACCCCGAGACGATCGGCGGCGGCCGCCTCCTGATCGAGGCCGGCATCGACGTCGAGCACGACATCTTCTTTCCGGCCTCGGGCCTGACCGGCGACCTCTTGCAGGGCACCGACGCTCGGGGTGAGCATCGGCCTGAGCTCGATCGCGGAGGCTGCAGCTGGACGGCGCGCTCTACCAGCACCTCGACATCGAGAAGCGCGAGCCGGCGCCGTTCGGCTACAAGCTGCGCGATCGACGGCGATTCCACCAGCGACGTCGAGGATCTCGAGATCGCGACGAAGCTCAAGATCGTGAGCGAGCACGTGCACCGCCCGGCGATCGGCCTGCGCCTCGCCACCAAGCTGCCCGAACGCCAGCAACGAGACCGGGCTCGGGCCTCGACACGCTCGATTTCTCGGCGACCGTGCTGGTCGGCAAGACCCTGGGATCGACCCGTGTCGTCGGCAACGGCGGCCTCGCCGATCCTCGGCGACCGCCGCTCCGCGGCGACCGGCAGTTCGACGTGATGATCTACGGGCTCTCGTCGCCCACGCGATCCGTGAGGGCCTCGGGTGGTGGGGAGGTGCACGGGCACTTCCAGTGGGCCTGGGATTTCCCGGCGCCAGGCGCGAGTCGAAGCGCCACCTTCCGCGGCGGCGTCCGCTATACGCACGGCGCCGGCCGGATCGACGGGGCGCTGCTGGTCGGGACCACGTCCCGCGACCCCGGCATCGGCTTCACGGTGGGCTATACGCACGTGCTGGACGCGTTCACGCCGCCGTGAAGTCGGCGGACCGCGTCCCGACCTGCTCCGGGAAGCCCGCCGACCGATCCGGATCGCTGGGCTGTCGGCCGGGACGACACCTCGCGCGGGGACTGCACGCGAAAACCCCGATTTCCCGCCGGCCCCGGGCCGGCACCCCGCTTGCTCCTTGCCCGGCCGTGCCCGGGACGATCCCGGTGCCAGGAGCGTAGCCGCATGAATCCGATCCAGCCGGGAACGTCCATCCAGGAGATGGCGCGATCCCTGATGCGCACTGTCGACAGCAACGGCAACGGAGAGCTGTCGACCGAAGAGTTCACCTCGTTCCTCGCCAAGCTGATGACCGGCGTCCAGACCGGCCTCTCGGCGAGCCCGACCGCGGTGACCACCCCCGCCGTGACGTCAGGCGTCGCCGCCACCGGCGCGAGCCTGAAGTTCGAGGGCTTCGACTTCAACAAGAACGCCGACCCGGCCAAGTCCGCGAGCTACGCCTTCGCGGCGGCGGCCCAGCGGGCGGGCTCGATGCCGACGAGCAAGGCCGAAGCCGAGACCTGGTTCAACGCGAACATCAAGGGCGAGATGGAAAAGCTCGGCCACCAGATCGACTGGGTCAAGGGCGACCGCTTCCAGTTCACCAACTGGCAGGGGACGTTCGTCGTCGACTACGTCCGCGGCGCCGCGTCGAGCAATCCGGCGCTGGCCTGGCAGGTCGAGTGGACCTACGACTCCGGAGTCGTTCTGCCTGGCAGGACGACTCCGGAGTCGTCGTCTGCCTGCTTCAGAACTCGTCGGCCAGCAATGGCCGACGCGACTCGAGATCCTGAAGGCGCACGCCTACGGGAACGACTTCCTGTATATGTCCGCGGAGGCCGTGGCGAACCGCGGCCTCGACCCTGCGGCGTTCGCCCGTGCCACCTGCGCGCGCCACACCGGCGTCGGCGCGGACGGGCTGATCCTCTACACCCCTGACGCCAGAGGCGCGACGATGCGCCTCCTCAACGCGCGACGGCAGCCCGTCCGAGGTCTCCGGCAACGGCCTGCGCGGCCTCGGCGCGATCCTGGCCGAGGACATGGCGCTGCCGGTCGGCGGCGTCCTCCGCGTCCGACCGGCGCCGGCATGAAGACGCTGACGCTGGTGTCGCGCGACGCCGCCAGCGGCCCGCCTGTCTTCCGCGCCGACATGGGCCCGGTCGAGGATCTCGCCCGCGCGCGATCGACGCCGCCGGCGAAACGCTTCGACGCCGTCACGCTGCGCGTCGGCAACCCGCAGTGCGTGATCCTCGCCGACCGGCTCGACGAGGCGCGGCTCCATCGCATCGGCCCGGCGCTGCAGGCGCATCCGGCGTTCCCCGACGCCGTGAACGTCGAAGCTCGCCCACGTCGAGGCGCCGGATCGCGTGCGCATCCTGATCTGGGAGCGCGGCGTCGGTCCGACGGAATCGTCGGGCACCGGCTCGTGCGCCTCGGCGGTGGCCGCGTCGTTCGCGCGGCGGCGCCGCCCGCGACGTCGAGGTGATCGCCCCGGGCGGCTCGCAACGCGTCGAGTGGGACGCGCAGAACATCGTCTGGCTGACCGGCTGGGCCGAAGTCGTGCTGCGCGGCCGCTGGCTGCGACCGACGGTCTGCGCATGAGGCGCCTGCACGAGGCGATCGGCGCGGTCGAGACCTACTCGCCGGCCGAAGAGCGCTTCAACCGGCGTCGCCGCACCGCCGGCCTCCTTCCTGGCGCCGGCGACGCTGCTGCTGGTCCTGCTGCTGCCGATGCCCGGGCTCCCGGACGCCGGGCACCGCCTCGCCGCGGTGATGGCGTCGGTCGTCGTGCTGTGGGTGAGCGAGGCGCTGCCGATGGCCGTGACGGCGCTGCTCGGCCCGGCGCTGGCGGTGGTCTTCCAGGTGGCGACGGCCCGGCGCGCGCTGGCGCTCGTTCGCCGATCCGATCATCTTCCTGTTCATCGGCAGCTTCATGCTCGCCGAGGCCATGTTCGTGCACGGCCTCGATCGGCGGCATCGCGTTCACGACGCTGTCGTCGAAGCTGGTCGGCTCCAGCGCGGTGCGGATGCTCGTCGCCTACGGCGGCGTGGCGACGCTGATCTCGATGTGGATCAGCAACACGGCGACGACCGCGATGCTGTTCCCGATCGGCCTGTCGATCGTCGGCCACGTCGGCCTGCGCGGCACCGCCTCGAAGGACGCGGTGCGGCGCTTCGCCATGCAGCATGATGCTGGTCACGTCGTTCGCCGCCTCGGTCGGCGGCATGGCGACGCCGGTCGGCACGCCGCCGAACCTGATCGGCCTCGGCTTCATCTCGCGCCTCGGCGGCCAGCCGTGTCGAGCTTCCTCGCCTGGACGCGCCTCGGCGTCCCGCTGGTGCTGGTGCTGACCGTGCTGCTGCTCGGCTGGTTCGCCTGGTGGGGCGCGCGCGGCCTGCGCATCGACGCCGAGGGCCTGGCGCTGGTCCGCGAGGAGCGGGCCAGGCTCGGGCCATGGACCCGCGGGCAGCGCAACGTCGTCGTGGCCTTCGCGGTCGCGGTGTTCTGTGGATCGCGCCGGGGGCTGGCGGCCATCGGTCGGCCAGGGCGACTCACGCGCGATGCAGGTGCTGGCCACGTCGGTGCCGGAAGCGCGTCGCCGCGCTCATCGGCGCCGTGCTGCTGTTCGTGCTGCCGATCGACTGGCGGCAACGGCGGTTCACGCTGACGTGGGATCAGGCGGCCGGGCATCGACTGGGGCATCATCCTCCTCTATGGCGGCGGGCTGGCGTTGGGCGATCTGGCGTTCGAGACCGGCCTGGCCGGCTGGCTCGGCATCGGCGTTGACGTCGATCCTGCCCGTCGCACACGGAACTGGCGTTGACGATCGCGCTTCACCGCCGTCGCGATCCGCGCTGTCGGAAGCGACGTCGAACGCCGCCTCGGCCAACATGATCGTGCCGGTGGCGATCGCGGTGGCGCAGGCGTCCGGCGTGGCGCCGCTGCGGCCGGCGCTGGCCGCCACGCTCGGCGCGAGCATGGGGTTCATGATGCCGATCTCGACCGCGCCGAACGCGATCGTCTACAGCTCCGGCTACGTCCCGATCGGCGCGATGATGCGCCACGGACTGCTGCTCGATCTCGTCAGCTTCGTGGTGATCGTGGCCGCGGTCACGCTGCTCGGCCCGCTGGTCGGGCTCTGATCACGCAGTCAGCGGCGAGGCAGGTCGGCGGTGACCGCGGCGAGCCGTTCCTCGATGGCCCGCGTCCGCTCCGCCGCGCGCCCGTAGTCGCCGGCGGCGACCGCTGAGCGCGCTTCTTGCAGTTGCGTGGTGAGCTCGTCGAGCGGCCGGGCCGAGGCGGGCGCGCAGCCGCGCGTGCCGGCGGACCAGCGAGACGCGCGCGCGCCGTCGTGCGACGCCGCGGGCCGCCGTCTGGATGGCGAGGCGCGACCTCGGTGGCGGCCCGGGCCCGGGCCGCGGCCGCTTCGCGCGCGGCGGTCCGCGCCTGCTCGCGCGCGTCGAGCGCGAAGCTCAGGGCCTGGCGGTAGTCGCGCTCGGCGACCGCTTCGTGCGCCTTCTTGAGCGCGGCGTCACGCGGCCTGGAACTCGGTCCTGCGCGTAAGCCTCGGCGCCGGCGGCGCGGGCGGCGTCGAGCGCGCCCTGGGCCTGGCTGATCTCGCGCGTCGGCGGCTCGGCGCAGGCGACCAGGACAGCCGCGCCGAGGAGCATGGCGGCCACGGATCGAGCGGTCGATCGGACGCGCGGCATCGGCCGAAAAGTATATATGGCAGGCGTCGCCGGCTGCGCGGATGCAGGAAGGGGAGCGCGGACGTGAAGGCGCTGGCGGCCGCCGATCGGCCTCGTGAGAAGCTCGTGCGCGTGGGCGCGGACGCGCTCGGCGACAACGAGCTGGTGGCCGTCGTGCTGGGCTCGGGCCAGCGCAACCGGGGCGCCCTCGATCTGGCCAACAGCCTGCTGGCGGCGGTCGGCGGGCTGCACCGCCTGACCCGGTCGTCGCGCGATGCCCTGTGCCGCGTGCCCGGTGTCGGCGAGGCGCAGGCGGCGCGGCTGCTGGCGGCCGTCGAGCTGGGACGCCGCACGCTGCTGCAGCCACCGGCCGAGCGGCCGCAGCTCCGCTCCGCCGCGGAGACGGCGTCATGCCTGCTGCCTCGCTTCAGCGCCCGGCCAGTCGAGCACTTCGGCCTGGTCCTGCTCGACGTCCGGCAGCCGCGTGATCCGGACGGCGCTGCTCTCGGTCGGCACCATCGACGCGACCACCGTCCACCCGCGCGAGGTCTTCCGCGAAGCGACGGTCGCGGGTGCGTCGAGCGTGGTTCTGTTCCATAATCATCCGTCTGGCGACCCGACGCCCGAGCCCCGACGACGTGCGCCTCACCGCGCGCCTCGTGCGCGCCGGGGAGGTGATGGGCATCGAGGTCATCGATCACCTGATCCTCGCCGACCATCGCTACTACAGTTTTCGCGAGTCGGGCGGGCTCGCCGCCCTCGACCCCGTGACCCGTGACCAAGATCCTCTATCTGGACTGCTTCTCCGGCGTCGCCGGGCGACATGCTGCTCGGCGCCTGCCTCGACGCCGGCGTCCCGCTGGACGCCGTGCGCGGCGCTCGGCAGCCTCGGCGCTCGACGACTACGACGGTGTCGGCCGAGCGGGTGCTGCGGTCCGGCATTTCCGCCACCCGCTGGCTGCTCGACGAGCGGGTCCCGGCCGGCGCGGTGCCGCCGCAGGAGGGCACGCGGCCCCACGCGGGAGCGCATGCCCACCCGCACCGCCACGTCGCCGGGATCGAGCGGCTGATCGCCCGTTCGGCGCTGGCGCCGGCGTCCCGCGATCGCGCCATCGCGCTGGTCCGGCGCCTGGCGAGCATCGAGGCGGACATCCACGCAGATGGCGATCGAGGACGTGCACCTGCACGAGGTCGGCGCGCTCGACTCGATCGTCGACATCGTCGGCGGCGTGTTCGCGCTCGAGTGGTTCGGCGCCGATCGGCATCGTCGCCTCGCCGTTGAACCTCGGCAGCGGCACCGTCCGCTGCGCGCACGGCACGTTGCCGGTGCCGGCGCCGGCGACCGCGCTGACGCAGGGCGTCCCGGTCTACCAGGACGGGCCGGCGGTCGGAGCTGACCGACGCCGACCGGCGCGCTCCTCGTCACCGGCTTCGCCGACGCGTTCGGGCCGCTGCCGCCGATGCGCGTCGAGGCCATCGGCTACGGCGCCGGCAGCCGCGATTTCGCCGATCGGCCGAACGTGCTGCGGATCATCGGTGCGGCGAGGCGGAGGCCGCCGCGGCGGCGCCGTCGCGCCATCGCGTCACGCTGATGACCGTCGAGATCGACGACATGAACCCGCAGATCTACGGCGTGCTGATCGACATGCCTGCTGGCCGCGGGCGCGCACGACGTCTACTACACGCCGGTGCAGATGAAGAAGAACCGGCCCGGCACCCTGGTGACGGTGATGGCCCCGCCGGAGCGCCGGACGGCGCTGTCGGCCATCGTGTTCCGCGAGACGACCACCCTCGGCGTGCGCTACCATGACGAGGAGCGCGACGTCCTGGACCGCGAGATCGTGACGGTCACGACGGCCTGGGGCCCCGTGCCGGTCAAGGTGGCGCGGCTGGGCGGCGTCGTCACCAACGCCGCCCCCGAGTTCGAGGCGTGCGTGGTCCTGGCCCGCGCCCGACGACGTGCCGGTCAGGACATCCAGGCGGCGGCGATGAAAGCCTGGCTCGATCGCGCCTGAGTCGTCCCCGTCCACCATCAGCATCGGTCCGGTTTCCCGTGGCGTCCTCTCCTTCTTCCTCACCACCGCGATCGACTACGTCAACAGCCAGCCCGCATCTGGGCACGGCGTACGAGAAGATCACCGCCGACGTCATCGCCCGCTACAAGCGGCTCGTGCGGCGATCGAGACGCATTTCCTGATGGGGCAACGACGAGCATTCGCAGAACGTCTACCGCAAGGCGCGCGAGCAGGGCCTCGATCCGCTGGCCTACTGCGACCAGATGGACCGCGATCTTCCGCGACGTCGTGGGGCCGGCTCGACATCTCGTTCGACGACTTCATCCGCACCACCGAGCCGCGCCATCGGCGTCGCCGTGCAGGCGATGGTCGCAGAAGATCCGCGCCAACGGCGACGTCTACGAGGGCCTCTACGAAGGCTGGTACTGCGTGTCGTGCGAGGCGTTCAAGCCGGAGAAGGATCTGGTCGACGGGCTGTGCCCGATCCATCGCGACGAAGCCGGCGTGGATCAGCGAGACGAACCACTTCTTCCGGCTGTCGGCGTATCGCGATCGCCTGCTCGCGCACTACGCGGCGCATCCGGAGTTCCTCGCAGCCGGACGTCGCGGCGCAACGAGATCCTGCGCCTGCTCGAGGCGGGCCTCGAGGACATCTCGATCAGCCGCGCCGGCCAGTCGTGGGGCATCCCGGTCCCGTTCGATCCGAAGAGCGTCGTCTACGTCTGGTTCGACGCGCTCATCAACTACGTCGCCGCGGTCGGCTACGGCGCCGATCGAGCGCAGCTCGCGAACGTGGTGGCCGGCCAGCCTGCACGTGGTCGGCAAGGACATCACGCGGTTCCACTGCCGTGGTCTGGCCGGCGATGCTGATGAGCGCCGGGCTGCCGCTGCCGCGGCAGGTGTTCGGCCACGGCTGGGTGCCACTTCAAGGGCGAGAAGATGAGCAAGTCGCTCGGCACCGTCGGTCGATCCGCTGGAGGCCGCCGATCGGCTCGGCGCCGATCCGCTGCGGCTGTATCTGGTCGAAGGAAGTCGTCTACGGCAGCGACGGCGACTTCTCGTGGGAGCGCTTCGAGGAGCGCTACAACGCCGACCTCGCGAACAACCTCGGCAACCTCGTGAGCCGCATCGACGCGATGGCGGAGCGCTATCGCCGGCGGGCGCGCTCGCGTCGACCGGCGAGCCGGGCCGCTGACCGCCGCGGCGGCCGAGACGCTGGCGGTGTATCGCGCGGCGATGGACGTCTACGCGCTGCACGACGGCGCCAGACGCCGATCTACCGGCTGCTCGGCGCGGCCAACGAGTGCATCGAGCAGACGCGGCCGTGGGCGCTGGCCAAGGATCCGAGGCCGTCCGGCCGGCTCGGCCAGGTGCTCTTCGACGTGGCCGAGACGGTGCGCATCGCGGGCGTGCTGCTGCTGCCGGTGATGCCCGCGTCGGCTCGTGAAATACTGCGGCGCGTGGGCGAGCCCGCCGACCCGGCGACCGCTGCGCCTCGATCGGGACGCGGCCTGGCGCATCGGGTGAACGGACACGTCGTGAAAGGGGAGGCCCTCTGGCCGCGGCTCGAAGCCGCGACGCGCCGGCACCGCCCGAACGAGAGCTATCGAGCGATTCTCCGATTCCAGCCGGCCGCTCCGGCGGCCGCGCCCCATCGAGACCCCGCTGCGCGACGCCCGCAACTGCGCCTGCGGCGGCTGCCAACTACCTGCGCGCTGGCGATGCGCATACGTTCGACTGATCCGATGAAGGTCGATCTGCGCGTCGCCAAGGTCCTCGCCGCCGAGCGCGTGCCGAAGTCGAGCAAGCTGCTGAAGCTGAGCGTCGACGTCGGGCACCGAGAGCGGACCATCGTCGCCGGTACTCGGCGAAGCCTACGAAGCCGGAAGCGCTCGTCGGCCGGACGATCGCGATCGTCGCCAACCTGGCGCCGCGCAAGCTGATGGGCATCGAGTCGAACGGCATGGTGCTCGCCGGCGGACCGGAAGGCGCCCGGCCGGAAGCTGGTCACGTTCGCGGATCCGCCGCCGCCTCCGGGGTCGCGGATTCGATGAGCCAGCCCGGCGTCGCCTGCCGGGTCGCCCTCCCGATCCGCCCAGGCCGGCCCGCTCCGGCCTGATCGACTCGCACTGCCACCTCGCGCGACGTTACGAGGCGGTCACGACGGCATCGTCGACGTCGCGCTGCGGCAGCGACGGCGGGCGTCACCGCGCTCTGCATCCTGGCCGCCGGCGAGGTCGCAGGAACTGCGGCGCGCGTCCGGCCTGCGCGAGGCGTGGCCGATCGCGCTTCGCGCCGTCGGCGTCCACCCGATGCAGCGCCGACACGCTACCGGCGCCGAGCCGCCAGGGGCGGTCCGGCGCCATCGAGCGCGCGCTCGAGGTCGCTCCCCGACGTCCGCGGCGATCGGCGAGATGGGGCTCGACTACCACTACGACTCACGCCACGCCGGCCTCGCAGCGAGCGTCTTCTCGGCCCAGGTCAGGCTGGCGCGCACGCGCCAGCTCGCCGTGCATCGCACACCCGGGAAGCCGACCAGGACACCATCCGGATCCTCAAGGATGCCGGCAAGGGCGAAGGTCCGCGGCGTGTTCCATTGCTTCACGGGCAACGTCGCGCTGGCGCGGCGGCGCTCGAGCTCGGCTTCACCTGTCGCTTTCGGGCATCGTGTCGTTCCCGAAGTCGGACGCCCTCGGCGCGGTCGCCGCGACCGTGCCCGGCCGACCGGCTGCTCATCGAAACCGACAGTCCTTACCTCGCGCCGGTGCCGCATCGCGGCAAGCGGAACGAGCCCGCCCTCGTCGTCCACGTGGCGCGGAGCGCTGTGCCGCGGCGCGGCGACGGCCCGCCGCGATCGTCGAGCGGACCAGCGGCGAACTTCGCAGCGCTCTTCGACAAGTAAGTGGCGAGAGCTGGTGGGCCGGAGCAGCGCCTACGCGCGTTGACACCTGCGCTGTGGTCAGATTGACGCGCGAGCGCGTGCACACAGTCACGGTCCCCTTTGGATTTAGCCCAGATCTTCGAGCCCGATGCGCGGACGACCTGGCGCGCGTCGACCAGGAGTTCTGCAGCACGTGCAGTCGCGCGTGCAGCTCATCCCCAAATCGGGAAATGCATTCAGACCAGCGGCGGCAAGCGCGATCCGCCCGGCGACGCTGCTGATGGCGGCGCGGCATGGCGGGCTATCAGGGCGACGGCGATCGCGCCGTGCTGTACGCCGCGGTGGTCGAGTTCATCCACACCGCGACGCTCGTCCACGACGACATCATCGACGACGCCGGACTGCGCCGCGGCCGCCTCGCCGTGCACTCGCGCTGGGGCAACGACATCACCGTGCTGCTCGGCGACTACCTCTACATCAAGTCGATGGCGCTGGCGCTGACGCAGGACTCGCTCGACATCGTCCGGCTGCTGTGCGACGTCACGCTGCGGATGATCGAGGGCGAGCTGTACCAGCTCACCAAGACCGGCGACGTCGACATCACCGAAGACGAGCACTTCGACATCATCCGCCGCAAGACGGCGTACCTGTTCGGCGGCTGCGCGCAGATCGGCGGCATGCTCGGCAACGTCGACGCCGGAGCAGCGAGCACGCGCTGCGCGAATACGGCTTCAACCTCGGCATCGCGTTCCAGGTCGTGGACGACCTGCTCGACTACACCGGCCGACGAGCGCGCGCTCGGCAAGCCGATCGGCGGCGATCTGCGCGAAGGCAAGGTGACGCTGCCGATCATCTACCTGCTCCAGCGCGGCGGCGACGACGCGCGACGCGTCATCCGGCATCGTCCGCGACCGCGACGGTGAGCCGCGAGCAGTGGCGCGAGCTCAAGCAGCACGCTGCGCGCGATCAGCACGTGCCGTCGCTCATGACGCGCCGGCGGCCGAGTCACGCGACGCGCGCCAGCAGCAGCCTCGCGCGCGTTCCCGGCCCAGCCGGAGCGCGACGCGCTGCTGGCGCTGCCGGACTACGTGCTCGCGCGACCGCTAGCAGCTCGCTCAGTCGCGCGTCAGGCGCGGCTGCACAGCTCGCCCTGACATGAGCCCGCTCAACGCGCCGCGACGCTGCGCGACATCCGGCACCACGAAGAGCGCCTACTACGTCCACGACGCGCCGGAGATCTCCGACGCAGAGTTCGATCGCGCTGCTGCACGAGCTGCGAGCGCCTGGAGGCCGAGCATCCCGGATCTCGTCACGCCTGATTCGCCGACGCAGCGCGTCGGCGGCAGCCGATCGAGGGCTTCGCCGACGCGTCGAGCACCTCGTGCCGATGCTCAGCCTCGACAACGCCTACAACGAGGACGGAGCTGCGCGCGTTCGACGAGCGCGTCCGCGAACGGCGCCGGGCTCGGCGACGCGGCCGCCGCTACGTCGCCGAGCTGAAGATCGACGGCCTGAGCATCGCGCTGACCTACGAGCGACGGCGCGCTGCGTGCGCGGCGCCACGCGCGGCGACGGCGTCGCGCGGCGAGGACGTCACGCCGAACGTCCGCACGATCCGCGCCATCCCGCTGTCGCTGCCGGCGGCGGCGCCGGGCCGCAGCATCGAGGTCGCGCGGCGAGGTGCTACCTGCCGCGCGCGTCGTTCGAGCGCATGAACCGCGAGCGCGAGGAGGCAGGCGGAGCCGCTCTTCGCCGAACCCCCGCAACGCCGCGGCGGGGACGATGCGCAACCTCGATCCGCCGCTCGTCGCGAAGCGCGGCCTCGGCGCGTTCGTGTATCAGCTGGTCGTACGCCGAGGCGGTCCGAGAGCCGCGCATGCCGGACGCACAGCGCGCGACGCTCGAGGCGTTGCGCGCGCTGGGGCTGCCGGTCGAGCCGCACTGGCGAGCGCTGCGAGGGCATCGACGCCGTGCGTCGACGTTCTGCCAGCGAGTGGGCCGACGGCCGGCACGGCCTCGACGTTCGACACCGACGGCGTCGTCATCAAGGTCGACGACCTCGCGCTGCGCGAGCAGGCTGGGGACGACGGCGAAGTTCCCGCGGTGGGCGACGGCGTTCAAGTTCCCCGCGCAGCAGGCGCACGACGACGCTGCTGAAGATCGAGCGTCAACGTCGGCCGGACCGGCGCCGTGACGCCGCTACGCCGATCCTCGAGCCGGTGCTTCCTCGCCGGCTCGACGATCTCCATGGCGACGCTGCACAACGCGCGAGGACGTCGCGCGCAAGGATCATCCGCGAGGGCGACTACGGTCCTGATCGAGAAGGCCGGCGACGTGATCCCGAAGGTCGGTCGCGCCCGATGCGTCGAGCCTGACGGCCGACGAGCTCGCAGCCGTGGGTGATGCCGACGACCTGCCCGGTCGTGCGGCAGCGACGCTGCGTCCGCGACGAAGAAGAGGTCGTCTGGCGCTGCGAGAACATCGTCATGTCCCGCGCGGCTGCGCCGCAGCCTCGAGCACTTCGCGTCGCGGACGGCGATGAACATCGAGGGGCTCGGCGAGTCGCTGGTCGACTCGGTCGTTGACGGGCGGTTCGTCCTGATCCGCGACGTCTACGCCCTGACCGGCGGACGCCCTGGCCGCGCCTCGAGCGGATGGGCAGGAAGTCCGCCGCCAACGCCATCAGCGAGATCGACAAGAGCCGCGAAGGCGGGCTCGGCGACGCGTGTCTACGCGCTCGGGATCCGCCACGTCGGCGAGAGGGGCGGCGCGTCGCGCCGGCGCCTTCGTCTCGATGACCGACCATCTGCCGTGGCGTCGCACGGAGCAGCTGCAGGCGGTGCCCGACGTCGGCCCCGTCGTCGCAGCATCGGTGCGGTGCCCAGCCCTGAGCCGCGCCCGCCAACCAGATCGCGTCGAGCGCCTCGGCGCCTGGCCGGGGTGGATCCTCACGCTGGTGGCGGAGGGGGCCCCAGGCCCGCTGTCCGGCCAGACGTGGGTCATCACCGGCACCCTCGACAGCATGACCCGCGACGACGCCCAGCGCCGCGCTGGAGCGGCTCGGCGCGAAGGTGTCCGGTCGGTCAGCAAGAAGACGACGGAGCTGCTGCGCCGGCCACGACGCCGGCAGCAAGCTGGAGCAAGCGCACGCCAGTCGGCGCGAGGTTGAGAGGCCGGAGTTCCGCGACCTGATTGGCGACATAACGTGCCAGCTGCCAGCCGCCCGCCCGTCCCCGTCATGCGCTCGAAACCGCGCATCCTGGTCATCGACGACGAAGCCGCCATCCGCGACTCGCTGCGGATGATCCTCGAATACGAAGGCTACGACGTGCGTGGCTGGCCGCCGACGGGCCCGGAAGGCGCTGGCGCTGCGCCGAGCGCGAGGCGCCGGATCTCGTGTTCCTCGACATCAAGATGCCGGGCATGGACGGCCTCGACGTGCTGCAGCGCATCAAGGCCCGAACGACGCGCTGCCGGTCGTCATCGATCTCGGGCCACGGGACCGTGAGCACCGCGGTCGAGGCGACCAAGCGCGGCGCCTTCGACTTCATCGAGAAGCCGCTGGCGAGCGAGCGCGTGCTCGTCACGATTCGCAACGCGCTCGACCAGACGCGGCTGCAGGACGAGAACCGTGACGCCTGAAGCGCGCCGTCGAAGTCGCGGCATCAGATGGTGGGCGAGAGCCCGGCGCTCCAGCGGGTCTGGGACGCCGATCAAGCGGCGCGGCGCCGACCAACGCGACGGTGCTGCATCCTCGGCGAGAGCGGCGTCGGCAAGGAGCTCGTCGCGCGCGCGATCCACCGCAACAGCCTGCGCAGCCGCGAGCGCGTTCGTGCAGGTGAACTGCGCGGCGATCCCCGAGGAGCTGATCGAGTCGGAGCTGTTCGGGCACGAGAAGGGCTCGTTCACCGGCGCGACCGAGAAGCAGATCGGCAAGTTCGAGCAGGCCGATCGCGGCACGATCTTCCTCGACGAAGTCGGCGACATGAGCGCCGAAGACGCAGGCCAAGGTGCTGCGCGTGCTGCAGGAGGGCGAGGTCGAGCGGCTCGGATCGGCGCGGACGATCAAGGTGGACGTCCGCGTCATCGCCGCGACCAACAAGAACCTCGAGGAGGAGATCGAGAAGGGCGAGCTTCCGGCGAGGATCTCTATTTCCGCCTGAGCGTGATCCCGATCCGCGTGCCGCCGCTGCGCGAGCGGCCGCGAGGACATCCCGCTGCTCGTGCAAGCATTTCACCGATGCTGTTCAGCCGCGAGAACAACTTGCGGCCGCAGCGCTTCACCCCGGCGGCGCTGGAAGCGCTGCAGCGCACCGCTGGAAGGGCAACATCCGCGAGCTGCGCAACACCGTCGAGCGGCTGCTGATCATGTCGCGCGGCGACGCCGTGAAGCGCAGCGACATCCGGCATCCTGACGCACCGGATCGCTCGCCGCCGCGGTCACGCCGGCTGCGCCGATACGCCAGCGGGCCGCGGACCTGCCGCGCGGCCGCACGCGCCGTCCGCCGTCGGAGTCAGCGCCGGCAGACCGCCGCCCAAGCCGGGTACCCTGCGCGAGTTCAAGGAAATCCCGGAGCGCGCCTTCCTGGTCGAGCAAGCTGCGCGAGTACGGCTGGAACATCTCGACGGACCGCGGAGGTCACTCGACACGCCGCGGCAGCAACCCTACAAGAAGCTCGAGGCAGCACCAGATCTGCGCAGGAAATGGACGGAGTACAGGCCGGCTGAGAAGGCGGCCAGGCTGCTAGAATGACGGCGGGCTGCAGGGGGAACAGGCGATCGCGGGACCGGCAAGGCTCCGAGGAAAGTCCGAACTCCGCAGGGCAGTGCGCCGGGTAACGCCCGGTCGGGGCGAACCTGAACGGACCAGTGGCACAGAAAATATACCGCCCGATGGAGTCCGGCAAAGGCCGAGCGAGGTAAGGAGGTGAAAAGGTGCGGTAAGAGCGCACCGCGCCGGTGGCAACACGGATGGCAGGCAAAACCCCGCACGGAGCAAGACCAAATAGGGAGGCGCGTTCGAGGACGGCCCGTCCGAAGCCTCCGGGTAGGTCGCTTGAGCCCGCGAGCAATGCCGGGCCTAGAGGAATGATCGCCGCCTGCCGAGCTCGCGCTGGCTGCTCACGCAAGCGCGACGGTGGGCGAAGGCGGACAGAATTCGGCTTACGGTCGCGCTGCGGCCCTCTTTCGCGTGCGTCGCGCCTTTCACTTCACCCGAACGTGCCGACACTGCATATGGCTCATTATCTCGTCACCGGCGGCGCCGGTTTCATCGGGTCCCACCTGACCGAAGCGCGCTCGTCCGCCGCGGCGAACGCGTTCGCGTCGTCGACAGCCTGATCACCGGGCACGAGCGCCAGAACCTCGCGCATCTGCCGGAGCGTCGAGTTCCTGCACGGCGACCTGCGCCGACCGGTCGACGTTGCGCGCACGGGCCGTGGCAGGCGTCGACTACGTGCTGCACCAGGCGGCGATCCCGTCGGTGCCGCGGTCGGTCGAGGATCCGGTCACCTCGAACCGCGCCAACATCGACGGCCTCGCTCAACCTGCTGGTGGCGGCGCGCGACGCCAAGGTGAAGCGCGTCGTCTACGCCGGGTCGTCGTCGGCCTACGGCAACACGCCGAGCGCTGCCGAAGCGTCGAGACATGCCGACCGGACGCCGCTCTCGCCCTACGCGCTGCAGAAGCTGGTGGCGGAGCAGTACCTGCCAGCTGTTCACCAGCGCTCTACGGCCTCGAGACGGTGACGATCCGCTACTTCAACGTGTTCGGCCCGCGGCAGGATCCCGTCGTCGCCCTACTCCGGCGTCATCTCGCTCTTCATCACGCGCGCTTCTGCGACGGCGCGGCGGCCGAAGATCTACGGCGACGGCGAGCACACGCGCGACTTCACCTACGTGGCCAACGTCGTGGACGCGGCGTGCTCGCGCGCGTGCGACGCCCCGAAGGCCAGCGGGCAGGTGATCAACGTCGCCACCGGCGGCCGCATCTCGCTGAACCAGTCCTGTTCAGGACGATGCGCGACGATCGTCGGCGCCACCGATCGAGCCGATCTACGCCGCGACCGCGTGCCGGCGACGTGAAGCGACTCGCAGGCCGACATCGCCAAGGCCAAGGCGCTCCTCGGCTACGCGCCGATCGTGACCGTTCGAGGACGGCCTCACGCCGCACTGTCGACTGGTATCGGACGTCGGCGCCCGGCCTGACCCCCGCCGACCGCTGCGCGACGTGCTCCGCGGACTACTTCGCGGGCGCGAGCTCGATCGTCGCCGGCTCCGACACGTTGAAGCCGTCGTTGGCAATCACGCGCACGCGGCGGGGCGCGCGGTCCGATCTGCTCGTCGGTCAGCGTCAGCTTGCTGACCGTGAGACCCGTGGCCACGGTCTCCCACGTGTCGTCCCTCGCCAGCCAGCTGCACGAGGTAGGTGAGCGGGTTGAGGTCGAGATCGAGGCCCAGCCAGATCAGCGTGCGACCCGCTTCTTGCCGGCGAAGAGCGTCGCGAACTCGCTGACCTTCAGGTCCTTCACGACCGGCGCGTGCTTCGAAATCGTCCGGCGACTCACTCACCTTGCCTTCCAGCACGAGCTCGAGCGCGATGCCGCGGCGCGATCGACGGGCACGACGATCTGCACGAGGCCCGTGCGATCCGCGCCGGGCGTCTGGTCAAGGTCGGAATTCTCGCGGACCCAGGCGTCGGGAACGTGCCGAGGACCTTGCCGCCGGCGTCTACGAAGCGGACGGCGGCCAGCTGGTTCTGCAGCGGACCCTGATCCACGGCACGGCCGACGTGATCGATGAAGGCGAAGGCCCCCGTGTGCTTCGTGAGATTCACGGTGGCCACGATGCTGACGAAGTCGCTGCTGGCGCCGTTCGAGCCCTGCCCGCGCTCCGCGCTCGATTCCGCCCCGGCACCGTTCGGTCGCCGCCAGGTGTCGGCGCGCCGACGGCGCGAAGTCGTTCGGCGAGAACCCGTTCTCCGCGTCGAAGCGCTGGAACACGCCGATGTAGTTGTGGGCGCTGTACCACTGCGGCTGGTTGCAGTAGGTCATGATGTCGAAGGCGAAGGGCGAGATGACGGCCATCGGGATGCCGTTCGCTGCGTCGCCCCGGTCGAGCCCGACGAAGGTCTCCAGGTTGTCTGAGATCTGGCCGTTCGGGTTCGCGAAGTCGCCGTCGTCGCTCGAATTGCCGTTGCAGAAGCCCGGATGCTTGCGGCCGAACGTGGGACCAGCTCGTGGCCGCCGTACCAGTCGCCCCACGACCCGTCGGTATCGCCCGAGACGTTGCTTGGCTTGGGGTCCGAGCTGAAGGTTCGCCGTAGTCGCCCGTCGGCGCGGACGCGACGACGCTGGTATCGGGCTGTCGGGCACGCCCGACGAGCAACCGCGCATGAAGCCGCCCGTGTTGATCACGAGCGCCATGTACTTGGTGTGCGGGTCCCGTGCCGGCCGCGAGCTCCGTCTGCGCGAATGCTCGCGAGCTGCGCGTTCGCCTGGTCGCACGTGAACGGAAACCTGTTCGCCGCAGCGACCGAGGACGTTGGTGAAGGTGAACTGCGCTGCGGGAAACGCCCGCTGCGATCCAGCGACTGGAACAGCGTGAAGTCCAGCGGCCGCACGCTGTGGTTGATCGTGCCCGGTGCCGACCGCTGTACGTCGAGGCCGACGACGCGCATCTGCAGAGGTGGGTGTCAGGTGGAACGTCTGGAAGTTCGCGATGCCGGTCCCGATGATGTTGTGGCAGCCGTCGCAGGGAATCGACACCGGGCTGTTCGGGCTGCCGTCCACGTCGAGCGTCACCTCGAAGTGCGCCTTGCCCTGGCCGTGATCCAGTCGGCCGGCAGCTGGAAGTTCAGGCTCTCGAGTGAGCTTGAGCCGCCTGGCCTTCAGGTCGGAGGACGTGGTCGACCGTCGATGGCATTCGACGACTTGACGCTGCCGGAGATCGGCTGGCCGATGTCGCCCTGGCTGTTCGCCGGCCGGTACGCGACGAGCGTCCCGCGCACGCCGGTGATCTTCGGCGTTCCCCCGCTGACCCGCAGGTAGACGCGCACGAACGTCGGCTTGTCGGCGACGAGCGGCACGCTGGGCGGGATGTTCTGGAGCGACCTGCGTGGCCTCGAGGCCCAGCATGTGGAACCGCTCGTCGGTCGCGATGGGCGTGAAGGTGATGCTGGTGGAGGTCTGCGCCGGTGCCGCGGCAGTCCTTGACCGCAATGGTCAGCGTGCTCGTGCCGGGCACGAGCAGGCCGTTCATCGCCGTCGGGCCGAACGCGCCGCTGAATCCCGGGAACGTCGCGGTCTTCGTTCCGCCAGGGCCGCTGTCGGTCACCGTCGCGACGGCGAAGGGATCTCCGCTCGTGACGAGGAAGGCGAGCAGTGAACTGGTTGAACTGCACCGTCGTTCCGCTGGCCGGCTGGAAGAGGACGCACCGTCGGCGGCTGCGGTGACGTGCAGGGAGGCGGCGGACTCCGCCGTGTCGTACTCGACGTCGTCGACCGCGAGGCCGTTCGTGAAGGTCGGCGCCCCGCCGCTCTCGATGCCGATGGTGACCCGCACGATCGTCGCGGTGGTCGTCGTGATGGCGAGCGGCGTCTGGATCGGCGTCGACGTCGCGTTGGGCCCGAGCGTGACCGAGGCTTGCGCCACCTGCGTGCCGTCTGCGGCGAAACCGCGCATGACCACCGTGGCGGACTGACCGAGCGGCGCCGTCGAAGCCGGTGAACGACGCTCGACGTGCGCCTGGGCCCTGCGTGAACGTCATCTCGATCGGCGACGTGCAGAACTCGACCGCGAAGCACGTCTCGATGCCGTTCGTGCCCGAGTGCGACGAAGTTGGGACTGACCGGGCCCTTGGTGGTAGTCGATACGCCGAGGCCCTGGAAGATCACGCCCCGGTCGGTAGAAGTTGAGGGACCGGGACGGCGCGCGCCGTTCGGTGACATCTCTTCGAAGGTGATGAGTTCGGCCGCCGCAGGGCGGCTGGCGAGACGGCACAAGGCGAGCAGGCAGAGGGGTCCCGTCGGTTCGTGGACGCATGTCGTTCTCTCGGCCCCAGGGACGGGGCGTGTTTCCCAAACTGCCGTGGGCGCCTGCGAACTGGATGAAACCGGCTGTCGGAGGCCCTACGAGGCAACGACCGCCGCGACCGAAGCGCACGGGCTGGACACCCCCGAGCCTCGCGGGCTGCGTCCACATCTGTGCGGATTCCGCCTTCGCCAGCGTTTCTCGAACTCTGACAGCCGGCAAAAGCCACCGGAGGTGATCGAGGTTCGCCGGGCAGTCGGAGTCCACCGCGCGACCACAGGAGCGATCAGCCATGGCGAAAGACCGCCAGACAAAGGCCTGACGAGTGGAAGCCGCTGCAGACGGCCCGACGCCGCCAAGGCGAGAACCCTCGTCTACATCCACGGTATCGGCAACAAGCCTGAGGAACGCCCGATGCCAGTGATCGCGCTCGCTGGGTTTTGCCGGGGCGAACGCAGCCGCATGGTACTGGTGTCAGGCGGATCGGCATATCCCTGGAAGCGGCCACGTGCGCCCAGGCGGACGCCATCGGCGCACCCGCTGCGGAGCCGCCGGATCTGGTGCCCGGGCGATCGAACGGGCTGCCGCGACCGGAAGCCCAGCTCACCGCGGTCGTCGACGAGCTGACGGTCGCTGAACGAGCGCGCCGCCCTCAAGCGGCTGCCGTGATGGATGCGCCGGTATGGCAGCCGCGGCGCGCGAACTGGGCATCGAACCCTTCGCGCATTGGGCTTTGAAGACTTCAACTTCTTCGACCCGTTGACGCGTCTCGTCACCAGCCTGTTCCTGAAGGACGTCAACGATTTCTTCTCTTCAGCAAGGTCCGCTGGGAGCATGAAGGATCACCTGCGCGAGCGGTTGACCGCAGGCAATGGCCCGTTCGTCGTCGTCGCCTGCAGCCCTGGCAGTGATCGCGTATTCGCTGCCGCTGGAGCCAGGCCGTCTGAACTCCCGCAACTGGTCACCCTCGGCTCGCCGCTCGGACCCGGCGAGGAGCAATACGAATTGAACGAAGTACAA
>ERZ1370068.2500-contig-1647_pt1 | contig 38600 bp, 54 predicted proteins | sample MGYA00561227_ERZ1370068 | MGnify/ENA primary metagenome ERZ1370068 (study PRJEB38410, sample SAMEA6850437) | metagenome | study: Metagenomic assessment of the ecological functions of the soil: analysis of the soil microbiota associated with the...
TATGACCGTTCGAATGGTGAGAAACGTTCATTGGGCTATTCGATCCTCTGTCCAATGATTCTCGCTCGACACTACTGGCTTCTCGCGGTTGGAGCGGAGGGCGACGAAGCAGTTTTGCAGTTTCAAGAGAGTCGGCAACGCCAGGATATATTGCTGGAAACTTTCGACCAGGAACTTGAAGATAATTCTCGGCTTGTATCAGTAGGCAAGTCCGGGGTTGATGTAAAAGTTCGAAATCAAGCTCACATCGGATCAAAGAGGTCGGAGACACCCACACTTGACCGCCGCCATCTCGGTCGCTTCCGTGGCTCGCACTATCTCAGTCGAGAACACTACAACCGAACAAATTACTATCAAAGAAACGTTGGTGAGTGGCGATCTCCACATGCACACTGTTCACAGCGACGGCGATTGGACTGTTTCGAGTCTAATGGACGCTGCGGTAGCAGCTGAGCTGGATTTCATGCAATCACCGATCACAATACTTATAGCCACCATTTGGAGATCGATCAGCAGAAAACGACGCGACGGATTCCACTAGTCATTCGTGGAGAAGAGATAACGACTTACGGCGGACATGCAAATTCATGGGGATTACCCTCTGGTACTCTGATCGATTTTCGTGTCACTCCAGGTGATGCGGCTGCAATGAAGCGTGTTGTCGATCAAGTCCATCGTCGGCACGCCTTAATTTCTGATCAATCACCCATTTGCTCTGTGTGCAGGTTGTAGCTGGTCGTATGGACAAGAGGCAAAAGGTTTCCGATGCGATCGAAGTGTGGAACGGAACCTGGGACGCCTCAGATGAATCAGCGTTAAAGATGTGGGATCGTTTTGCTGCAAACTGGTCGACACATCATCGCAATCGCTCAAGCGATTCTCATCGTCCTACAAATGCTATCGGGCAAGCGACAAACTCATGTTGAGATTCCCGCTCTGCTTTCCGAAGAAAATGTCCTTGCTTCGATAAACAGCCGGTCGCGTTTACTTGACGGCGAAACCGAAGAGTCCTTCCCTCGTATTCGAAGCCCACCGATGCGGCGACCGTGTTTGGAAGGAAACGGGCGACACGATCGGTCTATTAAAAGTCTCGAGAAATTGTGTTTTTAGATTTCAGGCAAACGATTTACCTGGGTCATCCACTATTTCACTGATTTCAGATGGGCAAATAGTTGACTCAACGTCTACCAATCAACAAGGTCTATCAAAACTTTTTGAGGTTAGAGCGGACCGAGGATTATATTTTCGCATCGAGATTCGCAATGAAGGCGGAACGATGTTGGCGCTAACAAATCCAATCTATGTGGCAGCTTCGTCCAAGTTTTCGCACTAGTCTCATCGTCACTCACGTTCCTCTTGGTGGGAGTCATCTTCCTGTCAGCGCGCGTGGTGCGCTGTGATGAGCCAGCGCTAAGGCAACTCGCTGCGAAAGAGATCAGCACTTCGCGAGGCCTCAGAAGTAGCGCTGGAGATCACTGCACGATCGGTGGATGCCTCGTGGGCAATTAAAGGAGCTGAAGCAGCCGCCGCGTTGATCGAGGTCGATGGAGTCTACAACCAGGACATCCTACTGTTTGCTGGAAGCAATCCTTTTGTCTATCGCGTGTCGCTGGGGAAGCTGTCGGTGGGAAAACACGAGATCGTAGCAAAGCTGAACTCGATCCGTTCTGCACCAAATGCCAAACAGGTTTTGATCCTGTCCGTGCGGCCTGTAGTGACTCAGCACACCGCGCAGGTGTCACCCGACGATTGGCTGGCAATCACTAACTCGCCGGTCTCATCAAAGACCAAACTCGATCGATCACTTTTCTCTGATATTCCGATTGTTATGTATTACGAGGTGTTTCATCCGAACAAAGAAGATGTAATCGTTCGTTACACGACAATATTTACCAACGAAGATGGTGGCACACCCTCCGCTGCATTAATGGCTCGTTGGGGACGAGCTTCTGACATTGAGTGGGTCTACGAATTTCGCGCTCGCAATGGAGAAATAGTTGAGGAGAACTATCAAGCAGTCTCCCACGAAACGAAACCCTTCAAAGGTAGACGGATAAATGGAGATCATGCGGTCCTCGGAGTAGCTTCTGACAATAACAATTTTTCCGATGAACTCGAGTCACCAATAAGGTTCGCACTTCTTCCAGTACGGGCCAATTCGGATCATGCCACGCGCGAGACAATCATGGATCTCAACCCATGGTCCTATCGGATCGTGACTGAAGAACTAGTGCGAGAGGGAAAGATCAAAACAACTCCTTCTGACTCCAATACCATCGCTGATCCACGCGAATACGTCTACGTCGATCTTCACGCCAGGCAGAGCAAATACCGCCATCAACTTAGAACTGATGGGACCAAACCATGAGGTTGTGGCGAAGTCAGATCTTGGTGAACCAAAACTACGAATTGAACGAAGTGGAAATTTTCGTACTGCAATCAGAATGAATTCGAAGCTCCGACTGATTGACTCAATAAAGGTCCACTGCTTTTCGTCCTCAGGTGGCAGGTGTACCGACGTTGAGAATATTGCGTGTTTCAACTTTGAGTCGCGACTTTCAGCCACTAACCTTGCGAATCAGGTCAACGGCGAAGAAGAACTTGAATCCGGATGAGAGTTTAGTGGTTGCGATCGATCAAAAGACAAAGTGACAAAGACGGCCATCAATTGCTGGTGGTTATCCTAAGTTGACAGTACCCATCGTAGTCTCAACCGCAGTTTCAGTAGTTTGTAAATAATAAGCGGTTTGGAGACCCCTGCCCTGGGTTACGGACTACACCGACGGTCGAAATGCCAACGAGGGCTGAGCGGACCGTCGCGGGCGACGCTGACCGATTGCTCTGCAGGTATTGCGCTACGACGCCGGCCACGTGCGGTGCTGCCATTGACGTGCCTGTCGCCGTCGCGATCATGAGATCGTCGCCGATCCAAGCCGACGGAATGCTGACGCCGGGTGCAAAAGATCCAGCGTCGACCCATAGTTAGAGAACTCTGCTCGAGAATCGGACTGGTCCGTCGCGCCGACCGTTATCGCTTCGGAGAGGCCGGCGGGAGAATAATTTCCCGCGTCCTCGTTCCCATTTCCGGCCGCTACTACGTAGGTCACGCCCGCTCTGATTGAATTCCTGACTGCCGCTTCGACAGCTCTGTTCTCACTTCCACCGAGACTCATGTTGGCTAGCGCCGGAATGCCCTGTTGGGCCGGCCGCGCGTGATGCCAGGTCACGTAGTTGACTCCGTCGATGACGTCCGACCACGTGCCGGTGCCCTGACAGTTGAGCACGCGCACACCAAGCAAGCGTGCCCTCTTAGCCACGCCGAAGGTTTGACCGCCGATGGTGCCGGCCACGTGCGAGCCGTGCCCGTTGCAGTCGACGCCGTTACCCTCAGGTTCAAAGTCGTAAATCGCGGAGGCACGCCCTTGGAATTCCCAGTGTGTGGTGAGAATACCGGTATCAATAACATAGGCGTTCACGCCCTCACCGTCGTTGACATACGCATAGCTCCTGTCAAGCGGCAGAGTAGTGTTGATTAATGCGGTCGAGCCCCCACGAAGCGCGGGGCTGCGGGTTCTCGAAGGCACCCGGGTCAATGGTCATTTGAATCGGCTCCGCATCCGGCGTCCCCACTGCGATGGCGCCATCCTCTACAATGAACGCGACCTGCGAGTCCTCGCTCATCGCTATCGCTTCCGCCTCAGTAGCGTGCAGGCGAAAGCCCTTGAGCGCTGCGCTCCAGGTGAGAGAGAAAGTGCCACCGTAAGTGGACGTCAGATTCGTCGCTGTTGCAACCACTTGGGGATCGGGAGGTATTGGCACTGCAACAAAGGACATCGAACTCGAATTGGAAGCGACCGCGGAAGTGGCTGAAGCCTGGGTGCTATCTGGAGGTGCCGCTTTGGTGGTGGGGCCGGAGCAGCGACGGGTCTCAAGTTGGTGGTCGCCAGCACAACAATATAACGGTTGGGTATAGGATTGGCGACCGTATAAAACTTGCTGGCCGTAGCCAGAGTTTGGCTTTTGATTGTCGGAGGAGCAGAGGGCACCACGTATAAAAAACAACGGCGAGCAGCAGAGCTAACGTCTTCCTCATTTGAATTTTCTCCCAAGTACAGGACGGAACCGTGAGGGTCGGGCCATGAATTAGTTGCGCATCTTAACACACAGAATCGCAAAAGAGATTTACTTCCATGCACGCCCTCGGCTGGTGCCGCGACTGTTTCAAGAATTCCGAAAATGCCACGGTGAAAGAGCGCGGAGTGTGCTGAGAATGTGCGGAGGACGTGCGACCGACGATACTTGCGTTGATACGAATCGAGTGTGGGCAACCATCGCAGCCCATGGGCGCGCGACCGATGTTCACTTCAAGGCAGGAAAGTAGCAGCTGAACAGAGTATCCACAGAAGAAGTACTGAACAAGGCATACCGCCTCGCCTACTTTCTCCATCAGGACAAAGCTACGGCGACCCGATCGTCGCTGATGCCACGCTCAAGCTGAATGTTGCGATGGCAGTTCAGAGCAAGCGGCTCTACTACATCCCAGTGGGGAGGTTTTCGCGTGGAGAGTCGCGCCGGACTGACGGCATTCGCAACAAAACCCTGTTCAGCGATCTTCATTTGCTCCAGCGCCTCATCTATGGCGAATCCGAACCTTATGAACACCAGAAGGAGCAGGTGGCCATGGCTGGACGGCCAGGCGGTTGCGCTCACTGTGTTCCAGCAAGTGAGGAAGACCTCCTCGTTTACTTCATCAAGCACCTCGTGAGAATTACGACAAAGCGGAACGCCTTCTACGTCACCCTTGGCGTCAGCCGCCTCCTCCACAGCTACAGCACTCTTGAAACTATGGAAATCTATAACGCAGTGATTGGTGAGCCTGAGCGAGTCAAGGACGACTATTACTACCGCTCGCGTAAGGCCGTCTTGATGCATGAGATGTTTCAGCGCTTTGGTGAGTTGATCCGAGCCTGTCGCCAACAGCGGGGTGAAGAGAGATTCGAGACTCAGCAAGGCTCAAACGAACAACGGTCGCTCGTAAGAGAGTGCCTCCGCCTGTTCACCCCTGGGACACGCAATGCCCGGTGCCGCGTGACTTCGATCCTCTCAAGTCGGTAATTGCCTCGCTGACATCGAGGAGTATCGCCGACGAAAACGAAGTCGAAGTCAACCGCATCCACGCCATCTTGCACCCGGATTGCTTTGAGAGATTAATCGCGGCTTTCGACTACCTACCGCCGGAGGAGCGAATGGAGTTGCCGCGGTTCTTCTCAAACCAGACGAATGATCAGTCTCCGCCCGGGCAGCGTAGCGCGCCTACTGAGTTGAGCACCGAAGAACTTGCCGAGATTAACCACATGCTTGACGAACAAGCGGGCGCCGCCGCCGTTCGTCACCAACCGGCGTCATACGCATCATGGTCGATGGGATAGAACGGGGCACGTTGAATCCTGCCGAACGGTCGAGCATTAGCTTTAGCGTCGAAGAGGACGCAGAGATCATCGAAGTGAAGACCACGGACCCACGCGGCGATCTCCTACTCGCGACGCACTTGCTCACATCCTTAACGAAGGACGCACACGACGCGGCAATTGTCTCTTCAATCCGGTTGGAAGGCGGCCAGGAGTTGTCACTCAGTATTACGAGAACACCGATCGATGTGAATGATGGAAGTGACCTCTCTGGTCATGTTCGGCTATCGGGAGACAAACCTGCGGAGAGCTGTGCGTTTGTGGTGGCAACGGCTCCAGCTTCGCCTCAGTCCGGAGCAACGCCCTGGCAGTGTGTGGGTTGGCTCAAGAATACCAGTGCGGCTCATCCTCGCCGGTCAGCGTGGCAGTTATTTGCCTGACGAGCTATCTCGGATATGTGAGCACTAACGTCGCGCCAAACAAGTGGACCAGCGCACACCGGCAGCGTACGAGACGACTCCGGTTATTCAAAATGGTTCGATCCCTGGTAGTCCCGGCGGTAAAGCTTATCGATCCGCCAAACATAGAGCCACCGACTCGGGTGAACGACGGCAGTCAACGTACCAGGACAAAGCCGCCGCGAAAGCCACAGGGACCGGGACTGGACCAGTCCACATCTCAATCGGCGCGACGAGCTAAGAGTGACAGATCAACCGCGGCTAAGGCACCTGCTTCACCCGGCGCAGACGCTCCGGCAAAGACGCGCGATGAAGACGTTGCCGATGTAACGCGCAGCGGCAATGTAGTCGCCGATCTGAGACTCAAGGAAGTAAAAAAGGTCTACATAGAAATGCGCGGTGATGCGGCGTTCAATCAACTACGCAGCAACCTTGTTAACAGCCTGGGTTCGAGTGGTGTGGTTACCATAGCAACCGATGCGGAAGAGGCAGATGCGGCTCTTAAGATCGTGATGTCGCAAACCAGCGCTGGCGGGCTGCAGATCGAATCCGCACTACTAGTCAACGCGCGCGGAACAGTGCTTTGGCCGAAGGCGGGTCGAAGCGCGCGCCGTTATTCCGGCGAGACCGCTAAGGTTCTGTCAGAGATAGTCAAAGATTTGCTGTCCGAGATCCGGCTGGCGCGCGCCGGACATTAGCATCATCCGAGCGCTACTTCGGCTCGCCTTGCAGCACAAATCCCGCCCAGTAGTAGGGCGCCTGCCAGCGCCCCTCACGCCAGATTGCGATTTGCGCCGCCCTAAGCGCCGCTGCAGTAGTGGGTCGTTTCGGTCCCAGCAGCCCCGATAAAAATCCGTCATTAACCGGGCAGTGGCTTGGTCCTGAACGTCCCAAAGACTCACCAGCACGCGCTTTGAGCCGGCGTACATGAAGCCACGCGTCATCCCGTAGAGGCCCTCGCCCTTCACTTCCTTGCCGAGGCCGGTGCGGCAGCCGCTCAGCACCACCAACTCGGCCCCCAACCTCAGGTTGAAGATCTCATGCGAACGCAAGAAGCCCTCCTGCGGCCTGCCTTGCCGGTCTAACATCGAAAGCGCGATCCCGGAAAGCTCCGGGTGCATACTGTCAAGAAAGCTATGGGTGGCAAAATGGATGATGCGATACTTGCTCAAGTCTTCACTCATCGCCGCCGTACGATTAGCTTCAAAGCCGAGCGCAGCCTTTCGGCCTGTTGCAGGGGCGAGGGCAAGGATCGCCTCTGCCTCTTGTCGCGTATATGGAAGTCGCGGTAAAGCCTGAACCTCGTCCGAAGACTTACCTGGCCCCTCCAATTCCGACGCTGCGATCTTCTCTTCGGCACCCGCTGCTGGCGCTCGGTGGTGACCGCCGCCCACATTGCGGCTCAAGACTCCAGTCATCCTCTCATCAGTCTTGTCGAACACGGGATCTGCAAAGACAGCCACGACTTTCTCAGCCGGCGCGCGCCCTGGAGACTCTCGCCTGAGCACTGCGAGTGTTGAGGCCGACGGAATGCTCGTCACTTCGTGATGGACCATGAGCGGCACGAACGGCACTTGGCCGCGCGCGTTCTGGTGGACTCGCTGTACGACGCCTGGCCAGGGACCGCAAGCGCAGCGAACGGCAGATACTCTAATGCGCCATCTGGAACGACGAGCAGGCGCTTTTGCCCCAACTGTGCCGCGACTGGCCCAAGCAGCATATTGCTCAAAGCCGTGGCCGCATTCGGATACTCGGCGTCGGCCTGCCGGACACGCTCGCGCTTCTCATCTGCAGTCTCAAACTTCACGAACCGGTTGCGTGCGGTCAAGAGTTCATAGCAGCGCCGGGCCGCCGCCTCGATCGTGGCACGCGGCGGCAGTTCGTAGCTTGAAAAGGAAGTGGCTGTCACCGCCCAGAGATAACTTCGCTCTTCGCCGAGCGAGTATTCCAGCAGTAACGTCGCGTCATCCGTGACTGCGGTTTGGATCTCCGCTAGACCAAGAGGCGTGGGCTGTGTCAGCGCTGCGTAGCGCGGGCTACGTGCTTTCAAATCCGCTTCGATAGCGAGAAGCTGCGTCAACAGTTCCTCGATCTTGCGCCGCACCGCAGCCGCCGATTCCGCCGTGTGCTGACCGCCTAATAACCGTATTTGTCGTTCCGGCTTCGGCGTTGAGCATCTGCTGCAAAGAGCGCTCACGCGCAAGCAGACCGGGATCAACGCCCTGACGTATGTCGGCGCTCGCTTCGGTCAACAGGTCGATTAGACTCCGTGCACGCGCTTGCTCATAAGTCTGCAACGCGGCGACATCAAACCTGGCTGTTGGCTGACGTCGATGAAGCCGCATCAAAAGATCAATGTGCAGCTTGTATAAGTCTTGTACCGAAGCAAAGTAAGAGGCGCGCAAATCTCGGCTGGCGACCTTGGTGCGTAGTGTGTTGATGATGTTGAGCGCTGCCTCGGTTCGTTGGCTCGCCCGCAGAAGATCATCGAGTTTGGATTCTGCGCGGGCCATTCCGTACAGGGCCGCGACTTCGCCATTGCGATCACCCACAGCACGCCAGATGGGTAGAGCCTTCTCGTAGTACTCAAGCGCTTTCTGCGATTCGCCCGACAAGTTGAAAGCGCGTCCAAGCTGGTTGAGCGTTATCGCCTCACCCTGGCGATCACTCACGACAACCTCAACTGGAAGCGCACGCTCCAGGTGTTCGACGGCCTTGCGATGATCTCGCGAACTGTAGGTTGTTCCGATTTGTGTGAGTACTCCAGCTTCTATCCTGCGGTCGCCAATCTCTCGCGCAAGCGCCAGCGCCTGGTCCAGGTGTCCGAGCGCTTTCTCCGGATCGTCCAGAAGGTTGTAAACGTTTCCCATGTTTTCGAGCGTTATGGCCTCGACTCGGCGATCACCTATCGCGCGCACGAGCGGGAGCACCTGCTGAAAGTAATAAAACGCTTTCTGCGGTTCACCCAAAAGGTTGTAGACCGTTCCCATGTTGTTGAGGACCGTCGCTTCGTTACGGCGATCACCGACGGTGCGCCACAAAGGAGCGCTTGCGCGAACTGGATCGAGGGCCTGTTGCGGCTCACCCAATTGTCTGTAAACCGTGCCGATCATTGTGAACGTGCCTGCTTCGCCGCTTTGATCCCCAACTGCGCGCATAACCGGAAGCGCGAGGAGGCAAGATTCGAGCGACTTCTGCGGCTCGCCCAGCGCATAGGTAACCCTGGCATTGATCAGTAGCGTGATGGCTTCTAAATGACGATCTCCAATGGCGCGCCAGACGGTGAGCGCCTGGTCCAGGTACTCGAGCGCCTTTTGTTGCTCGGCAAGAAGGTTGTAGACCGTGCCGATGTTGGTGAGCGTCATGGCTTCTCCACGCTGATCACCCGCTGCCCGCATCAGACGCAACGCGTCGGCATATTGTTCGATCGCCTTACGCCGCGACTCCGCCGTTCTTTCGCCTTGTAGTTGTGCACCCGCGAAGTACGAACGCTCCGCTGCGATTTGTGTGCGGTCTGCCTCGGTCGCAGCTCTCAGATCCTCGATCCGCACCTCGTATCGTCCAGCCGATGCACCTTTCTGCAGCGAGCGCACATTGAACAGGTAGTCGCCGCTGACTTCCGCTAACAACGAAACTACTTCCATGCCTCGTGTGCCGCTCAGGTTGTTATCAACTTCGAGGAGTGGTCTTCCATCCGATCCTAACAACGCCAGGACCACATCGATGCCCTTCTGGTCCACCACAATGCCGCGCGTACTGGCCGGCACTTAGTGATACCTGATACGTGTGCTGTTCGCCCCCTCTCATTTTCGCGCACGACTGGCTGTCCAACGACGAGGGTGTAAGCGCTCGTCTGCTCCTGAGGCCGGACACGCGAGACCTCACTTTTCCAGTGAGTTTGCGGCATTCACCGTCGCACTCAGCAGGAGGAGCCAAGTCACGGCTACGAATCGCACAGCCCAACTCGAACCGAATGATCTATAAAACTGGATTATTTCCATCATATGGGAATGCGAGATTCTATTACGGTAGGTGGGGTGTAAATCATCACCCGCGGCTCCGTATTGAAGTCGCGGGTGATGCCAGTTGCCTGGGCGTCTACGAGGAGTGCAAGTAGATCGAGCGGATTCGGCGGCGTCTAACTTTTTGTTACCGTCGGGACTGACGGCCGACCCGGTGTAACCCTTATAGCTAAGGAACCTCTTGCAACATTCGCGCATTCTAGTGGCGATGAAGTCAGTACGGAAACGCGGTAGCGTCGGGTCTGCTTGAAATTGTTGGACGTCATTCTTAGAGCGACCCGACGCTACTGCGTTTCGGTACTGACTTCACCGCCACTAAGTTGACTTTTGCAAGAGGCTCTAAGGTGAATTATTCACCAACGACTACGCCTCCTCCTTTTTAGTTCCTTTGGCCAAGGGTTATGGCGCGCCCATCGCTCCGCCTCAGTGAGCGGCGGGAAGCAGATGCCACCAGCGCCGCAGGGGAACCATGGTGAGCTACAACTCAGCGTGACCGGTGCGCAGGAACCGGCGGCGGCCGCAGCCGAGACAGTGGATTTGGCCCGCGACTCGATGGGGTTGATCTCAGCGACTACACATGGCTGAGGCAAAGGCGCGGGTGAGATCACTGTCCCGCCATCATCGCCTCCCACGGTTGTTGCAGCTGCTGTGGATTTCGCGGCGGCCGTCAAACCAGCACCGCTGCCCGTATCGTACACTCTCTTTAACCCGTCGGATACGCGCGTGAGAATGAATCTCGGCCAGACCTTCAGATCTGAGTCCATCGTACTGGCGTATATTGTCATCTTCCCAGTTGAAGCCTTGAACTGGGATAGGCCCACCTCGAGGTTCCAGGCCTCAGTAGCCGCCGCCAGAGTAGGTGACAGTGATCGGGTTACTGCTCTTTAGAGAAAGCCCGGTCATTGTCGAGCTGCGTGCTGCCGCCTGGCCCTGAGATAGTTTGGTGCCGCTGGATGATCGTGTCGATATCGCTCCCTGCCGACAGAGGCACGCCTTCGAGTTGCCACGAGCTGGTTGAATGGTTGGGAACCTGGTCCGAAGAAGTTCGCGGGTATCGGAGAGCCCCCGAAGTCGTGGAAAGTTTCGCCGTTGCCAGGGGTCTCGAATTCGTCGTTTCCCGCCACGATTGGAAACCCGGACTGCGCCGCCCTGCTCTTTCCCGTCGTGACGAACAAGCCAACGAGCAGCGCCGCTCCAATGAGGAACGCCATGCCGAGCATGACCGGTTTTGTGTAAAGCCTCCGTGTGATCTCTTTCATCGATCTTTTTCCTCCTCACGAAATACTTTGTCCGAACTCAACGGAGCAGCTTGGCTTCGAATCATGAATCCGTTGCGAGCCACGCTTGCGTTCACCTCCGTGTCTTTCGGCGTTGCGGATTTGAACACGCCTTCAAGTCTTTTACTTGTTCGTTCTTGCTGAAGATACTTGTTCGTTCTTGCGGAAGTTGCACTGGTGTTTCGCATACGCGCTTCCGACCTCGCGCATCACGCTTCCAAAATTGCCACGCCGGTTTCTCCTACTGAAGGTCATACTATTTCTGCACTCAGACAGATGATCGGATCGCGGCAATGCCCCGACCTCAGCCGCTGGATTAAATACGGACCTAACACACGAACAAGTGTGGGCCAGTAATCCGATGCTCGCGGACGAGTCTCTACTGGTGTGCGTTTACTCTCAAAACTCCCGCCCAGACACGACTACCTTAAGGCACTCCCTGTTAGAGTGTTTGACTCACAACGGTTAACCGGATGAACGATGCCCGGTAAATGCGTCGCGGTTCATACGCGGATCAATTAACTATGCAGATGCGTGCGAAAGCATCGGATAAAGTTTCGTTACTCGGACAAGCGCGCAGACGCTTCCTGGGTCTTTCACCCACTGAGGCGAGCTTCGCGAGACGCGGCTTCCTCGTAGGCGAAGAGAAGGCTCGCTTACCGCCTCGAGCAAATCGGTGTCACTTTTCTGAGTGGCTATCATGCGGCGCTCGAAGAGACCGGGTTCGTCTCGCTCGCGCGCCGGCTGACGACTGTCGAGGCAGACTTGCGGGGATTCGCGTTTGAGGGCGCTGCCATGGGGCTGGCGCTACTTGACTGCTTCACACCCTGGCGAAACAACCGTTGGCGCATCTTTCACCGAGCGCTTCGCTGAACCTCACATCTACATGATGCATGTCGGATTGGGGTGGGCGCTCGCCCGTTTGCGGAGATCCGTCACGTCGCACTTAGCGCGACTCGACCCTCTGCTGCGCTGGCTCGTGATCGACGGTTACGGCTTTCACGAAGGTTATTTCGATTGGCCTCGCTACATCGAGCGGCAAGCGATTCTCTCCCACATGGACCAATACGAACGACGTGTCTTCGATCAGGGCCTGGGCCGCAGCATCTGGTTTGTGAAAGGCGCGGACGTCGCGGCGGTCGCGAGTGCGATTGACGGCTTTCCTTCGACGCGCCGCGACGATCTGTGGAGCGGGGTGGGCCTGGCCTGCGCCTACGCCGGCGGCTGCGAGCGGGCTGCAATAGAGTCGCTGCGAGCCGCTGCCGACGGTCACTTGCCGTCGCTTGCTCAGGGTGTGGCCTTTGCCGCCAAGACACGCCAGCGCGCAGCAAACCTCAACCCGCACACAGAAATCGTCTGCCGTTTGATCTGGTGGGAATACTGCCGCAGAGACCGCCGCAATAACCGACGCAGCCCTGGAAGACTTGCGTGAAGAGGGCGGGCTGCCGGCTTACGAAGTGTGGCGCCGCCGCATTCAGGACAAGTTCGCACTGGGGGTCACAAGAACATGACGATCACGGACGGCGCGTTCAGGCGCCAGGCTGCAAAGTTGACGGCGATCCTTCTTATCCTCGTAGTCTACGGTTTCGCGCGTAGGCCCGAGGCCTCGGAGTCCGAGTTAGCGAAGCTCGCCGAAGGTTTTCGTTTCAGCGCTGCTCCACTGCCGACGTTAAGCGGAGAAACGCCAAGGACAATTCGCGACGTCAACCCATCGTTGCGCCGCATTGCCGGTTGGATCTCCAGTGTTGGAGCAGCGGTGGCGCTGAACGACCTCGACGGTGACGGGCTGCCGAACGACGTCTGCTACGTCGACACCAGAATTGATAAGGTCATCGTCACGCCGGTCCCAGGCACTCCCGCGCGCTATCAACCGTTCTCTCTCGATCCGATCACTCTCCCATACGACCCGACGACGATGGCCCCGATGGGTTGTCTTCCCGGAGACTTTAACGAAGACGGTCTCGAGGACGTGCTTGTCTATTACTGGGGGAGGACTCCAATCGCCTTCATCAAACGCGACCGGTACCTCACTGAACGCTGACAGCTACACGCGGGCCGAAGTGGTTCCCGGCGGGCGCCCGCTGGTTCACAAACGCGGCGACGCTCGCCGACATCGACGGCGATGGCCACTCGGACTTAATCATTGGCAACTTCTTCCCAGATGGAGCACGCATCCTCGACGCACGCGCCAACGTCGCCGACGAGATGCAGGACTCGATGTCGCTCGCACAAAACGGCGGACGCAAGCATCTCCTTCTATGGAAAGCCCCGGCAGCGCGACGCTCCTCAAGGGGCTCCTCAATTCGAGGAAGTTCACGGCGCACTTGACCAGCAGAGTGCTCAAGGTTGGGCGCTGGCAATCGGTGCAGCCGACCTCGACGGCGACTTGCTCCCGAAATCTATTTCGCCAACGACTTCGGTCCCGACCGCCTATTGCACAACCGCTCGACGCCCGGTCACCCACGCTTCGAGTTGTTGACAGGACGACGATCACTTACGACGACGAAGTCGAAGGTGCTTGGCCGCGACTCGTACAAGGGCATGGGTGTTGACTTCGGCGATTTGAACGGAGACGGGTGGCCCGACATCTACGTCAGCAACATCACCCAGGAGTATGGGCTTGAAGAAAGTAACTTCGTCTTCCTCAGCACGGGACGCGTGGATCTTATGAAGGAGGGCATGGCCCCTTACGTTGATCGCAGCGAGTCAGCTTGGTCTTTCGCGTAGCGGTTGGGGATGGGAGTCAAGGCTCGGCGATTTCAACAACGACGGAACGCTCGAGGCATTGCAGGCGACCGGCTTCATGAAGGGCAATGTCAACCGTTGGCCCGAACTACACGAGGTAGTTATGGGCAACGATCAACTGCTCCGCCACCCGCGTAGTTGGCCCAACCTTCAAGCCGGCGATGACATCAGCGGCAACGGTCACAATTTCTTCTTCGTGCGCGGGCCAGATGGGCGTTTTCATGACATCGCCGCACAGCTTTCGCTGGACCAACCGCTGCTCACCCGCGGGATCGCAACAGCAGACGTTGACGGCGACGGTCGTCTTGACTACGCGGTCGCGAACCAGTGGGGAACTTCATACTTCTACCACAACGAGAGCGACAATCCGGGTGCCTTCCTCGGGATCAGGCTTCGCCTACCGGTGCGCCCCGGAGACGTCGTCGCGACGCAGACGCGCGTGTGTCGTGAAAGGAAGCGGTGCAACCGTGCTTCCCTCGCGCGCTGCAATCGGCGCAGAGGCTCGGGTGTTTCTAGATGGACGCGCACCGCTCGTGCAGCAGGTTGACGGAGGTAACGGGCATTCAGGCAAGCGCAGCCCTGATTTGCAGTTCGGGCTGGGCCAGCTCGCCGGAAACCAGCTCGTAACGGTCGAGCTGCGCTGGCGCGACGCGCGGGGAACACTTCAACGCGAAACGATTCAACTGTCGCCGGGCGGTTGGTACACCATCCTGCTCGGCCGTGAGAAGGGAGTCATCAATGCGTGCGAATGAGGCTAACAATCGGGCGGACCGTCTTGGAGGACTGCGGCGCTTCGCCGTCGCCATCACCGTCCTAAACATCCTGGGACACACCTTCTTTGGCTTCGAACAGTCGTTCGCACAGCCCCTCGTGGCGCTGGCCTCCGCCTACAGCGTCGAGTTGCTGCTCGAGTTCATCGACGCTCGATGCAACCACCGCCCGCTCAGGTTCTTGGGTGGCGGCCCGCGCAAGTTCGTCGAGTTTCTACTCTCGGCGCACATCACCGGGCTCGCATGCGCCATGCTCCTTTACGCAAACGAGAGGCTCGGACCGGTCATCTTCGCTTCAGTCGTAGCGATCTGTTCGAAGTGCCTCTTGCGCGTTCCCGCGGGAGACGGCACGCGCCACTTCTTCAACCCTTCTAACTTCGGCATTACGGTGACGCTACTCGTCTTCTCGTGGGTAAGCGTCGCGCCGCCGTATCAGTTCACGGAGAACATGACGGGCGTCGGCGACTGGATCTTGCCCGCCCTCATCGTTTGCACGGGGACGTTCTTGAACGCGCGCTTCACTCACCGGCTGCCACTCATTGCTGCGTGGCTGGGAGGCTTTGTCGCGCAAGCCGCACTCAGAAGTTTGTTTCTCGACACTGCCTTCGGCGCTGCGTTGATACCGATGACTGGTGTCGCTTTTATCCTCTACACGTTCTACATGGTGACCGATCCAGCTACAACGCCAAGCGGCCGACGGGAGCAGATCGCATTCGGTTTCAGTGTTGCCGCCGTCTACGGGCTGCTGATGGTGACCCATGTAGTCTTCGGACTCTTCTTTGCCCTGACAATCGTCTGCGCCGTACGAGGCCTAGGGCATATACGCGATGTATGCAATGCGGTGGGTCAGAGGTCGTGAGCGTAAAGAGATGGATGCCGTCGCCGCGCCGCTGAGTACGACGTCACCGGCTCACTGCCATGGTGAGGAGGCGTGAGATGCGACAAGCAATAGCCATCGTCGGCATGGCGTGTCGCTACCCGGACGCGCGTTCGCCCGACGAGCTCTGGGAAAATGCGCTCGCCGGACGCCGCGCTTTCAGACGCATCCCCGCTGAGCGACTCAATCTCAACGACTATCTGTCGGCCGACCGTCAAAGCCCCGATCGAACTTACTCGACAGAAGGAGCCTTTATCGAGGGTTACGAGTTTGACCGCGCGCGTTTTCGCGTGCCGGGCGGGACCTATCGCGCGAGCCGACCCGGCACACTGGTTGACGCTGGATGTCGCTGCTGCCGCGCTCGAAGATGCAGGCTTCCCGGAAGGCGAGGGCCTGCCGCGCGAAGCAACCGGCGTCTTCATCGGCAACACGCTGACGGGCGAGTTCTCGCGCGCGAACACTATGCGTCTCCGCTGGCCGTACGTCCGGCGGGTAGTGAGGAAGGTACTCGAAGAGAACGAGTGGCCCGAGGAGCGCCAGCGTGAACTCCTCGCCCAGATGGAGACTCTTTACAAAAAGCCTTTTCCGCCGGTCGGCGCGGAGACACTCGCATGGCGGCCTCTCCAACACCATCGCTGGACGCATCTGTAATCACTTCGATCTCAAAGGAGGCGGCTACACGGTTGACGGAGCGTGCGCTTCCTCACTCCTCGCTGTCATAAACGCTTGCTCGTCACTCGCTGTGGGCGATCTCGGAGGTGGCCGTCGCTGGCGGAGTTGACCTGAGCACCGATCCATTCGAACTGGTGGGGTTCGCTAAAACTGGCGCGCTCGCCGTCGACGCGATGCGCGTGTATGACGCGCGTGCCGCGGGCTTCTGGCCCGGCGAGGGATGTGGCGTGGTCGTCCTCATGCGCCACGAAGACGCTCTCATGATGCGGCGGCGAATCTATGCTGTGATACGCGGCTGGGGCGTATCTCTTCGGACGGCAGCGGCGGCATCACTCGTCCGGAGGTCGAAGGCCAGATCATCGCCTTACGTCGTGCTTACGCTCGCGCGGGCTACGGTGCAGACACGGTCGCATACTTCGAGGGACACGGGACAGGGACAGCAGTCGGTGACGCGACTGAACTTCAGGCACTGGCGCGTGCGCGGCGTGAAGCGGCAGTGGACCGCGAAGCGACAGGAGAACTCGCCGCGAACGGAACCGACTCCTCGTCAGCCCCGTTAGCAGTCGTCAGTTCAGTCAAAGCCATAATCGGCCACACGATGGCGCTGCAGGCGCTTGTCGCCTGGTTTGATCAAAGCGACCATGGCACTCTGCGCGCAGATCCTTCCGCCGGCAGTTGGCTGTGATGACCCGCACGAAGAACTGAAAGGAGATGGGTCTGCGCTCCGCACTCTCAAACAAGGTGAACTCTTCTCCAACGGCGCGAGCCTGCGCGCCGGAGTTAGTGCGATGGGTTTCGGGGCATCAACACGCACGTGACTCTGGAAGCGACTGATGATGATCGCCGCCAGTCTCTCACCTCAGAGGAACGAGCCCTACTCAATCTGCGCAGGATGCCGAACTGTTTCTCTTCAGCGCTCGTGACATCGCTCAACTCGAGAATCAAATCGAGCGCGTGCTCGTGTACGCCGAGCGCCTTTCGAGTAGCGAGTTGACAGATCTTGCCAGACGCTTGTCGGAGACTGCTCCGTCCCCTTCCCACTCCGCGCGGCGTGGTGGCGTCAAGCCCGGCCGAACTGTCGGGACGACTTGAGCGTCGAGGTCGCGTCGCGCGCAATGGCGCGACGCGGCTAATCGATACGAATCGCGGCCTATTTCTCTGTTGCGAACCGTCGTCAGGCGCGCATCGGCTTTCTCTTCCCAGGTCAAGGGTCGCCATCATATAAGGACGGCGGAGCCTGGCGGCGCCGCTTCAACTTCCTCGAAGATCTGTATGCCTATACGCAGCAAACAGTGGCGCGGCGACGGCGTCTCAACTGACGTGGCGCAGCCTTCGATCGTCGCGTCCTCGGTCGCGGCCCTCCGCGTCCTCTCCAGGTTAGGTATCAGGGCGACCGTCGCTGTGGGGCACAGCCTCGGCGAGTTAACAGGCACTCACACTGGGCCGGATCTCTGGACGAATCTTCTTGCTGCGCATCGCCCGCGTGCGCGGTCGTGCGATGGCTGAAGTCGAAGGCTCCGCCGGAGCGATGCTGAGTGTTGTCGCAGGCAGACAAGCGGTCGAACAGATTTTGAACGGCGAAAGGGTTGTTATTGCTGGTCTCAACTCACCCACGCAAACAGTTCTTTCGGGCGCAGGCGGTCGAAATCCACGACAGTAGCGCGTCGCGCCGAAGCACATGGGCTGCGCACTACGTTGTTACGCACCTCTCATGCTTTTCACTCCCCACTCGTCGCGTCCGCTGGGACTCGTTTGTCTGCACACCTTGAGCGCGAGGAGTTCGCGCAGTTCCAGCGCCGAGTCTTCTCGACCATAACGGGCAGACACCTCGGCGACCAGATGACGACTTGCGTTCTCTGCTCCGTGAACAAGTGACTTCACCCGTCCGCTTTATGGAGGCCGTTGAGGCGGCGGTTGCCGACGGGCGCTGGACCTCTGGCTGGAGGTTGACCAGGCCAGACTCTCTGCGGACTGATCGGGGAGTTCCGTAACGAGCCAGCCGTAGCGCTGGATGCGGGCGGATCTTCAATCAGGGGCCTTTTGAATGCCGTTGGCGCTTGCTTCTGTCTGGGCGCACGCGTTGCTCACGACGAGTTGTTCGCCGATCGCTTCGCGCGCTCGTTTGACCTCGACTGGCACCCGCGCTTCTTTATTAACCCGTGCGAACTAGCTCCCGACAGACGACGACGCCGCACCGACGCGTCATACTGGACGATGCGACCGGTCCGTCCAGAATCAGCGATCTACGCGACCACGGTCGCTACCAGCTCCGGTACTGCCGATTCATATCGACCACAAACTCCAGAACCCGCTGGAAGTTGTTAGACGACTTGTGGCGGAGCGGCTTGAACTCCCCGTCGCTACCGTTGCAGACAAAAGCAGAATGCTTGACGACCTTCACTTGAACCTCGATCAGTGTCGCTCAACTCGTGGCCGAAGCCGCGCGTCGCCTCGATCTTCCACCTCCACCAGCCCCGACTCACTACGCGAACGCGACCCTCTCTGAAATCGCCCTGGCCCTCGAGGCCGCTGCGCACACGCGGGCAGCGACCGGCGATGCCGAATGAAGAAGCTCACAGCCCTCCGGCGTTGATGAATGGGTCAGAGAGTTTTCCGTCGAATTCGTCGAACGCGCTTTGCCGCAGCGGGAGAGTCCCTCCGAGATCGGAGACTGGCACGTACTCGCTCCGCCAGGGCATCCGCTCAAGGCCGCAGTGCAAAGATCTTTCGAGCGCTCAGGCATAGGCCGCGGCATCGTCGTCCTCCTACCGCCCGAGCCCGACGAGAGTCACATCGGCCTTCTGCTGGACGGCGCGCGAGCCGCACTGAAAGGTGGCGATGATTTCCGTTTCGTGCTGGTCGAGCACGGAGGCGGCGCGGCCAGCTTCGCACGCACGCTGCACCTTGAAGCGAAGAATCTCAACACGTGTGTAGTTGACGTGCCTCAGGAACACCCTGAGGCGGCCGAGTGGGTGCTGGCAGAGGCGCTCGCGGTACGCGGCCATGCGGAAGCACGTTACAGTTCGGACGGCCAACGCTTTGAACCGGTTCTGCGTCCGCTCGTGCTCGAACAGGATGAGTACGAATGCTGCCACTCACGACGCGCGACGTGTTAGTGGTCACCGGAGGTGCCCGTGGCATCACGGCGGAATGCGCCCTTCGACTTACGCGAGAATCCGGCGCACGCCTCGCAATCTTCGGCCGCTCACAACCGACGGCAGACGACGAGATCATCTCGAACCTCGAAAGATTGAAGGCGTGCGGGCGTTGACTTCCGTTACTACAGTGTCGACATCACGGACGCCGCCGCCACACGCGAGGCAGTTCGCGAGGTGGAGAGAGTCTAGGCTCCGTCACGTGCATCCTTCACGGCGCAGCACGAAACGTTCCCTGCCTGATTGAAAATCTCAACTCGGAGGCGTTCTGCGAGACGTTAGCGCCCAAGATTCAGGGGCGCACAAAACTTGCTCGCGGCGATCGACCCCGACCGCCTGCGTCTCTTTATCACCTTCTCCTCCATCATCGCGCGGACGGGGCTGCCGGGCGAAGCCCACTACGGTCTCGCATAACGAGTGGCTCACCCGTTTGACAGAACATTGGCAGACCGCACATCCGCACTGCCGTTGTCTCGCAGTCGAGTGGTCCGTCTGGTCGGGCGTCGGCATGGGCGCGCGCCTCGGCACGGTAGACGAGGTTGACGCGTAACGGCATCACTCCCATCCCGGTCGAGAAGGGCGTGGACTCGTTACGCAGACTCCTCTGCCGAAGGTCCACAAATGTCGCTGCGGTCGTCATGGGGCGCTTACGCGACATGCCGACGCTTAGACGTCGAAAGGCCCGAGCTCCCCTTCTTGCGCTTCCTGGAGAAGCCGCGCGTCTACTACCCCAAGATCGAGCTGGTCGTCGATGCGGAGTTATCCACGCGCGACCGATCCCTCATCTCGACGACACCACATCTTCCGCGGTGAAGCGACTGCTGCCCGCCGTGATGGGCATGGAGGCGATGGCCCAAGTCGTTGATGGCGCTCATGGAGACAAACGAGTCCCCCACCTTCGAGCAAGTCAAGTTTGAGCGACCTGTTGTTGTCAGGCGAGGGTGTCGCCAACACGATCCGCGTCGCCGCACTCGCGCGCGATCCTGGATTGCGTGGAGGTCGTCTTGCGCAGCTCGGAGACGGGTTTTCAGGCCGACCATTTTCGTGCGGTGTGTCGCATGAAGAGCGCTCCCATTGGAGCCAACGCAGCGCACAGTTAGGCGGCACACCTGTCATTGTCGACCCCGCGCACGACCTCTACGGCAGCAGTGCTGTTTCACGATGGGCGCTTTAGACGTCTCCGCGAGTACCGCACACTCAGGTCCACGGAGTGCTTGGCCGCGATCATGCCTGATGGAGACCACGAATTGGTTCGGTCGATACTTGCCGCGTGGCCTTGTGCTCGGAGATCCAGTGCGCCCGCGACGCAGCAATCCACGCCATCCAGGCGTGCGTTCCGCAGGTCGCGCTTCTGCCGGTCGGCGTCGAGAGGATAACGGGAAGTTTGCGCGGGCACGTTGGCGCGCTATTCGTGCACGCGCAGGAGAGAGAACACTTCGCGAACGGCTTCGTGTACGACGTGGAGTTGACCGACGCGGAAGGGCGCGTGCAAGAGCGATGGGAGCGGCTACACCTGCGCGCCATCAGCGGCACGAGACTTCAAAGGTCCATGGCCCGAAGGGGTTGTTGACGCCATACATCGAACGATGTCTGCTGCGAGTTGGTTCCTGGCGCGCGGTGTTTCGGTCGCATTCGAACGCGACAAGACGCCAGACCAAGCGCGAGACTGGGCAGTTAGCCCGCCGCGAGCGCAGCACACGTGCAATTGAGCGAGCGCTCGGTGCCTGCGGGATCATCAGGCGCGCAGAGATGGGAAACCAGAAGCCTCGCGACGGACGCGACGATGTCTGCCTCCTCATTGCGGCGGCCTCACGATGGCGGTCGCCGGGCGTTCTACGGTTGGTTGCGGATCTCGAACTCGTCATGCCGCGGACTGCCTGAGGTCTGGCGCGACATACTCGGCGTTGATCGATTTACGCTCGCCGAGGTCATCAGCCGGGAAACAAAAGAGACGCTGGACGTGGCAGCAACGTGCGTCTGGACATCGATCGAGTGCTTGAAGAAAGCGGGTGCCGGCATGACTGCGCCTCTCGTCTTCGTAGGCGCGGCAACTAACGGGTGGATTTTGCTCGCGTCCGGCGAGTTGAAAATTGCGTCGTGCGTAATCAAGAGGAAAGGTGAGAAAGAGGATCTGGCAATAGCGTTGTTAACGGGGGCGGAAATGCGCGCATATGCAATATCGACAACATCGTCGGGTTTGAGGAGACTAACCTGATCGGAAATGGTCTACTACGTCAACCACGTGCGCTGGCAAGGGCGTTGCCGGCGAGATGTTCCTGCGCGACCGAGCCCCCGATGTCATCGAAGCGCTCTGGCACGGACTCGTGCTGGTGACCACACGCGTGTCGTGTGAGTTTATGGCGGAGCTCGTCGCCTTCGACGAGATCGTCTTGCGCATGCGCCTCGGTGAATTGGGGCAGAACCGTATCACGATGAAGTTCGAGTACTGGCGGCATAGCGCCCGCCGGCGAAGAGATGGTGGCGCGCGGCGAGCAACAAGTCGCCTGCATGCAACGCGAAGGCGAACAGGTGGTTCCTCTCCCCGTACCCTCCTCAGTTGCGCGCAAGCGTTGAAAGAATATGCAACCGGCTGAAGCATTAATAAGCAAGGTGTGCAGGAAGACACCCTTGTGGCACACCGACGGGCGGTCGAGCGCGTGATCACGACTGCGCGTGAGCGACTGTGTGAGCCCATCTCGTTGCGAGATATGTCGCGGGTCGCCTATCTCAGCACGTTCCATTTCAATCGCGTGTTTCATCAGATCACCGGTCTGCCGCCCGCCAAGTTCATTGCGGCGATGCGGCTGGATGAGGCGAAGCGGTTGCTCCTGAATACTAACCGAAGCGTCACAGACATCTGCTTCGAGGTTGGCTACAACAGTCTTAGCACTTTCACCAGGCGTTTCACTCAACGCGTCGGACTAGGGCCGCGTGAATTTCGCTACCTCGCTGATCGGATCACCCCAGCCTCCGTCGAGTCACTCTGCGCCCACTACACGGAGCTGACAGGACAGGCAACGCTCAATCCTTCGGTTGAGGGTTTCGTCGACTCGACCCAACAAGACTGTGGGCCAATCTTCGTCGGTCTCTTCCGCGCCCACATACCGCAGAGTCGCCCTGTTGGTGGTGCGCTCCTCACGTGGCCCGGGGCCTTCCGTGTCGGGCCTGTTCCCGACGGAACTTATCATCTCCTCGCTGCTGCCCTGCCGCGCCTCGCTGACACACTGGGCTACTTGTTACCCGACCGCGCGAGCCTTTCAGTGGGGACCTGGAACGGGCCGGTGATCGTGCGACAAGGCAAGGCAAATGGTCTGTTCACTCATCTCGCTACGAGGCCGATGACCTTGACGGACCCGCCACTCCTCGTCTCTCTTCCTTTTTACTCGCGGGGACACCTGAAGTGAGTCTGCATAGAGCATTGAAAGTCAGTACCGATACGCGGTAGCGTCGGGTCACCGCAAACCCGTTAGGTCTAATAGTCCAGAAAGTGACCCGACGCTACCGCGTTTTCGGTACTGACTTCATCGCCACGACATTGAAGATTTCTATTTGACGACCTTCCGAGAGCCTTGAGTCAGGGTGGGAATGAGCAGCAACGTGGTGACCGCGCAGGTCAGCAAGGCACAGACAAATCATCACCCCGAGCTGCACGTTGGGGAGCAATTTCAGACAGCATCAACACGGAAAACCCCGCCGTGATCGAAGCGGCGCTGACGCAGACCGCCGGCCCGGTGATTTCGAGCGTGCTCCGCAGAGCTTCGTCCGCGGGCATGCCTTGACGAAGGCTTTCGCGGTAGGTCGTCGTCATCATGAATCGCAAAATCCAATCCGATGCCGAGCGCGATGCCCGCGAACATCGAGTTTGCAATTCCCAGCGGCGTGCCTGGCTGAGCGCCAGCGCGGCGAGCACCAGGAGCAGGCTGAAGGCGACGGGCAGGACGGCGATGAGTCCCATCCGCACTGACCGGAGCAGTATGGTGATGAGAATCAGATCGGTCACAAGCGCCAGCGCAATAGAGGACACCTGCCCTTCGACCAGCAGACGCACCGTCAGGTAGCTGATCCAACCCGTCGCCGAAAGGCACGATTTTGTGGCCCAGCCCTTGGTTTGACGTTTCGTTCTCGGCGGCTCGCATCACGTTGTCGATGCGGCCGTAGTCAGCATCACGAATGAAGACCGTAATGCGTGCCAATCGATTCTCCTCGTCAACCCTCTCGCGGATTGGCGCTTGTGACGAGTGCGAGAGCACCTCTAATGCCCCTTCGACATCCGTCTGTCGTCTGAGAGGAACGCGTCCACTGCTGCAGGGCTGCCCGGTAGGCGCTGTAGTTTAAGCCAGCGACGAGCGACGAGTTGGTTCTCACCATATCGTTGAAGAGACAGTTGACAGCGCCGGACATGGGGAACCCTCGCAAGAACCCATTCCAGCGAGCCGAGCGCCGACATACCTTCCCGTGCTGTTGAACCACCGCTCGCATGTGTTGCGTCCACCATCAGTTCGAGCGCGGTTGTTCCCGCCATCTTTTGCTGAAGAACCTGTCGCCTCGCACGATGTCGCTATGAGTTGGCAGGTTCCGGATCCAACTATCGTCGACGCGCAGACGCGTGGTCGCGAGGGCAGCGCATGCCGCGACCATGAGAGCGCAGACGACCACGCGCCGCGGAGCCGCCCAGCTGGTCAGCAAGCGCAGCGCCGATTTTGCTGGGCGTCCGCCGATGGCTTCCGCGTGAGCGTCGTCGCTTCCAGCGAATGTGCGGTTTAGAGCGCGAGCAGTGCCGGAAGCAGTGAGAACGTGAACAACGTCGAGAAGATGATCGCAGCAGCGCCGAACATGCCGAAGACGCGCAGCGGGTTGAGACTCACAGCCGCCATCGACAGCAGTCCGACGACGGTTGAGACGGCCGTGATGCCGATGGGGTCGAGCAGCACCGCTGAACGCCGCCACAATTGTCTCTTCGGTCGTCAAGCCTTCTTCGGCGCGCACCGCCTCGTTGAAGTAATGCCCGAGCGCGTATACGTCATCGGACACGCCGACGCAGATTAGGACCACGGGCAGCACCAACGTCGTGACGAAAACAGGCTGACCGGTCAGGGCCCATCAGGCCCGACATCCAGACGAGGCTCACGCCAATTTCCGTGAGCGACAAAGCTGCCGGCACGGGGTGGCGAAACGACAGAAACAGCATCACGCCCAGGACGGCGATGACAGCAGGAATCAACCGAGCGAGATCGCGGGCTGTGGCCTCGCCAGGGACTGCTTGCGCCAGGGCCGATCCACTCAGATAGACCGAGTCTTTGCCGGAGGACTCGCTCGCGATCAGAGTGCGCGTCTCTTCAAGTAGGCGGTACCGGTCGGCCCCCGGCTCCACCTTCGCGATGATGGCCGCGCCTTTTCCGTCGGCTGAGACAAGCGTACCGGCGTTATAACCACGCCTGACCATCTCCCGGCGCAGTTGTTGGATGGTCTCCGTGTTTAATTGGTCCTCTGGTCGGAACAGCGGGTCTGTGTCGACCTTGCCATCAACGAGAGCGACGCGCGGCACAGTGGAAAGACTGACGACCGAGCCTGCGACGACTCCTCGACCCGAGAAAGACCATCACTCAAGCGGGCGATGCGTTGAAGTGTCTCGGGCGTGTACACGCCCGACTCCTCATTGCCGACCCCTATCAACACAAGGTCGCGCAGATCGAAACGCAAGGCCGCCTGAGTCGCCTTCGGCGAACTGCGGTAGGTCGGAAGGGATTATGGACCGGCCGTCGAGTCGCAGTCGAATCCGGGGGATGAAGATAAGGGCGACAACGGTGACGGCGCACACAAGCGTGATGACAAGGCGGGGATGTCTGACGGAAAATCTCAGCAGGTGAGTTATCAGGAACACAGAGCTGACCTAGGGGTTTGGTGAATACGGCGGCCTGGCTCGCATTTCGGTTCCCGGCGCTGCTCAGGCCAGCTACCTGTAACGCAAAGACGCCACCTTTTCTTGTTCAATCTTGCTAAAGTCTCAGTGATGGTCGCTGCCTCTCATGAGTCTCTAGGGTATTGGAAGGTTTTAAGGTGGGATAAACAAAAGGCTAGCTGTAGCTAGCTCTCGACAAGTCCTTAGATTGTTGTCAACGGATCATCCACCTCAGTGAATCGTATTACCAAGACTACTGGAAGTGGCGAATACTTCCCACAGGCACACAGCCGCCACCAAAATTATCGCGGCTATTGGTATGAGATACTCGCCCAGGTAGTTCATGGTGCGCTTAGTATGACAAGGAGCGAATGTTTTAGGGAAGAGCTTCCCGGACAAAGACCATTCAGATTAGGACACCATCAGAAAGTACATGAAATGCACAAATCATAGGGAGGCGTGCAAGTGCGGCGGATACTTATCGCCGAAGATGAAACCGATTTCCAGGCGGGTCTTGAGAGATGACGCTGGAATCGTGGGGCCACTGAAGTCATCGAGGCAAGCAGACGGTGCGGTCGCTCTGCAAATCTTACAGAACGATAACCCACCAAAACTTGCGATCCTTGATCTCTCAATGCCTGAAGATGGATGGAATCAAAGTCTGCAAACAAGTTCGTCAGAATAGTAGTGCAACTCCCAGTCTACATTATCCTTCTCACAGCCAACACCAGCAAAGAATTGATCGTCACTGGACTTGAAGCCGGCGCTGACGACTATGTCACCAAACCATTTGATACTGACGAACTACACGCACCGCGTCAAAGTTGGGATGCGAATGGTGGATCTGCAATTGAGTTTGGCCCAAAGAGTCGCCGAACTGGAACTAGCGCAGGAGTCGTTAAGAAATCTGTCGCTGACTGACGATCTCACGGGTTTATACAACCGTCGTGGCTTTTTCGCTTTGGCCGAGCAGCAATTGAACAGTGCTCGCAGAGCAAGAACGCCATGCCTCGCTGATCTACATCGACATGGACGGGCTGAAGAGCCTTAACGACACTCACGGGCACGAAGTAGGATCCATGGCCGCTACGCGAAGTCGCCGATATACTGCGTGAAACCTTTCGGAGTTCAGATCTAATCGCTCGAATCGGAGGCGACGAGTTCGTCATTCTCGAAACGTCCAACGATCAGATCGACGAGGGAAACTGGCGTGCAACGACTTCAGACACAACGTCGAGTCGGCACAACGCTGAACAGGCTCGGGATTACGAAATCTCATCTGAGCATCGGCGTCGCGCCAATGGATTCTGATTCCTCGCTGACACTCGAGGAACTACTTACGAAAGTGGCGACAAGACTGATGTACCAACAGAAGCGAAACAAACGTCGCTAGTAGCGCTGGGCCTTACTTAGGATCACGGTAATACGCTCACCTTGCAGCACGCGACTGACCTTAATGAACTCACGCTCGATCTCCGCGATCGTTTCATTGATCAGCCGTGGCTCAGCAGTCGTCGTGCTTTCCACCTTCGTGACACAACTCGGCCATCCTTTGAGCACCGAAATTGATGCATGCGCCTCGATGGGTATGCGCAATGGCTATGAAGTGTCGCTAAGTCACTCGTTGCAGCGGCCTCTTTCATTTGTTTCAGTCGCTCCAGACTCTCAGAGCGGAAAACGTCAATCAGCTCGGAAAGGAAACTTTGGTTCGAGCCACCCAGTTGTCTTAGCTTTTCCAAAGCATCGTGTGCTACCGGACTATCCTCCGGTGAAAGCGCCGGACGCACATTCAACCAACGTTCCAGGATGATACGAAGGTCATCACGGTTCAAAGGTTTTGACAGATAATCGTCCATGCCCAACCGTAATACAACGAGCGCGATCCTCCGGCAAAGCACTCGCGGTCATGGCAATGATCGGCGTGTGTTGTCCAGAGCTTCTCCTGACGACGAATCATTGTCGTCGCTTCATAGCCATCCATTTCCGGGCATGTGACAATCCATGAAGACAAGATCGTACTTCGCTCGTTGTAGGGCATCGACTGCCTCACGTCCATTCGTAACAGTCTCAGTATCGAAACCCAACTGCGCCAGATTCATGACCATTATTTTCTGATTGGTTCTATTGTCCTCCACCAACAGCAAACGATGAGGCTGTCTGTCTTGACCGGGCTTGCAGCAACTGGCTACGCTCGTGGAACGTTCGGACTCTTTCTCGATCTGGCTCGAAGGCGAACGACAACTTCGCAAAAGCTGCGCACGCCGTACTGGTTTCGATAGCACGATAACATCTGCTCCTCAAACTCCCTACGCACGCCAATAGAGCTTCAGCAGTATCACCGCGCGACGATGTTTCGCTGAAGACTATCTGGGTCACAGAGCGAACGTCATCTGTCGGGAAGAGCGGAATCAATGATGACCACGTCGAACCGCGGGCGAGTCTCTGAATGGTTCGTAAGAGCGTCCACGCAATTATCAGTCGAGCGTCACATCGATCTTCCAATTTGTTAGTTGCGCCAGGATGCTCTGCTGCTGAATTCCCTTCGACCGACATAGAGCGCCTCTTGTTTTCAAAGCCAGGAAGTTCTCGCAGGCACGGTAAACGATCGGCTAAACTGAGCAGTAAACCAAAACGTACTTCCAGAACCCGCATGGTCCAGTACATGACTCTCGACGCCAATTTCTCCGTCCATTAGTTCAACCAATTGTTTCGCAATTGTTAACCCCAGGCCGGTACCGCCATATCGTCTGGTTGTCGAACTATCTGCCTGGGTGAAATGCGGTGAAGAGATCATCGACGTCTTGTGGTTTGACTCCAATGCCATGTATCGCTGACTTCAAATCTGAGCACAACACTCTCGTCCCTGACTTTCTACCAGTTGCACGTGCACTGAAATCCCGCCACGCTCAGTGAACTTGATCGCGTTATCGACGAGATTGATAAGAATCTGACGTAAACGGATCGGATCACCTTTGATTGTCACCGGTACGTCGCTGTTCAATCAGACTTGCCAGTTCCAGATCTTTTGACTGTGCTTTACTCGCAACCAACTCGAGTACATCTTCGATAGCGCGGCGTTGAGTTCGAAATCGATCGACTCAAGCGCCAACTTTCCGGCTTCGATCTTCGAAAAGTCGAGTATGTCGTTAACGATCGTCAACAAGATGTCGCCGGAACGCTTGACCGAGCTCTGCCCTTTCGCGTTGTTCTGAGCCAATGGAGTGTCCAGTAGCAGACTCGTCATCCCGATCACATATCGCCTCGCGGAACGTTTCAATCATTCGCTCAACAGTTCCTTGAGCGCGTTCAGCCTGGATCTGCGTCGGCTTCGCTGACTTCGAGCAGCCCCCGCATGACCAAGAGCAACTGCACGCCCTTTCGAGCTTGGACGAGCTGCGACCATGATCGACGGAAGCCACTCATCACCACGATGCCGCGTTACTTGCGTTGTGTCGTGATGCTCTGCAAACGAGTCAGCGGTATGAGCCGACCCGATCGGGTGCCGAACCTTCGAGCCGTCACCTCGATTGACAGCGTATCGATGCGGTGGCCACGCACGACCAACGCTTCGCCGTCCTCGGCACCGTCGAGATGGCGACCTGACCTGAATCGCACGCAGAGCTTGGCGCGCGACCGCAGCCCAGTTCCTCTATGCACGAACTCCGTGGTGATCTCGTACTCGACTTCGCCAACTCCCGCGCACCACTTCGGCCCGTTCGGCGTTGAGTCCCATCAGTCCTCGATTCCCGATCCACTCGGCCGAGCGCCTCGTCCGTCAGACCGCGCGACGCGGCGATCTCCTCGATGGCGTCGGCGTACAGAGCGCAGCTCTCGACGAACTCGCGCAGTACGGCGGGAGTGAGGTAACCGTTCTTGCGGCCGGCGTTGATGTTCTCCGTGAGGCCGGACGAGCGACTGCTCGGCGTTGAGCATGTCGTCAACGCAGCGCAGGAACGCTTCGTCGCCGCTCGGTGCGCTTCGGCGCAGGTTCCCGGCTCCGCGCAGTAATCTCTGTGATGGCTCCGTGCGCGAGCAATGGCGTGTCTTAGGGTCGTGCGAGCAACTCGCGCGCAAGATTCGGGGTCGCGCAGTACGGCACGGGCGTTGCTGATCTGCTTACGATCCGTCTCGGCGGATTGCGTTGTACCCGATCGCCTCGGCCATCGCATCGGCGTACGAGGCCGCGCCGTAGCGCGCGCTAGTCCGTGTGCAAGCATGCACACGGTACTGACGGCCGATCGTGGTCTCATGCTACGCCCGACCGCCTGCATGAACGACCGGCGGTGGGCTGAACCGGCCGGAATCCATAGCCTCGTGCGCGATGCGGCACTGTTCCCTACCGATCATCGTCAGCGCGTGCGCGATACTCCTCGACCTTGATTCCGCGCCCGTGGCGCGGTCCTCCAGCCGCAGGTATTCCTTGACGTAGTTCACTGGCTCCCTTGCTCTCTGCGGATTGCAGAACGCGGCGTCAGCCGCTGCGGAAAAGGGGGGGTCATGCGCATGTCACGCACGAGTTGCTGCTGGTGAGATCGAATCCCGGCGGTATCGCATCGCCCGCACCAAGCGCGGATGGCGGTGCGGATGGTGTCCAATGCCCAGCGATCACCGGGGGGCGCGCCTTCGACCGCGCACGCGATGTCCTAACAAAGCTCGGTGCCCGCCCTCGATGAGCACCTTGCGATCGGCCGCGATGAGAGACCGGGTTAAGCGGCTCCACCTTTGCGTGCGGCAGCGTGGCTCGTGTCCGTCCGTCGTGGTGAGCACGCGGTAACACGTCCATGAACGTCAGTTGCTTCATCCCGCGCCGCTTCCCACTCAGGACGCGCCGATGTCCTCGGCGTGGAACCGCCACCGGCCTGAGGGGAGGCGGTAGCCGCGCTTTCCGTCGTCGGCCCAGCGGTTCACGGTCTCGACGGAGATTTATGAACGCCCGCCACTTGGGCGGGCGTCAAGGGCCTGCTAGAACGTTTGGACACGCCAGGCGATTCTGGACCATGCCAGAAATCCTGTCAAGAGGAATGAACATGCGCGAGTAGGTAGGAAAACCCGAGGATTTGGCAGGAAACCCTCAAACTGTTACCTTCGTTCGCGACCGCGGTGTATCGCGAGTCGCCTGACCTGCGCTTGTGTCAAGAATTGTTGGGTCACGCCAGTCCCACGACCACGGCGCAGTACGCGTACGTGGTCGCCAACGAAAGCGGCGGAGCTGCCGTCGGTTTCTCGCCTTCACCGCCGCAACAACATCATCACGACGATGAAGATCACGAGGATGAGGACGACAAGTCCAGTGGGAGATGTAATAATGTCACTTACCCCCGTCGCGCGGCGCTTCCGATCATGCCGAGCGCCCGGGAACCGTGTAGAAGACGCCCATGAGCAAGAGTCCCACCGCGATCGCACCGACGCGCGGACATTCGTCCGTGATGCCGATAACGACGATCGCGAGGGCCACAGAGGAAGTGATCGTCCGTCGGAGCGCGCCCACGCGCCATCCGTGCGCAGCCCACGTACCGGCCCCGGTTCCCGCATAATACTGGTGAACCGCCGGGTTTGCCCGTCGTTGAGTTTCAGGATCACGTCCCAGCCGATCAGTGGCGCGGAGCCCGGTACCGAGATCCAGCGTGGATCTTTGCGCCGGTGACCGGGGCATCACTTTATCGTTGTCCCAGCGGGACTTGGAAGCCCCAGAACGTCCAGAGCTTGCGGGCCTTCGATCGAGGAACGCGCATGGCTGTTGGTTGGCGGGTTGGCGCGTCGGCTACGCTGACGATAACCATGTCAACCTCCCTCTTGCGGGGGTCCGGGAGCCGGCGATGTCGGCCGACACGCCGACGACGTCGTTCCAACGTCTATCGTGTGCAGTTGCCCGACATGCGGTGCTCGACTCGGGCGAGTTGCGGCGCGCGCGCACCAGCGGGTTCGGTGGTGACCCGCCGTTGTGGCGTCCATGTAGGCGGGCGTGCAGTAAGGCGATGTCCTCGTCGCAGGCGTGTCCCGGTGCGATGGTCGCCGGGCTGAAGCACGGCGTCCAGTCCTTCCTGTTGAACTTGTAGGTTGCCCAGTTGTCGGCGGGGAACGCCACCGCTTGAACAGGGTCGCACCGAGCCCGCAGCAGTAGCCACCGTGCGAGAAGCGGTCGACGTTGTCGGACGGTTCGCCTGCGGATCGCCACCAACGAGCTCGTGATGCACCGTTACCAGATTGACCGGGGCCATCAGTCCTCCCCATGCTTCAGGTAGCCTGCGGTAAAAGCAGGGCTGAAGTCCGTCGCCAGCACGTCGAGCGCGATCCTGTAGGTCTGGTGGGCGATCGCTTCGATGTAGTCGTTCACGGCGAACGTGCAGGACGCTTGCGGTCGACAGACCGATGCCGACCAGCGAGTCACCGACACCGGTATCCGCGGCGATCCGGGCCATGTCCCGTTCAGGAGAATCCACAAAGCCCGACGCCGACCGAATGCGTGTCGAAGAAAATCTGGCTTCCCACCAGGTAACGGCCCGCCGTCTTGAACGTGATGCGCCGGCGCTTCCCGCTATGCATCGTGTCCGTGTCGAACAGCTCAGTATTGAAACTGATCGCATCGACGGTGTTGGAACCGACTGGGTCGTGGTGCGCTCCAACCGACAACCGGGCGTCACCGCGAGTTTCGCCACGGTGACCGCGCCCGCCGCGATCCTCGGTTGTCCCGACCGCGAGGACCGATCTTGGCGTTCGTAACCGCGCCGGCCGCGAGCTGGTCGTGCTGATGCCGAGAGGTCTTTCACCTGGAGGGTGTCGGCCGCGATGTCGATCGTCGTGTTGTCCGTGCTGACCCGCAGCGCCGTGCCTGAGATGGACAGACCGTTAAGCTGGGCCAGGCTGCGGTCAGGGATGCTCAAAGTCGATCGTGCCCCACTTGAGACCGTTCGTCCGTACTGAGTCCGCCTGTAGGACCGTGGCGTTCGCACCGACACCCCTGACGGGCCAGTTCAAAGATGCGGTCGCGACGAGCAGGTCGCCTTGGTGGTGACGGTGCCGAGGGTGCCGTGGCCGGCGGCAAAAGTTCGCGTCGTCGGCTTCGGCCGCGGTGAAGATGTGGTGGATCACCCTGCGCCGGGCCGCGTGGACGGGGGGCTGGTGCCGTCGACCCCGCGGGTCAGGCCGGTGAGGCTGTTGGTGGAGCGGGCGGTGGTAGGCATCTTCCTCGGCAAACCGACCCTCCGGCCGGGGTCGGATCACCAGGGTAGAACGGGTCGTGCCGGTCGGCCAGCCAGTTCGTGGACTGCGGTGAGGGGACAGGGACGTGGGTACGCCGCTGCCGATGTCGGACGCGTAGGTCGTGGAGGGATCAAGCCTGGCCCCGGTGCTCTGAGCGGTTCGTAACACTGGCATCAGGGCGATCACTTTCAGTTCGTACGACGAGCGCCGTCCCAGGTGCGGTTCGCCGACGTCACGGATGTGCTCGTAGGGCACCCAGGGCAGTTGCTTCGACGAGGACCGGGTAGTGCCTGCTCTGCAGTCCTGAAACGTGACGATCTGCCGGTGCTGCATCGGAGCTCAGAACCGCTGGCCGTTCGTCTGGCCGCCGTCGTACTTCACGGTCGCGCCGCCGCGGAGCCGCTGGGAGGAGTGCAACAGGAGCGGGACCATGAACTTCGTACCGCCGCCGGACGGCTGGGGGTTCGACCATCAGCGCGATCCGGTCGAGGACCGGGCCTGACGGTGGCGTCGGTCGCGCCAGCGGGTGAGGACGAACGTCATCTCCGAAACGCGGCCCTGATCTGGGGGACGGAGATGGTCTCGGAGCCGCCGGCGATGGCGCTCGTGACGACCGGCAGGCCTGACGTCGACCGCGGGTGTCGCCAAACCTTGGCGAGTGACGCCTGGCAGGCGCCGGCTTCCGACGGCGGTGCCGGACTGGCGAGCTTTGAGCGCTGACCTTCGGGTACGGCGAGCGCATGCCGTTCAGCCAGCCGGCCTGAGACGGTGCCCGAGGGGCGACCTGCTCGGTGGTCCCCGGCGCAGATGCCGTGCCCGGTCACGGTGAACGCCCGGAGGCTGCTGAACGTGACGATGCTCGTCACCGGGTGCTCTGGGTGGTTGCCATCAGGTCCGAGGCGTAGGCGGGGACGGGGCGTCGTCGTTGAACTTCGGACAGGTCGGCCCGGGTTCTGATCCCGGTCGCTCGTGGCGTCGCCGTAGTTCGTCCAGCCGAAGCATACGAAGCGGGTCTGCGTCCCGAAGCAGCGCGGCGGCGCTCGCCCATCTCGACGAGGGTGCCGAGGGTGAGCGGGTCCGGCCTGACCGCCGATTCGCGGCGGCGCGCAGCTCCCTTGTCGGTGCCGATCATCTGAAGCGACGGCGAAGTAGGCGCTTGAGCGAGCTGGAACGGTCTCACCGATGGGGAGCGTCGCGATCGACGACCGGGACGTCGAGGGCGGTGCCGTCACGCTTTGGATCGCCGCCGGCGTAGACGCCGGCTGATCGTGGCCGGAGTAGCTCCGGCGTAGTAGATCGGCGTCCGGTGCCGCCCGGCGACCGCGGTCCACGCCCAGTCGGTGCTGGGGTGCGCGAAGTGGTCGGTGGTCGCACTCGCTTGGCACCGCGAGCGCCGGAATGGTGTAGATGGTGCCGCCGTTGGTGGTGAACAGCCGGCCTTTGGCGATCGTGGACCCGATGCCGCGAGATGATCGGCGGTGTGGTACTTCGTTGTAGGTCGCGGCAGCCCCGGGTGGCGTAGTGGACGCGCGGGTGCCGTCAGCAGATCCAGACGGTGTAGCCGTCGGAGGTCATGTCGGTCGCGCCGTTCAGGGCTCGCGTCGCTGCCGGTCGGCGTGTGATGCCGTCGAACGTCGGGCTTGCGTGACCGGTCGACGTCACGTGCGGCGCAAGCGTGGGTGCCGTCCAGGTAGTAGAGGTAGTCGCCCGCGTATTCGGCCAGCTCGAGGGTCTCGTGTTGGCGCGCGATGTCGCTTCTGGGCGGTGGCGGGCAGGAGGCTGATCTGGCCTTCGGTCCAGCGGTAGTCGATCCCCTTTGGAGGTGCGGAAGCGCGGCCGGCGAGGACGGCGGATGGTCGAGCGAACTTCTGGCCCGCACCGTTCGCCAGTCGTCCGACCGAGCGCCGCCAGTAGTCGTCGGGGTTCAGAGCGTTCTCGCCGAGGGGCCGGGTGCGGCCGCCGGCTCCTGAAGTCCTTGTCGAGCATGCGGGAGCGACTGGGAACGAGTACGGCGGGTCGCCGGGGTTCTCGAGGTCGAGCATGTACCCGCGACCGCCGGATCGATCACGTCGTAGAGCAGCACGGTCGACTGGGCGCGACGCCGGGCCGCTGCGGTGCCGGTGTAGTACGGGCTCGTTCGAGCCCGCGGTAGAAGGTCGGGGGTCGGCATCGCGCCCAGCGCCGTCGGGCCACTGCTGGATGAGCCGGAGGTACTCGGTGCTGGATCCGGTCATGTTCATCAGCGCCGGCGGAGCACCTGCGCGGCGCGAGATGAACTCCTCGTGGGGACTTCCGGCGACCCGCCGGGGTCCATCCTGCTCTTCCACGATAGGACCGTTTCTGGCTTCCGGCGCCCCATCGAGGCGGGGCCGCTGCGCCGACGGCGGGATGTCGACCGCCGGTTGCCAGGCAGGCCGGACACGGTCACGACGTCGTCGGTCGAGCGGCGGCGTGAGCTCGGCGAACGGGGCGGCGCACACGACGCGGCGTGTCCTGGCCGGGATGGACCGCCACGCCGAGGGACGGATCGCCATGCCCGAGGGACGTGAACCCGGTGGTGGGCATCTCCTGGCAGGATCGAATATCCGGGGTGGGGTGGATGCGGGGCTATTCCATCTCCGCTTCCGTGCGTCGTGGCGGATCCCGAGCGATCTGGAGCGCGCCGGTAGTCGAGCGTCGGTACCGTGTAGGTGCGCCGCAACCGCCTCCAGGGTCGCGACCGTGAAGTCCTTGACCTGGAACAGCCCGCTCGGCGGGGCGCGGGATGGGAAGCGCGATCTCGGTGCTGAGCGCGCGCCGGCGATGTCGCAGTCGAGGAACTGCGGGTTCACGCTGTACGAGCGCATTGTCGGCGTGTGATCCGGCGGCGACGGTGCCGAGCCGTTGCCCGTTCGACGGTCGCCGTCTCGCGGAGCTGGTCACTCGTCGTCCGACCAGACGTACATGACTTCCGAGGTCGACCGCGAGGTAGGAACCGGCGGCGATCTGGGGTGGCGGTCGTAGGTGTAGGTGGAGGGTCCGAGCCCCGTGCCGCGAGCAGTGGCGGCGTCGAGCTTGTTGAGCTCCTCCCCGGTCGCCGGCCGAGGAGATGGCGTTCGGGTGTCGGACGACCAGGGTCTGCGAAGGTGGTCATACCGTCAATCCGTCCAGGGTGGTGTACCGCGAGCCGGACGCGGTCCGAGGTACAGGTGCGCTCCCGCGGCGGTGGCGGATGTCGCGGCACGAGCCCGACGATGCAGTCGTTGTCACCCGTAGCCGGGCGATGCGGGCCACGTCAGGGACGCATCGCGACGCAGCTCCCGGCCGCTGCCGATCCTCCGACGAGCGGGGCGTCGGTGCGTCGCCGAGGTCGGCGGTGGTGATGGCGCGGCCCGTGCAGAACCGTTCGCCGCTCGAGCCCGCGAGTGTCCTGAGGTGTCGTAGAAGACGGCCAGGCTGACGCAGGCGCACAGGGGCGCGAATCGGCGCCGACGCCTCCTCCAGGTCGACGGAGACAGATCGTGCGATCGTGGTCGGCGCTCCAGACCGTGGTCCTGACTCGACGTACGACCTTCGGGCGGCCGTCGCCGGCGAGGGCGTCCATCACCGCGCTTGCAGACCAGCGCGACCCGCGCTCCCAGCGGGCCGGGTTGATCCACGGAGCCGTAGCTGCGGCCCGCCATGACGCGCTGCGTCGACCTGAGGAGCAACGTCGCTCCGGCATCCCGCGTCACGCGACGTGCGACGTGCAGCGATCTTGTCGTACGTGTCCGGTCCTTCGAGTCGCCTCGGCGATGACGAGACTGGCACCGTCGCGCCGGGCGGATGCCGTTCGAGCTCGGTGACCTGACGCGAAGCAGCGGCTCGAGGCAATGGCCGCAGTCCCGGAAGATTGCTCGCGACAGTGAGGCCGCGAGCGTCATCCTTGAGGGCGGCGCAAGTTTCCACAGCTGCCGCGCGCTCCCATGCCCGCTGGTCGCGCCTGCGTGCGACGCGCCGGCCCGGCAGAGATCGGCACCCGCGATCGCCTTGTGGCCTTCGTAAGCAGGCACGCCGGCAGCGGCCTCGATCTGCCAGGCGCAGGCTTCCAGAGTGGCCGTGGATGCTCATGGATCACGTTGCAGCACCGCCGGGCGGGGAGTAGAGCCGCAAAGCCCTGACGTCCAGTCGCGAGGTCTTCTCGCTTCCGGAACAACGTGCCCTGTTCATCGCCCGGGCAGTGCGACGCGACATCTGCTTGCGGCGTTTCGGGACGTACCGTCGCGTAGACCGCGCCGGGAGGAACTGGGAGCCGGATCGTGATGTCGCTGCTCCGTACTTCGCGCCAGCAGCCGAGGAGACGGATCACGTCGGCGATCGGCATGTGAGAGCCGCCCGGCGTCGACACGGGACCGTTCCACCAGTCGGCGGTCGATCTCGTTCGCCGGCGAACAGGTACGCGGCGTCGAGACCGCCCGCTGTCACGTTGATCGCAGCCCGTCTCCGGCTGCGCCGCGAACACCAGGGGGTCATGATCGGCGGAGTCGTCGGCGACGACCACCTCGTCGCACAGCCGTGCGACAAGTTCGCGCACATGAGCGGGCCGATCGTGTCGGCCCCGTCACGGGTCGGGACTCGATTGGCGCCGATCACCACGGTTCAGTCCGCCGGTGCTCGGCCGCACGTCGGGCAGTCGTTGAGTACTGCGCGCCGGTACTTGTCCGGCCCGTCTCAGCATTCTGCGTGCGCTCGGTCAGCGGTCCCCGAGATGTCCGGGGTCGTCGTCGTCCAGGCAGCGGGGTCCAAGATCCCCGCCTCGAACAAGATGCGTTTCCACGTCGGCCATCTCGCCAGTACCCGACGCCCCGCTCGAAGCAACACATGGAGGCTACGGCGATCTCGGCACGGCCAGTCCCGGTGCGTGATGGACCTTGAACTTCTTGCGGTCCAACCTCGCAGCCAGGTCTCCGGCCCGACGTACGGGGTCATGCGCTCGAGGCCGATGGCGTCGATGCAGCGCTCGGTCGGCGGTGCGCTCCCGCGTCAGGTCGCTACAGCACGCTTCGACACTGGCCCGTTTCGGCGAACCCAGATGCAGATCTCGTAGTTGGTGTACACGGAGCGCATCGCGCCGGCACAGCCTCGTCGAAGTCGGGTTCCCACCAGTCGCCCGGCGCCGCCGCAGATGGTGAAGGGGCTCGCGCCTCATCGGGATGCCAGCCGATCAGGACCGCAGATGGGAGAACGCCTGTGGCGACCGTGGGCGTCGGCGAGAGATCGTCAGCGCTCCTGCGCGACGTCGCCTGGAGCGTGGCTGGAGCCCGAAGCCTTCCCCGGCGCGATCGGCTGCACGTAAGCAGTGCGCCATCCGGTACAGGTCGACTTCTTCTTCGTCGGTGATCTTCCCGCACCTCATCTGGATACGCATGGTGCGGAGAACTGCCGTGGCCTTCGGGTTCTTCATCACCAGCATGGGGATCGGCCCGTCCCCCACGAGCCTTGCCTTGCCCACAGCTTTTGAAACGCCTGACCGCGCAGCTCGGTGCCCTTGCGTTTGCCGGACCCGCCGATCAGGAACCGGAAGAACTGATCCGTCGGGCATCCGGTCCTCGTAGTCGCCACGCCAGGGGTCGATCCCGAGCGATTATTTTTACCGCCTGGGTGGAACTGGCAACAGTCGATACCTGATGTTTCGATAACCGCTGATCGTGTCGAAGTGATGGAGCTAACTTTGAACGACTCAGCAGACGCATCCTTCCGCATCGTCATAAGCGGCCGGGATCTGCCTCCCACCATCCGCGCTGGGTCCCGCAGGACTCGTGGACGGAGAGCCAGCACGCGGATAAGCTGCAAACGGCTGCCAGCCCGTGTTCAGTGTTCGGGAACGAACGTGGCCGCTGCGCAATGATCGGATTGCCGACTGGTGCAACCTGTCTTCAGCCCCGGAGATGGTTGTAAGACTCGACGCCTTGAGCCTGAGCCAGTATATGATGCTTGACGCCACCTCCGTGCTCCATGCAATTATGCGTAAATACAGGAGATTGAGGCACGCCTGTGTGTGAAGCCCACGGGCTGTCCGGTCCTAGTCCATGCCTGCGCCCTGAGGTGCCCGGCTTCTGTTCTCACCTTCTTAGTAATACGTAACTGAACGAAGTACAA
>ERZ1370068.5854-contig-4859_pt1 | contig 38594 bp, 49 predicted proteins | sample MGYA00561227_ERZ1370068 | MGnify/ENA primary metagenome ERZ1370068 (study PRJEB38410, sample SAMEA6850437) | metagenome | study: Metagenomic assessment of the ecological functions of the soil: analysis of the soil microbiota associated with the...
GGTAATACTTCGTTCAGTTACGTATTGCTCTTCCCATCCGGCGTGTCGTTGGGCCCGCGGACGTCGCCGCGCTCGCCGGTTCACATCATGACGAACACCGCCCTCGCGGGCGCGACCTGCGACGTCGACGGCGGGCAACAGCTCGTCGAGGGGTGAGGAAGGAAAACCATGAAGCGCTTTCGGACGGGAGCCGCACTTCTCGTAGGAACGATCGCCTTGACGCGAGCGTCGATGGACGCCAAGCCCGGGCTGCGAAGGGTGGGAGCCGCGAAGCCATCCGCCCCTTCCACGTCCACTTTCCGGACGAGGCGCTCGCCGACCTGAAGCGCCGCATCGCGGCGACGCGGTGGCCCGAGCGGGAAGACGGTCGCGGATCAATCGCAAGGCGTGCAGCTCGCGACGGTTCAGAAACTCGCGCGCTACTGGGCGACGGATTACGACTGGCGCAAAGTGCGAGGCGAAGCTGAATGCCCTGCCGCAGTTCGTCACCAACGATCGATGGCGTCGACATTCATTTCATTCACGTCGCGTTCGAAAGCACAGAACGCGCTGCCGGTCATCGTCACGCACGGATGGCCCGGCTCGATCATCGAGCAGCTGAAGATCATCGATCCGCTGACGAATCCCACGGCACATGGCGGGAGCGCAGCGGACGCGTTCGATGTCGTGATTCCGTCGCTGCCGGGCTACGGATTTTCCGGGAAGCCCACCACGACCGGCTGGGATCCCATCCGCATCGCGCGTGCGTGGATCGTGCTGATGAAGCGCCTCGGATACACACGGTATGTGGCGCAAGGCGGCGATTGGGGGAATGCGGTCACCGAGCAGATGGCGCTGCTGCACGCTGCCGGGATTGATCGGCATTCACACCAACATGCCGGCCACCGTGCCAGCCCGACATCGACAAGGCGGCTTTTGCCGGTGCGCCGGCGCCATCAGGCCTCTCGGCCGACGAGAAGCACGCGTACGATCAGCTCGCGTTTTTCTACAAGCAGGGCCTGGGCTACGCCCACGAGATGCAGAACCGCCCGCAGTCGATCTACGGGATCGGTGATTCGCCGGTCGGGATGGCCGCCTGGATGATCGACCACGACGCGCAGCAGCTACGCGCTCATCGCGCGCGTCTTTGACGGTCAGCGCGAGGGGCTGACGCGAGACGACATCCTCGACAACGCCACGCTCTACTGGCTGACGAACACGACGATCTCTTCGGCTCGTCTGTATTGGGAAAGCAAGCTCGCCTTCTTCGCCCCGAAACACGTCGCCATCCCGGTCGCGGTGAGCGCCTTTCCGGACGAGCTCTATCAAGCCCCGCGGAGCTGGACGGAGAAGGCGTATCCCAAGCTCATCCATTACAACAAGCTCGACAAGGGCGGCCACTTCGCGGCGTGGGAACAGCCGGAGATCTTCGTGACGGAGCTGCGCGCGGCGTTCAAGTCGCTGCGGTAGTGCTATGACTTCACGTCCGCTGATGACGCTTCAGGTTGTCGTCCCGCCGCCGCAAAGGCTCGGCGTGCGTGCCGCATGGAACACGCGTGATCGCGCCGATTACGGGCGGCACCTTCGAAGGCCCTCGGCTGCGCGGCAAGGTCTTGCCGGGCGGAGGTGACTGGACCCTCTTGCGGCCCGACGGCGTTCTCGAGCTCGATCTGCGAATCACGCTCGAGACCGACGACGGCGCCTTGATCTTACATGACGTCCTTCGGCCTCCGTCATGGCCCGCCCGAAGTGCTGGCTGCGCTTGCGCGTGGCGAGTCCGTCGATCCGTCCACGTACTACTTTCGGACCGCGCCGAGGTTCGAGACGAGCGCGCCGCAGTATGCGTTCCTGAACCGATTGATCGCTGTCTCGTCCGGCGATCGCCGCGCGAGCGGACCGATCTATACGATCGACGAGATCCTGCTAGCGAGCGCAACTGCATGGACGTACACCGCAGAGACGTGCTCAAGGCGGCTGGCTGCTTCCGTCGTCGCCAGTGCAACGAGTGCCATGGCCGGATGCGCGCATGATGCCAGCGCCAACGTTCGCTTGCCGATCGCGAACGGGAGGAGACCGCCATGAACTCGCGACCACTGATGACGGTGAGAATCGCCGCAGCTCCGCCGCAAAAGCTCGGGTACGGTGCCCCACGGCATTCGCAGCATCGTGCCGGTCATCGGGAGGCGACTTCGAAGGCCCGCGACTTCGCGGCAAGATTCTGCCCGGGGGAGGCGACTGGTTGTTGCTGCGCTCCGACGGCGTCCTGGAGCTGGACCTGCGCATCACGCTGGAGACGGACGACCATGCGCTGATCTACATGACGCTTTCAGGGGCTGCGCCATGGCCCGCCGGATGCGATCGCCGCGCTCGGCCGTGGCGAGGTCGTCGATCCCGCGACGCTACTACTTTCGGACCCTGCCGAGATTCGAGACCTCGAGCGGAGAAGTACGCATTCTTGAATCGCATCATCGCCGTCGGTGTCGGCGAAGCTCGTCCGGACGGAGCGGTCCACAGGATCGACGAAATACTGTGATGAAGGATGACGTCACTCTCGATCAGCGCCGTTTCTTGGCCGGCGTGGCTGCGGCGCTGGCGGCATCGGGCTCGGCGCGATCGGTTTCGCGCACGGCCGGTCCGGAACGGCGGCGGCGCCGCCGCGGCGCCCGGTCGAGGGGCGGCAAGCCTGCCATCGTTCGACACGCTGAGCCTAGTGGACGCCGGCGTGCTGAGCGTCGGGTACGCCGAAGCCGGGCCTGCCGCGACGGCCCGGTGGTGATCCTGCTGCACGGCTGGCCTACGACATCCACAGCTACGTCGATGTCGCCCCGCTGCTGGCGTCGGCCGGCTATCGGGTGATCGTTCCGCATCTGCGCGGGTACGGCACGACCCGCTTCCTCTCGAATGACACGTCTCGGAACGGCCAGCCATCGGCCCTGGCGGTCGACGTCATCGCGCTCGATGGACGCGCTGAAGATCGCAGAGGCGATCCTCGGCGGGTTCGACTGGGGCGCGCGCACGGCCAACATCGTCGCCGCGCTTTGGCCCGAGCGCTGCAGGGCCATCGTGTCGGTCAGCGGCTACCTGATCGGCAGCCAGGAAGCCGGCAAGGCTGCCGTTGCCGCCCGAGGCGGAGCTCCAGTGGTGGTACCAGTTCTACTTCGCCACCGAGCGCGGCCGAGCCGGCTACGAGAAGTACCGGCGACGAGTTCGCGAAGCTCATCTGGCAGCTCGCCTCGCCGAAGTGGAACTTCGACGATGCGACGTTCGACCGCAGCGCCGCGTCTCTCGACAATCCGGACCACGTCGGCATCGTGATCCACAACTATCGCTGGCGGCTCGGGCTCGCCGAGGGCGAGCCGAGCGTACGCGGCATCTGCGAGAAGCGGCTCGCCGAGTCGCCCGTCATCACGGTGCCCACCATCATCGCTCGGGGGCGACGCCAAGCGGCGCGCCGCATCCCGATCCCAGCTCCTACGCCAAGAAGTTCAGCGGTCCGTACGCGCATCGGCTCGTTTCAGCGGCGGCATCGGGCACAACCTGCCGCAAGAGGCGCCGAAGGCATTCGCCGACGCCGTCCTTGAAGTGGCATTCGAGCCGCCGGCGAAGGGGAGCGAGTGCTCCATGGCGACCGGGACCATGAACGGCGGCCGCGATCCACCTGGAGCCCCTCAGGCTCACCCACTCTTCCGAGCGCTTGTGGATCGCGTCGACGGCGTCGCACGTCGGCTCCTACATGACGGACGTGGGCCAGGGCTGGCTCATGGCGTCGCTCACTCCGTCGCCGCTCATCGTGTCCCTGCTCCTCACGGCGGAGAGCCTGCCCTTCTTCGCGCTCGGACTCCCGCCGGGGCGCTCGCGGACATCGTCGACCGCCGCCGGCTCCTCATCGTCACGCCAGCTCGCCATGGCCGTCGCGGTGGGGACGCTCGCGGTCGTGACGCTCACGGGCATCGTGACGCCCTGGATGCTGCTCGCGCTCGCCTTCGCGCTCGGCATCGCGACCGCGCTCAACGATCCCGGCCTGGTACGCGGTCGTTCCGGAGCTCCTTCCGAGCGAGGAGCTCGCGGCAGGAGTCACGCTGAGCGGCGTCGGCATCAACGTCGCTCGAACGCTGGGACCAGCCCTCGGAGGACTCGTCGTGGCGGCGGCGGGGCCCGGCGTCGTGTTCGTGCTCGACGCCCTGTCGTTCCTCGGAGTCGTCGGCGGTGCTCCTCGCGTGGCGGCGAGAGCGAGCTCCCGACCGTTCTCCCGCCGAGCGCATGCTCGGCGCCATCCGGGCGGGCCTGCGCTTCGCGCGACTACTCGCAGGCCTTGCGACGCGTGCTCCTGGCGACCTTCCTGTTCATGGTGTGCGGAGCGGGGCGTCATGGCGCTGATGCCCGTCCTCGGGCGCGAGACCGGCCGCGGCGCCGTCGGGTTCGGACTCCTCCTCGGGTCGCTCGGCGTCGGGGCGGTGACCGGAGCCGCGCTCCTCGCCGCGCGTGCGCTCCTCGACGTCGGCGCCGGATGTGCTGATCGCCGCCGGATCGCTCGCGTTCGCGGCGGTCGCCGTCGGGGCGGCGAGCGTTGCGCGAGCTCTTCGTCCTCTGTCCGATCATGCTTGGTCGGCGGCGTCGCCTGGATCTCCGTGCTCTCGACCCTCACCGTCTGCGGCCCAGCAGGCGAGCCCTCCCTGGGTGAGGGCGCGCGCGCTCGCGGTCTACCTGATCGTCTTCCAGGCGGGGATCGCGGGAGGAAGCGCGCTCTGGGGAGCGTGGTCGCGTCGCGCGCCGGACTGAGCGCCGCGTACTTCGGCATCGCGGGGGACTCGTGCTGGGAGCCGCGCTCGCCGTTCGACTGAGGCCGGCCGCGGACGAGGTCGTCGACCATACCCCGCGCACCACTGGCCCGACCCCGTCGTCGCGGGGAGCCGTCGCTCGACGCGGGACCGATCATGGTCCAGGTGGAGTACAGCGTCGATCCGCGCGCGCGCGGACGCCTTCCGGAGCGCGATGAGCGCAGCTCGGCCGAAGCCGCCGGCGCGACGGCGCGATGCAGTGGTGGCTCTTCCAGGACACCGCGGACCCGTCGCGCTTCGTCGAGACCTGGATCGAGGTGACCTGGGCAGACCACCTTCGGAACCATGAGCGCGTCTCCGTGGCGCACAAGGAGACTCGAGCAGAACGGCGTGCGCAGCCTGACACGAAAGCGGTTCCACGCTCACGACCCGGCACTTCATCGCGGCGGCAGACTCGTCCGTCGACGGACGCCGTGGTACGCGCCGTCGGAGACGGCGCACGCGAGGCCTGAGGTCTCGAGGTTCCCGAGATTGCGGCCCTCCTCGTACTCCTCGTAAACTTTCCGACGAAAGCGATCCGCGACATCGCGGAACACTCGCCGCACGCGCCGGAAATCCAGTTCACTCGTTGTTCACTTGCAGACCGAGCCGACGAGAGGCCAACATCGTATCGAATGCGAGGTCGCCATCACCGGCCACGGTGGAGTGCCCATGAGCGCTCGAGGCGATGAAGTGTAGCGGATCGAAGCGGCCACCAAGATCCGCGCAGCAAGCGTCGAGGACTCTGTTGCGATCGGGACGCATGCCCGCCCGCGCGGCAGGTACGGACGATCCGAGCATCGACAAGGAGAGGAGTCGCACCATGAAGACGCTGCGGGCTCACGTCTCAATGATTCGCTGGGCGGCGATCGCGATTGCGCTGTCGGCGTGCGCCGCATACGGTCGACGCCGCCACCGCCGCCGGTCAAGAACATCGTCCTGGTTCACGGCGCGTTCGCCGATGGCTCGAGCTGGGCCGAAGGTGATCACGATCCTGCAAGCCAAGGGCTACAACGTCACGGCGGTGCAGAATCCCCTGACCTCGCTCGCCGACGACGTCGCCGCGACCCACCGCGCGCTGGCGCTGCAGACGGTCCGGTGATTCTGGTCGGCCATTCCTGGGGTGGCGTCGTCATCACCGAAGCGGGGATGGATCCCAAGGTCGTCGGCCTCGTCTACGTCGCCGCCTTCGGACCGGATCGGGCGAGGTCGATCGGCGACCTGGGCAAAGCCGTATCCGCCGCCGCCGGCGCTCGCGGCGCCGATCGTCGACAAGCAGGGCTTCATGACCCTGTCCACCGACGCGGTCGGTGAAGCACTTTGCGCGGGATCTGCCGGCGAGTGAAGCGCGCGTGGTCGCTGCCACGCAGGGGTCCGATCAACGCCTCGGCCTTCGGCGCGCAAGGTGTCCAGCGTCGCGTGGAAGACGAAGCCGTCGTGGTACATCGTGTCGAAGCTCGACCGGCGCGATCGCGCCCGATGAAGAGCGCTTCTTCGCGAAGCGCATGAAGGCAACGACCACGGAGCTGAACGCGAGCCACGTCGCGATGCTCTCGCAGCCGAAGGCTGTGGCGCGCGGTCATCATGGACGCCGCCGACGAAGGCCCAGCGATGAAAGCCATTCAAGTTGCCCGAGCGCTGAGCCGATCTCCAGCTCGTCAGAGCGTGAGATTCCCGAACCCGGCCCGGGCCAGGTCAGGATTCGCGTCCTCGCCTGCGGTGTCTGCCACAGCGACGTGGTGACCAAAGACGGGCTGCTTCCGGGCATCGCCTACCCTCGTGTTCCCGGACACGAGGTGGCCGGCGTGATCGATGACGTCGGCGCAGCGGTCTCGGAGTGGAAGAGAGGCGACCGCGTCGGCGTCGGCTGGCACGGCGGGCACGACGGCACGTGTCTCGCATGTCGGCAAGGCGACTTCGTGAATTGCGCCCGCGTGAAGGTCTGCGGGATCCACTACGACGGCGGCTATCAAGAGCTCATGGTCGCGCCGGTGGAAGCGCTCGTGCGCATTCCGGAATCGCTCGATGCCGCCGAGGCCGCACCCTTGATGTGCGCCGGGAACACCACGTTCAGCGCGCTCCGCTACAGCGGCGCTCGTCCTACGGAGCTCGTCGCGGTCAGGGGCTCGGCGGTCTCGGCCACACTGGGCGTTCAGTTCGCGAAGAAGCTCGGCTTTCGAGTCGCGGCGATCGGGCGTGGGCCGCAGAACAGCGCGCCCTTGCGAAGCGGCTCGGAGCCGACGTCTATGTCGACAGCGTCGCGACCGACGCCGCACGCGAGCATGCAGAGCACTTGGTGGAGCGCGCGTGATTCTGTGCACCGCGCCCAGCGGCGAAGGCGATGTCCGCGCTCGTGGGCGGATTCGGGCGCCAACGGCGCACTCGTCGTCGTGGGAGCGTCGGCCGAAGCGATCGAAGTGCCGCCCAACGCGTTGATCTTCGGCAGGAAGCGCATCCTGGGGTGGCTCGCGGGACCGCCGACGGACACCGAGGAAACGCTGCGCTTCGCCGAGATGACCGGCGTGCGCCCCATGATCGAAAAGTACCCGCTCGCGAGGGCCGCCGAAGCGTACGCTCGAATGTTGAGCGGCAAGGCCGAGTTTCGCGCCGTGCTGGCGATGTGAATTCACGAACACCGTTCCATAAGGAGGGCATGTCCACGATCCACCTTCACCAGACAACCACCTTGACGCCCGAGCAGTACGTCGCCGGGCTCACCGACTTCGGGCCTGGCCGCTCGAAGCTCTTTGGCAACAGCGCCGACGAGTACCTCAAGGTGCATCACCGCGGGCCTCAGAGGCCGACGTCACGGAAGGCTCGGGCGGCATCTGGGAACGCCTGCACTACGACTGGTCCGATCCCAACCGCGTCGTCCTCACGACGACCGACTCCAACACGTGGGGAGGCGCGTCGGGCCACACCTACACCTTCACGCGTCGGCCCAACGGCACGACCGACATTGACGTGGTCGTCGTACGCGACGGCAAGAACCTCAAGGGGCGGGTGCTCGGCTTCGTGCTCGGGACCATCGGCAAGCGCGTTTTGGAAAAGGCGTTTGAAAACTCCGTCAAGGCCATCGAAGCCGGGCGGGGAGAGCGGCTCGCCGGGGCGAGCAGCGAAGCGTTGGGTCGAGCTATTTGCGCGAGGTGACACCTCGGTCTGCCGTGAAAAGGAGTTCACCATGGATACCCGACAAGCACCCATTTGCATCCCGCTTCGGCGCTGCCAGCGCTGGCGCGCGAGGTCCTGCAGGGCATCGATCTCTCCGGGTCGAGTCGCCATTGTCACAGGCGGCTATTCGGGCATCGGCCTCGAAACGACCCGGGCGCTCGCCTGCCGCTGGAGCCGAAGGTCGTCGTTCCTGCGCGCAGCCGCGCCAAGGCTCAAGAGGCGGTTGGACGGCTGGGCGAATGTCTCGATCGACGCGCTCGATCTGATGGATCCAGTCTCCATCGATGCCTTCGCCGTTCGCTTTCTGGCGAAAGCACCCACGCGCTGCACCTGCTCATCAACAACGCAGGATTCATCAGCTGGACGCTGGAACGAGACCTGCGCGGCTATGAAGTTCAATTCGCGACGAACCATCTCGGCCATTTCCAGCTCACCGCTCGTCTCCGGCCCGCGCTCACCGCGGAGGGGGCGCGATGTCGTCGCGGTGTCGTCTCGCGGTCACGCGGCTGCGCCGGTGAACTTCGAGGACATCAATTTCGAGAGGCGACCGTATGACCCGGCCATCGCTTACGGGCAGTCGAAATCCGCCAACGCGCTCTTTGCAGTGTGGCTCGATCGCCTTGGACAGTCGGACGGTGTCCGTGCCTACTCCCTGCACCCTGGCGGCATGATCGAGTCCGGTTTCACCAGGAACATGAGCGCCGCCGACAAGGCGGCATCCGGATATCTCGACTGCTCGAAGGCAAGCCCATCATCGATCCCGAGAACAACAAGAAAGACCCTGGAGCAAAGGCGCGGCCACCAGCGTCTGGTGCGCGACAAGTCCGCTGCTTACGGGGCTGGGCGGCGTTTACTGTGAGAATTGCAACGTCGCCCGGGCGGTGGCGGCGGAATTCTACGGACATTGCTCGGTGTGCGGCCGTGGGCGATCGCCCCGGACCTTGCAGAACGCCTCTGGGGGCTGAGTGCGGAGCTTACGAGGAATAGACTAGCTGTGGAAAAGGAGGCCCCGATGAACCTCGAAGGAGCTTGCACCCACATCCAGGACGTCGAGAAGCGTCGTCCACGCGAAGAAGCGCCAGTGCGACGAGTGCGTGACGATGGGCGGGCGATGGGTGCATCTGCGCACCTGTCAGACGTGCGGCGGCACGCGATGCTGCGACTCGTCCCCCAACAAGCACGCGAGCCGCCATGCGGCGAGCTCGGGGCATCCGTGGCCTGCTCCGCGGAGCCCGGCGAACGATGGCTGTACTGCTACGCCGACGACGTCCTGGGCGAATACTGAGGAGGCGGCCGTGGTGACCGAAGCGAACCAGGCCGAGATCTTCCCGACCCTGACGCCCGAGCAGGTCGGTCGCATCGCCCCGTTCGCTCGTGAGAGGACCTTCGAGGATGGCGCGATCCTCTGGGACTCGGGGCGTCCGGAACAACCCGATGTTCGTGGTCGTCGAGGGAGAGATCGCCATCGTCTCGGGCGCGGACCAGCTCGTGACGGTGCATCGTCCCGGAGCGTTCTCGGGCGACGTCGACCTGCTGTCCGGGCGTCCGACCGTCGTGAGGGCGAAAGCCCAAGGCGTCACGCGCGTTCTCGAGCTGGGTCAGGAACACCTCCGGCGACTCGTCCAGACCGATGCGGAGCTGAGCGAGATCTTCCTCCGCGCGTTCATGCTTCGCCGCTGCGCGCTGATGGCGCGGGGATACGGGAACGTGGTCCTGATCGGCTCGAGGCACAGTGCCGGGACACTGGCGATCCAGGAGTTCCTGACCCGCAACAACCAGCCCTACGCCTACATCGACGTGGACGTGGACGCCGAGGTGCAGAGCGACCCTCGACACCTTCGGCGTGGGCGTCGGCGACGTTCCGGTCTTCATCTGTCGAGGCGAGCGGGTCCTCAAGAAGCCGACCACCGACGAGGTGGGCGAGTGCCTCGGCTTGAACCAGGTGAACGAGGAGGTTCTCCGCGACCTCGTCGTGATCGGGGCGGGTCCCGGCCGGTCTCGCGGCCGCGGTCTACGCGGCGTCCGAGGGCCTCGACGTCCTCGTCGTGGAGTCCAGCGCACCCGGCGGCCAGGCCGGCTCGAGCTCCCGCATCGAGAACTATCTCGGGTTCCCGACGGGAATCTCGGGGCAGCTCTTGGCGAGCAACGCCCTCGTGCAGGCGGAGAAGTTCGGCGCGGAGCTCGTCGTCGCGCGGACGGCGGTGCGACATGGGATGCGAGCGCCGCCCCTATCGCGTCGACATCGGCGGGGGCCATGTCGGTCCAGGCGCGCACCATCATCATCGCGACGGGCGTCCAGTACCGGAAGCCCGACATTCGCGAACCTTGCGCGCTTCGAAGGGTTGGGCGTCTACTACGGCGCCACCCAGGTCGAGGCGAACTTCTGCCAGGGGAGGACGTGATCGTCGTGGGCGGAGGGAACTCGGCCGGTCAGGCCGCCGTCTTCCTGTCGTCGTTCGGGCGACAGGTCAACGTCGTCGTCCGGCGCCCGGGGCTCGCCGAGAGCATGTCGCGCTACCTCATCCGGCGGATCGAGGAGACGCCGAACATCACCGCTCCGCACTCGGATGCGCATCGAGGCCTTCGAGGGGGACGCCCGTCTCGAGCGCGTCACGTGGCGCGACGGAGAGGGCCGGCCGCACGACCGTCGACATCGGCCATGTGTTTCTCATGACCGGCGCGGACCCGAACACCGCGTGGCTCGGCGGCTGCGTGGCGATGGATGCGAAGGGCTTCGTCAAGACGGGTCCCGAGCTTCTCCCGGGCGACCTCGCGGCGGCGCAGTGGCCCCTCGCCCGTCCGCCGCTCCTCTTCGAGACGACGCTTCCCGGGAGTCTTCGCGGTCGGGGACGTGCGTGCGGGCAGCGTCAAGCGCGTCGCGGCGGCGGTGGGCGAGGGCTCGGTCTGCGTTCAGCTCGTGCACAAGGTGCTGGCCGCCTCAGACCAGCGGCGAGAAACTCCTCGGCCACGGCGGCCGGACTCTTGCCGTCCCGGTCCACGGCGGCGTTCATGGCCCGCATGCGTTCGATGTCGATCGTCCCCTCGAGGGCCGCGAGCGCTGCGACGCACGTCCGGGCGGCGATCGCCGAGGCGTCGGCTCACGAGCACGACGGCGTCGTAGGGAGGGATCGCTCCGCGGTCGTCCTCGAGCGTGATCAGGTCGTAGGCCGACGATGCGGCCGTCCGAGGAATAGGCCGTGATCACGTCCACCTGGCTGCCGGCCACGGCCGCGTAGAGCAGGGACGGATCCATCACGCGCTTCTCGGCGAAGTCCAGGCCGTACGCGCCGCCTGACGTCGGCCCACTCGCTCCGCGACCAGAACTCGTAGTCCGCGGCGGCGCGCAGCCGGCGGCTCTGGGCGCCAGGTCGCTGAGGCGGCGCACGCCGAGCTCGAGGCCGGGCGCGGCGCAGCGCGAACGCGTAGGTGTTCTCGAAGCCCAGGGAGCAGGCGACGCTCACGCCGTGGGTCTCGTGGAGCCAGTCGCCCACATCGGCCAGGACCGCGGCGCGGCCGCCGCCGGCTCCCGTCCGGTGCATCAGCGTGGACCGGATCGTGCCGGTGTACTCGACGTAGGCGTCGATCTCGCCGCGGGCCAGCGCGTCGAAGGCGACCGTCGAGCCGAGGGAGGCGAGCACCTCCGCCGGCGCGCCCGTCTTCCGGTGAATCTGCCGGGCCAGCACTTCGGCCAGGACGTACTGCTCCGTGAAGGTCTTGGCCCCGATCCGCAGCGGACGCGCAGTCGCCGGCGGGCGCGAGTCCCGCCACGCTCGCGACGCCCAACGCCACGAAGATCGCGCCGCCGGCCAGCACGAGCGCGGGCCGGCGCGCCGCGTAGCCGCTCGCCAGCATGCGCAGCAGCCCGTCGAGACCGAGGGCCAAGCAGCGCCGCCGCGGCGCAGCCGACGAGGACGGCGTCGTAGTTGCGGGTCTGCAGGCCGCTGAAGATGTAGTTGCCGAGGCTGGGGGCGCCCACGGGTGTCGACAGCGTGGCCATCCCCACGCTCCAGACCGTGGCGGTCCGCAAGCCCGCCAGGATCACCGGCAGGGCGAGAGGCAGCTCGACCATGCGAAGGCGTTGCCCCGGCGTCATGCCGACACCCTCCGCGGCTTCGCGCACGGCCGGGTCGATCCCCGCGAGTCCGGTGACCGTGTTGCGAAGGATCGGAAGCAGGCTGTAGAGCACGAGGCCCAGGAAAGCCGGCAGGAACCCGATGCCCGGACAGACCCAGCGCTCGACAGGAGCGGCACCATCACGGCGAGAAGTGCTAGAGCAGGGACGGTCTGGATCACGCCGGCCAGGCCCAGGACGAGGCCCTCGAGACGAGGCGCGCGGCTCACCAGGATCTCCGACCGGCACGGCCACCGCCGTACCCGCCAGCAGATGCGGCCAGCGTGAGGCGCACGTGGGCCGCCGAGCAGGTAGGGGAGAAGGGCGAGCTGCTCGCTCACGCCCCTCCTCCCAACAGCTCGTCGAGCCGCCTCGCCTGCCGGCGCGGCGTGGCGAGGAGCGCGGCCACGTGGTCATCGGCCGGCGCAGCGGAGCAGCTCGGCCGGGGTCCCGATCTGCACCAGCCGGCCGGCGTTCATGACGCCCACGCTGATCGGCCAGCAGCAGCGCCTCGGCCATGTCGTGGGTCACGAGAACGGCCGTGAGGCGGAGGCGCCGCCGCAGCTCGAGGAACGACTGCTGCAAGCGGTCGCGGGTGAGCGGGTCCAGCGCACCGAACGGCTCGTCGAGCAGCATGAGTCGCGGCGACACGGCCAGGGCGCGCGCGACGCCGACGCGCTGCTGCTGCCCGCCCGACAGCTCGGAGGGCGGCCGGGCGGCGAGCTGCGGATCCAGCTCCACCAGCGCCAGCAGCTCCGTCACCCGCGCCCGCAGCCGTTCTTCCTCCCAGCCCGCCAGGCGCAGCGGCACGGCGACGTTCTCGCCGACGCTCATGTGCGGGAAGAGGCCGACACCCTGGAAGACGTAGCCGATGCGGCGACGGAGCCGGTGCGTTTCCAGCGTGGCCGCGTCCTCGCCGTCCACCAGCACGCGGCCGGCGCTGGGCGTCCACCAGCCGGTTGATCATCTTGAGCGTGGTGGTCTTGCCCGAGCCCGACGCCCCGACGAGGGCGAGGAGCCTCGCCGGCCTCGACCCGGAACGAAACGCCGTCCGACGGCCAGCCGCTCGCCGTATCGACGCGTAGACTTCTGGACCTCGATCATCGGTCCGAGTACACGCAACGGAACTTGGCGAAGACGTAGGGGTAGTGGGGTTGGAACCAGTTCCGAAAGCTGCGCCGCACCAGGCGGAGATCGGTGGCGAAGGAGCCGCCCAGGAGGACGAAGTGGCGATCGTCGAAGAAGTCGGCCGAGTAGCCGCGATAGCGCGCCATCGGACGGAAGCCCGGGAAGGGCCGGAAGGGCGTGGACGGTCCACTCCCATCCATTGCCGACCAGCTCGTGAACGCCGAAGGCGGAGCGCCCAGGGGATGCGAGCCCACGGGCGTCGGGCGAAACCGGACGGCGCCCGAGGTTCGCGTGCTCCGGGGCCGGTGCGCCGCGTCGCCCCACGGATGCGGGCGGAGCCCGCCGTCGGGCGTGGCGAACGCCGCCCGGTGGAATTCGGGCTCGCTCGGCAGCCGCGCGCCGCGCCAGCGCTGCGAAGGCCTGCGCCTCGCAGTGGCTCACGCTGGCCGGGCCATTCGGCGGCATCGTCGAACGGCACCTCCCCGAAGAGGGTGGCGACGCACAAAGTCCGTCGGCCTCGGCGCTCCAGCCGTGGGGCATCGACGCGACGCGTTTGCCTCAGCCAGCGCCAGCCGTCCTGCGTCCAGAGGTGCGGGTCGGCGTAGCACCCGGCCGAGACGAACTCGCGGAACTCGCGGTTGCGTGACGGGCAGCGAGTCGATCGTGAAGGCCTCCGTGCCACGATCGTAGCTCGGGTCGCTCGTTGTCCCCACGCGAACCCACCGGAGCCTGCGCCCAGATGCGCCGGGCCGGCGGAGACGCGCACGCGCTCGCGCACCGGTGAGCACCGCCGGTTTCACAGGCAAAGCCGCGAGATCGGCGGGAGGCCGCTTGGCCGCGGCCGGGAGCTGCTGGAGCATGTACAGCAGCGTCTCGTGATGCATCAGCTCGTGTTCCAGAACCATCGGCAGCGACCTCGGCCAACGCCGGTTCTCCGAGGACGGAGCGCAGCTCGCTTCGGACGCGATCGCGGTACGCCAGGACGGATCGAGCGGCGGCCACGACGGCGGCGTCATCCTGGCGGGGCGGCTCCGCATCGTCGGGAGGATCGATGCCGGCTTCGAACAGCGCGTCGAGGATCGGGAGCGAATGAGGGCAACCCGAGTGCGCCGCGTCCCAGGTGATTCCAGGCGAAGGCCGGGAGATGCCCGACGTAGAAGAGGAACGGCTGTCGCAGCGGGATGGGGCGCGCGAGCAGCGCCTGATCCGCCACGAAGCCGAAGATCCGATCCGTGCGCTCCCAGGCGGCCGTAGAGGCGCGGTCACGCCGTCCGCCTCAACAGGGCCAGGGCGAACAACGACTCGGGATCGCTCAGCCAGGATTCGAGCCGCGTAGGCCGTGCCAGCCAGGCGCGCCTCGAAGGTGGGGCGCGTGTACTTGCACGACAGCTCCGTTCGGATCTCCTGGCCTCGCCGCAGCGTCAGCGTGAGGCCGGCGCCCGGTACGCGCACGCGCTGGTCGTGACGCGCGCGCAGGCGCATCTCGATCCACGCCCGATCGCGGTCGTAGAACGCCACGTGGTCGTAGGCCTCCGGGTCGAAGTCGGCGTCGAGCGCGGCGTTGACCACGCGCAGGATGTTCCGGTTGAACTCGGCCGTGACTCCCGCCGCATCGTTGTACGCCGCCTGCAGGCGTGACACGTCCTTCACCAGGTCGAGCCCCACCAGGAACGTGTCGCCCGGAGCGAGCTGGCGCGCCACGGTGCGCAGGAACGCGGGCACTTCGCGGTCAGGGTGCAGGTTGCCGATCGTGCCGGCCAGGAGCAGCGCGAGTCGTCCGCCACCCGGGCCGAGCGCCGCGAGGTCGCTCTGAAAATCATCCGACCACGCCGCGAACACGAAGACCGGGGTAGTCGCCCTCGAGGCTTCGGACCGACTCGGCGAGGACCGTGGCGTTGATGTCGAGCAAGAGCGCAGCGCTGAAGGGTGCCCAGGGCGCGCCCGGCATCGAGGAGGATGCCGCACCTTCCGGCCGACTCCCGAGCCCAGCTCGCACAGCTCGACGGGACGCGTCGCCGCTACGACTTCGCCGGCGACCCGCTCGAGGATCCCTCCTCGGTGCGCGTCGGGTAGTACTCCGGAAGGCGCGTGATCTGCTCGAAGAGGCCGAGCCGCGGTCGTCGTAGAAGTACTTGCACGGCAGCCAGGGCAGCGGCTGGGCCGAAAGGCCCGCGCGAACCTCCGCCGCCATCCGGGCCAGCGGAGCGACCGTCCGAGGCGTTGAGGTGCGACCATGGCCCCAGTGTAGGCAGGCGGGGCGGTGGGCGTCCAGAAATGGCCCGCGGCAGCGAGGCCGTGGACTGTCAGGGTCGAAGGCATGACGGCCGCCGTGCAGCCGCGGGCGCCGTCCCGATCGGCGGCGGCGAGCGATCCTTGCGATCAAACGGTCGAGGTGTCCCTTGAGTCTGACGACGACGACCTCGTCGCTTTCGATCGAGACGAGCATCATCTCGCGGATCTCGCAGTTTCAGGCTTCGCCAGAAGCGCGGAGGACCTGCTCCCCTCCAGAGGATTCGATCAGCGGGTGCCACCCTCGACCCCGAGGTCCTTCGGGGCGAGCGCCCGGTGGGCGCGCGCCCGGTGTCTCGTCACTTCGAACACCGTGACGCCGATCCCGCTCACGTCGCGGAGCGAAGTCCTGGTCGTCGTCGGAGTGACTTGACGATCGACCACGCGAATCACCGGTCGAGATCGGACCGAGCTTTGACTCCCAGGCTCGCGATGCAGCTCTGACCTGTGGCCTTGCGCCGATCGCCTCCTCGACCCCCGGGGTCCGTGGTAGGTCATGCAGCCCGTGGCGGATAGCGCAAGCGCGCAGGCGGCGATTCCTGGATGGCATGAGATCTCCTCCTGGCCTTCGTACGTTCCTCATCAACGCAGGACCGGGAGGAAAGTTACGTTACGTCACGATGTCATCGTAAGCCCGCCAGTTTGGCGAAGACTCCGGCGACCACGCGGTCGCATCGAACGGCGTGGAAGGGGAAGGCGTCCCTCGCCGATCGGCCCGCGTTGGCGTAGAGCTCCTTCCGAAGCAGGGCCCGGCCCCGATGCAGTCGGAACCCTGACGTTGTCTTCCGAGATGGCGAGGCACTCGGCGGTCTCGGAGGTGCTCAACTCTTCGATGTCCCGCAGCATGACGACCGTCCGGTAGCCTCGGGCAGAGTTTCGATCGAGCGCTCCAGGAGGCAGGCCATTTCGCCCGAGGCAGCGCTCGTCTCCGGATCCGACATCGCTCGCGGCGTCCATGACGCTTCCCGCCGATGCTCGCTCATAGCGTCCCACTCCTCGATGCGTTCCGCCGCGTGTTTGCGGGCGATGGCTTCGTTCACCGCGATGCGCGTGAGCCATGTCGTGAACTTCGATCTTCCCGCCGAATTGATCGAGATGCTGAAAGGCGTTGACGTAGGCGTCCTGCATGACGTCTTCAACGTCGCGATCGCTCTCAGTGATCGCGCGGACGGCGCGGATAGAGGCGGTGTTGTGGCGCCGCATGATGACCTCGTACAGCGCCGGCTCTCCGGCGCGAACGCGTTCGACGATTTCTTCGTCGGAGAGAGCCTCGAACGCCCCGAGTGCAAGAGAGGTTGATTCACCAGAACACCTCAAATCATTGGAGCCGTGCCGCCAGCGGTCGGTTACAAGAAAAATCGTATCAATAAGAGTGTCACCTGGCACGGGGCTCGGGACTCTGATCTTTATGGAGGGAGTGAATCGCGCCATGAGCGAATCGATCGGGCTCGTCCGGAAGGAGCAGGTGGCGGAGGGCACCATGGCCTTCACCTTCAGCCGCCCCGCGCAATTCGAGTTCCGGGCCGGGCAGGCGATGGACCTTACGCTGATCGACCTGCCGCAGACGGATGCCGAGGGCGACGTGCGGACGTTCACCATCGCGAGCGCCCCTTCGACGACCACACTGATGATCGCCACGCCGGATGAGGGACACCGCGTTCAGCGCGTGCTCCACGCCGCCGCTCCGGGATTGACGCTGAAGCTGGAGGGACCGAGTGGCTCCTTCAACCTCCACAAGAACGTCGCCAAGCCTGCGGTGCTCCTGGCGGGCGGCATCGGCGTCACGCCGTTCCTGAGCATCGTCCGTCAGGCCGTGAAGGACGGAGCTCGCGGCGCGAGCTCGTCCTTTCTATTCCAACCGGCGTCCGGAAGACACCGCGTTTCTGAACGTGCTCGAGGGCCATTCGGGGGCGAAGCGGGTTCCGCTTGGTTCCGACGATGACGGAGATGGACACGTCGCAGCGTCCGTGGACCGGCGAGAGAGGGCCTCATCGACCGCGAGATGTTGCTCCGGCACATTCCCGAGCTAAAGGTCCCATCTACTGCGTCGCCGGTCCCCCGCGATGGCTCAGCGCGATGCAGCGCATGCTCGCTGCCGCGGGGTCGACGAGGACGAACGTTCGCACGGAGGAATTCTCCGGTTACCGAAGGAGCCGATATGTTCCTGCAGGATCCAAGACCGAGGGGGCCACGTTCGTGGCCAAGACCTCAGTGCCCACGAAGTGCTGGCCGGTTCACGGTCCACGGGTTTTCGAGAGAGCGACGGGCAAGAGCACCTGGCCGTCGTCGCGGGCGACATCGACGGCCGCGAGCGGATCGACGGCTCGCATCCACAGCGAGTGTCTGACCGGCGAGGTTCTGGGCAGCCTGAAGTGCGACTGTCGCCAGCAGCTGGATTCGGCGCTCAGTCATATCGATGAGCACGGTGGCGTGGTGCTGTACCCCTCCGTCAGGACGGAGCGGCATCGGCCTGTTGAACAAGATCAAAGCCGTACGCGCTGCAGCGACCGGGGCCACGATACGGTGGAGGCCAACCACCTGCTGGGCTTCGCCGACGACCTGCGTGGTTATGGCTCCGCGATCGACATGTTGCGATACCTCGGCATCTCCAAAGTCCGGCTTGCGTGACGAACAACCCGCACAAAGTCCGGGCCTTGAGGACGCCGGGATCGACGTCGTTCGCAAGGCGCATCAGCAGGCCAAAGCAACCCCCACAACCTTCGCTACCTCACGACGAAGGTGGAAAAGAGCGGGCATCTGCTGCGTGGCCTGAAGAAAGCGGCCCAGCTCTCGTAGTCGCCTGACTACGCTACCATCCCGAGCACGACTCGCGGAGTGGTGACAACCTCGTCGGCAGATTGCCGGCCCATCGGCAGAATCCACCACGCGCCGACGGGATCACAGCCAGACCAGGTTTCCGGAAGAAATGTCGAACAGGCTCCGCTGATTGCGCCGGCTCGGAAGCTCGTTCGCAAGGTTGGCGCGGCTCATGCTCTTCCCATGCGACGTGAATGAATCGAAGAGTGAGCCGGACATGCGAACCGACCGCTTGTGGAAGCTTGCAGGCCCCATCCGGCAACCTGGCGCTTCTTCGGGCGGTGAGCCGAAATGCGCCCTCGGGCGTTGAGGTCGTCCCGTTCGACCGATTGGCTGACCTGCCGTTCTTCAATCCCGACCTCGACACTGGAGACGGCCCGCCAGCCGTCGATGAGTGGAGACGGGCGGTCGCAGGCGCCAACGCCCTCCTCATTGCTTCGCCGGAGTACGGCCACAGCCTGCCCGGCGTGGTCAAGAACGGCATCGATTGGCTGATCGGGCCTGCCGAGCTCATCGCAAGGTCATCGCGATCACTGCGGCTGTTGTCCATCCTGATCGTGGCCGGATGGGACTGAGCGCCTTGGCGCAGACGCTCGCCGCTGTCGACGCCGTGATTGTCTGGAACGAGCCCACCGTCGTCGGTCCGAACTTCGACGACACGGTCGCGAACATGCTTCGGCGGCTGATCGAAACCGCGGCCGTACCGACGAGCTCCTAGAGGCTGTACAGGTTCAGAATCTCCATCGCGTCGTGCCGGCGTCGTGGCGACTCCCCGAGGTCGACCACGCACCGTGCCCGACGTGGTGGGATGCGGTCGGCGATCCTACGACCGTCGGTGGCGGTCTACTCCGCGACCAGCGCGAGCACCGGCCGCCGGCGACAGCGTGCTGGCATCCGCGACGAGGCCGTCCAGCGTGCGCTTCGGGATCGACGCCTTGAGCGCTTCGATGCGGCCCGCGAGGCCCGGGTCCATCGGGTGGGCGATCACGATGCCGGCGCGCTCCGACAACGCGCTGTGCCGCCGCGGCGATCGCCACGGCGCGCTCCGGATCGGCCCTCGCGCCGCCTCGACGGCCGCCAGCCCGAGCAGCGCCGAGCCCGTGCCGCGCGGGCTGCCCACCAGCTCGTACTCGTGAACCGCACGCACGAACGCGTCCTGCGCCGCACGTGCATTGGCGGAGGCCAGCGCGGTCCAGCCCATCTCGCAGTGCACGCGCGCGATCTCGGGATGGTCGCCGACCAGCCTCGAGCGACACGAGCGCGTCGTGATACAGCGCCAGCGCGCGGGCATGGTCGCCCTTGGCGAAGGTCATCTGGGCGAGGAAGCTGATCGCCACGCCGCGTCCCTCGTGGTCGTCCATGCGCGCGTGGATCTGTCGCGCCTCCTGCACGAGCGCCATGCCGGCGTCCAGGTTCCCGGTCGCGTAGAGCAGCATTCCCTTCAGCGACATTCGAGAGCGCTTGCATGAAGTCGAAGCCGATCGTTCGCGCTGCGGGCGATGGCCTCGTCGATGCGCCGCGCTGGCCTCATCCATGCGGCCGAGGCTCAGGCTGCAGTAGCCCGACGCCCATGATCCCCTCGGCCGCCGCGCGCTCGTCACCGACCGCCTTGCCGTCCGCGAAGCCGCTCGCCCACTCACGCAGCGAACGCTCCCACTCGCCGGTCGTCGTCGAGACCATTCCGGCCGCGAGCCATGCGAGCGCGCGGCCGCGGCTCGGCGGTCGATCGGCGGCGAGCGCCAAGAGCTCATCCAGCCAGACGCGCGCGGTGAGATGCTGCGCGCCGATGTGCCAGAACCAGTCCAGCTGGCCGCAGAGCAGGAGCGCCTTGTCCAAGCGCGACAAGATCTCCCGCCCTGGCGCGGGCGGTGAGCCACTGGATGGCCGCCTGCGTGTTCGCGTTCTCGTCGCGGCCGCGCCGCATGGCCGTCGAGCTGCGTCGTCCCGAAGATGCCGTCGGCGACCTCGGCCGAGAATCTCGACGAAGTAGTCGGCGTGCGCGTTCCGGATCGCATCCACCTCGCCCGCCGGCGTGGAGCTGCTCGGCCGCAGAAGGCACGGATCGTCTCGAGCAGCGCATAGCGCTCGCCCGACGCCACCACGCGCACGAGTCCCTTCTCGACCAGCGAGTCGAGCTCGTCGAGCGCGCGGTGACGCTCGGCCTCGCCGTAGCAGACCTGCTCCATCGCCTCGAGCGTCCAGCCTTCGTGGAAGACGGAGGCGCGGCGCAGCAGCTGTTGCTCGGCGGCCCCGAGGAGGGAATAGCTCCAGCTGATCGTGGCGCGCAGCGGTGCGCTGGCGGAGCGGAAGGTCGCGATCGCCGGAGGTCAACAGGTCGAGCGCGTGGTCGAGCCGCGCGAGCAGCGCCGCGGGCTCGAGGATGCGCACACGCGCCGCGGCCAGCTCGAGGGCGAGCGGCAGGCCGTCGAGCCGGCGGCAGATCGCGGCGATCGCCGCGGCATTCGCGGGCGTGAGCGCGAAGCCGGGCTTCACCTTCTCGGCTCGCTGGACGAGCAGCGCGACCGACGGGCATTGCGCCAGAGCGCTCGAGCGACGTCGCGTCCTCCGCCGGCAGCTCCAGCGGCGGCAGGTCGAACTCCGATTCCGCGCCGACCTTGAGCGGCGCGCGGCTCGTCGCGATCACCTGCAGCGAGCGGACAGCGCGCGACGAGCGCCGCGATGTCCTCCGGCGGCATCGATGACCTGCTCGAGATTGTCGAGCACCAGCAGCACTCGGCGGTCGCCGATGACGGTGGCAAAGCGCGTCGAGCGCCGAGCGGCCGTGCGCCTCGGCGATGTCGAGCGCGCGTGGCGACGGTCGGCAACACGTCCGACGCCGCGGTGACCGAGCGCCAGGCGAGACGAATGCCGCGCCGCCGGGATACCGGGCGCGAAGGCGATGGAACAGCTCGATCGAGAAGCGTGTCTTGCCGGTGCCGCCGTAGCCGGTGATGGTGAGCAGGCGCGCGCCCGCGCGCAGCCGGGTCGGCGGCCGACTCGAGCAGCCGCCTCGCGGCCGAGCAGCGGCGTGGACGGCGTGGGCGGCAGCTTCGACGACGGCCGGCGGCGTCCCGTCCCGGCCGCATGCGTCGCAGCTCGTTGCTCACGTCGAGGGCGGACTGAATGCGCGCCCGCGGATCCTTCTCGAGGCAGCGCGACACGATGCGGTCGAGAGTCCGAGGGCGCGTCGGTGCGTACGCTCGTCAGCGACGGCGGCGTGTCGCGCAGGATCGCGGAGCTGATCACGCCCGAGCGTCGAGCCTTCGAACGGCCGCCGTCCGGTCGCCAGCTCGTAGAGCAGGATGCCGAGCGCGAACAGGTCGGTACGGCTGTCGACGGCCTCGCCGCGCACCTGCTCGGGAGCCATGTACGGCACCGTGCCCAACGACCTGGCCCGCGCATCGAGAGCGGCGTCCCGAGCGTCGCGGCCTGCGTCAGCATCGACGGACGAGCCCGGCGCGCTCGAGCTTCGCGAGCCCGAAGTCGAGGACCTTGACCCGGCCGTCGCGGGTCAGCATCACGTTCGCGGGCTTCAGGTCGCGATGCACCACGCCCTTCTCGTGGGCCGCCGTCGAGCGCCTCGGCGAGCGCGATCCCGAGCTCGACGACGCGCGGGATCGGCAGTCCGCCCGGAGCCACGTGCCGGTCGAGGCTCTGGCCCTCGACCAGCTCCATGGTCAGGAAGCGGGTGCCGCCCGCGTCCTCGACGGAGAACAGCGTGACGATGCCGGGGTGGTTGAGCGCGGCGACGGTGCGCGCCTCGTGCTCGAAGCGGGCCAGGCGGCCGTCGTCCTGGGCCACGTCCGCCGGCAACACCTTGAGCGCGACCTCGCGGCCGAGGCGAGGATCCCGCGCGCGATAGACCTCGCCCATGCCCGCCCGCGCCCAAAGGTGCGACGATCTCGTACGGGCCGAGGCGATCTCCCGCGGACAGCGCCATGCCAGAGTCCCAGCGCGGGAGCTCTACTTCGCTGGGCCCGCTTGCTCGGGTCGTCGGCAGTGGTTGACGTACGTCAGCACGAACGGACCGCATGCCAGTGCACCTGGATCGTCGCCTCGGTCGTCGCCATCGCGAAGTGACGCATCTCGGCCGGTAGCAGCCTGCAACCGCCCGCCGGGAGTTTCTTCATGGCCGCCTCGTCGAACTTTTCGCCCATGCCCAGCGCGAACGTCCCCGACGAAGACCGTGACGTGCTCGTCCGTGGATGCCAATGCGGCATCACCTTGTAGCCTTCGGCATCTGGAGTCGCACGACGTAGAGTCCGGGCTTGCCCGGATCTCCCGGAGAGAACGGTGAACTTGGCGTTCCGCTCGAACACCGGGGGCGGCGGGCCCCACTGAGCTCACTCGGGCTGATCAGAGCGTGTTCGGGGCAGGCGCGTCGGCCGCCATCACGTAGCGGCTGCCATCGCCGAGATCACCATAACGCTGCCGACGAGAGTCTTCGCATGCGACACCTCCATGGGTTGCGATCGCGTTCCGTGTTCGAATCGGTGGGTCCCCTCACGCTTCGCGCATCATACGCCCGCGGGTTCACGATGCGCCGTCGTGCCGACCAGCACGGCGCCGATGAGCTGAAGGATCGCGGCCGTGAGGAACCGACTGGCGGAGCGGCCGGAAACGCCGCCCAGAGCAGCCCGACCGCGGCGCTCGAGACCATGTCGCCGACGCCGTTCACCGCGGCCAACACGCCCAGCCCGGTTCCCGGAACCGCGGTGGGAAGCAGGTCCACCGCGTACGCCTCGGCCACCTCCTCGCTCGCGACAGGAGACCGGACGCTACGAAGAGGATCAGGAGGTTGGCCGGAGTGGGCGGAAGCACGGCAAAGCCCGCAACGTCGCGGCAGCGAAGAGATAACCGGTCACGATCACGACTCTCGCGCCGACGCGGGTCTGCGATCGCGCCCAGGGGGAACGCGGGCAACGGCGCTCACGCCGTTGTGCAGGACGTAAAGCGCGATCGCGAGTGTTGCGGCCTCGAGCGAGAACAACGTGCCGGAGGCGTGCTGAGTAGCGTAGAGGATCAGCAGCGTGCGCGAGAAATCTCCGCAGCCGAACAGCAAGACGCCGGCCATGTAGCGGCGGAACGGACGCCTGTCCCCGCGATGCTGGCGCGAAATCCGGCGGAGGAGACCGGCCCGGTGCGGCGGTGGCTCTTTCACGAGGATCGCGAACCGCCAGAAACGAGGAGCCCCGGGAGCAACGATCCGGCCAGGACTTGCCGCGCGGTCGCCCCCATAGTGGAGCAGGGTCAGCGCCAGCAGCGGACCGAGCACCGCCCCGAGCGCGTCGGCCGCCCGCCCATCCCGAACGCTTTCCCGGACTTCGTCTCACGGCTGCCGCGATGAGGAAATCTCGGGGCGCGGAACGGCCCCGCGGCCGACCCACGCGGCGACCCGGCACGCCAAGATTTGCCGCTTGCGAGCACAGTCCGATGGCAGCGATGCTGACGGCCATGATGAGGTAGCCGATCGAGGCGAGCGGCTTGCGCCGGACGACCCGGTCGGTCATCACGCCGCCCCAGAGCTTGGCCACCGACGAGATGCCGTCGGCGAGCCCTTCGATGATCCTGCGAGCGCGCCGGCACTCCGCACCCGATCGAGAGCACGATGCCGGGGAGGACCGCCGTGCCCAGCCTCGTGCGAGACGTCGGAAAAGAGGTCTCGCGAGGCTGCCCCGGCGGTGGAGCGGGTTCAGCCAACCGCCCTGCGAAGCCTTCATACCCGGACTCATACGACGCAGGCTAGATGGTTTGATGCAGATCGGCATCGATAGCTTCGCAGCGGCGCATGACGACGCCAGCCGCGCGGTCAGTGCGTCGGACCGCCTGCGCAACCTGATCGAGCAGATCGAGCACGCCGATCAGGTCGGACTCGATCGTCTTCGGCATCGGCGAGCACCACCGCAAAGCGATTTCCTCGATTCCGCGCCGGCGGTCATCCTCGGCGCCGCGGCGGCGCGAACGCAGCCGCATCCGTCTCACGAGCGCCGTAACGGTACTGAGCTCGGCCGATCCGGTCCGGGTGTTTCAGGAACTTCGCCACCCTCGATCTGCTCTCAGCGGGCCGCGCGGAGATGGTCGTCGGCCGCGGCTCGTTCATCGAGTCGTTCCCGCTGTTCGGCCTGTCGACTCGAGGATTACGACTCGCTCTTCGCGAGAAGCTCGACCTGCTGCTCGAGATCCGGGACAACGAGCACGTCCACTGGTCCGGCAAGCACCGGCCCGCTCTGACGGGCCAGGGCGTCTACCCGCGGCCGCGTGCAGGATCCGCTTCCGATCTGGCTGGGCGTCGGCGGGACACCGCAGTCGTTCGCTCGCGCCGGCGTGCTCGGGCTTCCGTTGATGGTCGCCATCATCGGCGGTGAACCGCGACGCTTCCGGCCGCTGGTCGATCTCTACCGGGAGGCCGGGGCGCGAGCGGGCATTCCCCCGACCGGCTGAAAGTCGGCGTCCACTCGCTCGGCTACGTCGCGGCCGACGACGCAGGAAGCCGCCGACGACTTCTTTCCCGGCTACGCCGCGCGCCTTCACGGACGTCGGAAAGGAGCGCGGATGGCCTCCCGTCACCCGTGCGGGCTTCGACGCTCAGCGCGGCCCGCACGGCGCGCTGCTGATCGGCGAGCCCGATGAAGTGGCCGAGAAGATCGTTCGACACAGCGAGGCGCTGGGCGGCATCTCGCGCCTCACGTTTCAAATGAACGCGGCGTCGCTGCCGCACGCCAAGCTGATGGAGCCGATCAGGAGTGCGATCGGTGCGCGGGTCGCGCCCGCGCTGCGCCACGCAGCTCGCGCTCTAGGGGCTTTCGCCGAGGCGGCCCAGAAGATAGTCACGGGTGACCGCGATCAAGTCGCGCTCGGAAATGATCCCGACGAGACGGCCGTCGCGCACGACGGGCAGGCAAAGTCTCGACGCGCGGTGGCTCACCATCTGCTCGATCGCCGCGTCAGGGCCGGAGTATCCGGAGACACGGTCACGAGATTGGTGCCTCATGATGTCCCGCACGAACCGGGGCGCTGTCGGCCCGGCGTCGGGAGCGCGCGACGATGCGCACGATCGATCTGTAGGACACCATTCCGAGGAGCCGGTGTTCGGGATCTTCGATGGGAACGTGCGGATCCCCTCCAGTCATCATCATGTGGGAGCTAATGAGCGCCACCGGGTCGTCCTCGCGGACGGCAAGCAAGTCGGTGGTCATGAAGTCCTCGACGGTCGACTCGGCGCGCAGTGCGTCCTTCGTTGCCGGCAAGATGGCGGCCAGGGGCCGGTGCGCGAACAGGGGCGCCTCCGCCTGGAGTTCCCCACGCGCGCGTCAGCGTGTCCAGTCGCTCGACGGTCGTCGCGTGCGCGTCTCGTCGCGCATGGCGGCAAGCGAGCCCAGCGCCCATTGCGCGCCGGTCCGCCGCGTCGAGACGCGCGCCGCGATCACGTCGAGGAGACGGCCGGCGTCGTCCGCGTCGACGCTGGCGGCGGAGTCCCGCGTGTGCCAACGGACCAGTCCCGCGAGAAGGCTCTCGACCGGAACGACCGCGCCTTCGAGCCACGTAAGCTGCGCCAGAGAGACTGGCGCGCGGCCGCGAGGAAGCTCGTGCGGGCGTGCTCGAAGTCCATGAGTTTCGAGAAGTCGATCCGCTCGGCGATCGCCGCTCGCACGAGGCCGAGCCAGAGCGCTGCGTTCGCCATCCTTCGTCGAGGGGAGGGACTGTCCGCTGGGAAGCGTGCGATTCTCGATGCGCAGGTGAGCAGACGTCCATCGAGCGGTCCCGTAGCAGGGACGGTTCCAGCGCCAGACCGTGCCATTGTGATACGGAGGGCCTCGAGCTTGGGAGCCTCGTTGCGGCGCATCGCCCCTCGAAAGGGTCCTCGGGATCCTCGACCGAAGATGGGCCAAGCGAGCGAGGTCCTCACGATAGATCTCGAGGATCGAGCGTTCGACCCAGCGGCGGACCGAACGTGACGCGCGCGACCGATTCGCGCTCGGTCCCCATCGTTCGCGTGTCGGTGGACTGCTGAACAAGGCGATCCGCGACTCGTGCCACAGCCTCCGGCCCAAGAGAACAGGCGCGTTCGCGGCGACGGCGAGGACCGGCGCGTGAACGCCTGAGCCGCGTTGTAGGCGAGCGGAAAATCCGCCGGATCGACCGTCGAAAGTGAATCTGGAAGCCGCAGTTGCACGATTCGACCATCAGCGACTGCGGGTGAACCTCAGCTCGTCCAGAACCGCGGATGTGAATCTGGATCGGCTCTCCGCGTTGCAATGCGAGCGCACGATCCAGTTCGCAGGCAAACCGCGGTAGCGGCGTCATGTTGTCCGTCACGAGATCGGACGCCTTGAGCGACGGCAGGATCCTCGCGAGGATCGCGCCGGCGCCCACCGGCCGCGCGGCGGCATGGACGCGGTCGAGGCAGGATTGCACTCGGTTTGAAGCTCCGCTGAAGCAGCCTCCTCGAGCAGCGGGTGTCGCGTTGATCTCGAGGTTGAAGCGGGCGGTTCTGGTGACGACTGCGTGATCGTCGACAAGACCGAGCACCTCCATCGCGACGGGGGCCGCGTGGCCCATCCTGTCCACGAGGAAGGGTTCCTGCTCCGCGCCGGAACCGATGAATCCCCGATTCGATGCCGCTAACGCCGATCAGGTCCCGAGCGCTGAAGATCGCGGAGGACGGCGTGCAGAAAAGCATGCCGGTCCTCGTCCGTCGTCAGCGCCCGCACGGCCCCGGTTCCCACTTCGCTCGACCTCAGGCGCGCGCCATTCCGCGCCATCAAAAATGGTACGTCCGGATTCGCCTTCTCGGTTGGAGGTATTCCGGACCGAATCGGGGCGCCGGCCCAGCGCTGCCTCGGTCATCTTGCAGTCGCGGGCAGGCGCGCCCGGAAGTTGCAGGTAGACCGCCTCTCCGAGCACGGACATCGTCGACCCGCCGTCTGAATACTTCTTTCCGGCCGAGGCGTTGACGCGGGGAGCGCGATCTTCGAATCCGGCCCGACGATCGTCGCTGCACGGTCGGCGAGCGTGACTTCGAAGTGCGCGGTCCCGCAGTCGAGAGCGAACGCCATCGCCTCCGGCGCGGGTGTCTCGGGCACCGAAGCCGGCCGGAGCAGGAGCTCGACTTTCTTCTGATTGCCGAGCGTCAAGACGCGAATGGGGACCCGCGTTTCCCACAACGGCTTTCCGCGCGAGTCGGTGATGACGGCCGCGACGCCGTACAGCCGCTTGGGCTCGATGCTGGTCTCCGGATAAGGAAGCTCGAAGCGGATCGGGGGCTTCCCTTCGGCTTCGAACGAAGCGTTGGCGATCGTGGCGGCCTCGCGACGCCCATGGTCAGGATCGCGCAGGCTCACCTTCAGGATCGCGCCCGGCGGAATGACCTTGGAGTCCGAGAGCGTCACCCTCCCCGGAAGAATGGTCTTGTTTCGCCTTGACCGCGTCCCGTCGAGGCGAGTCCGGATCAGGGTGAGGGCGATGAGGAAGCGCGACATACCCCGCTATCCTAGCCGCAGCGGGTTACACTCGACGAGATTCACGAGGGCCGACGATTATGACCACTCCAACCGCCTCTCCCGAGCTCAAAGTGTTCGTCTTCGCGGCGTCGCATCGCGCAGAATCCCTGAACGGCAAGCTCGCCGCCTTGGCAGGCCGCATGGCCGGGAGAGGCCGGGCGCGACGTCAGATCTCGCGTCGCTCAAGGATTTCGAGCTGCCGCTCTACGACGGCGATGTCGAGAAGGCCGGCGGGATCCCGCCGCGCGCAGAAGAGTTCCGGCGCCGCCTGATCGCGAGGCGACGCGTTCATCTTCGCCTCCCGGAATACAACGCGCTCGATGGCCGGGACGATCAAGAACTTGATCGATTGGGTCTCGCGCTTCCGGCCGCAGCCGTTCGACACCCGGCATGGGCTCCTCATCTCCGCATCGCCGTCGCTCGGCGGCGGCAACCGCGGGCTGTGGGCGCTCCGCGTTCCGCTCGAGCACCTGGGCGCGCGGATCTTTCCGGACATGTTCTCGCTGGCGATGGCCCACACGGCGATGGCCGACGCGGGACATCGCCGACCCCGAGCTGCGTGCGCGCTTCGACCAGACGCTTCGGTCGTTCCTGTCGCTCGCCGAGGCGGCGAAGCACTACCCGTGCATCAAGCGCGCCTGGGTCGAGTTCCTCGGCGAGCCTCCAGGAGTCGGCGAGGATCGGGTCGACGCGATCGCCGACTGAACCCGCGATGACTGGGGTCACGCGCCGCACCCACAGAATCCTCGGCCTCGTCCCTGCTCTTTGCCGATCTGCGGCTGGGCCATCGCGGGTTCATCTTCTTCGTGAAGCTGATACGGCCCGCCTACGGCGGATTGCACGTGCGCAGGTACAGCCTTCAAGGAGTCGCCGCCGCGCAGCCGCGACCGGAGGTGGCTCGATGCGCGGCTCGTTCGCACCGTCTTGGTGACCACGTGCTCGTCCGCACCGAGAGCGGACCGGTTCAAGTCGACCTGACGACACCCAGGCACGCGAACTGCCGAGGAGAGCGACATCCGTCGCTGATAGCCGACGCCATCGCAGAGGAGCACGATCGTTACGGAGACCTCGCGTCGGTGACATCGTCATCCCGGCGACCCCTCCCGCATCGATCGTGACGACGACGGGAGCCACGATCGAGCTGATTGGGCGACGCTGTCCTGCAGCAGAGCGGCGCGACACGAGGCGAATCGATGCGGCCTACCGGGTCCACTACCTGCAATGGACCGGTATCAGCGTCGTGGACCGCGTGCTCGGTGTCCGTCGGTCTCGCTTCGCTCCTGGTCCTGCCTTCTTCGGGCTGCGTGCTGGCCTTCGCGGCGAGGGCGGCGTGAGCGGATTCCTGGAACGGATCGTTTGTCTGACGGAGGAAACCACCGAGACGCTCTTCCTGCTCGGACAAGGGGATCGCATCGTCGGCGTCTCCGGATACACCGTTCGCCCGCCCGAGGCTCGATCGAAGCCGAAGGTCTCCGCGTTCATCAGCGCCAACGTCGAGAAGATCGAGTCGTTACGCCCCGATCTCGTGCTCGCGTTCTCGGACCTGCAGGCGGACATCGCGGCGGCGCTCGTTCGCCGCGGGATGACGGTCATGGTGTTCAATCAGCGATCGGTCGCCGAGATCCTTCAGATGATTCGTACGCTCGGCGGGCTCGTGGGCTGCGCCGGCGAAGCCGACCGCCTCGCCAGCGGCCTCGAAGCCGACCTCGAGCGGATCCGCACGTCCGCCGGCGAGGTTCCCGACGCGGCTCCGCGTCTTCTTCGAGGAATGGGACGACCCGCTCATCTCGGGCATCCGGTGGGTGGAAGAGCTCGTCGCGATCGCCAGGCGGCGAGCCCATCTTCCCCGAGCTCGAACGCGCGGCTCTTGGCGCGCGACCGGATCGTCGATCGGGACGGAGGTCGCGCGCCGCGACCCGGAGGTCGTGTTCGCGTCGTGGTGCGGCAAGAAGGTGCGGAAGGCGACGATCGTCGAGCGGCCCGGGATGGAACGCCGTGAGCGCGGTGCGCGATGGCCGCATCTTCGAGATCAAGTCGACCTACATCCTCCAGCCCGGCCCCGCGTCCCTGACCGAGGGCGTTCGACAGTTGTACGCCTTGCTCGCGCGAACTCACGGCGTCGAGATCGATCGCGACCTAGCCCCCAACGAGCGATTGGACGGGTCCACGGCGGCATCGGTCAGCGAAACCTCAGAATCGACGCCCCTTTTCTGCGCTCCATGCAAGTTTTGCCAGTAAAAACGCGTATTCCACGACCAATCCGGCCCGTAGGATCGCCCAGAATCGACGATCGCACTTCAATCCGGGCTCCAGGACGCCCGGAACCGACGAAAGCGCGGCGAAAAACTTCGGATATGATCCGCGGCCGCATGCCGTCCCTCGCCGCCGGTCCCCAGCCATGCCGCTAGCTCCCGGGACGCGGCTCGGCGCCTACGAGATCGTCGCCTCGATCGGCGCGGGGGATGGGCGAGGTCTACCGCGCGCGCGACACCAAGCTGAACCGCGAGGTCGCGATCAAGGTTCTGCCGGAGCGCCTGGCCCGCGATCCTGATGCGCTCGCGCGATTCGAGCGCGAGGCACAGGCCGTCGCGGCGTTGACACATCCGAACATCATGGCGATTCACGATTTCGGCGTGAACGCCGGCGTGGCCTACGCGGTCACGGAGCTGCTCGAAGGCGAGACGCTGCGCGCGAAGCTGGCCGCGCTCGGCGCTCCCCACGCGCAAGGCCGTCGAGTACGCGCTGCAGATCGTCCACGGGATCGCCGCGGCGCACGAGAAGGGCGTCGTCCATCGCGATCTGAAGCCGGAGAACATCTTCATCACGGACGACGGGCGCGTGAAGATCCTCGACTTCGGGCTGGCGAAGGCTGGTCGCGCCGCCGGGCGAGGAGCGCGTGCTGCAGACGCAGAGCGGCCTCGGCATCGTCGCCGGGCACCGTGATGGGCACGGTCGGCTACATGTCGCCCGAGCAGGTGCGCGGACAGGCGGTCGACCATCGCACGGACATCTTCTCGTTCGGCGTCGTGCTTCTACGAGATGCTCACCGGGCTCCGCGCGTTCCGCGGGCGACTCGAACGTCGAGACGATGAACGCGATCCTCAAGGAGGATCCGCCGGAGTTCGCAGCATCCGGCGCCAACGTTCCGATGGCGCTCGACCGCGTCGTGCCGCCGATGCCTCGAGAAGAATCCCGCCGAGCGTTTCCACTCGGCGCACGATCTGGGGCTGTCCTTGGACGCGCTCCGGGTCGGGAACGTCGGGGCAAGCGCGGCTTCGATGGCCGTTGCTGCGGCTCCCATCGCCGCGGCCTCGGTGGATGCCGTGGCTTCTGGCCGTGGGTGCGGTCGCGACTCGCCGCGGCCGCGTATCTCGCAGGGCACCGCCTCGCGACACCGGCGGCGGTCGAAGTGCCGGCGTACCACCGTCTGACGTTCCGGCGGGGGCACATCTACTCGGCGCGGTACGCCGGCGACGGGAAGACGTTCGTCTACTCCGCGATCTGGGGCAAGCGATCCGCGCCGGCTGTACACGACGCGTGAGGGGAGCCCCGACTCGCTCGCGCTCCTTACCCGGAGAGTGACGTCGCCTCGATCTCCTCGACGGGCGAGCCTCGCTCTCATCATGAACCGGAAGACCGTCCGCGGTTTTGCGTCGAGGGGCACGCTCGCACGCGCGTCGCTGTCCGGCGGGCGGCGCGCGCGGTGCTCGAGGACGTGCAGGACGCCGATTGGCTTCCGGACGGCTCCGGCTTTGTCGCGGCCCGCTACGTGGACGGCCGCTATCGCCTCGAGTTCCCGTCGGGAAGACGGTCTACGAATCGGGTGGGTACATCAGCGACGTGCGCGTGTCGCCCGACGGCGCGCTCGTCGCCTTCGCCGATCATCCGGTCTTGGGCGACGATTCGCGGCTCGCTCGCCGTCATCGATCGCGCGGGGAAGAAACTGAACGCTTGCGTCCGGATACTCGAGCGTTCAAGGCGTCGCCTGGGCCGCGAACGGCGACGAAGTCTGGGTTCACGGCGTCCGACAAGGGAGCGCGAGAGGGTCGCTCTTCGCGGCGACGCCGGCGGGGTAAGCCGTCATGGTGACGCGCGGCGCCGAGCAGCCTACACCTCGGTGATGCCGGCGCGGACTGGCAGCGCGCCTGTCTGGCAAGAGAATCTCGTGGAGCGGGATCAGAGGCCGGGTGCGGGCGACACCGCGGATCGCGAGCTGTCCTGGCTCGATTGGTCCACCGTTCCGAGAATCTCTCAGACGGCCGGACGTTGATCTTCACGGAGGAAGGGGACGGGGGCGGCGTCGACTATTCGATCTATATGCGCAGCGTTGACGGCGACTCCCGCGGTGCGGCTGGGATCGGGGAACGGCCTGGCACCTCGCCGGACGGCAAGGGTGCTCAGCCTCCACCTCGCTCCCGCGCCGGCGCAGTACTGGCTCCTTCCCACGGGCGCGGGCGAGCCGCGACAGGTGACGAACGCATTCGCACTTGCGCATGACATCGGTTGGTTCGGCGCCGACGGCCAACACATCATTTTCCCGCCTACGATCCCGGGGGCAATCACGGATGTACGTTCGGGATCTTTCCGGCGGTCCTCCGAAACCGATTACGCCGGACGGCGTGACGGGACCGCCTTCGCCCGACGGTACGCTCGTCGCGTTCGAAGCGGAAAACTCTACGCCGCAGGCGGCGCGCTGCGCCGCGCCCGATCCCTGGATTCGCGCCGGGGGACAGGGGTCGAGGGGGTGGACCGGCGATTCTCGCGCCCTGTTCCTGCGCCACGATCTGCCCTCGGAAGACCAGCAGGTCTTCCGCCTCGAGCTAGCGACAGGTCGGCGCACCCTCCTCCATGAAATCGCGCGACTCCGAACGCACGGCCGGGCCCATGGTTCACGATCACGCCGGATGGGTCGGCGTATTTTGTCGTACTCGGTGAATCAGTCGGAGTTGTTTCTGAGTCACCGGCCTGAAGTAGAAACCGTCATTTCCCCGACGCCTTTGACGAACTCCGCGAACTTCCGGTCCACGAGCGCCGCCTGGTCGTCCATCACCATGATGCCGGCGTCGTCCACTGAGAGCGCCTGCGCGCGGCCGTCGGCGAGCGCGCCGCGCCACGGCTCGACGAAGAACGCCTGGAGATAACTCCGCGGTGGGATCGGCGCGCAGGTCCTGCGGTGAACGCCGGCTCCACGACGAGGAGCGAAGCTTCAGCTTCGGGAGGTCGGCCAGGTCAAGGCGTGGAGCTGCACAGCGCAGCCACGCGCGAGCCGGCAGCGGCGGCGCGTTGACCAGGTCGGCGAAGCGCGGCGCCGCGCTTCGAATCGGTCGAATAGTCGTCGGCCTTGAAGTTGTTCGTGACCCAGGTGTCGCGGGTGACCGTCTTGAACCAGCGCGGCGCCATGTACTGGTCGGTCATCTGGATCTTCTTTTCGAGCGTCAGATTCTTCGGCCACTGGCCGCCCGCCTCGACCGGCTCCGAAACCGCGGCGCGAGCCGGCGAGGAACAACGACCGCGCGAGCCAGCACCGGGTGATCGACGGCGACGCATGACGACCTGCGAGCCGTTGAAGGAATGACCGACCAGAATCGGCCGCTTGAGCTTTCGTTCGCGAATGAGCGTTGCCACCGCGTCCGCGGCCTGCGCGCGTCCAGGTCTGCTCGCCGTAGCCCACTCCCGGTGCGGGCATCGGCGGCGCCGCGGTTCCTCGAAGCTGGAAGGGTGACCGCGAGCATGTGGAAGCGACCTTCGTTGCGCCGCATGAAACCCTCGAAGGCCGAGGCGCTCCAGACCGAACCCCCGACACCAGGGACCACGTCCGTGCGCCCTTCCCCGCTCGACCACGGCGCCCAGCGTCCCGGAGGTGCGGTCACGTAGCCCTTGTCGTGGACGATTGTCGAGGAGTGGATCCCGGCCGGCCGCCGGCTGCGCGGAGAGGGCGGTAGGGATTAGGCAGCATCGCTGCGAACGGCAGGAAGAACGTCGAGCAACGGGTCATCGGACCTGTTCTTACGATTCGTCGCCGCCGAAGTTGCCGAAGCCGTTTTACTGCGGCCCCCGCCGCCGGCAACGACGCCCCGGATCCCCGAATTCCGTCCGCCATCACGTGACGTCGGTATCGACCCATCCCGCCGCCACGACGATGCGCTCGTCCACCGGCGAGAGCGCCGAAGGTATCGATCTTGCGTTGACGTCCGCCGATGGCGACCTGCACGCGCTCGCTCGTCGTCGCGGCCGGGGACGATGGGCTGGCGGAAGAGCACCTTTCGTGTTCGTCGTTGTCGCCCCAGGAGACGAGGGTCCGGCCGTCCGACATCCATCGGCTGCGGCCCACGTTCGCCCCGCGGCCGGGGATGACGATCTCGCCGATCGCGCTGCCATCCTCGAGCCGGATGATCTTCACCGGATGGGTCGGCGAGGCCGCCTGGCCGCTGATCGCGGCGATCCATCCCGTCTTGGGGGCGAGCTCGTGGAGCTGGTAGCTCCCCTTCAACAGATGCGTGGCTTCGGTGCCGTCGGGCCGGATCTTCCAGATGCCGAGCGCGGCCGGGTTGGCGGTCGAATAGGCGATCCACGCGCCGTCCGCCGACATCGTCGGGTTCTCGGCGTCGAAGCCGTCTTGGGTCACCTGGCGGGCGCCGGTGCCGTCGACGTCCGCCATCCAGATCTCGAAGTGGCCCCTCGGGTCGGCTCCAGAGCAGATGCTTGCCGTCGGGGCTGTAATGCGGATCCCAATCGTCGGCGGCATCGAACGTCACCCGCCGCACCGCGCCGGTTTGCACGTCGAGCGACCAGAGGTCGAGGCTTCCCGACCGATCGGAAGAGAAGATGATCCGCTTTCCGTCCGGCGAAAACGCCGGCTGCCGATCGATCGAGGCCCGCCGGTCAGCCCGCGGCCGAGGGTGCCGTCGGCCTTCACTTCGGCAGATTCCGGTGGGTGCCGCCGCCGTCGAAGATCAAAGCTCCGGGCCCGGCGAGGCTCGATCCGCAGGGGAGAGAGAGGAACGAGAAGATCGCGCGGGGCGTCGACGAACCCAGCGTCAGGCGCTGGAGAACGGCATTCGCACGCCCCCCTTGAGAAGCCGAAAGGCAAACAGCAGTGCGTCGTCGCCGTCCCATCGCGGCCCGCTGTTGACGCTCCTGCCCCGGGAAGGCGATAGACGTCGCCTGGCCCCAGACGGCACGTCGATCGTCGCCAGCATGCGGCCCGTGATCGTGCTCACGCGCGGCGCGGATTCCACCGCAAGCCGCTTTCCATCGGGTGAGAAGGCGATGAATCGGAGGAATGCGTCGGTCTCGGCGAGGACGGTCTCCGCCCCGCCGTCGGCCGGGATCAGGACCACCCGGGTCCGCTGGCCGTCGTCGCGCAGGAGCAATCCGCGTTCCGTCCGGAGACCAGTCCGCCGAGAACGTACTCCTTCGCTCGCCAATCGTCGCGGCTCGCCGCCGATCAGCGGCATCCGACACAGGTCGGACGCGCGCGCCGCCCTTCGCAGGAAAAGGACCGAGCTCCCATCAGGAGAGATTCGCGGCGCCTCGTCCGTGCGCGGCGGTCAGGGCGACCTCTTCGCCGCTGGCCATCTGTTTCACCCAGATGCGCTGCGTGCCGTCGCGGTCCGAGACGAAACGCCATGTTGCGCCCGTCGGCGCCCTCGCGGAGCGGCTCTTTCCTGAGTACGTCAGCGAATGCATGGCGGCTGGGGGGCGGGGGCTCCCGGAGCGTCGCGCGAGCCCGAACGCGCCGAGCGCCAGCGCGCCGAGGACCGCGCCTGCGCCCAGCCAGGCCAGCCGTCCTGGCCAACCCGGAGCGCTCGGCTCGACCGCGCTGCCGGCGAGCGCGGGTGTGTCACCCAGGTCCGCCCGGCCCGTGAGGACGTCGTCGATCACGATCCGGGCATCGGCGACGTCATGGAGGCGGTTCTTCGGGTTCTTCTCGAGACAGCGGCGCAGCAGCCTTCGGATCGGAGGAGGCGTCGCGGCCGGCAGCGACTTCGTGTCGAGCTCGCGCGTGAGTACCGCGGCGAGGGTGTCGGAGACCGTCTCGCCGTCGAACAGCGGAGCTCCCGCGAGCATCTCGTAGAGCACCACTCCGAACGCCCAGATGTCCGCGCGCTTGTCGACGGCCTTCCGCGCGCCTGCTCGGGGCTCATGTACGCCGCCGTGCCGAGGATCATCCCGGCCATCGTCGCGGCGTGGCGTCATCGTCGGCGACATGCCCGGACTCGAACGATCCCGCTGCCGGGAGTCGGTCGCAAGCGCTTTCGCGAGGCCGAAGTCGAGGACCTTGACCTTGCCGTCTGCGCGTCAACTTGACGTTGGCGGGCTTGAGATCGCGATGGACGATCCCCTTGCTCGTGCGCTTCTTCGAGAGCCAGTCGGCGATCTGCCGCGGCGATCTCGAACGCCTCGCTGGCCGCCATCGGCCGCGCTTCACGTGCTCGGAAAGGTCTCTCCCTCGAACGAGCTCGAGCACGAGGAACGAGCTTGCCGCCGGCCTCATCGAGCCCGTAAATCGCGCCGATGTTGGGATGGTTGAGCGAGGCCAGCAGCTTCGCGCTTCGCGCTCGAAGCGCGCCGAGGCGCTCGCCGTCGCTGCGCCAACGCGGCGGGGAGCACCTTGATCGCGACCTCGCGGTCCGAGCTTCGTGTCGCGCGCCCGATAGACCTCGCCCATCCCGCCCGCACCCAGCGGAGCGACGATCTCGTAGGCACCCAGGCGGTCTCCGGCGGAAAGCGGCAACGACGATCCCCCACACCGTTCAGGCGGGCGCGATTCTGGGCCATCCGCGAATTGGGGCGCTCGCATGGCGATACACTTCGCGGCTATGTACGACGAAGCGGCACAGCAAGACGCAGTTTCGAGAGCGCTCCAGCGCAAGCTCGTGCCCCTCTGGCAGTCGATACGGGGCGATGGGCCAGGACGAGCAGACGATCGTCGTCGTGCCGTCGATGACCGTGGACAAGGTCTTCCACGGCACCGAGCAGCAGGCCTACGAGGAGCGGTTCCTCTTTCTCCTGCTCCTGCTCCGTCAGCCGCGGGCGCGGCTCGTCTACGTGACGTCGCTCGCGATCCCGCCGAGCGTCATCGACTACTACCTGGGGCTGCTTCCCGGCGTCATCGCGAGCCACGCGCGGCGCAGGCTCTTCCTGATCTCGCCGCTCGATGCGTCGTCGCGGCCGCTGAGCCGGAAGCTCCTCGACCGGCCGCGCCTGCTCGCGCAGATCCGCGCGCTGATTCCCGACCCCGATCGCGCGCATCTCGTCCCGTTCAACACGACGCCGCTCGAGCGCGATCTCGCCGTGGCGCTCGGCATCCCGATGTACGGCTGCGATCCCAAGCACTTCCCGCTCGGGACGAAGACCGGCTGCCGGCGGATCTTCGCGGAGCTGTGCGATCAACCACCCGATCGGCATCGAGGGCCTCTCGAGCGAGAGCGACTCGTCGACGCGGTCGCGACGATGCGCGAGCGCAAGCCGACGCTCGGCGCAGGTGCATCGTGAAGCTGAACGAGGGCGTCTCCGGGCGAAGGGAACGCGCTCGTCGATCTCGAGGGCTTCCCGCGGGCCGGCCCGGCAGCTATCCTGACGAGAGCGAGTCGGATCCGCGCGATGCGGTTCGAGGCGCCAGGAGTACGACGTACGAAGCCTACGTGCAGAAGCTCGCCGAGCGCGGCGGCGTGGTCGGAGGAGCGGATCACGGGCGAGGAGTTCCGCAGCCCCAGCGCCCAGCTTCGCATCTCGCCGCTGGGCGACGGTCGAGCGGCTCTCGACGCACGATCAGACTCCTCGGCGGACCTCGGCGGGCAGGCTCTACCTCGGCTGCCGTTTCCCGCCGATGCCTGCGTATGCCGTCGGCGATCATGCGCGACGCCGCGCGGGTCGGCGAGCGCCTCGCCGACGAAGGCGTGCTCGGCCGCTTCGCGCTGGATTTCGTCGCGGTCCGCAGCCTGGAGCGGACGCGTGGGAGACCTACGCGATCGAGATCAACCTCCGGAAGGGCGGGACGACGCACCCGTTCCTCGACGCTGCAGTTCTTGACCGACGGCACGCTACGACGCCGAGACCGGCCTGTTCAAGACGCCGACCGGGCGAGTCGAAGTGCTTCGTCGCCAGCGACGACGTCGAATCGCCTGCCTACCGCGCGCTTCACGCACGACGACCTCTTCGACATCGCGATGCGCCACCGGCTTGCACTTCGACCCGTCGCGGCAGACCGGCGTCGTCTTCCACATGATGAGCGCGCTGGGCGACCGCGGCCGCTTTCTGGCCTGACGGCGGTCGGGGACACGCACGAGGACGCGGACGCCCTCTACCGCAAGGCGATCTCGCGGAAACCGTGGACGCCGAGGCGGGGGCTGGATTTACACGCCTTGCCTGGATCGGCGCTTCGGGCGCAAGCGCTGGGAGGCGCTTGCCATCATGCCCAGGTTTCTCGATCGGAGTTCCCCACGAGCCGGAAGAATTGGCGTGCGCTTGCGCATCGCCCAGGTGTTCCTGGGCTCCGGGCTCGCATTTCCTGCAGCCATGCCGACTGGGGGTGCAATGGACAGCGCACCACGGCGCATGGATGATCGTCGATGTGGACGGCAAGGCCGACGCGAGGAACATCGTGCCGCCTGCGATGCGCCACGACGCCAGACCGTCGCGTTGAACGTGTTCACGATGGCGCAGATCCGGAAATCCTGGCCCGCCATCGAGCGTAGGTCGACTCGCTACACTGAGGTTGGAGGACCAACCGCCATGCAGAAGCGCAAGCTCGGAAAGAGCAACCTCCAGCAATACGTA
>ERZ1370068.6706-contig-5673_pt1 | contig 38586 bp, 46 predicted proteins | sample MGYA00561227_ERZ1370068 | MGnify/ENA primary metagenome ERZ1370068 (study PRJEB38410, sample SAMEA6850437) | metagenome | study: Metagenomic assessment of the ecological functions of the soil: analysis of the soil microbiota associated with the...
CTGTGCGGCGAGATGGCGTCGAAACCGCTCGGCGCGCTGGCGCTGATCGCGCTCGGCTACCGCTCGCTGTCGCTGTCGGCAACCGCGCACGGTCCGGTGAAGGCGCTGATCCTCGACCTCGACGCCAAGAAGGCCGAGGCCGATGATGACGCCGCTGCTGGATGCGCCGTCCGGCAGCGTGTCGATCCGGCAGAAGCTGACGGAATTCGCGGAGGCCGAGGGGTTGTCGTTGTAGCGAGGCTCTGCCCGGCAACGTCACCCTTCCATTTCCGCCATTGAGACACTCAACCATGCTACCCGAAGCCAAACTCGATATCCTGCTCGCCCACCACGCCTCGCTCGAGAGCCGAGCTGCTTGGCCAGGTCAGTTCCGAGAACTACGTCCAGATCACGCGCGAGCTTGCCGAACTCAATCCGCTGATCGATGCCGTGAAGGCCTATCGCGCGGCGCGTGCCGAGATCGCCGGATACCGAGAGCGCTGCTCGCCGATCCCGCGACCGATCCCGAGATGCGCGGCATGGCGGAAGCCGAACGCGAGACGCTGCGCGCGCGCAGCGCCGAGCTCGAGCAGAAGATCCGCGTCGCGCTGCTGCCCAAGGACGCCATGGACGACCGCAACGTCGATGCTGGAAATCCGCGCCGGCACCGGCGGCGACGAGGCCTCGCTGTTCGCCGGCGACCTGTTCCGGATGTACGAGCGCTTTGCGGCCTTGCAGGGCTGGAAGGTCGAGGTGATCTCCGCCAGCGAAGGCACCATGGGCGGTTACAAGGAAATCATCGCCGAGGTGCAGGGCCGCGGCGCGTTCGCCAAACTGAAATTCGAATCCGGCGTGCACCGGGTGCAGCGCGTGCCCGACACCGAGACGCAGGGACGCATTCACACCTCGGCCGCGACGGTTGCGGTGCTGCCCGAGGTCGAGGACGTCGACGTCGACATCAAGACCGAGGATCTGCGGATCGAGACCATGCGCGCGCAGGGCGCCGGCGGCCAGCACGTCAACAAGACCGAATCGGCGATCCGCATCACCCATATCCCGACCGGCATCGTGGTGATGATGCAGGACAGCCGCTCGCAGCACAAGAACCGCGCATCGGCGATGAACATCCTGCGCTCGCGCATCTACGACGCCGAGCAGCCAGCGCATCGACGCCGCGCGCTCGGCCGACCGCCGCGAGAGAAGGTCGGCTCCGGCGACCGCTCCGAGCGCATCCGCACCTATAATTTCCCGCAAGGCCGCGTCACCGATCACCGCATCAATCTGACGCTCTACAAATTGCCGCAGGTGATCGCAGGCGAAGCGCTGGGCGAACTGATCGACGCGCTGACGACGGAGCACCAGGCGTGCCCAACTCGCCGCCCAGGGCGCGGCGGCGTGAGCGCGTGAGGCGCCTCCGCCCGACAAACCGTCGAAACGGCGCGGCGCGCGCTCACCGCGCGTTTCAAATCCGGCGCGATCGAATCGGCCGAACTCGACGCCCGGCTGCTGGTCGGCGCGGTGCTCGGCCTCGACCTGACCGGCCTGATCACGGCGGCGCATCGGCCGCTCACGCCGGATCGAATCGACGCGTCTGGAGGATTTCGCCGCGCCGCCGCCTCGCAGGCGAGCCGGTCGCGCGCATTCTCGGCCACAAGGAATTCTGGGGACTGCCGCTCAACTCTCGCCGGCGACGCTGGTGCCGCGGCCCGACACCGAAACGGTGGTCGAACTGGCGCTGGAGATGCTGCGCGCCGACGGCGCGCTGAGTCGGCCAGTTGCGCATCGCCGACCTCGGCACCGGCTCCGGCGCGATTCTGCTGGCGCTGTTGTCGGAACTGCCGGACGCGCACGGGTTCGGCACCGACATTTCAGCGCGGAGGCCTTGCAGACCGCCGAGCATCAACGCCGCACATGCTGGGATTCGGCCGGTCGCGCGACATTCATCGCGTGCGATTATGCGTCTGGCACTGTCCGGATCCGTTCGATCTGATCGTGTCGAACCCGCCCTATATCCGCTCGGCGGATATCGCAGGCCTCGCCGCCGAAGTGCGCGATCACGACCCGCTCGCCGCGCTCGATGGCGGCGCCGACGGACTTGACGCCTATCGCGCGCTGATCCCGCAGGCTGCGTGTCTTCTGGCGCCGGGCGCCGCTCTGGTTGTGGAGGCCGGTGCAGGGCCAAAGCGGCGAGATCGAGAGCTTTGATGACGGCTGCGGGGTTAACGCCTGCAGGCCCCCCAAAGCCGATCTGGCGGGCATCCGGCGGGCGGTCGCGGGCCGCAAAATGCCCCGATAAAGTCCTATTGGAACGCAAAAAACCCCTTGGAATATTCCCCGGGAACGACTACGTTCCGGCCACAACATCGGTCCAGGGTTGCTGGCCCCGTAGGTACATAGCGGGTGGAGGCCAGAGTTCTCGAAGCGAGAGCCCGCCGAGTGAAAGGTTCCAAAACGCAGGTCCATTCGAGCGCAATAGCTAGAGCTGTGCCGCTCTCGACCGCAAAGCGAACGAAAGCCTGATATTGCGCTTGAAGACTTACGCAAGAAACTGAAGCCTTGAGCAATCGATCCGGCTTGTTTCGGCAGGCTGAATGATTTGGTCCGGCTGGCGGTGCAGCGCCGGCGGTTGGGGAACGCGTCTTTGTTGCACGCGATGGTTGGCAAAATCTGACGACGGTATTTGAACGGCATCGTGATCTGGTGCGCGCTAGCGCGCGCCGGATCTGATGAGGCTACATACGGCAACTGACATAACCTTCAGGGCTGGAATAAAGGCGAGACATGAGAAACGGTCAGAAACAACAAGCGGATGCGTAACCGGAATAACAACAATAACAACAACAATAACCGGCGCGGCCAAAACCCGATGACCCGGGTGTTCGAGTCCAACGGACCCGACATCAAGATCCGCGGCACCGCCTCCCACGTTGCGGAGAAATACGTCCAGCTGGCGCGCGACGCGCGCTCTTCCGGCGATCCGGTCGCCGCCGAGAATTACTACCAGCACGCCGAGCATTATTTCCGCCTGATCGCCGCCGCCCAGGAGCAGTTCCGGCAGAACCAGCCGCAGCCGCGCACCGACAACGAAATGCCGACGCGAGGAACGGCGAGGACGAGGGCGAGAGCTTCTCGCATTTCGGCCAGGAGCCCGGCTTCGTGCCGCAGCAGCAGCAGCCGTTCGTGCCGCGCGACAACAATCAGCGCGATTTCAGCAGCGACGGCGGTCAGCCCTACCAGCGCGACCAGCAGCCACGCGAACATCGCCATCGCGAGCATCGCCCGCAGCCGCAATATCAGCCGCAGCCCCAGCCGCAGCCGGTGATCGCCGATAGCGGCGGCGTCGATCGCCTGCCGTCGTTCATCACCGGACCGCAGCCGCAGGTGAATGGCGCCCCGGCGGGTTCGAAGGCGGTGGCGGCGGCGAACGCTTCCCGCGCCGGCGCCGCCGGCCGCACGGCCCGCGTCCCGACAACGCCGCAGCTCCAGCCGCGCCCGGGCGAAGATTTCAATCCGGGGAATGAGTAGTTAGCCAGCGTCAGCGCTACCAGCGTCTGGAAATTCAGAGGGTGGGCATCGTGAAAGCATGCCCGCCCTTTTTCATCCCCGCGTCGCCGTTGACGACGGCACCAGCACCGGCTGCAGCGACGGAATCAGCCGCGTGCGCTCGCGGTGCGCGGGATGCGCGCGATAGACCTGCTTGGTCGCTTCCACGATATGGACGCCGGCAAACGGCAGCGACAGCGCCGCGCCGACGCGCTCCCACGCCATCGCCGAGCGCAGGAACCAGCCGCTGCCGACCGGCGGCATGAACAGCGCCTCGCCCCACGCCGTCGGCGTGAACCAGGTCTGCCGCAGCAATTGCGTGATCTGCGCGCGCGAATAGGGCCGGCCGTGACCGAACGGCGTGTTGTCGGTGCGGGTCCACACGCCGCGGCGATCTGGGATTACCGCGATCAGGCGGCCGGACGGCGCCAGCACGCGCCACACCTCGCGCAGCAGCCGTTCCGGATCGTCGGACATTTCCAGCGCATGCACCAGCAGGATGCGATCGACCGCGGCGTCCGGCAGCGGCATGCGAGAACTCATCGATCAGGGTTGCCAGCGCGGGCCGCGCCGTCGGCCATTTCAGGACGCCCTGCGCCGCCGGCATGAACGCGATGCAGCGCTCGCTGTCCTCGCGGAACAGGCCGAGATAGGGCGTGGGATAGCCGAGGCCGAGGACGCGCTGGCCCTCCGCGTCGGGCCATTGCGCGCCTGATGCCGCGATTGATCAGCTGCCGCGCCACGATGCCGAGGCGGCTGCGAGTAGAAATCGCGGAGGTCGATGACGTCGATGGTCATGCGTCTCAATCTAACACGCCGCCGTTCCCGCGCGGGTTGCCGAAAATTGCATTGCCGCATGAGCGTTAACGCCATATTTCCTGCCTATATGTGGCGTGTTAGGGCATGATCTGGAAACAGCCTGCCCGCATAAAAGAAACCGCTCATACTGCCCGTGGAGATATCATGGCTGCAGACATTCGCGTGTTTCACCTGCCTCACACGACAATTTCGGCTATCTGATCCACGATCCCGCGACCAAGGCGACCGCCTCGATCGACGCGCCGGAGGCTGGGCCCATCATCAAGGCGCTGGAGCGCGAGGGCTGGACGCTGACGGACATTCTGGTCACCCATCACCACGCGCGACCATGTCGGCGGCGTCGCCGAGCTGAAGCAGAAATACAATTGTCGCGTGGTCGCCCCGCATGACAAGTCCACTGAGATCGCCAATGTCGATCTGCGCGCCGGCCAGTGGCGACGTCATCAAGGTCGGGGGCCTGCTGGCGCGGGTCCTGGAAACCCCGGGCCACACGCTCGACCACATCTCCTATGTGTTCGACAGCGAGAAGGCGCTGTTCGCCGCCGACACGCTGTTCTCGATCGGATGCGGCCGGGTGTTCGAGGGCACCTATCCCATGATGTGGGATCTCGCTGCTGAAGCTTCGCGCCTTGCCGGACGATTTCAAACTCTATTGCGGCCATGAATATACCGCCGCCAATGTCAAATTCGCGTTGACGGTGGAGCCCGACAATCCGGCGCTGACAGCGCGCGCCGCCGAAGTGGCGCAGGTTGCGCGCCGAGAACAAGCCCACGATCCCGACCCTGCTCGGCGAGGAAAAGAAAGCCAACGTATTCCTGCGCGCCGACGAGCCGTCGGTCGCTGCAAGACCTGCACATGAAGGGCGCCAGCGCCGCCGACGTGTTCGGCGAATTGCGTGAACGCAAGAACAAGTCCTGATGGCTCCCGGCGGACCGCGCGCCGACATCATCGCGCGGGCTTGAACTGAAGCCGCATCCGGAGGGCGGGCATTATCGCGCAGACGTTTCGCGACTCGCGCACCGATGCCGACGGCCGCGCGCGATCCACCGCGATCTATTTCTGCTGGCGCAGGGCGAGCGCTCGCACTGGCATCGCATCGATGCCGTCGAGGTCTGGCACTATTACGCCGGCAGCGCGCTGACCTTGAGGATTGCCGACGACGACGGGCAGTGGAGCTTCAGGCTTGGCGCTGATCTCGCAGCCGGCGAGCAACCGCAGGCGATTGTACCGCCGCATACCTGGCAATCCGCCGAGAGCACCGGCGACTGGACGCTGGTCGGATGCACGGTCGCGCCCGGTTTCGATTTTGCCACGTTCGAACTCGCAGAGCCGGATTGGTCGCCGCGCTGAGCCGCGTTGGAAGCCCGTCGCTTAAACCCGCTTCCAGACCATATCCTTTCGCCGCAATCAGGCCGCCGCCGGCAATCAGGATCGCGGCGATGGCGATCGTAGCAGTCGGCCTGGCGAAGCCCGCGAGAATCAGAAACGCGGTCGAGAGCAGCGGCGTCGCGTAGGACGCGGCACCGAGCACGCGGATGTCGCCGCGCTTCATGCCGATGTCCCAGGTGAAAGAACGCGGCGCCGACCGGACCGACGCCAAGCGCTGCGATGGCAAGCCACTGCGCCGATGGATCCGGCCAGACCGTGGCCTCGACCATGCCGTGGACGAGTGGCTGCGAGCAACGCGGTCGCCAGGCAGAAGCCGGCCACCGCATCGGTCGGCACCGCCTTTGAGCTTGCGCGACATCACCGAATAGGCTGCCCATACAAAGGCCGCGACGAAGGCTGCCGCCAGTCCGGGGATCTGGCCCGGTGCGAAGCCGCCGCTATTGCCGGCGAACAGCAATACCGTGCCGGCGAGCCCGAGCAACGCGCCGATGATGTGGTGCGGCGCCAGCCGCTCGCCGGGCAGCAATGACGAGAACAGCACGATCAGCAACGGCCAGAGATAATTCAGAAGGCCGGCTTCAGCCGGTGGCGCAAAGCGGAGCGCCAGGAAATACAGCGCGTGATAGCCGAACAGCCCGCCGACGCCGACCACCCATGCGGTCAGAGGCTGTCGCAAGGCGCCGAAAGCCGCGGGCCGCCAGATCCAGCTTGCGAACGCGACCGCGGCACCGATCGCGAACGTCATGGCGGCGAGTTGAAACGCGGGAATCTTCCCGGTCGCAACCGTCAGAACCGACAGCAGCGACCACATCAGGATCGCGGTCAACCCGATCAGCGTGGCGGTGCGGGGAGTCATCTTGTCTCGTTATCCATCATGGCCGGGCTCCCGGCCATCCACGTCTTCTTGGTTCTGGTTGTGAGGCGACGGATGCCCGGGACAAGCCTGACAAGCCCGGGCATGACGCAGTTCTACGCGAAGCGTAATCGCGACGCTCACATCAAATCATATACTGCCTCGCCATTGATCGACAGTGTCGATCCGGTGATAGGCGCCGGCCTCGTCGGCGGCGAGGAACACCACCGCGCGGGCGATTTCGTCGGGCTCGCCGAGGCGATTGACCGGGATCAGCGGCAGGATGCTCTTTTCCAGCACGTCCTTCGGCACCGCCTGCACCATTTCGGTGTTGATATAGCCGGGGCAGATCGCGTTCACGGTGATGCCGCCCTTGGCGTTCTCCAGCGCCGAGCGCCTTGGTGAAGCTGATGTCGCCGGCCTTGGCCGCCGAATAATTGACCTGGCCGAACTGGCCCTTCTGGCCGTTGATCGAGGAGATGTTGATGACGCGGCCGAATTTGCGGGCGCGCATGCCCTCGATCACCTGACGCGTCATGTTGAACAGCGAACCGAGATTGGTGTTGATGACCGCGTTCCACTGATCGAGCGTCATCTTGTGGAAGGCGCCGTCCTTGGTGATGCCGGCATTATTGACCAACACGTCGACCGGACCGAGGGTCGGCCTCGACCTGCTTGACGCCGGCGGCGCAGGGCGTCGAACGAACTGACGTCCCATTTGTAGACGGGAATGCCGGTCTCGGCTTTGAACTTCTCCGCCGCGGCGTCGTTGCCGGCATAGCTCGCCGCTACCTTGTAGCCCGCGCGCCTTCAGCGCCTTGCTGATCGCAGCGCCGATGCCCCTCGTTCCGCCCGTAACCAATGCAACACGTGCCATGTCGTATCCTCCTCCTTGGTGGTCTTTTAGTAAGCCGGAATTGCCCCGGTCTTTTGACGAAGTCTCAACTGCGGTGCGTTCTCCGCGTTTCGAATCACACCAGAGACGAAAATGCCCGGCGCGAGACCGGGCATTCTCAGTTTTATCGATTTGCGCCGCGGTTGACAGATGAACTTTTCATCAATCAACCGCATCCTGCTGCCTGTTAGTCCGTGCATGCATCAGTCGCGTGCGATGCACATCGCAATGCCCATGCCGCCGCCGATGCACAGCGTGGCGAGACCCTTCTTGGCGTCGCGCTTCTGCATTTCGTGCAGCAGCGTCACCAGCACGCGGGCGCCGGAGGCACCGACCGGGTGGCCGATCGCGATCGCGCCGCCATTGACGTTGACCTTGGCGGTATCCCAGCCGAGGTCCTTGTTGACGGCGCAGGCCTGCGCGGCGAAGGCCTCGTTGGCCTCGATCAGGTCGAGGTCGCCGATGTTCCAGCCGGCCTTCTTCAGCGCGGCGCGGGAAGCCGGGATCGGCCCGGTGCCCATGATCTTGGGATCGACGCCGGCCTGGCCCCAGGACACGATGCGGCCGAGGACCTTCTTGCCTTCCTTGGCAGCCTGCTTGGCGGTCATCAGCACCACCGCGGCGGCGCCGTCATTGATGCCGGACGCGCTGCCGGCGGTGACGGTACCATCCTTCTCGAAGGCGGGCTTCAGCTTGGCCATCGCGTCGATGGTGGCGCCGTGGCGCGGATATTCGTCGTCGCTGACGATGATGTCGCCCTTGCGGGTTTTGATGGTGACCGGGACGTGATCTCGTCCTTGAACCTGCCGGCCTTCTGCGCCGCCTCGGCCTTGTTCTGCGAGGCAACCGCGAACTCGTCCTGCTGCGCGCGGGTGATCTGGTACTGGCGGGCGACGTTCTCGGCGGTGTTGCCCATGTGGTAGCCGTTGAAGGCATCCCACAGGCCGTCCTTGATCATGGTGTCGACCAGTTCGAGCCCGCCCATCTTGACGCCGCCGCGCAGATATTGCGCGTGCGGGGCCATGCTCATGGATTCCTGGCCGCCGGCGACGACGATTTCCGAATCGCCGTTGAGCAGCGCCTGGTAGCCGAGCGCGACCGTGCGCAGGCCGCTTCCGCAGAGCTGGTTGACGCCCCAGGCCGGGCTTCGACCGGGATGCCGGCGGCGATCGAGGCCTGTCGGGCCGGGTTCTGACCCTGCGCGGCGGTCAGGATCTGGCCCATGATGACTTCGGAGACGCGGCCCGGCTCGATGCCGGCCCGCTCCAGCGCGGCCTTGATGGCGATGGCGCCGAGATCGTGGGCCGGGGTAGTGGCGAACGCGCCGTTGAAACTGCCGACCGGGGTGCGGGCGGCGCTGACGATGACGACATCGTCTGACATGGACATCTCCTGTGAGCTTGAGGTTCTGACGGCGGGCGGCCGGATGGCGGGCCAGTCTCTCGGCTTATCCTGTTAACCTCGTTGATCCATGTCAACGGGCCAGAGGCCAAACCTCGCCGCGGCGCATTCAAAATAGCGTCGCTGGCAGTTTCCGTAGCAGTGCCCATGCCTTGAATTAACCGTGCCGCACAAAACGGTAGCGGAACCGCATTGAAAATGCTTACTTTGCTGCGTTGCGTTGCTCGTCTGCCCGTCGGCGATGCCGTCGGGTTCCCCGCTCTCGGTGTCGATGTGTGAGCCCATGGCAAAGTCTGAACAACCCACCACGATCAAGAAGTACGCCAACCGGCGGCTCTATAATACCGGCACCAGCACCTATGTGACGCCTCGAGGATCTCGCAGCGATGGTGAAGGAAGGCGAGGATTTTCTCGTCTATGACGCCAAGACCGGTGACGACATCACCCGCTCGGTGCTGGCGCAGATCATCTTCGAACAGGAAAACAAGGCCGGCCAAAATCTGCTGCCGACCACCTTCCTGCGCCAGTTGATCCGCTTCTACGGCGACAGCATGCAGATGGTGGTGCCGGAAATATCTCGAGCAGTCGATCGATACGCTGACGCGCGAGCAGGAAAAATTCCGCAAGCAGCTCACCAACACGTTCAGCGGAACGCCGTTTGCGCCGCTCGAGGAACATGTCCGCCGCAACATGGAATTGTTCCAGCAGACGTTCTCGATGTTCAAGCCGTTCGTGCCGCCGCGCAGCGGATCGACGATGGCCGAGCCCGAGAAGGTGCCGGAGCCGGCGCCCGACGAAGCCAACATCGACGACCTTCGCCGCCAGATGAAGGACATGCAGGAACGCCTCGAGCGCATGTCGAAAGAGCCGAAGAAGGAAGAGTAGTTCGCAGCTCCCTCGTCGCTCCTGGCGAAAGCTAGATCGGCCGCGCCTCGATCACGCTGAATCTTCCGGCGGGCAAAGTCGATGCCGTGCGAAAGCCGGCTTTACTCAGCAGATCGCGGTATTGCGCATCGGTGCGCTCCATGCCGCCCGGCCCGCGCAACATGTTCAGATCGCTCATGGCGTGGGATTTGTGCTCGTCGTTGTTGCCCGGCTGGTCCGGCATCAGCCGTTCGACCAGCAGCAGCGTCCCGCCTCCGGGGACGGCGCGCCGGCAATTTTGCAGGATCACGCAACTGCGCTGATCGTCCCAGTCGTGGATCACGCTTTTGAGGATGATGGCGTCGGCGATAGCCGGAACAGACTCGAAAAAGTCGCCGGCCAGGAAGCTTGCGCGGTCTGCGATACCCATGTGGGCCAAATGCGCGCTGGCAGCTTCGGCGCAGCGGGGAAGGTCGAAAACAGTCCCCGCATGTGCGGGTATCGCCCGCCACAGCGCCGATCAGTTCACCTGCGCCGCCTCCCACATCCATCAAGTGAGAAATGCGGCCGAAATCATAGGCCGACAGCAGGTCCGCTGTGACCAGGCCCGTCAGGTCCGCCATCGCCGCGTTGAAGATCTGCACGTTTTCAGGTGAGCGCGCCATCAGATCAAAACTGCTACCGAAGCCCAGGAGTTGCGCCGCCGTCTTGCCGGTCATGATCGTTTCCAGCATGCCGTTCCACGATTTGGACAGCATTTCACCTTCGAAAATAGCCCACGCCTTAAAGGAAGGATTGGCGGTCCCATCCAGCGCAGCACCCATTTCGGTCAGGGCATAGCGATCTTGCCCGGCCCGCGCACATATCCCGATAGTCACGAGTGCCGTGAGCAAGCGCCAGTGCGGACTGATCCGCGCCCGTTGCCTTGGCAAGCTCGCCAAGCGGTTTTGGGCCACTTGATAGCCATATCCGCAATTCCAAGCCTGGCGGCGACGTGGATTACCGCCGTCATGCGATGTGACTGGATCAGATCGAGGAGTTGCAGCGCTGGTGCGGATGACGACATGGAAGATCCGATCATTTGCTATTGCGCGTTCCTGATATCGATCACCTTGTTGATCTCGGCCAGCCACGCGCGTTGCCTGGCAATTCCCGCCCTCAATTCCTGCGTTGTTCCGCTCAGGACATTATGACCGCCTGCCTCGAGCTTGCGGCGAACCTCCGGTTCCTGACAGACTGCGGCAACATCCGCCGCGATCCGGTTCCTCAAGGTATCGGAGATGGCCTTGCTGCCAAAGATCCCACCGAGTCCGTCAATCTCGAGTTCGGGATGATTGAGTTCGCGAGCGGTCTTTATATCAGGCAACATGGCGGCCCGGGTCGGGCTGGATCACGGCGAGAAAACGCGCCTTGCCGGTTTGCACCGGCGAAGCCGACGCGGCCAGAGAAGTCACCAGCACCTGAATCCGGCCCTCACCGAGGTCGGCCTGCGGTTGCGAGGCGTCGCGGTAGCTCACGAAATTCATCTGCAACGCGTTGCGCTTCAGGAAGGCGGCAAAGACATATCGCGGCAAGAGTCGGTCCGGACGTCCAGGCATACTTGCCGGGACCTGACCTCAAAGCGTCGATCAATTCCGGAATCTTGCGAACTGCCAGCTCGTTGCTGACGGCGAGCGTCAGAACAATCGCCGTCGTGGCGGCGATCGGCTCCAGATCCCGGTCGACATCGTACGGCAACCTGTCGATCAGGAGCGGTGCGATCGTGACCGAACCGGCCACGGTATACAGCAACGTATGATCATCCTGGCTCGATACAAAAGCGGCCACGCCAATGGTGCCCTCCGCAACCCGGCCTGTCTTCAACGACAACCGGCTTTCCCATTTTTTCGAAAGCGCGTCCGCGAATATTCGCGCCGCGGAATCGTTGGCACTGCCGGCTGGAAACGTGACGATGATCTTCACCGGACGTTCGGGCCAATTGGCATGGGCAGTAATCGGGAAGCCAAACATTCCGATTGTGAGCGCGAGCCGTAGCAGGCGTCGCGCCTCGCTTGCGCTTGGATGAGTGCGCAGCGGAATTGGAACAGCGGTGAGGCATGTCGTCATCGTGGCCTCCTCAGTTCGCCGGATGAGCCTCGGTTCTGCGCCAGGCTTGCGCCGGCCATTACCGGGACGAGCGTAGCTATCGTTGGCTTCGATGACGCGCGCGAGCATGTCCAGCAGCGCCATACGCTCCGTTTTGGTCAGCGGTGCCAGCAGCCGCTCCTGGGCGGCGAGCAGCGATGGACGCAATCGGCGGCGAAGTTCTGCCCCACGTCGGGTGACAAAGAGCTGACGGGCCCGGCGATCGGCCGGATCGATCTGGCGTTTGACCAGACCTTTCTGCTCGAGGATCTCCGATCATCTGTCCGAGGTTCACGGCATCGACGCCCATACGGTTAGCCAGATGGCGCTGGCCGCTTCCCGGCTCTTCCACTAACAGCGAAGCCACGACGCCAAACAGCAGTGGCGTCAAATCCTCGCGGTCAAGGATTTCGGCGGTTACCCCGAGGCAGATTTGATTAAACCGGCGAGCCAGATGCGCGGGCACCCGGTGCGGAGGCCAGTACCGGCCCGGTTTTTCACCACTCTCGCTCACATGCAGACACCCCGATAGTAAGAATTATTATGATAAGAATATTTACTATTATGTCAAGCGTTAAAATCATATGGTGGAGGCGCAATCGGATGAGGTCCTGTGATAATTTTAAGCGAGGCTGGAGACCGGCAATCAGCTCGCCGCCGGCAGGACCGTCTTCGGCCGGCATCGCTCCATGGCCGCTTCGGGTGACGCCAGGCCGATCAGGCGGCCCTGGATATAGTCGCAGCCCCATTCGCGCAGCATGACGGCGGATTCCTCGTCCTGCACCCATTCCGCGACCGTCTTGATCTGCAGCCGGCGCGCCAGATCGATCAGCGTCTGCACGAAGGCGCGATCGTCCGCCGAGCGTGCGATGTTCTGCACGAAGGCGCCGTCGATCTTCACGATGTCGACGCCGAGCTTGCGCAGATTCCGGAACGAGGTGTAGCCGGCGCCGAAATCGTCGATCGCGATCCGGCTGCCGAAATTCTTCAGCCGCGTGACGAAGCCGCGGACGTCGTCGATATCCTGGATCGCAACGGTTTCGGTGATCTCGACGATCAGCCGCTCGCCGATGCCGGGATGCGCTCGCATCAGCGATCCGATCGAGGTCCACCAGTCCGGATCCATCGTGGTGTCGGGCGAGATGTTGAGGCTGAGCTGCACGTTCGGCGAGGCCGCAAGTTCCGCCACCGCAAGTTCGAGCACGCGGTGATCGACCAGCCGGATCAGCCCGAGGCGCTCCGCGACGGGCACGATGTCCGGCGCCAGCAGCGCCTGACCGTCGTCCTGCTCCATCCGTACCAGACACTCGTAGAACGCGGGCTGGCGCGAACGCGCCTCGACCACCGGCTCGAACGCCGTCACGATCCGGCGCTCGTTCAGCGCGGTGACGATTTCATCGGTGACGCGGATATTGACGCGGCGCTGGGCGTCGCGTTCGACATTCGGGCGCCACAGCGAAAACGATCCGGCGCGGCGACGCTTGGCGGCGTCGAGCGTTTCCTGGACGCGGTTGATCGGCCTCGTCGGCGTTGCGGGCGTAACGCGGTACGCTGATCGCGCCGATCGACGCCGTCACCGAAACCGGTCCCGAAACAGTCGGCACCACCTCGTCGCGAATGCCGGCCAGGAACCGCTCGGCCGCGACATTGATGTCGTCGACGGTGCAATTCCGCAGGATCAAGCCGAATTTGTTGCCGGAGAACCGTCCCAGCACGTCGCCGCCGCGCAGCCTGCGCGCGAATGCGCTTTCCGACTTCGGCAATCACGGCATCCGCCACGTCAAAGCCGAAGGCGTCATTGACGCGCGCCAGATGATCGATGCCGATCAGCATGAAGGCGCAGGACGAACGGAAGCGCGCGGTCTTCTCGATGGTTTCCGCAAGCGCCGCGATCAGGTGGGTGCGATTGAGTTCGCCGGTCAACGGATCGTGCCGCGACAGTTTCACGAGTTGTTCGTCGCGGGCGTGGCGCTCGTTGTCGACGCGGACGATGCCCTGCGCGCGCGCCGGCTTGCCGTCGGCGCCGGCAAACCAGCAGCCGGTTTCCTCGATCCAGATCACGGGCGCCGACGTCGAGGCCCGCACGCCATATTCGATCCGGTAAGCGACCCCTTCGCCGCCGCGCGCCGGCGCCGGTTCGGCCGAGCGCGTCGGTCCTGATCGAGCGCGTCGGCTCGATCAGTTTGGCGAACTCCAGTGCCGCTGGCCAGCGCTTCCGGCGGGATGTCGGTGAAGACCGAGGCGGCGTTATCGCTCCAGGCGATGGTGTCGGCAGCCAGTGTCCCAGACGAAAGCCGCCTGCCCGAGCGAAGCGAGGATGCTGGCGGCTTGCGGGACAGCGGACATCAAGGTCGCCTCGATTCGGGACCAGCCCAGGTGATTCTCGGCCCCTGAGGATAGTGGCTCTTTCGAATCAGACGCCTAGGCAAAGTTCATAAATAATCTGGAAACCACGTTTTATGCCGGTCGCAAATCTGAGGGAACGAACCGGCACGCATCGGCATAGGACCTTGCGAGGATCAGATCGCAATGGGGCTTAACGTCCCAAAACGTGACAGTTCAGCCGGTTACGGTGTGCGATGCTGGATACCGATCGATCAGAAGCAGATCCTGGACGGCGAGGTTCCTGAACGCCGATGAGCCGGCCTGTGTCGAGCTGGTGCCGGTAAGCCAATCGGTGCATTGGTCGCCGAGCGCCCGCTCTGGCGCGGCCTGATCCGACCTTCGTCACCCATCTGATCGCGACCGCCGATCAGGCGCCGCAGACGCGCAGCCTGCGGCGCGGCATCGCCCGCCGATGCGCAGACTGCTTATGGCGCCTGCCAGACCCGCCGCTGCGGCGTCGGCTTCCGGACGCGGCAGGTCATCTAGCTCAAATCAATCCCATCGGGACGACAATCAGCGCGGCGAGCTTGTCCGGCAACGGCGTCGCGCCACCCCGCCTGCAGTGCCCGGTGACGTGACCTCCGGCGAGGCCTGCACTGGACGCGGCGACGGGCTGCACAAGCGTCGGCTCGGGGTGATCCTTGAGCACGGATCTGGCGACCGAGGCCGCAGCCGGCATCGATGGCGCGGGCGTCGGCGCGGGTCGAATTGCGGCTCTGCCGCCGGCGGCTCGGCTTGTCTGGCGCTCTTCTTGGAAACCGCAGCGGCTTCGCCACCGCGCCCCGCTGCGCGCGCAAGGCGAGGCCGGACAGGAAGTCGACCAGCGAGAGTGCGGTCAGCAGAAAGTAGGTGGAGGTACCGAACTTCGGCCACAGCACGAATTCCGGCGGCGGCCGCGCCGAACACGATCAGCGACAGCAAATGGTCGGTGAGATATTTCGCGCCGGGACGCGCGCCTTTGATGATCTCGAACAGCAGCAGCAGGATGCCGAGCGCGAGCAGGATGTCGCTCAGCGTCACCTGCCATTCGGCGCCCGACATCAAGCGCCAGCTTGATCAGCGGCTCGCCGAAGCGAACGTCGGGCATCAGGAAAGCGATGATGTTGTAGATCGCGAGCGGAATCAGAAGCAGCGGAAAACCGACCATGGACATCGGCGAGGCCTTCTTGAAAACCGGAACGTTCCCGGGCGAAGCTTGCGCATCACCGCCAGGAACCGTGTTACCCCACTCGTTGGCCGAAATCAGGCAGGCACCGCGCATCGGCAGCGTCTTATCCCGTGCCCGATCAGGATTCCTTCTTGGCCTTCAGAACCTGCCGGCCCTTGTACATGCCGGTCTTCAGGTCGAGATGGTGCGGACGGCGCAATTCGCCCGAATCCTTGTCCTCGGCATAGGTCGGCTTCTTCAGCGCGTCCGCCGAGCGGCGCATGCCACGCCGCGAGGGCGATGTTTTTCTTCTGGGAACGGCCATAACGGTCCTCTAGGGGTGTTGTCGGAGGCATCGTCCCGATGCGGACCGCCCAGCGCTAAAGAAGCGCGGGCTGCGATGCCGATAAGGCCGCGCTTATAGAGGATGGGATGGCGTAAAGCTAGGGTCGGCGGCGGTTAAAACGGCCGAATATCGGCTCAAAAGCGCGATTTTCGCTCCAGCACCGCTGTAGCGCGGACGCGTTCGCCCGAGCCATATAGGTCCCGGCCAAACGCCGCACCCCGGCGCCGGGATTGCGGGCGCTGCGCCGCACCGGATTGGGCAGGATCGCCGCCAGCAGTGCCGCTCGCGCGGCGACAGGGTCGCGGCCGGAATGGCCGAAAGCGTAATTGGACCCGGCCTCGGCGCCGAACTGCCCGGAAGGCCCGAGTTCGGCGATGTTGAGGTAGATTTCGAGAATCCGCTGCTTCGGCAGCACCAGGTCGATCCACATCGCCAGCGGCAGCTCCAGCGCCTTGCGGACCACGCTGCGGCCCGGCCACAGGAACAGGTTTTTGGCCACCTGCTGGGTGATGGTCGAGCCGCCGCGCGCGACCTCGCCCTCCTCGGCGTCGTCGATCGCATCGCGCAGTGCGTCCCAATCGACCCCGTGATGCCCGCAGAATTTGGCGTCCTCGGAGCCCACCACCGAGCGCGGCAGCGACGGCGAAATCGCCTTGAAATCGATCCATTGCCGCGACGACCGGCGCGCCTCTTGAGCCAGCGCCAGGCCATCAGCGCCGAGACCGGATGGCCGGTGCGATAGAACGGCGTCACCAGATAAGGCAGCAACAGCACCACCAGCAAAATCAGCAATAAAATTCGGACAATGCGCAAATCTGGATGCTTCCGGTTCAGCCCGAGCCGGCGCAGGACCGATCAACGAGCCGCATCGGGAGATGACATCTCCATGATATTTCGCGGGTTTTCCAGCGCTTTTAAGGCGCTTCCGCCGGCTGGCGGAATTGACTGAAGGCGTGCCATCAACGATTGTCCGGCCAAATTGATCTGGAGCTATTCTTAAATGACGACCGTGACTGCAGACTTTGCGAAACGACTGGACCAGACCGCAGAGGATACCGAAGCCCTGCTGGCGAAGCTGTTGTCCGATACGCTGTTGCCCGACGAGATCGCGCGGCCGAAGCGGCTGATGGAGGCGATGCGCTATTCGAGCCTCGGCGGCGGCAAGCGCCTGCGGCCGTTTCTGGTGGTCGAGAGTTCGGCCGTGTTCGGCGTCGCCCGCGAGGCCGCGCTGCTCGCCGGCGCTGCGCTCGAATGCATCCACTGCTACTCGCTGATCCATGACGATCTGCCGGCGATGGACAACAGCGATCTGCGCCGCGGCCGGCCGACGCTGCACAAGAAGACCGACGACGCCACCGCGATCCTCGCCGGCGACGGGCTGCTGACGCTGGCGTTCGACATCATCACCCGCGACGAGATCCACCAGGACGCCACCGTGCGCCTGCTGCTGACCCGCGCGCTGGCGCGCGCCTCCGGCATCGGCGGCATGGTCGGCGGCCAGATGCTCGACCTCGCCGGCGAAGGCCGGTTCGGCGACCGCGAGCCGGTCGACGTGGCGCGGCTGCAGCAGATGAAGACCGGCGCGCTGTTGCGCTATGGCTGCATCGCGGGCGCGATCCTCGGCCAGTCCACCGCAAAGGAATATCAGGCGCTCGACGATTACGGCCGCGCGCTCGGCGAAGCCTTCCAGATCGCCGACGATCTGCTCGACGTCGAAGGCGATGCCGCAGCGCTCGGCAAGCAGACCGGCCAGGACGCGGCGCTGGGCAAGACCACTTTCGTCACCCAGCTCGGGATCGACGGCGCCAAGCAGCGCGTGCGCGATCTGCTGGCGCGCGCCGATTCGGCGCTGTCGATCTTCGGCGCCAAGGGCGACGTGCTGCGGGCGGCGTCGCGCTTCGTCGCCGAACGCAAGAACTGAGGGAAGCGCATGCCTGGCAAGGAATTCGAGGAGCATCTTCTTCGATTCAGGAAAATGCCGAAGCCGGTCCGCGTGGTCTATGCGCGGCCGCGCACCTTCATCTCGATCGCGATCGGAATCGTCGCGTTCTTCCTGCTGCCGGGCTCGCTGCGGCTGGTGACGCGGCTTCTGGTCGGCTGGGATATCTTCGTCGCGCTTCTATCTCGTGCTGGTCTTCACCATGGTGCTGCGCAGCGGCGTCAGCGCATATCCGCCGCAACGCGGTGCTGCAGGACGACGGCCGTTTCCTGATCCTGCTGGTGACGGCGCTCGGCGCCTTCGCCAGCATCGCCGCCATCGTGTTCGAACTCGGCGCCTCGAACCGCAGCGCGCCCGGATTGGCGCTGGCGACGGTGACGATCGCCTTGTCATGGGCGGCGGTGCACACCGCGTTCTCGCTGCACTACGCGCATGAATATTACCGCGGCGGCAAGCCGGGCGGCCTGCAGTTTCCGAGCGGCGACCAGCATGAGGACGCCGACTACTGGGATTTCGTCTACTTCTCGTTCGTGATCGGCATGACCGCGCAGGTTTCCGATGTCGGCATCACCGACAAGATCATCCGCCGCACGGCGACCGTGCACGGCATCATCTCTTTCGTGTTCAACACCGCGCTGGTCGCGTTGATGGTCAACATCGCGCGCAAGCGCGATTTAGCGGCCAACCGCGCCGGCGGTCGAGCGGATGGTTCAGGAACAAATCTGGATGATCGCCGCCACCTCGCTCGTAGAGATCTCCGTGTGCGGCCTTCCATGCCCAAAGCCGCCCCCACCGCCCTCAGTTGCAGACTTCCACGTTGCCTCCGCTGCCATTGCGAGGTGAGCCACCCTGATATTCGATGCGACAGCCGCGCCTAACCGGCCGGCAACCGCCCGCGTCGCAAACGATCTGGCCCCGATCCCCCTGGCCGACGCGCGAGGCTTGGGCACGCTGGCCCCGGGCAGGGATTGCGGCCGTTCCCGAACCGGACGCTGAACGCCCGGCGATCATCGGCTATCGCGGCTCGCCACCGGCTTGTTGGCGCGGCGCTTTTCGCATTCATTGTCGTCGTTGAGCACCGAGCCCTCGGCGCAGGTGATCTGCTGCAGCGATCGCCATCGGCCTTGAAGCCGTGTTCGCACACCAGCGGACAGACCGGCGACGGTTTCAGCTTTGATCGCATCGAGCGTGTCGACGCTGGCCACCTTGGCGTCGAGCTTGGTGCCGGCATAGCGGTTGAACAGCGTCAGCGAACGCTGCGACGCTGTATTCCAGTCGCCATCGGCAGCTCCCGTGAGGCAGCCGACGCGGCGCAGTTCGGCCTGCACGGATTTGGTGATCTCGGCCGGCGGCGGTCCGGCGTTCAGGGCCGCCAGGTTCATACCCTGTTATGCCTTGTCGGACGGCGGTCGTTTCGACCGCGACACGTTTCTGCTCGGCCGCGGCGGCCTGATCCTGCGCCACCTGCTTGGCCTTTTCGGCGGCGATGCGCGCCTGTTCGGCGGCTTTCGCGTCGGCCTCGGCGCTTTGCCTGCTGCGCCTTCTGGGCGCCCTCGGCGGCAAGCCGCGCCCGCTCCTGCTCGGCCAGCCGCGCCTTCTCGGTCGCGGCGACGCGGGCTTCTTCGGCGGCAATCTTGTCGAGCTGCAACTTGGCGAGGCTGGCGTAGAAGCCGTCCGGATATTGCGCGAGGAAGGCGTTGAGCGCGCTCTTGTTGCCGACCTGCAGCGCCAGTTCGTAGTCGCGGCGGGCTTCGGCCTGCGCACTGGGCGCGGGCGCAGGCTGCCGGCAGCGGGCGCCGTCTTGGCCGGGGCCGGCACCAGCGGCACATCTTCGCCGCCGCAGCGAACCATAGACAAACGGCTCCTGCCTGTTGCCGGTCGCTCTTCAGCACGTCGTCGCGGACGAATCCGAACGCTCGGCGCACGTCGAGCCCGGGCGTTGCGATATGGTTCGCCAGTGCGACCGTGAACGGGCTGTTCTTGCCGTCGCCATCGGCGGCCGTCGAGCCGGCCTTGGCCGAATAGGCGATCAGCACGTTCGGGCTGGTCGGCTCGACCTTGGCGAGGCCCCTGCCCGATCGCGCGCGAGGCCACCGTGCGTTTCATGGTCTTTGGCAAACGGATTGTCCCGGCAGGCGTCGAGAATGACGAGCCGCAACTTCTTGGCCGGCTCGATCGCGATCAGCACGCGATCCAGCGAGAGCGCTTCGTCATAGACGTCGGTGTCGCGTTCCAGCTTGGCGTCCACCGGAATCAGATAGTTGGCGCCGTCCACCTCGATGCCATGGCCGGCGTAATAGACGACGGCGATGTCGGCGTCGCGGGCGCGGTCGGCAAAGTCGCGCAACGCGCGCCTGGTCTCGGCCGCCGGGAGATCGTGGCGGAATCGACGACATCGAAGCCGGCATCCTTCGAGCGTCGCGGCAATCCTGCGCGCTGTCGTTGACCGGATTCGGTGAGCTGCGCGACATTCTGGTAGGCGGAATTGCCGAGCACCAGCGCCACGCGCTTCTCGGCAAACGCCGGCTGGCACACCAGCAGCAGCGCCGCGGCGGCAAGACACCCATCGATGCAATTTCAGGAGATCCAGATTTCATCACGACGCTTCCGGAACCTCGCATTTTTCTAGCACTACTGCGCCTGCCTCAGTCATACAGCCGCCGGCGGGCTTTGTGAGTTGCATCACGAGCGCCGTCGACCCGGCTCGCGCCGCCCTTCTATCGTTCGTCGGGCGAGCGCGCCGCCGGTTCGCCCCTATGCCGACCAAGCTTTTCCGGTCCAAGATCGAACTCCTGCATCCACCGCCGATCGGAGCACAGCCCCGTGCGTAAATTCATTGCAATCATGACTCCTGGCCATCGGCCTCCAGGCGGCCTGCGGTGTGGTCAGCACGCTGGTGGACGGCTTCAACTTTGCCGAAGGCGGTCGAAGCCGACCTTCAGGAGGTGACTGGTATAAAGCCCGCCGTTGGCTTCAATGTGGAACAATGGCCGGTTGGTGTCGGTGACCGTTACGTTTCCGCGCCTCTATGAGGCCAAGCCGCCTCGGCGAATTGGCCGAGATCGGCGCCGTAGCCGTGACTAGGGAATTCTGGCGCAAGCGCCCGAGAATATCGTGCTCGCCTTCACCTTGGGCGCAGCGCCGGGCAGGGATCCAGCGCCGGGCCGGGCAAGCGCCGGCGCTCGCATGACGAGAGTAGCGCCGCGCCATCCGGGCCTATTTTCTTTGCGGTGACGTGCCCCTGATATTGCGGCAGGTCGTCGGTGATCGAGAACCACGGCGCCTTCGAGCCCACGAAGATATGGGCGCTCGGGCGGATCGAGGGATCATCGACCAGCGTGCCCATCGCGACATGGGCGTAGGCGCCATCGCGCACGATCGAGATACAGCAGCGAGCCGCAGCGCCGCGCAATGCGCGTCGTGGCTGGCATCGGCATCGCCATGGATCATCACATTGTCGTCACCCGCTGGTCGATGCTGAGCTTGTCGCGCGACGATGCCGGCAAACGGCTTGAACGCCGAACCCGTGGTGCGCCGGCAATTCGAACAATGGCAATTGAGGGCATATTCAGAACGCATCCGCGACCGCGTAGCGCACCGCGCGGCAAAGGCATTCGCCGGCAAGCATGCGAGCCTTCGAATTTGCTGAACCCGTCACGTTCTACTCCCGCAGCACGATCCTGAAGTCACCCATAGCGTAATCGACCGGTTCGTGGCTAAATTCAACTCGAACAAACCAGCTTCCTGGGAGGACTGCCGTGAGCGAAGACCGATCGAGCGTCGAAGCCGTCGTCAAGAACTATTTCGACGGCCTGTATGAAGGCAATGCCGACAAGCTCGGCGCGATCTTCGACCCCACCGCCGATTTGCGCTGGGTGGAGAAAGGCGAGTTGCAGGTGCTCACCGTGCCGGACTGGCTCGATCGCGTGCGCAAGCGGCCGTCGGCCAAGGCCGAAGGCAAGCCGCGCGAGGATTTCATCGTCACGATCGACCGCTCCGACGACAACACCGCCTTCATCAAGGTGCGCTGCCAATTGCCGCCGCGTTATTTCACCGATTATCTGGTGGCGATGAAACTCAGCTGACGGCTGGAAGATCGTCTCGAAATCGTACCGCTACGATCTGCGCGAGTGATGTCAATGCAAGGGATGATCATCCGTGAGCTATGACCGCTCGACCGTCGAAGCCGTGATCCAGCATTATTTCGACGCCGTCTACGAGGGCGACGCCGACAAGCTCGGCGCGATCTTCCACCCACCGCCGACCTGCGTTCGCTGGAAAAGGGCGAACTCAAGAGTCCTCAAGCATGCCCGCCTGGCTGGACTATTTCCGCAAGCGCGCCGTCCGCCGAAAGCGAAGGCAAACCGCGCGAGGATTTCGTCGTCACCATCGACCGCTCCGACGAGATCCACCGCCTTCATCAAGGTGCGCTGCCAATTGCCGCCGCGCTACTTCACCGACTATCTGGTGGCGATGAAACTCGCCGACGGCTGGCAGATCGTCTCGAAATCCTATCGCTACGATCTGCGAGAGTAACGGCCTGGTCATGTCCGCGACACGACGCCGGCGCTTGATTGCCGCTGCGCTGTCTGCGCGCGGCGCGCCGACGAGGGTTTGCCCCCATAGCACGCGCGCAGCGCCATCGGCCGGAGTGCAAGCAGTCGCGATCGGCGGGGCCTGGAGATTGGCGACCTGCGAGGAACGCATTCGCCAGCTTCGGCGTCGTGGCGGCGCGGCCATGTGCAGCTTGCCGATGTACCAGTTGATGAAACGCACCTTTGGCGGACGCGGCCCCACGCACCTGCGGGTGCCGCAGATCGTTGCCGACGGCGATATCCCAGGGCGTATCGATCGCGGTGGCCGCGCGGCGAAGAAAGCGCCGCGCCAGATCGGCGTCGCCCGCATCGAGGCATTCGCGCAACAACGCGGCTTCCTGCGCCGCCACCGTCATGCCCTGGCCGTAGACCGGATTGAAGCTGCACACGGCATCGCCGAACACCAGATAGCCGGCCGGGAATCGCGTCAGCCGCTCATAGCGCCGCCGCAGATTGGCGGGGTAGCGGTAGCGGACGAAATCGCTCAGCGGCTCGGCATGGGCGACGATGTCGTAGATGTCGGACGTCGGCAACGAGCCGGCATAGGCGGCGAACATCTGGTCGTCGTCGGGCGCATGGTCGCCGAAATAGCCGCCGATCGAGACGATCCAGCGATCCTCGGTCTGGTACAGGACGGCGCCGTTGCGCCAGTTCGGGCCGCTGCCGGCGACCACGACCGCAAGCTTGCCGCCGAGATCGGTCGGGGCGGCGGCGATAGACCCGCGTGGTGTAGCCGATCCCGATTTCGATCTTCTCCTCCTCCGGGCTTGGCATAACCAAGGCTCTCGAGCCAGGCCGGGCTCGACGAACCGCGGCCGCTGGCATCGACCACGAGGTCGGCCGTCATCGGTCTGCTCGGCGCCGTTGCCGACTCTTGGCGCGGACGCCCTTGATCGCGCTGCGCTGGTCATCAGCGATCAGGCCCTGCACCGCGCAGTTCTTCGATCACGCGCACATTCGGCAGCGCCATCAGCGCGCCGCGCGCACATGGCCTTCCAGCACCGGGCGCGAGGCCAGCAGCCCGACCAGGTCGCTCGGCGCCGACTTGATGGTGACGCCATGGCCGATCCAGTTCACGTCGCCGGCGATATCGCCCACGATGCCGCCGCAGGCGACCACCTCGTCGGTCCAGCCCGGGAAAGAAATTCTCGATCACGGCACGGCCCCGCGCCAGCAGAGCCGTGGGCGTGGCGGCCCTGCGGCACGCCCTTGCGCGGGACATCCGACGAGCGGGAAATATGTCGCGCTCCAGCACCGTGACGACGGCATAGAAATCCGACAGCGCCCGCGCGGCCAGCAGGCCGCCCATGCTCGCGCCGGATCACAACCGCATGCTGGCCAATCTGCTTCATGGCGATGCTCCCGCCTTTCCACCGTGCATCTGCGACGGGGTCTCCGCTGGTACGGACGGCGAAGCAGGCGAGGTTCTGAGCGCGGTCCGGTCACAAATTTGTCAGAGGCGGCTTTGAAACCGGACCGCTCTCGTCCGTGCGCAGGCCGGTCAGCGGCATTGACCTCGCAGGGGTTTCCCTGCGAATTGGGGCCATCATGGAAGCCAAATTTCAGATCTTTTGATCCTGCTCGCCGTGCTGGCGGGCACCGCGCTGCTGGCGCGGCGAATCAACGTCGCGCCGGCCATCCTGCTGCTGCTGACCGGCATTGCGCTGGCCTTCGTGCCGGGCATGCCGTCGCTGGAATTGCCGCCCGAACTGGTGCTGCTGGTGGTGTTGCCGCCGCTGATCTATTCGGCCAGCGTCGCCATGAGCTGGCGCGAATTCAAATCCAACCTCCGCCCGATCATCCTGCTGTCGGTCGGCTGCGTGATCTTCACCGCGCTTCGCGGTCGCCGCCGCGACGCATTATCTGATCGGGCTGCCCTGGAGCGTCGGCTTCCTGCTGGGCGCCATCGTCGCGCCGCCGGACGTGGTGGCGCCGCTGGCGATCGCCCGCAAGCTCGGCATGCCGCGCCGGATCCTGGTCGTGCTCGAGGGCGAGGGCCTGGCCAACGACGCCACCGCGCTGATCCTCTATCGCTTCGCGGTGGCCGCGATCTCGACCGGCGTGTTCTCGCTGCCGAAGGCGACCGGCACGTTCGTCGTCATCGTCGTCGGCGAGGTGCTGTTCGGCGCCGCCGTGGGCTGGCTCAGCCTGCGGATGCGCCACCGCGCGCGCGATCCGCAGGTCGAGATCACGCTGTCGCTGATCACGCCCTACATCGCCTACTGGATCCCCGAGCATTTCGGCGGCTCCGGCGTGATCGCGACCGTCGCCTGCGGGCTCTATATGAGCTGGAACGGGCCGCTGCTGATCTCGTCGGCGACGCGGCTGCAGGGCATCTTCTTCTGGGACCTCGTGATCTATCTGATCGAGGGGCTTGCTGTTCCTGCTGACCGGGCTTCCAGATGCGGTCTGCTGTTCGAGAAATCGAAGGCGTTTCCGCTCGACGACATCCTGTTCGCAACCGCGCTGGTCGCCGTCATCGTCATCGTCGCGCGTTTCGCCTGGGTCTATCCCGCAACCTATCTGCCGCGGCTGATCAACCAAGCGCCTGCGCGCGCGCGATCCGATGCCGTCATGGCGCACCGTGTTCGTGGTCGCCTTCACCGGCGTGCGCGGCGCGGTGTCGCTGGCCGCGGCGCTGGCGCTGCCGTTCGCGCTGCCGAGCGGCGAGGACTTTCCCTATCGCGACCTGATCCTGTTCGTCTCCTTCGGCGTCATCTTCATCACGCTGGTGGGACTTGGGCTGGGCCTGCCGCCGGTGGTGCGCTGGCTCGGCGTCGCGCAGGCCGGCCGCGACGGAGCACATCGCCGAGCACGAATCCGGAAATCGCGGCGCGGCGCGAGGCGCTCGATGCGGCGCTCAAGTCGCTCGATGCCATCACCGACGACCGCGAACTGTCCGACGAAGTCGTCAAGCTGCTGCGCGCGCGGCACGAGATCCGCGCCAACCAGCTGCCGGATCTCGCTCGATCCCGACCAGCACGATGTCTCGGCGACCGGCACGCGACCTGACGCGGGAACTGATTTCGGCGGAGCGGAAATTCATCCACGCGCTGCTGCGCGACGGCAAGATCACCGACGAGACCAGGCGGCGGATCGAACGCGATCTCGATCTGGAGGAGGCGAGCCTGAGCAACCGGGAGTATCGGAGGATACCGCTGTGAAGTCGCCGGCATTGCCCGGCGATGCGCATCATGGCTCGGGAAGCGAAGCCGACGACGCATCTATCTACGCGAGAGGCGTGAGGATGGCGTCCGCCGTTCGCACGACAGTGACGATGACGCCGCTTACTCCGCCGCCGCGTTCCGCCCGGACGCCCGACATAACCCGGCCGCATCGCCGAACCGCTCGATCATGACCGCGGTCAGATCCTTGGCCTTGCTGGTCACGCAGGCGCCGGAGCGCACGGTGTAGCGGTCCTGATGTCTGCAAGATGCGGCGGCGCCTCGCCCTGCTGCAGCGCGCGGGCCGCATCCATCACCAGTTTGCGGAAATGCATGATGCCGAGATCGGTCGGGCCGAGATGCTCGCGGGTGCGGTCGGCGATCGGGCCCTGGCTGTCCTGCACGGCGGCGTCCTGTTCGGACACGCCCTTGATGCCGGTGTAGCTTTTGGTCTTCTGCAGCTTGCGGTCGATCAGATAGTCGTTGGCCTTGTTGCGCAGCGGCACGTAATTCTCGTCGACCTCCGACATCACGCCGTTGCCGCGGTCGTAGCCGTCGCGCTCGGCCTGCGTCAGCGGACGCTCCGGATTCCAGGCATAGGTGTAGATCCAGCAACTGGTATCGGTCACCGGAATAAAACTCTGGCCGAAAATATTCTCGCCCGGCATCGAGCTCGGCGCATAGGCATGCACCGGCATCAGGAACTGGGCGATGCGCCAGTAGATGTTGTCGGTGCCGGTGAGCCGCCCGCCGGCGACCGTCAAGCCCGCCTCGTGCGGATTGATCTTGATCACCGGGCGCGGGTCTTCGGCGATCCAGCGCATGTGGTCGGTCGCGACCCGCGCCAGCGGATTCACAAAGTGCTTCTTGATGTCGAGGATTTCGTTCTCTTCCTTCTCGAAGCGAGAGATGCGCGAAGGTGAAATGCGCGGTGTCGATCGAGCCTTCCAGCGCCTGCACCCAGTTGCAGTCCTGCCATTTCTTGGTGACGTAGCGGTGCGAGGCCGGCACCAGCGCCATTTCCAGCGCCGGCAATTCCGGCACTGCATCCGCCGGGCCCATATAGGCCCAGATCATGTCGCCCCATTCGCGCACCGGATAGGATTTGATGCGGATCAGATCCTTGGCGTTGAGGTCGGGATAGGAGGTCGGCATGTCGACGCAGCGGCCGTCGGTGTCGAACTTCCAGCCGTGATAGACGCAGCGGATGCCGCATTCCTCGTTGCGGCCGAGCCAGAGATTGGCGCCGCGGTGCGGGCAATACTGGTCGATGACGCCGACCACGCCGCGCGAGTCGCGGAAGGCCAGCAGTTCCTCGCCCATCACGACGATCTTCTTCGGCGGGCCGTCGGCTTCCGGCAATTCCTCCGACAGCAGCACCGGCAGCCAGAACCGGCGCAGCAATTCGCCCATGCCCGTTCCCGCACCGCTCTCGGTGAGGAATTTGTTGTCTTCGGCGCGGAGCATGGCGTGTCCTCCGGGATTGGTTTTGCTTTTGGCCAAGCTTGGCGCAGGCGAGCGGAGGCGTCAACGCGATCTCGGCTTCACACCGGCCGCTCGCCCTTCACCGTGACGCGCGTGCCGGCGCGGGTGTGCGGCCAGTAGTCCCACATCGCGCGGTGCTGGGCGCAGCGATTGTCCCAGAACGCGATCGCGTTCTCGGTCCAGCGGAAGCGGCACTGGAACAGCGGGTTTTCGGCGTGCTGATAGAGATAGGCCAGCATCGCGTCGCTCTCGTCGCGGGGGATGCCGACGATGTGGCGGGTGAAGCCGCGGTTGACGTAGAGCGCCTTCTTGCCCGTCACCGGATGGGTGCGCACCACCGGATGCTCGGCGCGCGGATAGGCCGGCCGGTCGGCGACGCCGTAGTTGGCATAAAGCCCGCGATAGGTCTGCTCGCCGTCATGCAGCGCGGTGAGCCCGTCGAGATAGGCCTTCATCCGGTCCGGACAGCGCCTCATAGGCCGCGTACATGTTGGCGAACAGCGTGTCGCCGCCGCGCGGCGGGCACTGCCTGATGTAGAGGATCGAGCCCATCGGCGGCTCGAGGTCGCAGGACACGTCGGTGTGCCAGCCCTCGCCATTGGCGCGCGGCGAATCCTTGTCGGCATAGATCTTCATCAGCGCCGGATCGTCGCCCTCATGCGGCGCGGCCGGATGGATGTGCAGCTCGCCGAACTTGCGGCCGAAGGCGAGATGCTGTTGCGGCGTGATGTGCTGGTCGCGGAAGAAGATCACGAGATTTTCGGCGAGCGCGCGATGGATCTCGTCCATCTGGCGGTTGGAGCGCGTTCGTCGAGACGAGCTTGCCGAGATCGACGCCGGATATCTCCGCGCCGATGATCGGGGTCAGTTTCTCGACGCCGATGGTCTCGTAGGGTTCGGTCTTCGCCGGCGATGTGCCGATAGCGCGGGCCCTGCTTGCCGGACAGCGAACTCATGGGCGGTCCTCCCGATCATTTTTGATTGGGACGCATCGTAGCCCGGGCGGAGCGAAGCGCAATCCGATCGTCGCGCGGCCTAGCCGGGCATACGCTTCGTGGACCCGGGCCACGAGTCCTACTCCGCCGCCGCTAGCGCACGTCTTCGGCCGCCGCGGTTCGGCGCCTGCGCCGCCATACGCGCTGATCGATGTAATCGATCACCAGCGCCTTGAAGTCGGCGGCGATGGTAGGGCCCGCGCAGGGTGCGGAATTTCTTGCCGTCGACGAACACGGGCGCGGCCGGCGGCTCGCCGGTGCCGGGCAGCGAGATGCCGATATTGGCGTGCTTGGATTCGCCGGGGCCGTTGACGATGCAGCCCATCACCGCGACGTTGAGCGCTTCGACGCCGGGATATTGCGTCTTCCAGCCCGGCATCTCGTCGCGGATGAAATCCTGGATCGAGCGCGCCAGTTCCTGGAACGTGGTCGAGGTGGTGCGGCCGCAGCCCGGGCATGCCGCAACCAGCGGCACGAAGGTGCGGAAGCCCATGGTCTGCAGCAGTTCCTGCGCGACCTGCACTTCCAGCGTGCGATCGCCGCCGGGCTCGGGCGTCAGCGAAATGCGGATGGTGTCGCCGATGCCCTCCTGCAGCAGGATGCCGAGCGCGGCGGACGAGGCCACGATGCCCTTCGATCCCATGCCGGCCTCGGTGAGGCCGAGATGGATCGCGTAGTCCGAGCGCGCGGCCGAGCTCCTGATAGACCGCGATCAGATCCTGCACGGCGGAAACCTTCGCCGACAGGATCATCTTGTTCTTGGGCATGCCGAGCTCTTCGCGCGCGCGCCGCCGACAGCAGCGCCGACTGCACCATCGCCTCGCGCGTCACCGCGCGCGCATCGCGCGGATTCGGCGAGCGCGGTGTTCTCGTCCATCAGCTTGGTGAGCAGTTCCTGGTCGAGCGAGCCCCAATTGGCGCCGATGCGCACCGGCTTGTTGTTCTTGTTGGCGATCTCGATGATGTCGGCGAACTGGGTGTCGCGCTTGTTCTTGAAGCCGACATTGCCGGGATTGATGCGGTATTTGTCGAGCGCCTCGGCGCAGGCCGGATAATCGGCCAGCAGCTTGTGGCCGATGTAATGGAAATCGCCGATCAAGGGCGTGGTGATGCCGCGCTTGCGCAGGCCGTCGCGGATATGCGGCACGGCGGCGGCGGCCTCCTCGCGGTCGACCGTGATGCGCACCAGTTCGGAGCCGGCGCGCGACAGCGCGGCGACCTGCGCGATGGTGCCGTCGACATCGGCGGTGTCGGTGTTGGTCATCGACTGCACGACGATCGGCGCGCCGCCGCCGACGGCGACATTGCCGACCATGACTTGCGTGGTTTTATGCCGGGCGCTGGGGCCGGCGACGTCGTCTTGCGGCGGTTTTTCGGGCTTGTTCATGGCGTCTCGAATATCAGGTTTTGGTGACATTCACCAAGGGGGCGGTGGCGGCCGCGCGAGTCCGATCGCAATTCGGATTCGGTTTATCTGTATTTTCAATGGCTTATGGTCGGCCATTGCGGATCGAAAGCCAGGGTCGAAGGCCCGCCGTCGCTTACCGCTATATTGGACCGGAATCGCCGGATTGAAAGGGCAGGCCGCCGGCGCAGGTCGCCTTTTTCATCTGCGTGACGGCGCACCCTAGCATCGGAGCAAAATCATACGGGGAGACGAAGCATGCCAGCGGCGCACGGAGCTCATCACCACGGCGGAACTCGCCGGCATCCTCGACCAGCCCGATCTCCGGCTGTTCGACTGCACCACCTATCTCGAGCCCGCGCCCGCGGGCAGCGGCGTTCCCTATATCGCCGTGCCCGGGCGGCACACGTTTGAGGCCGGCGCATATTCCGGGCGCGGATTTTCTCGACCTGCAAGGCGAGTTCTCCGATCCCGACACCGAGCTTCGCTTCATGATGCCTGGCTATCGCGCAGCTCGAGGCCGCGTTCGGCCGTCACGGCATCAGGCAACGACAGCCGCGTGGTGCTCTATTCGCATCGGCACGCCGATGTGGGCGACGCGGTTCTGGTGGATGCTGCGATCGCTCGGCTTCGACGAACGCCGCCGTGCTCGACGGCGGCTTCGACAAATGGAAGGCGGAGGGCCGCGCGATCGAGACCGGACCGTGCGAAGGGATATCCGCCGGCGACGTTCACGGCCAAACCGCGAGCCGGATTTTTCGTCGACAAGCACGATGTGCTGGCCGCCAGCGACCGATCGCGACACTGTCGTCGTCAACGCGCTCGGCCCGCAATTCCACAAGGGCCTGGAGCCGAGCCGCTACGGCCGGCCCGGGCCGCATTCCCGGCAGCTGCAACGTGTCGGCGGCGACGCTGCTCGATCCGGCAGACAAAGGCCTTCGTGCCGCTCGCCGACGCCGAGGCGAAATTCGCCAGCGCAGGGCATGCACAAGGACAAGCGCGTGATCGCCTATTGCGGCGGCGGCATCTCGGCCACCATCGACCTGTTCCAGCTGCTACCGGCTCGGCTACGACAACCTCACCCTCTACGACGGCTCGATGGGCGAATGGGCCAAGGATGCAGTCGCTGCCGATCGAGACGGGTTGAACATTGCCGACACAGATTTGGATCCGGCGCGATTTCCGCGCGCGCCGATTCCAGCCTGTTCACGAGATAGAGCCCGGCGATCACCAGCAGCGCCGCGACGCCGAAGGCGAGCGTCAGCGTGTCGTGCAGGATGAAATAGCTCGCCAGCCACGCCGAACAGCGGCGTGATGAAGGTGAAGGCCGACAGCTTGCTGGCGGAATAGGTTTTGACCAGCGCGAACCACAGCAGAAACGTCAGCCCGACCACCCAGAACGCCTGATAGGCCAGCAGCGACAGCGACAGCGCGCCGGGAACATGGGTGATGCGTTTCGCCCGAGATCCACGCCGCGAACCCCGAGAATCGGGATCGACAGCGCCACCTGGTAGCCGAGCGCCTTTTCCGGCCGGCGCCTCGCAGCAGCGCGCGTCGCCTTCACGATCAGCGTGGTGCGCCGCCCACAGCGCGCCGCCGGCGACGATCAGGAGATCGCCCAGCAGCACGTTGGCATCGACATTGGGCTGGGGCACGCCGATCGCCAGCGCCACGCCGGCAAAGCTCAAGCCCAGTCCACCCCATTGCGACGCGCGCAGCCGCTCGCCGAGAAACAGATAGGAGCCGAGCGCGACGAAGAACGGCGCGGTGTAGAGAAACACCACCGCGCGCGATGCCGATGTCAGCAGCAGGCCGCTGATAGATCAGCACGAATTCGATGCCGAACAGTGATGCCGGCGAACAGGCCGGCGCCACAGCGTGCCGTCGCGCTCGAAGAATTTGACGCCGCGCAGCCAGCGCGATGAGCGAGCATGCACCGGCAGCGCGCCGGCGGAACGGATCAGCGCCTGCAGCATCGGCGGCACATCCGGCAGCGCCAGCTTGACCGCGATCTGGTTGAAACCCCAGCTCAGGCACAGCATCAGCATCAGCGCGACGGCGCCCGGGCTGAGCGCGACGCCCGGCGGAAGCTGTCACTGATCTGGAAGACATTAATCCTCGTGACCGGCTTGGCGCCGTCGTTGTTATTGCTTCTGGCAGTGCGCGCAGGTGCCGGCGATCTCGACCACCGACAGTTTTGGCGCAAAGCCGGAGGCGCGCGCGCCGCGGCGTTGAGGCTTTGCGCCACCGGGCGCCGCGGGGATTTCGCCGACCGAACCGCAGCGCTCGCAGATCAGGAACGCCACCATCGCAGGTCGCGTCATGGTCATGCGCGCAGGCGAGAAAGGCGTTGCGGCTTTCGATGCGGTGGACGAGGCCGTTCTCCATCAGGAAATCGAGCGCGCGGTAGACCGTGATCGGCGCCGGCCGCGGCATCGATTTGGCGAGTTCGTCGATCACCTCATAGGCGCCGAGCGGACGGTGGCTGGACAGCAGCGCCTGCAGCACCTGGCGGCGGATCGGGTGAATTTCTGCGCCCGCTGCGTCGCAGACCCGTTCGGCATGCGCGATCGCGTCCGCGGTGCAGCGGCCGTGATCGTGGTCGGGCGCGGGAAATGTCGGGCTTTGCCGAGGGCCATCTGCGCGCGGTTTGTAGCATTTTGGCGCGCTAATCCCAAAGTCCCATGCCGCCGGTTTCGCGGTTCCGACAGCCATGTGCTGCCGGCGGGGCAGCCTTCTCGTTAACTTGCCATGTCGGATATTCATAAGCTAGCTTATTATATCCAAAGCTTATGGAGGCGACGCGCAATGCCCCGCGGTTCCGTGGATATGAACTTCCTGTTTACGCTCGGCGAAGTGCAGCGGCTGGTGCGCGCCTATGCCGACAAGCAGGCCGCGCGCTACGGCATTACCCGCGCGCAATGGGCGGTGCTGGCCAAGGTGGAGCGCACCGAGGGCCTGAAGCAGTCGGAACTCGCCGAACAGATGGAAATGCAGCCGATCACGCTGACGCGGCTGATCGACAAGCTCTGCGACAATGGCTGGATCGAGCGCCGCGGCGACGATGACCGACCGCCGCGTCAACCGGCTCTATCTGCGCAAGGCCGCGCGCCCGCTGCTCGGCAAGCTCGGCGGGCTGCGCTCGGAACTGACCGCGACCGCGCTCGAAGGCATCAATCCCGCCGACGCCCACCGCCTGCTCGCCCAACTCGAAGCGATCAAGGAAAACGTTCGCAACGCGATCCAGAATCCGGCCGGCGAACCGCCGAGAAAGGAGCAGCGCTATGGCTGATCCCGATCCTGAAATTCCCGCCCGAGCAGAAGGGCAGCCCGCCGCGCCGACCCGCGCCGAAGCTCGCCGCGGAGCCGCGCCGCCGCCGTGATGGCCGGCATGCGGCGTTACCGCCGCGTGCTGCTGCTGGTGGTGCTGCCGCTGGTGGCGCTGATGGCGGGCGTGACGTTCTATCTCAACGGCGGCCGCTACGTGACCACCGACGACGCCTATGTCGGCGCGCAGAAGGTTCTGATCACGCCCGACATCTCCGGCAAGATCATCAGCGTCGCGGTGAAGGAAGGCCAGCAGGTCTCGACCGGCGACGTCCATGTTCCAGATCGATCCGGTGCCGTTCCAGCTGGCGCTGGCGCAGGCGCGCGCCAAGCTCGACGACGCCAAGACCAGCCACGACAATCTCGTCGCCAACGTCAAGCTCTATGCGCAGACGATCGAGATCGTCAACGCCGGCATCGCGCTCAAGCAGCGCGACGTCGAGCGCAAGATCGTCGCTGGTCAAGAGCAATGCCGGCTCGCAGCTCGATCTCGACAACAGCGGCACCGCTCTGGTCACCGCGCAGGCCCAGCTGCAGCTGGTCAGGCATGCAGAACTCGACGCGCTCAACCAGCTGCTCGGCAATCCCGATCTGCCGCTCGAGCAGTTCCCGGCCTACATGCAGGCCAAGGCCGCGCTCGACGACGCCCAGCGCAACCTCGATCTGACCACCGTGTGCGCGCGCCGATGAACGGCATCGCCACCCAGGTCGAGCAGATCCAGCTCGGCCGCTTCGTCGATGGCCGGCGCGCCGGTGTTCTCCGTCATCGACACCTCAAACCCTGGGTCGACGCCAATCCGAAGGAATCCGATTTCACCTATGTCGCGGTCGGCCAGCCCGTCACGCATCGACGTCGATGCCTTCCCCAATCACGTCTTCAAGGGCACGGTCGGCTCGCTCTCGCCCGGCACCGGCGCGCAATTCGCGATCCTGCCGCCGCAGAACGCCACCGGCAATTTCGTCAAGGTGGTGCAGCGCGTGCCGGTGCGGATCTATTTCGACAAGCAACGACAAGTATCGTCCGCAAGCTGAAGGCCGGCATGAGCGTCTACGCCACCATCGACACCAACCATCGCCGCTCGCTCGCCGGCCCTGCTCGGCTTCTCGCCGGCGGTGGCAGCCAAGACGAGGACTAGACCGGCCATGCCGACGCCGGGCTGCAGCACCGGCTGCCGTTCCCGGCCTGCGCCGGAACATGGTGACGATCTGCGCCATGACCGCGACCATCATGCAGGCGCTGGACACCACCATCGCCAACGTCGCGCTGCCCTATATGCAGGGCACGCTGTCGGCGTCGCAGGACCAGATCAACTGGGTGCTGACCTCCTACATCGTCGCCGCCGCGATCATGACCGCGCCGGTGGGGTGGATCGCCAACCGCTTCGGCCGCAAGCGCATCTTCATCATCTGCTCCGGCGGCTTCACGATCGCCTCGGTGCTGTGCGGGCTGGCGCAGGACATCAACCAGATGGTGCTGTTCCGCCTGCTGCAGGGCGTGTTCGGCGCGGCGCTGGTGCCGCTGTCGCAGGCGGTGATGCTGGACTCCTACGCGCTGCATGAGCGCGCCAAGGCGATGTCGATCTGGGGCATGGGCGTGATGATGGGCCCGATCATGGGCCCGTCGCTCGGCGCCTGGCTGACCGAAACCTATTCCTGGCACTGGGTGTTCTTCGTCAACCTGCCGTTCGGCATCTTCACCGTGCTCGGCCTCGTCAGTCTTCATGGACGAGACCAAAAAGGACATCGAACCTGCGCTTCGACTGGTTCGGCTTCACCGCGCTTGCGATCGCCATCGGCTCGCTGCAGCTCGCGCTCGACCGCGGCGAGCAGCTCGGCTGGCTGGAATCCAACGAGATCATCGCCGAGTTCATCATCTCGGTCGTCGGCTTCTATTATTTCTTCGCGCATTCGCTGACGACCGTCGCGGCCGTTCATCCAGTTCGCGCTGTTCAAGGACAAGAATTTCGTCGGCGGCTGCGTGTTCATGGCCGTCGATGGGGCTGGTGCTGTTCTCGACCATGGCGCTGTCGTCGCCGTTCCTGCAGAACGTGATCGGCTATCCCATCATCACCGCGGGCCTGCTGCTGGCGAGCCGCGGCTGCGGCACCTTCGTCGCCATGATGCTGGTCGGCCGCATGATGCGCTATATCGAGGCGCGCACGCTGATCATCTGCGGGCTCAGCATGACCTGCCTGTCGCTGTTCTACATGACCGGCTGGACCGACCAGACCGGCGTGACCGAGATCGTCGACGATCAGCATCGTGCAGGGCTTTGGCTTCGGCCTGGTGTTCGTGCCGCTCTCGCACGGTGGCGTTCCTGACGCTGCCCAATCATCTGCGCACCGACGGCACCTCGATGCTGACCCTGATGCGCAATGTCGCGAGCTCGATCGGCATTTCGCTCGTCATCTGCGCAGCTGACGCAAGGCATCGCGCCGCACCTACGCGATCCTGTCGCGAGCACATCAATCCGTTCAACCACGCCATGCAGATGCCCGATGTGCGCGGCATGATCGACATGGCGACCGACAAGGGCCGCGCCATGGCGGACGTGATGGTCAGAGCCTGCAGGCGCAGATCATCGCCTTCTCGCACGACTACCAGATGGTGATGATCTTCACCGCCGTGCGCGATCCCGCTGGCGATCATGATCGGCTCGACCAAGGCCGCGCTGCGCAAGCAGTCGGCGGCGCCGGAACATGCGGTGATCGAGTGGCGGTCGCGCTGCCGCCTGCCCGCTTTTATGCGAGCGGCCGTCGCGAGATCGTCGCATGATCAGATCGGCCGCAGCCGCGGAGGCCGGAGAGACCGCGGTGTAGCTGAAAAATCCGTGGTTCAATGTCGGAAACTCGCGATAGACCACGCGCACCCCGCAGCCTTCAAGGCCGCGACGTGGCTGATACGCTTCTGCTCGTGAGGAAATCGTACGGGCCGACGCCCATGATCGCAGGCGCGAGGCCTTTGAGATCCGCGAGAATCGGCGATGCGCGCACATCGTTGAGTTTCGCTTCGACGTCGCCGTTGCCGAAGTACGGCCCGCGGATATCCGGATTGCGGTCCTTGCGCACGTCGAACGCGCCATAGAGCAGCACCTGAGCGGCGAGCTTGATGCCGGCGTCGCGGCAGACTTGATGGCCGTCACGGCCGGCGAAATTGCCGCCGGCGCTGTCGCCGCCGACGGCCAACGCGGCTTGCCGGCGCCACCCAGCCGGTCGAGGCTGGCGTGCGCCCACTTGGCGCTGCGATGGCATCTTCGACGCCCTGGGGAAGGATTCTCGGGCGCCAGCCGGTAATCGACGCTGACGACGACGACGCGCGAGCGATTGGCGAAACCGGATCGCATGGGCCTGGTGGCTGTCGATGCTCGCCGAGGATGTAGCCGCCGCCGTGAAATAGACCAGCGTGCCAAGCGGCGTCGCCTTCGACCGGCTGCAGACGATCTCGATGGTGATGGGCCCGTTCGGACCCGTGATGCTGGTCCGTTTCGATGCCGCTGTCGGCAGCTTCGGGCTTGGGATAGAGAACGCGCGAATATTGCGCGCCCGTTCGCGGCTGACCGGGCCACTGCGTCCGGCATACAGATCTGGGACGCCGCTTTCCTTCCACTTGCGGTCTATCTCGGCGATGGGCGGGATCGAGCGGCTGTCGGGTTCTCTGTGGTCATGTATCTCCCGTCAGCTTGCAGGTTCGACGTCGGTCAGATCGATGACGACCGATTGGCCGATCGGCGGCGTCTTGATGCGCGTTCGAGGCAAAGTAGACGACGTGTGATCGCCGCAACGACCAGCGAGCCAGCGCGAGTCTCGACGACGTGGCCATATACCTTCTTCCAGGCGTCCTCGGCCTTGTCAACCCGGCAGGTTCGGAGGCTTCTTCCATCAGCGCCTGGTCAGCGTGTCGTCCGTGTTGCCGTAGCTAGTTGAAGCCGCCCTTGGCATCGAGCACCTGGAACTTGGCGAGGTTCCGGATACCGCGAGTTCGAGTTCGAGGATCGACGCGCCGAGAACGCCTTGTTGTCTGCCATGCTACGCAGAACGCCGAAGCGCTGCGCCTCCACGCCCTTGACGGTAATGCCGACCTTGCGAAGCTGGGCGCCGACGGCCTGCTGCAGGAACTGGCTCATGGTATGTTGCGACATAGGCGACCGTCAGCTCGAACCGCTTCGGATAGCCGCGGCAGCCGCGAGCAATTCCTTTGCCTTGGCCGGGTCATAGGGGTAGCGCCCCTCGGAGCTTGGCGTCGTAGCCGACAAAGCCGCGCGCTCTGCAGCTGCGCCGTCGGCTCGGCAAATTTTCCGAACAGCGCCTGCGACATCAGCTTGCGGTCGAGCGCATGGTTGATCGCCTGGCGGACACGCACGTCCTTGAGATAGGGTTGCGGGCCCTCGCCGTCGCGATCGCTCAGTGATCAGTCCGGTCCAGCCGACCGGCTCCGAGACGATACGAATGGTGTGGCGGCAGGTTCGCGCGCATTCGAATTGGCGGTAGAGCGGATCGGAGCTCGAGCAAGCATCAACTGGCCCGCCTTCATCGGCCTGATGCCGGCGTTCTGGTCCTGAAACACCGAGATAACGACCTTGTCCCACTTCACCCTGCTCTTGTCGTAGTAGTGCGGGTTGTGGAACGTGTGGCTAGCTTGCCGATGAATGGTCGCCGCCGGGTCGAGCTTGTAGGGACCGGCGCCGAGCGTTTCCCTGGCGAGACTGTCCGGGCTGTCGACGCCCTTGGGGCTGATCAGCATGCCGCCATTCCACAGGCTTCGAGGAACAGATTGACGAGCGCGGGTTGCGGTGCCGACATGTTGATACGCGAACCGCAGACGGCCCCGAGCACGTCGATCGACGTCACGGTCTCAGATTGGTCGCGAAGCCGCCGCCCGCTTGAAGCGGAAATAGTCGATCGATTTCTTCGCGGCTTCCGCCGTGACCGGTTCGCCATCCGCTGAACTTGGCGTCCGGGCGCAGCGTGAATGTCACCGACTTGCCGTCCGGCGACATTTCCCATTTGGCGGCCAGTGCGGGGCGGAACTGAGCCGTCGGCGGCGACGCGCACCAGCGGCCTACGGCAGGCCCGGATCGCCATGCCGGCGCGGCCGTTGCCGCTCAGGGCCGGGTCGAGGCTGACCGGCACGAAAGGCGCTGCCAACCGTCAGCACTCTCGCTGTGCGGAGGCGCCGCTCGCCGCGGCGAGCGATGTGGTTGCGAGCACGGCGGCAAGAAAAAGCCGCCGGGTGGCCAATAGATTCTTCATGTTTGGTTTCCCCCTGCCTCGGATGCGATCACTTCTTTGACGGCGCCACGCCTCGCGACGTCGGCGTTGTTCCTTCGGATCCACGGGACGCGGTGCCGCGGACAGCAGCGCCCGTGTATACGAATGCTGGGCGCCCGTGGATGGTCTGCGGTATCGCCGTAGCTCCACGATCTGCACCTTGTAAAGCACGACGGTCCGGTGAGAACGTGCCGCACGACTGTCAGGTCGTGCGAGATGAACAGCAGCGACAGGCCCATGCTCTCTCTGCAATTCGCTGCAGAAGGTTCAGCACCTGCGCCTGAACCGAGAGATCGAGCGCGCTGACCGGCTCATCGCAGACGACAGGCGCGACGGGCAATCACCGCGCGCAATCGCGATGCGCTGACGCTGGCCACCGGAAAACTGCGCAGGATAGCGGCTGGCGGCGTCCGTCGGCATCCCGACGCGGGTCAGAACGTCGCTGATGCGGGCGTCACGTTCGGCACGCGAGCAGCGATCCATCAGCAGGGGCTCGGCCAGCGTGTCGCCGATGGTGCGCGCTGGATTGAGCGAGACCGTAGTGGATCCTGGAACACGACCTGAGCTTCAGGCGCCAGATCGCGCCGCCGGCGCCAGCGATGCACGCGTGATGTCCTCGCCGTCGAAAGTGATACAGCAATACGTAACTGAACGAAGTATTAT